>JAABUZ0100007651.1_pt1 | contig 12954 bp, 12 predicted proteins | sample 5562091 | NCBI WGS metagenome assembly JAABUZ01 (sample SAMN12813069, study PRJNA571459) | rock metagenome | isolation source: Antarctica rocks | place: Antarctica: Victoria Land, Linnaeus Terrace sud | collected 2015-12-21 | reverse complement strand
CACTCGCAGATACACCGTGCCTACAGACTAAGCACAATCATCCCGTCCTGTCAAGCGTCACGCCTAAAATCGTGTGCCTACAGCTTTTCAGCGTCGGAGAGACGTCAAACGGCTCAACCAAGCCATTTTGAACCCAGAATCGGACCGAAAATGCCTACGAACTTCGGAACTCGGGCGGCGTGCGCAACGGCTTTCATCCAGTCGGAGATCTCATCGAGGTTGCGCTCGGTCTTGGCCCATTCGGAGATCTCGGTGGCGAGCGAGGTCAGGTGGTTGAACGCTTGCTTGGTGGTGGGGCTGGTGCTCATGGCGACTCCTCTGCGTTGTTGGGCTGTGCTCCCTTGCGGGGTTGAAAGGCGATGGGCCGGCGTGAGCCGGCCGGGCCCGCCGACCGTGCGCAGTGCCAAGGCCAGCCCGTCAGGGCCGCGGAGCGCCGCCGTAGGCGGTGTGCCTTGGCGCGAGCACGGCGGCGGGCTACGCTGCCCGACCCCCCGGGAAGGGGGCTTGCCCCCCGGTCTTTTCGCGCCGCTCGGGCGGCGCGCGTGCTGCTGTGTGGTTAGTCGCCGGCGTGTAAGCGGCGGTGTGCGCGTTGGTAGACGCTGGGCTGCCGACTGGCGCGTGGGGGGTGTCGCACCCCGATGGCGAGCAGGGCGAGGTGCGTCCCGCGGGTGTCGACCTCGGCGGGTTAGGGCTGGCTGTCGGCGGGGAGCTCGCCGACGAGGTCTGTGACCTCGTCGGGGGTCGCCGCGCGGCTCTGGTGCCGGGCGCGCAACGCAGTGATGCTCGTGTCTGGCGCGATCAGCAGCGAGCCGTCGGCGCGGTGCTCGCGCACCTCGTAGCGGCCGTTGTAGGCGCCGGTGACCTCTAGGACGGGCATCGTCTGCTCCTTCACCGTGGGGTTGATTCTACGCGCGGTTGGCCCAGCGGGCGCTTGAGCCATACCCAGTCACCTCGTCTTCTCGAATCGAGCTGGCCGGTGTGGCGGCGCGCCGGGCGGTGTGGAGTCCGTCGCGGTCGATGGCGCGCTCGGCGCTGGTGCTGTGTGGGCGCTGTTTGAGCTGGCCGATGAGCTGGGAGGCCTCGGCCTGGGACGTCGGCGGGGTGAAGCTGATGCCGCGGCTGAGGGCGAGGCGGCGGATGTAGGTGAGCTGCTTGGTGGTGGGTCGCATTGGGCTGGCTCTGATCCGGTCGGGTTGGTCAGTTGAGGACGGTGGTGGCCATGGGGATGGCGTCGTGGGCGGCGGCCTGGGCGAGGTAGTCGCCGACCAGGGCGAGCACCTCGCTGTGGGTGTGGATGTCGGTCTCGACGAGGTAGCTGCGTCCGGTGCCGCCGGCGGGGGCGTCGGTGATCCGGCGCTGTCGGTCGACGCGGTGGCCGATGAGGACCCGCTCCTGCGCGTTGGCGGTGTAGTGGGCCAGCTCTACGGGCCGCGGCCGGGTTGCCGGGGTGCTCGGGGTCGTCTGGGTGGTGGTCATGCGTCCCTGCTTGGGGGCTTGGTGGTGCTGGGTGGCCATGGCCTGGGAGGTGCATCGAGGCCAGTGCCTGGGCGCCGCCCGCTAGGGCGGGGACCGAGCCCGCCAGGGCTCGGCGCCTGGGCGCTGTTCTCGGTGCGATAACCCCCTGGCGTTGGCCGCCCGGTCGCGCCGAGCCCCGGGGTGGGAGTTCTGCGTGACCATGGCCCCGATGACGCTGTGGGCTCAGGCGACCCGGCCGTGGCCTGCTGGCCCGCGGTCAGCGTCGATCGCAGTCCTGTGGGGTCTAGGCCACGAGTGGCGCTGGCTGTGCCGTGTTCACCGCCCGCTGCGCGCGGCGCAGCTCAAGCTCGGCGGTGTCGGTGGCCAGGGTCGCGGCGTCCACGCCAGCGCGCGGGGTGCCGTGCTGGTAGTAGGCCTCCCACGCCGCGGTCTCGGCGTCACAGGCCTTCTCCCACGCCGCCTCGGCCACCGCGACCGGGTCGGCCGGGGTGGGCAGGGCGGCGATGTTCGGCGTCTGGGCGTCGGCGAGTGTGGGGATCGAATGAAGATGGACGCTGGGGAGGGGCATTGATGGACATTCACCGGCCTCGTGGGGTGCTTCGGTCGGGGATAGATGGACACTCCGTCGCGCGGCCTTGATGCCCGGACTGACGTCGGTTCTTCGGTGGGATCGGAATGTCGTGCGCGATGAGCTCGGTGCGGAGCGTTGTTCGCGTGATTCCGTAGGAGGCCTCGATCTGGCGCAGCGAGTTGCCCTGGCCGATGAGTTGTCGTAGCTGGTCTGCGCCGAGGATGGCAGCGAATCGGACGCGCGGTGGCGTGCTCGCTGCTGTGGGATCGTGGATCTCGGGCGGGTGCTTGCGGGCGGTGTAGTGGAGGTGCTCGAGCGTGATACTGAGCTCGCTCGCGGCGTGTGCGAGTGTTGGCTGGTTGGCGATTGCGATGTGAACGGCGCGAGGGTCGATCGCGTCGATGTCGGGGGCGGGTAACCCGTCGAGCGCGATCCCGTCCACGCTGGGTGACCAGTTGAGCGGCTCGTGTCCGCAGCCGTGGCTGTCGAGCAGGCGCCGCGCGTGCTCGCGGAGTCGTTGGACGGTCGGTGCCGGCAGGTGGAGCGCGAACCTGGAATGGGCGGGAAGGAACTCGGGCTGCTCGGGGCGCAGTGTCGGCGGCGCTTGTCGGGGCAGGCCGCCGGTGAGGGTCTCCCAGAGCCAGACGCGTGCGTGCGCGAGCTTCGGGCGGGAGCCGGCGGGGGTGCCGCCGGCGCGGCACATCACGTTCCATTCGCGATTGTCGAGCAGCTCGTTCTCGCTGGTGAGCGCGAGTCGCCGCTGGTAGTCGATCGGAGCGGCGCCGCGGTCGACCATGTCTGCGAGCGCGCAGAGCGTGGCGAGGATCGCTGTGCCGTGCGGGTCGGTGGTGATCCGTCGGCCGAACATCACCATCCGCTGCCGGCTGCGCGCACCTGGCCAGCGGCCGCGGATGGTTCGGAGCGGGTCGGTGCTGCCGGGCACGCAGAGCGCGATCGCGGCGGCGATGCGGAAGGTGTCGGGGGCGATCGTTGGCGGCCGCAGTCGGATCGACCAGTCCGGCCAGATCGCGAGCGGGAGCGTGCGCAGCCGTCTGGAGGGATCGGTCCCCTCGGGCCGGCGCGCGGCCGGGGTCATGCTGCGGTAGCGCAGCCGGTCGGTTGGACCGAGCCGCTGGTCACGGTGCTGGAGCACGATCGCTGCAAGCCCGGGGCTGACTCCGTCCCAGACTTGCGGTAGCGCGCCTGGATGCCGCGCTGGGTCAGTTGTCGCGATCGCACGCAGTCGGCTGCCGTGGGGGTCGCTGAGCGCGCGGTGCGCGTCGGCGAGCGGCCTGATGAGGATGCTCTGCATGTTGCGCCGGTCTCGGTCGATCGCGTGGAGATCGAGTCCGATCCGGGTGGCGATGATCAGTAGGTCGACGAGCCGGTCGACGAGCTTAAGCGCGTGATCGTCTGGGACCGCGGGATCGAGGATCGGGGTCATCTCGGCTTGCAGCGCGATCAAGCCGTCGGGTGCCGGCGCGGCCGCGGTGGCGATGGTCAGGTCCTGCCGGCAGCGGTTGTCTAGGTGGCCAGCGCGTCCGGTGGGTGGGGCGCGAGCAGGTTGTGAGCAGGTCGGGAACGTGCTTGGCGCGCAGTCCTGCGTAGCGTTGGGTGCCGCCGCACCTAGCGCATCCGCTGGCGACCAGCGTCTGGTGCGTTGGGCATGCCAGGAACCACGGCAGCCGCCATGTCGCCAGCCAGCGGCCGCCGTTCTCGCGCAGGCAGCTCGGGCACCAGCGGCTCGCGACCATCGGTCGCAGCACGCGCGCGAACCACCGCACGGCACGGCGGCGGGTGTCAGCGCGGGCGACGCGCTCCGCGATCAGGCGGTCATACCGAGCCAGCCCGAACCACAGCGCCGCGACCGCAGCAGGGTCGATCCCGCAGGCGCGCGCGGCGATCTGCCTGGCGTCGAGGACGGGATCGCCCTTCGCGACGTTGGAGCCGTGCAGTCGCACGAGTCGTTCTGGGACGCCGAGCGCTTGGCCGAGTTGCCTGCCGGGCATCAGCAGCCGTTCCGCATAGGCGTCAAGCCAGCCGTCGAACGATTCGCCCTGGATCGGGTCAAGCCGGATCGGGAACCGCGGACTGGGGATCGTGGTGGTCATGCCGCCCTCGTAGTCGCGGCGGCGGGTTTGGTCACGCGTGTGCTGAGCCGTCCTCGCTCGAACGCGGCGGCGAGTTCTTGGCGGGCGCTCTCGGCCGCTTCGTCGTTGTGGACGTGATCCAGGAGCTCGCCGGTCACCTGCTCTGCGCCGGTCTGGATCGCGCGCCAGCAGCCGCGGCTGATCAGCGTCATCAACGACGCGAAGTGTCCACTCGAGCGAGCGTAGAGGTAGTCGCCCAGCCGGTCGGCGAGCATCCCCTGACGCGCGTCGGTGAGCATGAGGTCGCGCTCGATCGCCAACAGCAACCGGCGCCAGGTCCGGCGTCCCTCATCGGTCGTGATCTCGAACGGGCTCAGCGACAGCGCGGTCCACCGTCTCGCGGTCTGCGCCATCGCGGCGTCCGCGGCACACAGTCCCTCGGTCAGCATCTGCCGCTCGCGGATCCCGACGCCGACGAACAGGAACGTCACCGGGAACTGGGTCTGCAGCCACTTGAAATGGTTAGCGACCTCGCGCCCGTCGCGGCGGTTCATGTCCAGGAAGTGGACGTCGTCGATGATGATCAGCCGCGTCTGGCAGGACAGCACACAGTCGGTCGCGCGATCAGCCAGCAGGCTCGCGTTCCCCTTCGCCCAGCCTGGGTGATCGAAGAACCGGCACAACGCCGAGTTCAGGCTGCGCATCGTCGTGCTCGACGTCAGCCCGAGGTGGACGACCGGCACTCGGACGTGACCTTCGGGCGTGCGCTTGCCGTGCAGCTCGATCTGCTCGCGGTGGTAGCGCACCCCGTAGCAGACCGCGATCGTGCTCTTCCCCAATCCCGGCAGGGCGGAGAGCACCGCCGCACCGCGGACCCGGTCACCGTCCTGGCGATTGGACCCGACGATCTCGTCAAGCTCTGCGAACAGTGTCTGCATCTGCGGCGTGACGATCGGCCCGAGGTTCGCGTGCCACACAGCCCGGTGCTCGTCATAGCGGCGACGCTCGACCGGATCGAGCGCGTCCAACTGCTCGCGCGTGTAACGGGCAGGCGCGGTGCGCGGCGGCGACAGGACGCGCGCGAACCAGCCCGCCTGGCGCGCGAGCGTGTAGTCGCGCTCGATCTCGACGCCGCTCATGAGAAGCTCCCGAATGCCTCGCCGTAGTAGCTGCCCTCCAGTTCGTCGCCGGCGACCGCGTCCAGTTCAACCGAGTCGTCGTCATCACCGAGCAGCTCGACGCTGGGCTCTGGCAGCTCCTCGACGTCCACCGGGCTGGTTGGCTTGGCGACCGTGCGCACGCTGGCGAGGTCGGTCACCGTCGCCCCCTCCTCGCCCGCGGCCGCTAAGCGCGCTTGTTGCTGCTGGGCGAGCCGTAGCGCCATCCGCCGCTCGGTCGGGTTGCGCGTCAATCCCGCGTCCCAGCGCTTCAGCAACTCGGCGAGCGCACGGCGATCGTCGGGAAACCGCTCGGTCTTCCGCGCGAGGCGCCGCGCGTAGGCGAGCGTCTCGGCGCTGAACGGCACCGCGATCTCGCTGTGATGCTCCCAGAGCAGCACGTGCCATTGGTTGCTGTCCGGGTCCTGGAAGAACACGCGGCGGATGTCGTCGGGATCGAACCGAACAGGCCACTTCCCCGCATGAGGGCCGGTGAGGTCGCTGGCGCGGTTGCGGTACGCGTTCAGACCCGGGCCGTCGTAACGCAGGCCGTGCAGCTCAACGCCGTAGGGCTGGATCGTGCGCCACGCGACGGGGAGAAAGTCGTAGACCAGATCCGCGCGGGCTGGGACCAGCATCCGGCCCGCGCGCGCGATCCCGAGCTCGAACGCGTCATTCGGACACAGGTCGAGTCCGGGCACCTCTGGCACGACGAGCCCGTGATGGGGGCGGCGGTGGTAGCGCTCAGCGATCCACTCGCGGATGATCAGCTCAAGCTCATCCAGGAAGTAGTAGGCCTCGAGCTCCGGGTGCTCCCCGCGGCCGTAGACATCCGGGCCCTTGTAGCCGGGCAGCGCGGCGAGCAGGTCCTCGCCGATCGTGCGAAAGATCCGCTCGACTACCGCTTTGTCGGTCGGCTGAAACGGCCTCGCGGGCTGGATGCTGATCCCCAGCCGCGCACAGACCGACCGCAGATGCGCCGAGACGTAGATCTTGCCGTGATCGACGACCAAGGTCTCCGGCGCGACCGCTGGCAGGCCGACAGCGGGACGACCATCGCCGGCGACTAGCACCGCGGTCGGGACCCCGGCATATGGCAGAAGCCCTCCGCCCGTGCGGGCCTTCGAGTCCGGGCTGACAGCCTCGAACAGCACCAGCGAGGCGTCGACCGCCTTCGTCGAGACCGGCGAGAGCCGCAACGCGACCACACAGCGGCTGAACAGATCCACCGCGATCGTCAACTCCACACCGACCCACCGCAACGTCACCGGATCCATCGCGAACACATCAAGCGTGGTGGTGTCCACCAGCAGGTACTCGCCCGGGCGTGTCGCCATCAGCCGCCCAAACGGCGCGTCGGGACGGTTCGCGATGCTGCGCTTGGACTTCGTGGAACCCCTCAGCGCGTTCGTTCCGCGGGTCAGCTCACGCACCGCCTGCTTGGCTTTCCACCGCTTCGGGATCACGTCCAGGCCGTGATGCTCGACCGCCCGCGCGTCGACGCGATCAAGCAGCAGCTCGTGCGTCGGGCGGCTCGCGCCGACATGCTCATCGAGGACCGCCCGCAGCACGTCCAGCCAGCGCGGGTCGATCCCGTGCAGCGGCTCGCTCGCTCGCAGATGGCGCGCGTCGATCAACCCCGCCTCCCCGTCTCGCTCAAACGCGCTCGCCCACCGCCGAAGGCTCGTCACCCCGACACCCAGCTCCGCCGCCTTCGCGCGGTAGCGCGCCATCAACGGCGTTCCGGGTCGATACGCGGCGCGCGGCTCGCCCGGCAACGCTTGCTCAGCGCTTCCGGACCGATACCCCGTCAGCACCTCCCGAAGATGCGCCGCCCGCTCGCACACAGCCGTCATCTCCGCATCGGTCAGGCTGGCCAGCGCGGGACCGACCGCGCCGACCGGCACGACGCCGGCGGGATCGATCAGCCCGCCGCCCGGCGCCGCCAGCAACGCAGCGATCCCGATCGACAGCGCACGGCCCGAGCGCTGCTCCTGCACCGTCACCCTGTCACCGACAAGAGCCACGACCGTGCCGATCTCGCCGTCGTAGATGACCCTCGACCCGATCGTCAAGCACGCGACGCTCACCACAACACCTCCAGTTCCGAATCGCCGTCCAACGGCCGCTGCAGATCGGCCCGCAGCCGCCCCGACCACAACTGACCAAGCACCACCGGCCGCGGATCGCCTACTCCCGCATCCTTCAGCGCCACTTTCGCCGCGGCGATCGTCAACACCGCGCCCGCCGGCAAGACACGGGCAGTGTCGAGCACCGGCTCAAGCAGCCACGATCGCCGGTAGCCCGCCAGGAACCGCACGTTCGCGAGCAACTGCGCGTCCGCGCCGCTCCAGATTTCGTGCTCCCAACCGCGGTCGGCGAACACGCTCGCCGCCCACGCCAACGCACCGGCGACACGCTCGTCCTCCAACCGCTCCGCCGGTTTGACGTTCACGATCAGCACCGACCCGTCGACCCGGCGAAGCAGGAAGTCCGGGACGTGGCGGCGCTCCGCGTCGCGCACCAGGAACGGCTGCGCCGCGATCCCCACCACATCGGGATCGAAGTCCGCCAGCAGCAACCGTGCGAGCTCGAGCCGGCTCTCATAGACAACATGCCCGCTCGTCGTCGCCGACCAATACCAGCCCGGCAGATGCCGCTGCCCGCGATGCGAGCGAACCGACCGCCATGGAACGGCGGAGAGCACCGCGGCAGCCGTCAGCTCAGCCAACAGCATCTCCCGCGTGGATCCGTCCACCAACCGCACCGATCCACGAGCCGGCACCCCGATCACGGTAAGCCCGAGGTCGGACGTCGCCGCTACGCCCAGGCTCGCCGCCTGCCATCCGAGTGCAGCCGACGCGCTCCTCACAATGACGCTGTGTTCACCGACCTGCAGACTGTCCTCGACGTCCAGACGATGCTCTCCGAGGAACGGATTGACACATGGATCTTCGGTGGATGGGCTGAAGAACTCCGCGGCCTGACATCTCCTCGCCAGCACGCAGACATCGATCTGCTCTACCGCGGCGAGAACTTCGCGCCGGTCGACCGCTTGATCGAGACCACCCCGCTCGACGAGATCGTCCCCAAGCGCCTCCCGCACAAGCGAGCGTTTCTCCTCAACGCCACGATGGTCGAACTGATCCTCGTCAGCAGTGACAACCACGGCCATCACACGCACTTCTGGGGGCGAACCCGATACAGCTGGCCCTTCGACGTTTTCGACACCCTCGACGGAACCCCAGTCGCGAGCATTGCTGCCCTCACGCGATACCGGTGCCACTACCACGATCTCCGCACAGCCAGCGGCTGATCCGGACGATTGTCCAGATGCCCCGACCGTTGTCCACGCAGTGTCCAAATATCGTCGACGATGTCCATCATCGGTCGACCCCTTCAGCGAGCTCGGGGGTGAGCACGGCGAGAAACCAGAACTCGCCGTTGAGCACGGGCACCTGGTCGGAATAGCGAGATGACCAGGCGCAGAGCTGATGGAAGGAGAGCTCGCCGGCATACATCGCGGCGACCCGCTGCTCAGCGGTCATCCGCCATACCCGCTCCTCGGCGGCGACCTGGCTGCTGGGGCGTTTTAGGATCCATGATCCGTCGCGCATTGGGCCTCCTGGGCCTCGGGGCTGGGCGGGGTGCCCGGCCGGTCCCCACCCCTCTGCGCCCCCGGCCGGGGGCGCGATCCTTCGGGGTGGGGCCGGGCGCCCCGCATCCCGTCACTGCCCGAGGCGCCGGTGGCTGCACAGCAAGCTGGTCTGGGGCGTGCGCACGATCTCACCCCACCCGCGTGGCGAGCTCGACACCCATCACCCCGCCACCAGCTTGGGGGTGGCCCCTATGGTCGTGGCCGCCTCGGCGGCGTGGTCTGCTGGGTCGGCGATCGCCTCCTCGAGCTGGCGGGCGATCGAGTCGATGGTCTGGGCGAAGGCGCTGACCGCCTCGATCGCCCCGTCCTCCCCCCACCCGGCGACGTAGGGCACCGACTCGCCGTCTGCGTGCTGGTAGGCCAGCGCCCCAGCAAAGGTCGCGGGAGAACGTCGGTCGAGCATCGAGGCCTCCGAGAGGTCCGGGCCCCGCCGGGTGCGGGGCCGTTGCCCGCCGCCCGCACGCCCACCCGGGCGTGCCACCCTCGGGCGGCTGGCGGCCCCACACCCGGCCAACCCGAACACCGCTCGCCGAGTGACCCCTAGCTGGTCTGACCGCTACTGAAGGCGGTAGCCCACCGCCCACACGTTGATGACGAACCGCCCGCCCCCGCGGCTGAGCTTGCGCCGCAGCCGGCAGGCGTGGGAGTCAAGCGTCCGGGTGCGTCCCTCGGTGCGAAGTCCCCATAGGTTCGGAGAGCTCCGGTCCGCTGCCCAGGGCTCAGCGACAGCCCGGGAAGCAGGTTGGAGTCGAGCGCGAGCACACGTGCCCCGTCGCGCGCCGCGAGCCGGGCGATCGTCCCGGCGATGACCGACTTGCCCGCGCCCCCCCTTACCGATCACTGCGACCCTCATCGACCGGACTATTAGGATGCTGCGGCTCCAAGCTGCCACCGTCCTGCTACCTTTCGCCGGGGATTCAGAGGGTTGCCTCCCTTGCTGGGGCGCCATTGTCGTCGAAGGGAGGATGCTTGTGGTGCGCGTGGCCGCTGTTGATCGTGCTTGCGTTGTCCGGTTGGGGCTGCTCATCGGTTTGGTGGTCTTGGCCGCGCTCGTCGGCTCCCCCGCCGCTGCCCAGGCATCGCGGTCGTGGTCTGCTCCGATCGCGCTGGACACCCTGGGCGCCCAGCCGCAGGCCCTGTCTGGGGTGGCGTGCCCGTCGGCGAGCCAGTGCACGGCGGTGGACGGCGCCGGGCAGCAGGTGACGTTCAACCCGACCGCGCCGGGCGCCCCGACCACCACCACCCTCGCCGCCGGCCACTCCCTGCGCGGGGTTTCGTGCCCGTCGGCGAGCCAGTGCACCGCGGTGGACAGCGCCGGGCAGCAGGTGACGTTCAACCCGACCGCGCCGAGTAACCCGACCACCACCACCCTCGATGCCGGCAATGCTCTGCGCGGGGTTTCGTGCCCGTCGGCGAGCCAGTGTACGGCGGTGGACAGCGCCGGGCAGCAGGTGACGTTCAACCCGACCGCGCCTGGCACCCCCACCCCCACCACCATCGACAGCACCAACACCGACCTGGCCGGAGTGGCGTGCCCGTCGGCGAGCCAGTGCACCGCGGTGGACGGCGCCGGGCAGCAGGTGACGTTCAACCCGACCGCGCCTGGCACCCCGACCCCCACCACCATCGACAGCGGCAAACAACTCTTCGCCGTGGCGTGCCCGTTGACCAGCCAGTGCACCGCCACCGACAGCTCCGGGCGCGAGGTTACGTTCGACCCGACAGCGCCCGGCACCCCGACCCCCACCACCATCGACTTCGGCCAGCGACTGTCTGGAGTCGCGTGCCCGTCGGCGAGGCAGTGCACCGCCGTCAACAGCTTCACCGGAGATGAGGTGACCTTCGACCCGACCGCGCCGGGCACGCCGCCCGTAACCACGGTCGACGGCGGCAACGGCCTGAAGGGGGTGGCATGCCCGGCGGCGAGCCAGTGCACCGCGGTCGACGAGGCTGGGCACCAGGTGACGTTCAACCCGACCGCGCCGGGCGTCCCGACTCCCACTGCCATCGACAGCGGCCACGCCCTGCGCTCGGTGGCGTGCCCGTCCCCGACCCAGTGCACCGCCGTCACTGGGTCGTCGGATACTTCCGGGTCCGTGGTCACGTTCAACCCGAGCGCCCCGGGCACCCCGACCCCCACCACGATCGACGCCGGCCAGCAACTCTCCGGGGTGGCGTGCCCGTCGACCACCCAGTGCACGGCCGTCGACCGCGCCGGGGCCGAGGTGACGTTCAACCCGACCGCAGCGCCGGTCACCGCCACCCCCACCACCATCGACAGCGGTCAGATCCTCTCCGGCGTGGCGTGCCCGTCGACCAGGCAGTGCACCGCCACCGACCGCGCGGGCGCCGAGGTGACGTTCGACCCGACCGCAGCGCCGGTCTCCGCCACCCGCACCACCGTCGACACCGGCCAGATCCTGTTCGCGGTGGCGTGCCCGTCGACCGGGCAGTGCACCGCCGTCGACCTCGTCGGGGGCGAGGTTACGTTCAACCCAACCGCGCCGGGCGCCCCGAGCCCGACCACCATCGACGCCACCACCAACTTTCTGTACTCGGTTGCGTGCCCGTCGACCAGCCAGTGCACAGCCACCGACAGCGCTGGGCAGGAGGTGACGTTCAACCCGACGGCGCCGGGGACCCCCAAGCCCCAGACCGTCGACCGCGGCAAATTCCTGTTTGGGGTGGCGTGCCCGTCGACGACCCAGTGCACCGCCGTCGATTTTTCCAGCGGGGACGAGGTGACGTTCAACCCGACGGCGCCGGGGACCCCTCCCGTGACCACGGTCGACCGCGGGCGCAACCTGCGCGCAGTGGCGTGCCCGTCGGCGACCCAATGCACGGCCGTCGACACCTCCGGGCAGCAGGTGACGTTCGACCCGACCCCAACCGTAACCACTATCGACGCCGGCAACCGCTTTGTCGGCGTGGCGTGCCCGTCGGCGAGCCAGTGCACCGCCGTCGGCGGCGCAGAGGAGGTGACGTTCAACCCGACAGCCCCGGGCACCCTGACTCCCACCGCGATCGAGACCGGCGGGGGCGGTCTGCTCGCGGTCGCGTGCCCGTCGGTGAGCCAGTGCACCGCCACCGACAGCATCGGGCAGGAGGTGACGTTCGATCCGAGGGCACCGGGCACCTCCACTCCCCAGACCGCCGACCCCACCTCCTTCAGCTCCCTGGATGCAGTGGCGTGCCCGTCGACCACCCAGTGCACCGCTGTTGAGCTCTCCGGGCGGGAGGTGACGTTCAACCCGATTAAGCCGGGCACCCCGGCCCCCAGCACCATCGACAGAGCCAACAACCTGCTCGGGGTGGCGTGCCCGTCGGTGAGCCAGTGCACCGCCGTCGACAGCATTGGGCAGGAGCTGACGTTCAGCCCGACCGCGCCCGGCACCCCCGATCCCCACACCGTCGACAGCGGCAACCGCCTGTCCGCAGTCGCGTGCCCGTCGGAGAGCCGGTGCACCGCGGTCGACGCCGTTGGGCAGCAGGTGACGTTCAATCCCTCCGCGCCGGGCACCCCGGCCCCGACTACCATCGACAGCGGCCACGCCCTGTACGCGGTCACGTGCCCGTCGGTGAGCGATTGCGTCGCCGTCGATGACTCCGGTCGTGCCGTCGAGGGAGACCCGGCGAATGCGGGCGGCTTTACGGTCGAGCCGATCGCTGGGGCGAACACGCTGTTTGCCGTCGCCTGCAGCTCGGTGGCGCAGTGCGTGACCGTCGACAGCGTGGGCAAGGGCTTCGTGGGCACCCCGCCCAGTGGCGGGGGCGGTGGCTCGGGCGGCGGTGGCTCGGGCGGCGGTGGCTCGGGCGGCAGTGGCTCGGGCGGCGGTGGCTCGGGCGGCGGTGGCTCGGGCGGCGGTGGCTCGGGCGGCGGTGGCTCGGGGACCGGGCCGGGCGTGGGCGGCATCATCCCGGGGACGACGATCGTTCCCCCGGTGGTGCGGTTGCCGCGGGCCAACCTGCCCGGGCTGTTGCTCAGCGCCCGACGCGTGGTGC
>JAABUZ0100007650.1_pt1 | contig 12957 bp, 12 predicted proteins | sample 5562091 | NCBI WGS metagenome assembly JAABUZ01 (sample SAMN12813069, study PRJNA571459) | rock metagenome | isolation source: Antarctica rocks | place: Antarctica: Victoria Land, Linnaeus Terrace sud | collected 2015-12-21 | reverse complement strand
GATGTCGGTGAGCCGTGTGCGAGAGAACCGCATGCACGGTTCGATGCGGCGGCGGGAGGCAACCCCGGACAGTCGGGCCAGCACGCGCCGTGCGGCCGCGGAAGCCTCCCGCCGACCCTACTGATCCGAATACTTGGGGAATGACCGCAGAACGCGATCTTCTCCATGACTTCGGCGCGTTTTATCGCTCCGAGCTCGGTGTCGTGCTGGCGTTCTGCTTTCGTCGGACGGGTGATCCCGAGCGGGCGGCTGATCTTGCTGCTGAGGTGTTCGCGGCAGCTCTGATCGCTCGTCGCGGCTACCGGCCCGACCGGGGTTCGGCACGGCAATGGGTTCTCGGGATCGCAGCGAACAAGGTCGCCGATGCGCAGCGCCGCGATCGTGTCGAGCGTCGCGCACAACAGCAGTTAGGGATCGCTGAGATCAGTTGGTCAGACGAGGATTTAGATCGGGTCCTCTCGACTGGCGACCGATCGCTTCAGGAGCTGTTGGAGGCACTTCCGTCCGAGCAGCGGACAGCGGTCCGCGCGCGGGTGCTCAACGAGCTGACCTATCCGGAGATCGCGCGTGCTTCGGGCGTGTCTGAGCAGAGCGCGCGAAAGCGTGTCAGCCGTGGGCTGGCGACGATGCGGCGACGGCTGACCAAGGAGCCGAGATGACCAGCGGATTTGACCGGCTGGAACGAGAACTGATCGATGCTGAAAGGCGACAGGCGGCGCTCGGCGGGAACCATCGGCGCGGCGACATTCCACGGCGGCGTCGACTTTCAGGCGCTGTCGTACCGGTAGTCGCGGCGGTTGTCGCGATCGTGGTTGCCGGCGGCGCGCTGCTGCTCACCGCCGGGCACAAGGTCTCGCCATCTCGCCACGCGCCGGGAGCGTCGGGGTGCAATCCCTGGTGAGCGAGCTGGGAGCGCTGCGACGGCCCCAGACCGCAGCCGACCGTGCTTTCTACCGCAGCGGGATCGTCGCCCAACAGCCCGCCGGGTCACCACCGCGCCAGTCGATCCGCCGGCTGACCCGCCTCGTCGCCCTTCCCGATCGCGGCCGGATCTTTCTCTACGTCGTGCCCCCAGGGCCAGGCAGGAGGTACTCCGGGCTCGGTTACGAGGAGCGATCCGTCACCAACGGTGTCGGGGCGTGCTGCCAGACGGCGCGCGCGCTGAGGCGCCCGGGCGGCCCAGGCCCCAACGCGTACGAGTCCGGTGCTTACCGGACCCAGCTGTACTTCGAGATCGTCCCCGACGGGGTGGCCCGGGTGCAATGGGTATTCCCACGCTTTGCGCGCCTTGCTCTCCCGCTCGGAGTCTCAGTCCCCGGACCTCACAAGACAGGCTTGACGGTCACGGTGCCGGTACGCGACAACATCGCCGCGGTCATGCTGCCGCAACGCGGCACAGCGGCCCGGGACACGTGGTATGCCGCCGACGGGCGCGTGATCGCCGACGAAACGCTGCGAAACCCGGTACAGCCCCCCAGTCCACGCGTCGCATCAGCCGTCCGGGGGCAGCTGCATGTGTTTGACCGCCCCCGCGTCGGCTTAGATCGCCTCCCCAGCGGACTTCTGTCACAGCTTCAGGCGACAGACTCTCGGCTCGGACTGAGCCTCGGCAACTCACGAGAAGTCGTCGCCAACGACGGCCAGACCGCGTACCTCATTCCCGCCACCGACGGACTGGTCCCCAGCCCAGGAGCTCGCGCTGAGCCTGGCGTCTGCGTCATCAACGCCAACGAGACGTTCTGCGCCGGCGCAACAACGCTCCCCGGAGCGGCATCTGTCGACCTGTGCTCCCCAAACCTGCCAGCCGGCCAGCTCGAACTGGAGTGGCTGCTCCCCGACCGATCGACCCATGTCGCTCTCGGCATGTCCGACGGCACCCGCATCCACTACCGCTCCGGATACAACATCTACATCGCCCGACTACCGCTCAACCACACCCGCCCAATACCCACCAGCATCCAATGGACCGATCAGTTCGGGCATCACCACCAGGCGACGACACCGATCCCCCAAAACGCCCAACGACAAGGCTGCGCACACCCCTAACTCAGGCTTCCCCATCGTCGCCGGACCGGCCACGAGCGGCCGGATTCCGCTTTCATCTCGGCGGAGTCAAAGCGGCAGCGCTCGAAGGCCGAAATGCGATTTGCCTGCATCTCCTGATTCGTGGAACGAGCAGTCTCCTCGAACTAAGCGGGTTGATCAGCCCAAACGGCAGCGCGAAGTAATCCTCCGTCGTGACGGGGGTGAAGCCGATCGACGTGTAGAGGCCCAGCGCGCGGTCGTTGGCGACGTCAACGTCCAGACTGATCCGGCGCGCGCCGTCCGCGCGCAGCTGCTCACAGGCTTGCCTCAACGCAGCTCGACCGATCCCGCGGCCGTGCAACGACGGCTCGACCACGAACCCGAAGATGCTGGCCTTCTCGTCGTCGCGCTCTAGGAACAGCGTTCCGACAACGGCGCCGCGCAGCTCGACGAGCGCTGTGCGCTCCAGGCGATTGCCGAGATCATCCGGCCCCGCCCACCCAAAGCCCTGCTCAAGCAGCGATACGACGAGCGGCACGTCCGCGACGGTCGCCGGCCGAAGGCTGATCTCCGGCCCGTGCGGTCCGCTAGTCGGCTGGCCTGACAGGACGAGATGGTGCTCTGAGTGGTCTAGCGTCCCGCCGCGGCGCAGCGCCAGCCGCTTACCCGCGATCGACTGGCGCGGCACGACCAGCAGCGACGGCCGGTCACCGCGCTCGCGGCACAGCGGCACCGCGGCATCCAGCAGGGCAGATCCGATGCCGCGTCGGCGAGCGTCCGGGGCGACCATGCCGGCAAGCTCCGGTGACTGGCCGAACCCATAGATCCCCAGCAGCCGCTCGCCCTCCCACCACAACAGGTCCTCAACGCGGTCGCCGCTGCGGCCACGAAGGTTGTCCCACTCCAGCTTCAAGCGCCCGCCATCGGCCTCGACCACCTGCCGCTCAAGTTCAGCGATCGCTTGCAGGGCTCCCGATGTCAGACCGACGGCTTGCTTGAGCACAGCGAGAAGCAAACCAGATCCTCCCTTGCGCGACCATTCAGGAGGAACCCCCCTCGCTCATCGAGCGAGGACGTGCGGCAAGCAACGTTGACCGGTCGACCCCTCCCGCTCCGTCGCCGAGCCGGGTCTGCGGCCCAAGCTTCCGCTTTGATCTCCGGGGGATCTGAAGCAGAAGTGCCGGCACGGCGCTGGGGCGTCGCCTGCGTGCCTCGTCGTGATTCGGCAGACACCAGAAATCCGGGCTGGGCCGGAAGCGTCCTGCGCTTGGACCCCGACCTGGCAGGATGTCGCTGATGCCAGCTACTGAGTCTGAGCCGGATTTCAACGCTGCGCCGACGGTTTCAGTCGTCGGCAGCGTGGTGTTGCGCGCCGAACCTGATGAGGCGATGGTGGTTGTGATCTTGAGCGCGCTCATGGATGGTCCTGGCCCGGCGCTTGAGGATGTCGCGCGCCGCAGCGAGGCTCTTGTCGCCCTGTTGGATGAGCTTGGCATCGCGTCGTCTGACCGCTCCACCACCGGAGTCAGCGTCCATGAGGACTTTGACCACACTCACGAGGGGCGTCGATCTTTGGGACATCGCGCAGCGTCGGCGATCGCGGTGCGGCTCACCGCCCTTGACCTGATCGGCCGCCTCGTGACCCGTGCCACGACGGAACTTGACGCACGCGTCGATGGGCCCCACTGGCAGATCGCAGCCGACAATCCCATCCGGCTGGAGGCGGCTCGCCAGGCCGCTGCTGACGGGCAGCGCAAAGCACAGGCCTACGCTGAGGGAGTCGGCGCGCGCCTCGGGGCTCTCATCAGGCTCACGGAGCCCGAGTCCGCGGCGGGCTCCCGGCGCGGTGCCAAGTTCATCGCCCTTTCCGCCTCATCTGGCGACATGCCGGTCGAGGCCGGCGAGCAGGAGATCTCCGCGGCCATCGAGGTCACGTTCGCCCTCAAGCCCTGAGTGCCAGCGCAGCCACGATACCCGGCTACCGCTTTACATCGCACGACATTTGAAACAGAAGTTGGCTACCGGCGAAGCGTGCCGGTGACGTGACAGCGTCTTCGTGGCTTGGGCGCCTTTTGACGGTGATACGCAGCCGGCGCATATTCATCGAGACCTGCCTTGGCGGGCGGTTAGGCTTGGGCGGTGAGCGGCGCGTCAGATTCTGAGGCTCGGGAGTTCGCGGCTTCGTTTCGCTCGCTGCTTGAGTGGGTGCATTCCGGTTCGGCCGGCCGGGAGCGCAACGAGGTGGCCGCGTTGGTGGCTGATTTTCTGGGCGAGTCGGGTCTTGAGCGGTCTGTGGTTACCCGGTCCCTGGCGGGCTTTGAGCATGTGAACCTGCAAACGGCATTGAATGCGTGGTCCTCGCAGGAGGGACGGACGGTCGATGTGCGGGGGATCGCGATGCCGCCTCACCACGGGCCGATCTCCTTACAGCAATTGGTCACTGGCGACGGGATGCCGCCGCTGCGGCTATCTGCGCCTGCGCTGATCGATCTGCCCAACGGGCCGGCCTCCACGCTCGCGTGCGTGCAGCTGGCGGTGTTGCTGGTGAGCGATGAGGCGGGGTGTTATGTGTTGATGGTTCGAGGCCCGTCTGAACACGAGCACACTCTGGATGTAGAGATCGCCGGCTTGGCGGTCAAGACCGCCCAGGGGATTCACGCGCGCCTTGACGAGTTGCGCAGTCAGCTGAACGTCTACCGGGGCCGCCTGCTGGACGTGGGGCTCTCACCAATGGGAGGCATGACCCTTGAGTTCGTTGAAGGTCCTTTTACCGTCCGCGATGAGGTTGTCTTGCCTGAAGTGGTTCTGGCGCGAGTTGAGCGCCATGCGCTCGGGGTTGCCGCGCATCGCGAGGCGCTGCTCGCCGCCGGGCAACATCTCAAGCGTGGCCTGCTGCTCTACGGTCCGCCTGGGACCGGCAAGACGCACACGACGCGGTACCTGATGGGGCAACTGTCGGACTACACCCGTTTGGTGCTCACCGGCAGCGCCTTGCACGCGATCGGCTCAGCCAGCGAACTTGCTCGAGAACTGCAGCCGTCGGCGATCGTGCTTGAAGATGTCGACCTGGTCGCGCAGGATCGAAGCTTTGGACCGGGATCAAGCCCGGTCCTGTTCGAACTGCTGGACGCGATGGACGGCGCCGCGCCCGATGCCGATCTCGTGTTCATCCTGACCACCAACCGCGCTGATCTGCTCGAGCCTGCCCTCGCCGCGCGACCCGGCCGCGTTGACGTCGCGATCGAGATCGAGCTGCCCGACGCCGAGGCTCGAGGCCGGCTGCTGTCGCTCTACAGCCGCTCGCTCCCGCTCCGACTCGCCGAGAGCGAGATTGACGAGATCATCGCCAGAACCGACGGCGTCACGGCATCGTTCATCAAAGAACTTCTGCGCCGCGCAACGCTCGAATCTCTCCACGAGAACCCGCCCGCGACGACCGTAACCGCCACACACACAGCACGGGCACTCGACGACCTCCTGCACGCAGGACAACAACTCACCCGCAGCCTGCTGGGCGTCGGCAACGACCCAAACAACCTGCCGCCCGGCGGAGGAATCGGCACACTTCCACCCCCTCACGGCCCCAATCAACGACACGGCCGAGCCAGTCAGCGCTTCTACACCTAACCGCCGTCCAGACCCTCACGGAATCACAGGACACTTCTGGTTTCAGTCGCCCCCTGCGGCCGTGGCGTCGGGACTGCTGCTCTGAGCCCTCGGTCTACCTCAGGAAGAAGTGCAGCTAACTCTTCGTCGCTACGGTCCTCCAGGCGAGCTGCTGGTGCGCAGTCGCGGCACTTTGGCCGGGCCGTCGCGCCGATCAGCCCGGCTGATACCAGTCGATCTCTGTGGGCCAGTCGAAGTGGTCGTAGTAGCTGAAATCGCCGCTTGTGAACGAGAACACCGGGACGGCAGTGCCGGCGCCCGAGGCCCGGACCAGCTCGATCGTGTCGTGCGAGTACGCGGAGGTCCCGACTGTCAGCACCCGGCTGCGGACAAATAGCACCCAGCCTCCGTCTCGCGAGAACCGGGGTGCCTCGTCGCTAAGGTCCGCGGCGCCTGGCTGCGAAAGCCGCCGGACGAGCGCGCCGTCTGAGCGCAGCAGATACACCGAGCGATGCTCGGCCCCGAACGGAATTTGGCGGTTGGCTCCCGCCGCCGCCACCAGCCAGCGCCCCGACGCCGAGCAGAACGGCGACGCCCAGCTGAGCGGCCGCGCGTTGTCGATCGTGCGCTGCCGCCACCCGGGCGGCCCGCTCTGCACCAGCTTGCCGTCAAGCTCGGTCTCTCGGCCTGGGGTGGAGGCCGCGATCAGTCGCCCAGCGCACCACGCGACGAAGTCCGGGTACAGCAGGGTCTGCGCCACCGCCCGAACCGGGTGTCCCCCGCCGCCCGCGGGCACCGCATACAGCGGGAAGCCGTCGGCGGCCAGCGACGCGGAGCAGATGCTCTGCGGCCAGTACAGCAGCCAGCGCCCGTCCGGCGACCAGCCAGCAAGCGTTGCGTACTCACCCGTCTGGCGCAGCGCCGTCCGCACCCTGCCGGTGCGCAGATCGACCGTCAGCAACTCTGTCGCCGTCACCTCACCGCACCGCGAGATGTCGACCGCAGCATCGCGGCCGTCCGGTGAGATCGCCAGGCTCCGGGACGTTCCCGTCGGCGTTCCGAGCCCCGCCGCTACCACGCGGCGCCCGCCGGTCGCTGCCGCCGACACCAACTCTCCGCCGCCGGTGATCCCGTACAGCCGCGAGCCGTCAGGCGCCCATGTGAACGCCACCACCCCTGAGCCCAGCGGCTCGCGGGCCCGACCCCCGGTCACCGGTACCACGAACGGGCCGCGCAGCGATCCGTTCGCGGCCGTCGTCGCATAGACCCAGACCTCCGGCAGCTCCATCCCCTCCCCGAGCAGCCGATCGGCCTCTCTGAGCTTGCGAACGACCTGCTCGGGCGTGTGCCTGCGTCGCGACATCTCGATGCTCCTCTGACCCAGCATTCTCCAGGGTCGTCGAAGCTCTCACAGACAGCGGACCGATCCCAGGGGAGCCGGCCACCTACGTCGCGACATCTACATGCTCCTCTGACCCAACATTCTCCAGAGTCGCTGAAGCTCTTATAGCGGTCGGACCGAACTCAGGGGAGCCGGCCAGTATCATGTTGTCTGTCGTCAGAGTCGCAGTTTGGGAACACTGATTTGGACGACGCATCAAGTAAATGAGGCTACGAAGCGATGTTCCTTCAAATTGGGGGGGCACACTTCCAACCGCCGACGCTCGCGCAAAGTCACCGATGAGCGCCGGGCTTATTGAAGTGGTAGAGGAGAAGTAGGTGCCACCCACTGTTGCCTCGCGCCGAGCTTTCGATGAAGTCATATTGGTGCATGGCATGTGGCACCAACCTGGGCACTTCAATTTTCTCGCCAAGTCCTTGGAGGCTCTCGGGTACCGCATTCGTGTTCCGCGGCTACACCGAGGCAACGTAGCTGCGGACGTATCTGTAGTACAGGAAGAGATTGATAGCTGTACGCGGCCGCCGGCGCTCCTTGGGCATTCCTATGGAGGAGCGGTGATCGGGCAAACCGAGGGTGCGTGTGCCATGTTGTTTGTTGCTGCCTTCGTGCTGCATATTGGTGAGAGCTGCGCCAAAATGGGCGGACCGCCATTGCTCGAATCCGCGATCGTGACAAACATAGACGGCACGACAACCTTGAATCCAGCGCTCGCGCGCCAGCACCTGTTTGCCGACTGCCCTGCAGATAGAGCCGATACGGCAGTGCGGCTGCTGACGCGACAGGACTCTGGACATGGGAGGACAATCGCATGGAGGGAGTCGTGGGTTGAGGTACCGACGAGGTATGTCGTGTGTGGCACGGACCAAGCGCTGGACGTCAAGGTACAGAAGCAGATGGCCAGTCGATGCATGTCGAAGGCGACTCTTCGTGGGGGGCATAGTGTGTATATATCGCAGCCAAATGCGCTTGCCGCGGAAATTAGTTCCCTCTCACTGACTGCAAGCTAGACCGCGGTACCTCCAACTCCGAGCGCAACGCTAAGAAGAGGTACCCGACCAGTCAGTCTGACCAGCCAGCGACCGTCCCCCAAAAAGTGCACGACCGGCGCATTGGCGCGCCCTACTGGCGAAGTCACGCCCATGCGCGCCAGCACTCGCGTCCGGCACGTAGCGAGATCCATCACCTCCACCCGCCCGCGAGCCATTACCGCCACCATCCCCAGCCCGCGCGCCGCCCCATGGCACGCCGAGGCGGGCGAACCCACCGCAGTCACGACAGTGGCGAGCACCGCCACTGCCACGACCGTCACCGTCACGAGCAGCTTCGCGCGCATCCTGTCCAGTATCGCGCGGGTTCACCCGCGTTGATAGCCGCGCTCGCAACGGGTGAGCGCGCCCGCGCACACCTTGTCCAGCCACCGCTCGATAAGCAGTCGCTCGAGGTCAGGCACCGGCTTCTGCTTAGTCGCCGGACCGGGTCTGAGCGCCTTACTCCCGCTTCGGGACCCGGCCGATTGAAAGCGGCAGCCTCGCTCTCGGTGCAGGGGATCGATCTCGTGCCCGGACGTTTCAGTGGAAGCAGCAGCGGTGCGATCGGGTGGGTGGACTGCCGGATCTGTCAGGGACAGCGCTCACCGGGGCGCCGGGCACTTCCGGAACGCCTGGCTATGCGGCACTGGGCACCTCGTCTGGCGCGACACCGGCGAGGAGCAGCTTGGGAGGGGACGGGATCCTCACGGTCAGAACCGGACCGATGGGGTGTCTCGCTTGTCGCCCCTTCACCGGGCATTTCAGCGGGCGGGTGCTACGGGACACCTCCAACTCCGCGGCTGGCAAACCCGCTGCGGAGCAGGAAAGACGCCCGCGAGAGGTTCGTTGGCTGGGACGGCGCGAGGATCGCCGGAGCCAGTGTCGGAGCACTCGCAGTCCTTCGGACCGGCCTTGCGTCGCTGTGTGCAGATAAGCGATGCCGACGATGTCCAAGGTCAGCACCGCCAGGTAGCGCGGAGGGTGGGTCTTGGGCTAGCGGGGTCGAGCTGCTGGAGCGGCCTCGGCCGGAGCAAACGCCATCCTCAGCCGGGATGCTCTTCGTCGCCCGGTCTGAGGAGCCGATTCCACTCCGAGCTGGAGTAGCCTTGTCGCATCGTCTGCTTCACGCAAGACAACTGAGCGTCATCACCGACGCTCACATGGGCAGCACCTTCTCGCCGGGTCGGTCTCCCGGTGACCGTTGGCTGTCCCGGTTCGTGGTCTGCCTCATCGTCGCCGCGTAGCCCGCGAGTCGCGGCAACGGCCTCGCTTCGTAGCGAGGCCCTCGTAGCTGATCGTCCACGACTGCCGGTCGTGGATCTGACCCGACCACCGGAGCGCGGCTCCGCGCCCGAACCAGGAGCAGAACCCACATGACTCAGCCGCATCACTATCCGCCAGGCGTACCGTGCTGGGTGGACACCTGGCAGCCCGACCCACAGATCGCCGCGCGCTTCTACGGCGCGCTCTTGGGCTGGGAGTTCGACGAACCTCGCCCGATGCCCGGAGGACTCGAGGGTCAGTACCTCGTTGCTCGTCTCGGCGGATTAGCCGTCGCCGGCATTGGTCAGGCACCGGGCAACCTGACAGCAGCCGTCTGGAGCACGCACATCTGTGTCGAGAGCATCGAGGAGACCATCGCTCGCACCAGGAGCGCCCAAGGCGCCGTCCTCGTCGGGCCGCTGGAGGCTAGTCCCGACGGACGTCAGGCGGTGCTGGCCGACGCAGATGGGGTCGCGTTCTGCATCTGGCAACCCGGCGAGCGGATAGGGGCACAGGTCGTCAACGAGCCAAGCGCCTGGACGATGAGCTCGTTGCACGCGCCGAGCCGCGAGCGCGCAGAAGCGTTCTACGCGACGGCGTTCGGCTGGAAGCTCGAAGCTCTATCGGATGCGCCGTTTGCGCTTTGGCGACTTCCCGGCTACATCGGCGGTGAGAACGATCAGCCGATGCCGCGCGACGTCGTAGCCGTGATGACGCCAATCGGCGCCGACGCGGAGATACCGCCCCACTGGGCCGTCAACTTCACGGTCGAGGATGTTGACGCGGTCGCCGAGCGAGCCATTGACCTCGGGGGGGCGCTCGTGATGGCGCCGATGACCACGCCCGGATTTCGAAGCGCTGTCATCGCCGACCCGGGCCAAGGCGTGATTGCTGTCAGCACGTCGCTGAACCGGTAGCAGGACTTACTCACATGCGCTCCCGAGACCGTCCTGGCGCGACGGAAACTCGGGAGCGCTGTGACCCCACCCTGGCGGCGTCCGCAGGCCAACGAAAAACCGAGACAGAGCTGGGTAGCGGAACGGGACGGATCCCGCACGGATCGGCGTTGGCGTCCCGCTGACGGATCGACTACCGGCGCATGTCGATATGGGTCGGGCCGACCTTTTTGCTGGTGCCGTTTCGCGTACCGACGATGATCGTTGCGCCTTTGGCGGGGCGGAGCGTGACGCCGCTGAATCGCTGTCGTTCTTCGTTCGCTTCGGGGGCGCGGAGGTCGCATCGCTCGACGACGGTAGCGAGGACAATGTGGAGCTCGAGCAACGCGAGCCGGGAGCCGACGCAGCGGCGCCGCCCGCCGCCGAAGGGCAACCAGGACGTGTTGGGGGGGTCGGGGCCGAGGAAGCGGTCGGGGTCGAACTGCTCTGGGTGGTCGAAGGTTTCGGCGGTGAGGTGCACCGAGGGGATGGAGCAGGAGGCGAGCCATCCCTTGGGGATGCGGTGGCCAGCGAGGTCGAGCGGCTCGGCGAGCAACCGCGGGGTGTCTAAGACGACGGGTCGGATGCGCAGGGTCTCCTTGACCGCGGCCTCTAGATAGGACCGGTCGTCGTGGGCGAGCGTGTCGCGCAGGCGCCGGAGGGCATCGGGGTGGCGGACGAGGCGCTCGAGGGCCCAGGCCAGCCCGGTGGCGGTGGTCTCGTGTCCGGCGACGAGCATCGTCATCAGCTCGTCGCGAAGCTCGACGTCGGTCATCGGCTCGCCGTTCTCGTCGCGGGCGAGGAGCAGCATCGAGAGAAGGTCATCGCGCTCCTCCAGTGCGCGGTCGCTCTGGCTGCGCCGGCGGGTGATCTCGTCATAGATGAGCCGGTCGGCCTCGGTGCGTATGGCGAGGAACCGGCGCATCGGGTTGCCGGGGATCCGCCGGAGCGCGGGACGCTCGAGCAAACGCCGGACCCCGGGCAGCGCGATCGCGAGGGTGTCGAGCAGCTGCGGCAGCAGCGTGCGCAGGCGCTTGAGGCGGTCGAGGTCCTCGATCCCGAAGACGATGCGGAGCATTACCTCGAGCGTCAGGCACTGCATCCGGGGATGGACGGGGAACGGCTCGTCCTGGGGCCAGGTGTCGATCTCGGCGGCGGCGATCTGGGCGATCTGGTCGCCCCAGCCGGTGACGCGCTGGCCGTGGAGCGGGGCGGAGACGAGCTGGCGGTGGCGCTGCCACGTCTCTCCCTCGAGGCACAGGAGAGAGTTCGATCCGACGAACGGGGCGAGGAACGGCTCGCGGGCCTCGCCGGCGCGGCCGATGTCGCGGTCGCGGGCGTAGAGCTCACGGGCGAGCTCGGCGTCGGCGATCATGGCGAACGGCGCCGAGCCGGGGTAGTCGATGCGGAACACCGGCCCGAACTTGCGTCGGCAGCGCTCCAGGTACCCGACCGGGTCGAGGTATAGGTGCGCCATCTGGACGAGGGTCGGGGACCGCGGCCCCGGTGGCGGGGGGAGGGGAGTCGTCGACGTCGCCATTGACGACAATCGTAACAGATGTTAGTAACGTGCGTTATCATCCGTCTATGACTCCGCGCGAGCGTCTTCTGGAGGCCTCGATCCATTGTCTGCGGGAGCAGGGGTGGGCGAAGACGACGACGCGCCAGATCGTTGCTCGCGCTCGTATGCACGTTCCGAGCGTGAACTACTACTTCGGGTCCAAGGAGCGGCTGCTCCACGACGCGGCCGTCGAGGCTCTCCGCCGCTGGACGGCCACGACGATGGACGCCGTTCACCCCAGTCCCGACGACCCAGGCGGCGAGCTGCGCCGAAGTGTCGAGCGGTTCCTCGACACCCTCGAGGCCGACCGGCCGTATGTCGTCGCCGCCGTCGAGGCATTCGCGCAAGCCGAGCGCTCAGACGAGCTCCGCGAACGCCTCGCCGACGCCTACGCAACGTTTCGCTCGCTCGTCGTCGAGCGCATCCAGCCCGGCGCGACCGAGACCGAGACGCGGACGAGCGGCGCTCTACCGCTCGCGTCGGTGCTGATCGCGCTCTTCGACGGGCTCGCCCTCCAGCGCCTCATCGCCCCCAACGACATGCTCAGCGCCGACGAGGTGCTCGCCGGTCTCGCCGCGCTCTCACACATCGCGAGCCGCCCCCAGCCCGAGAAGGTCTGAAGCGTCGGGCGGCGTAGCCGCAGCAGTCCCGTCGCACCGCGCCGGACGCGCCCTCGTGCGGGTGGGCAGCACTGGACCCCGTCGACGTGATACGCCACATCGGCGTCCCGCAAGTCGAACGGCAACCGACGCGACGCCGCGGCCGTCCCGCAGGGATCGCGGCGCGGTACCCCGCGCGATCCTCGCGGTTTCGCCGCCCAAACGCTGACACGCGTCAGCGCCGGGTCCGGACGCGGTCCGGGCGGCCGGCGTGCGGGAGCATCATTGCGCTGCGGGGTCGGCTATCGGGGTATTTTGGCCGGCAGCGAGCCACCACTGCCCCTCGCGCGCCACCAGCACGTACAGCGCCATCTCGGAGAACCCTCCCTCGGCCCGCGCGCTGCGGCGGACCTGGGCGATGACCACTTCGGGGACGGGCGCGGAGAGCGCCACCAGCTCATAGCGAGACGCTGGAGCGGCGCCGGAGGCCATCAACGAGCGATGGGCCTCGCTCAGTCGGTCGATGCCCGTCAAGGTG
>JAABUZ0100007649.1_pt1 | contig 12960 bp, 12 predicted proteins | sample 5562091 | NCBI WGS metagenome assembly JAABUZ01 (sample SAMN12813069, study PRJNA571459) | rock metagenome | isolation source: Antarctica rocks | place: Antarctica: Victoria Land, Linnaeus Terrace sud | collected 2015-12-21 | reverse complement strand
AAGTTGGCGGGCAGCGACCACACCGGCAACCTCACCGCGGACCTCAAAGCGGTGGCCGCCGCAGCCGCCACCTCCCTAGCCGACACACCCGGTGTGCGCTCCACCTCGGGCACCGCCATCACCGACCGCGGCCAACCCACCCTCACCCTCACCGCGACCCTCGAACCGACCGCGAACCTGGCCACCGTCACCGCCGCCGCCGAGCGCACCTGCGCCCAACTCGCTGCCGCCCTGCCCGACCCCAACATCGCCGCCCAGGTGCACCTGCGGGTCGCCCGCTCCGCCCGCAACCAACCCCGCGTGTCCTGACCCCGCCGCCTGTCGGGAAAAGGGAATCACCCGATGACAAGATCCTCAGCGCAAACGGCGCACCTCCACCGAGACCGGGGGGCAGCGCAGCGAGCGGTGTGGGTTGCACGGGCACCGGGGCGGAGCCCCGAACATGATCCGGGCCGGTGTCCGCCGACCAGAGCGATGACCAGTCCGGCACCAGCGCCGGGGGACCGCAGCCTGCGCAGCGGCAAAGACACCTAAACCACCCAAGCCACTACCGGACACACGCCTCCAGCAGCGGTGGGCGCCCCATAGGCCAAGAAAAGGAGGAAGGTCCCGCACCCGGGCAGCAATCACTGCTCGCCTACCGCCCACAGCCGCTCCAGTTCCGGCTGTCGTGATGTCTCCCGCTGATGCCCGCACCCGGGCGTCCTCTGATTGTGAAGGAGCACCTCAAGGTGCAAGTGCAAGCCATCGACTACAACACGGGCGTGTCCAACGCCGTTTCCAACATCGCCACGTTCATCCCGAAGCTCGTGGTGTTCCTGATCATCCTGATCATCGGCTACTTCATCGCCAAGGCGATCGCGAAAGTCTTGTCGAAGGTGCTGACCAAGGTCGGTTTCGACCGGGCCGTGGAGCGCGGTGGGGTGAAAAAGGTGCTGGACAAGAGCCAGTACGACGCCTCGGACATCCTGGCCAAGATCGTGTACTACGCCATCTTGCTGTTCGTGCTCTCCACCGCGTTCGGGGTGTTCGGCACCAACCCGATCAGTGACTACCTGCACGCGGTGATCGCCTACCTGCCGCTGGTGTTCGTGGCGATCCTGATCGTCATCATCGCCTCTGCGGTCGCCGCCGCGGGGAAGGCACTGATCCAGAACAGTCTGGGCTCGCTGACCTATGGCACGGTCCTGGCCAACGTCGCCTCCACCCTGATTTTGGCGTTCGGGGTGATCGCCGCACTGGATCAGCTGCACATCGCGAGCAACGTCAACGCCATCCTCTACGCCACCCTGGCCGCCGCGGTCGGTGTGGTCGTGGTCGCTGTCGGCGGTGGGGGCATCTCCACGATGTCTACCCGCTGGGAAGCCGCCGCCCGCAAGTACGACGAGGAAAAATCCAACATCGCCGACGCCGCCCGCAACGCCCCCAGCGTGAAAGATCAAGCAGCCCAAGCCAAGAGCAAGGCCCAACAAGCCACCTCGTCCTCCGGGGGCACCCAGCCCGGGGCGCACGCCGATCGGTGACCCAACCGGCCACCACCTTGACCGCGCACTCCGGGGCGTTGCACGAACCGCGACACGGCCGACCGGTCGCCGCGGACTAGCACCACCACACCCACGCCGCGCCCACAACGTGCGGCAGGAAGAAGATCTGATGAGCACTTTCGATCCCACCACGATGACCGGCGCCCAGGTCGTAGGCCCCGACGGGGAAAAGCTCGGCAAAATCGCTGACGTCTACCTCGACAACCACACCTCCAAGCCGGAGTGGGCCGCGGTCAAGTCCGGCCTGTTCGGTGGGCATGTGTCCATGGTCCCCCTCGCCCACGCCGAGTTCGAAGGTGACTCGCTGACGGTGCCCTACAGCAAGGAGCAGATCAAGAACGCCCCGCACCAAGACCCCGACGAGGAACTGTCCGAGAAATCCGAGGCCGCGTTGTTCGAGCACTACGGGGTTCCCTATGGCGGTGAGACCGTCACCGCCCAGACCGGCGGCCAAGGCGGGCAGGAATCCGGGCAGCAGGCGTCAGGGCAATCCGGGCAGCGGCGGGACCGGGCCGGGGAGGCAGGAGTGCAGGGTCAGGACACCTCGGGGCCCACCACCGACAAGGCGATGACCCGCTCGGAGGAGCAGCTGCACGTCGGTACCGAGCAGGTGCACGGCGGTACCGCCCGCTTGCGCAAGTACGTGACGTCCGAGGACGTCACCCAGACCGTGCCGGTGCGCCACGAGGAGGTCCGCGTCGAACGGGAGCCCATCACCGACGCCAACCGCGGCGACGCGATGTCCGGTGGTGATCTCTCCGAGGAGGAGCACGAGGTCACCCTGCACGCGGAGAAGCCCGTGGTGCACAAGGAAACCGTGCCGGTGGAGCGGGTCCGCTTGGGCACCGAGACAGTCATCGAGGAGCACACCGTCAACGAAACGGTCCGCAAAGAACACATCGAGGAACCCCCCACCAACAAGGACAAGTGACCTCGCACCGCGGCGCCACACACTGACCCACCGGAGAGGACATCCACCATGGAAATCCCGAAAGACAAGATCCTCGAGATGATCAAGTCTCGGGGAGACCACGACCAGGCCGACAAGGCGCAAGCGGAGCTGCCCGACAAGGTCGACACCGACAAAGACAACGGCCTGCTCGCGAAGTTCGGCATCGATCCCAAGGACCTGATCGGTGGGCTCGGCGGCAAGCTCGGCCTGTAATCAGTACACCCGCTGGTGGTGGGAGGCACACCCTCCCACCACCAGCCCGGAGTTTCCGTAACCGTGGGACCGACACAAGGAACGCCATCATGTCCGCACCTGCACTCGTTATCCCCGCATGACCTCGCCGCCCCCGCCCGGAGGTGCCGTCACCGGCATGGAGGTCACCGACCTGGACGCGGTCCACATCGGCCGCATCATGGGGACCTACCCGGTACCCGATCCCCACACCCCCCAGTGGGCCGCGGTCGCGCCGCCCGACTCCGGTGCTGTTGTCCTCGTCCCGCTGGGCGCGGCGATCGCCGTGCTCGGCGGAATTCAGGTGCCCTATCGGTTGGAACATGTGCGGCACGCACCCACCGCCCCGACGACGGAAACGCTGAGCGAGGTGGACCTGCGTGACGCGATCCAGCATTACGACTCCGCCGCTGCGGGCCCTGGCGACGCAGCCGACCGGGCGGATGACACACCGGCCACGGCCGAGGGCGAGACCGACGGCGCGGACTTGGTCATCATTCGCTCGGAGGAACAACTCCGGATCGAGACTGACGCTGTCCCGGTGCGGCGGGTGCAGTTGCGCAAATACATCGTCACCGAGGAACGCACTGTCACCGTGCAGCTGCGCCACGAAGAGGTCCGCATCGAACAGGAACCGATCCCCGACCCCGGAACAGGCACGGTTGCGCCGGGCGATCCCGGTGAGGTGGATGTGCACCTCGGACCGGGCGACGATCGCGACGTCACGATGCTGCTCTACGCCGAGCGGCCCCTCATCAGCACCGAAGTCGTGCCGGTCGAGCGGATCCGGGTCAGCAAGTACGTGGTCAGCGACGAGGAGACTGTTACTGCCGGGGTGCGCCGCGAGGTGGTGGAGCAGGCCGAGGACCCCTCCTGAGCCGCACCCCGGTGTCCCTGCCCACAACCCTCAGATTGACCCGCCATCCCCCAGACGCTCCGGCTGGTCATCAACGAGGTCGGCTTGGTTGAGCAGCCAGTGAGCCGGAGCAGCTAGGAACTTCCCCAGGGGTGCTGGTTACCAGCAGCACATCCACCGTCGACACCCTCCGCATGCCCCCTCAGTTCCGAGTGTTAGCGCAATCGACCCCGGTGCGGGAAGGGATGGCCGTCGTTGTACTGCTCTTTGGCGACGATGAGCCACGCATCAATCGCTTCATCGAGTAACTCCCCCAGCTGCACCCGGGGGCGGCCATGCTCGGAGAGGAACCAGACAGCGTCCCGCACCTCGTCAGCCAGGTCTCGGCGGAGTTTGACATGTTATCGAGGAATTGCTTCGGTCGAATTGAGGTACCTCGGGTTACTACGGTTCCTGAGACGTCTGAACACCAGAGGTACCTAAGGTATCGTTGATACCTCTAATACCTCGGACACCGGAGGTACCTCCTGGGTCCGTTAGGGTATCGAGGGCCCTATCCATGGGCCTGGTAATACCATCACCCCTCCCGTCGGGGTCGAATACGGCCATCGGTTGACGCCACGCCGGCGCCTCTCTGAATCGGTTGTCGTCCCGAACGACGGTGTCTAGAACGTCACCAGTCGGAAAGTCTTTGCGTAGTTCCTCACCGACCTCACGCCCAAGCACGCTCGTATGGCGCCCGTAAACCCGCACTTGGGTCAGCAAGACACCCGCCATTCGCAGTTCGGGGTTGAGGCCCGGTTGGCTTGCCGGTCGCCACCGCGGTTGAGTCGGTGACGCTTGGTCATCCCCGATGAGGCGGGCAGCGGGGCGACGCCGCAGAGCATCGCGAACGCCGCTTCGGGTGCACCCGGCCGGAGTTGCCGCCCGCGGTGACGAGCACCTGCCCGGCGACCTCGATGCCAATCCCGATCCGCTCGAGCAGTCGTGGAGCGAGTGCTGTGACGAGGGGGTTGATCAGTTCGTCTAGGTCAGCGATCTCGTCGGAGAGCTCGAGGTAGCGGCGGGCGAAGGACTTGAGCGCGACCCGGTGGGCGGTGACCGGGTCGCTGGCGTTGGACACGTCAGGGCGCCAGGCGGCGAGGGTGCGGATGAGCTGCATGCGGGTCAGGTTGCGGACCTGCTCGCGCGGCTCGTCGGGGCTGTTGACGATGGTCGCGCATCGGCTGCACCGCGCGACGACCGAACCGGCGGACAAGACAGTGATGAGCTAGTGGCGCAGGCTCTCCTTAAGTCACCCCGACGGCGAGGCATGGCGCCTCACCGGGCGTTCCCAGGGGACCGACAGATCCGAGGAAAGACAACACTTCGTCGATCGGAGTGCGGGTCAGGAACCCCTGGGAGCGCCCGGCACCAGCATCCTGTCGTGTCCATCGCTGTGAGGGTCAGGACCCCTGGAACGCCGGCCACGACAGTCTCACTGTCGGAGTGCAAGATGCAGCCGGCGACCTCCGCACCCGCTTAGCGGGGAGCACCAGCCTTCTCAGGTTCACATCGGGTCACCCCCGCGAGCGGAGACCCGCCCAGCCTATCCCGACGCTGAGGGAGAAACAGCCGTCTATCTGTACCCCGCGACACAGCCCTCCCCCACGCTAGACTGCCTACCCGTGTCGATCCTCCCCATCCGCATCGTCGGCGATCCGGTGCTGCACACCCCCACGGCGCCGGTCGAGCAGTTCGACGACGCGCTGCGCCAGCTGATTGCCGACATGTTCGAGACCATGGACGCCGCCAACGGCGTGGGTCTGGCGGCCAACCAGATCGGGGTGGGCCAGCGGGTCTTCGTGTACGGCTGCCCGGACATCGACCCGGAGGATCCGGACAAGCACGTCATCCGGCGCGGCGTGGTGGTTAATCCCCAGCTGGAGTCCTCCGAGATCCCCGAGACCATGCCCGACCCCGACGACAACGACGAGGGCTGCCTCTCGGTGCCCGGCGAGAACTTTCCGACCGGGCGCGCCGACTGGGCCCGAGTCACCGGCTCCGACGGCGATGGCAAACCGGTGGACATCGAAGGCCACGGCTTCTTCGCCCGCTGCCTGCAGCACGAGGTGGGACACCTCGACGGCTTGCTCTACCTCGACGTGCTGATCGGCCGCAACCAGCGGGCCGCCAAGAAGATGGTCAAGCGCAACGGCTGGGGTGTGCCCGGCATCAGCTGGATGCCGGGCGAGGTCGACGACCCCTTCGGGCACTGATGCCCACGCCGGGCCAGCGGGTGATGCTGCGTTATCTGCTGCCCCTGGGCTCGAGTCACCCGATGACCGACGTGCTCGGCATGCTGGAGTCTTTGGAGCCGGTCACGGTGCGGGCCGAGGACGGGACACTGACCACGGTGGACCGCGACCGTGTCGTCGCGCTGAAGGCCATCCCGCCGCGTCCGGTCAGCCGAGCCGCCGTCCGCAACCTGGAACATGCGGCCGCGCTGGCGTGGCCGGGACTGGAGCAGCGGTGGCTCGGCGGCTGGCTGCTGCGCGCCGGAGGCGGATTTACCGGGCGCGCCAACTCGGTGCTTCCGCTGGGCGAGCCAGAAACGGCCGACGCCATCGAGCAGGTACGCGCTTGGTACGCCCAACGGGGGCTGCCCGCCCGCTTCCAACTACCCGACCGGCTCACCGTCGAGCTCCCCGGCTGGCGGCTCTCCGACGAGGTCGTCGTTCTCACCGCCGATGCTCCGGTCGTGGCAGGAGCATCGGTGACGATCGCCGACCACCCGGACGAGGAATGGCTCAGCGGCTACCACTACCGCGGAGCCCCGCTTCCGACGCAGGCCCCGGCCGTGCTCGCCGCGGTGCTCAATGGCCGGCTCGGCTTCGGACGCATCGGCGACGCCACCAGTACCCAGGCGATCGCCCGCGGAGCGGTTACCGCCGCGCCTGACGGCACCCGCTGGCTCGGCCTCACCGCGGTCGAAGTGGCGGAGACCGCTCGCCGGCAGGGCTGGGGCGCACGCATCTGCGCCGGGATGGCCGCCTGGGGGCTGGAGCACGGCGCGCAGCGGATATATGTGCAAGCGGCCGCCGACAACCATGCTGCCCTGGGGCTCTACACCCGGCTCGGGTTCACCCCGCATCACCGCTACCGCTACGCCGTCCCCGCCTGAGACTCATTGCTGCGCGAACGCCCGTTCCAACGCAAGCACGCCGTCCACCAGACCTCGCCGCTGCTCGGGCGTCAGCTGCTCCATCCGCTCCGCCAACGCACCGATGCGCTCAGAGGTCACGCCTGCGACCAGCTGCTCGCCGTCCCCGGTGGCGGCAAACAACCGGGCCCGGCCGTCGTCGGGATCGGCGTCGCGCTGGACGTATCCGGCACCCTCCAGGGCGGCAACGATGCGGGACATGGTGGGGGCGGCGACCTGCTCGCGCGCTGCCAGGTCGCCAAGGCGCATCGGCCCGCACCGCGCCAGGGTGGCCAGGGCCGAGATGGTGCCCGCACCGAACTCGCTCGAACCCCGTGCCCGCCGCAGCGCCCGCGCCACCCGGCCCAAGGCCAGGTTCACCGCGGCGGCCTCTCCCAGCTGCGTGTCCGCCTGCATGATCATCGCTACACCCCGTGCTCCTCGTGCACATACCGTTTGCCCCGCATCAGGGATGCGGCCGCACCGATCACCATCATGATCGCAGCGGCCACAAACACCACGATCAGCCCGGAGTGGAACGGCCCGGAGATCAGCTGAGGGAAGAACTGCTGCCCCGTCAGTACCTGCGCGTTGACACCCGGCTGGTCGAGTACCCCCGACGGCCCGAGGAGGGCACCCATGGGGTTGTAGCCCAGGAATGCCGCGAACAGGCTGCCGACCGGGGGCAGCCCCGCGACCTGCCCGGCGACGTCGGTGGACACTCCCTGCGCCTGCAAACCGGAGCTCAACGTGCTCGGCAGCGTGTTCGCCAGTCCGGCGATCATCAGCGAGAAGAACACGCCGATCGAAAGCGCCGACCCCGCGTTAAAGAAGGTGCCCCGCATCCCCGACGCCGACCCCCGCTGGTTCGCGGGCACGCTGCTCATGATGGCGGCGGTGTTCGGCGAGGAGAACAACCCCGAGCCGACCCCGTTGAGGGCGACCAGCACGGCGAACAACCAGTACGGGAAGTTCACCGGGATCAGCAGCAGGGCGATGAACGTGGCCGAGACGAGCAGCAAGCCACCGGTGGCGAACCAGCGCGCACCAAAGCGGTCGGATAGGAAACCGGAGATCGGGCCGGCGACCAGGAAGCCGAGCGTCAGCGGCAGCAGGTAGATCCCTGCCCACAGCGGCGTGGACTCGAAATCGTAACCGTGCAAAGGAAGCCAGATCCCCTGCAACCAGATGATAAGCATGAACTGCAGCCCCCCGCGCCCCACCGACGCCATCAACCCGGCTAGGTTGCCCGCGCTGAACGCCCGGTTGCGGAACAACGACAGCTGGAACATCGGCTCCGGCACGCGGGACTCGATCACACAGAAGGCCACCAGCAGCGCGATCCCGCCGAACACCCCGCCCAGCACCCACGGATTGGTCCACCCGGTGGACGAACCGCCGTAGGGCTGGATGCCGTAGGTGATCCCCGCGAGCAGAATCGACAGGCCCACGGCGAAGGTGAGATTGCCCGGCCAGTCCAGCTTGCCGCGGGTGCGCTCACTGAGCTCGCGCAGCGAGCGGTAGGACCACACCGTGCCGAGAATCCCGATCGGCACGCTCACCCAGAACACGGCTCGCCAGTTCCACTCCGACAGCAGCCCGCCGATGATCAGTCCGAGGAAGGACCCACCGATGGCCGCGACCTGGTTGATGCCGAGTGCGGTGCCGCGCTGGTTGACCGGGAAGGCGTCGGTGAGGATGGCCGTCGAGTTGGCGAACAACATGGCACCGCCCACGCCCTGCACCACCCGCCACAGAATGATCCACATTGCTCCGGGCCCGGCGTGGAAGGGATCGACCGAAAGGGCGATCGAGGCGAGGGTGAAGACCACGAAGCCCAGGTTGTAGACCTTGACGCGGCCGTACATGTCGCCGAGACGCCCCAGCGTCACCACCAACACCGCCGAGACCAGCAGGAAGCCCATGATCATCCAGCAGGTAGCTGACGTTGCCCGGTTCCAGGGGGTTGAGGCCGATCCCACGGAAGATCGCCGGCAACGAGATGATCACGATCGAGGAGTTGATGGTCGCCATCAGCACACCCAGGGTGGTGTTGGACAGCGCTACCCACTTGTAGTGCGGGTGGTCGTGCGCCACCCGGAGGCGGTTGCCCCGGATAGCCCTCGGTTCGGTGGTGGTCACCATCAGGCCTCCTCATGCTCGAGGCCATATTAGTTGTGTGTAGGCAACTAAACAAATGACAAAGGGCGATCGGGCTGGTTGGCAGGCCGCGTGGGAGGTCGCATACTCCTCCCATGGCCTACCTCAAGCCGCCGAAGTTCACGAGCAAGATCTTCAACCCGATTGCGGCGTCCACGGGGATCGGTGGCAGCGAGAAGCTCACCGTGCGGGGGCGCAACACCGGGGCACCACAGTCGATTCCCGTCATCCCGGTCGAGGTGGCGGGAGTCCGCTACCTCGTTTCCACCCGTGGCGAGTCGGAATGGGTCCGCAACCTGCGGGCCGACCCCGCGGTGGTAGTCAGCAACAAGTCCGGCGCCACCACGTACCGGGCGTCGGAGTTGCCGGTGAGCGAACGCGCCCCCGTCATCGCCGCCTACCGGGAGAAGGCCGGCAAGCAGGTACGCGGCTACTGGGCCAAGCTGCCCGAGGACGCGGACCACCCCGTATTCGCGCTCACCACGGCGCAGTGACCCGCTTCCGCACCACGCTGGTGCTCGGCGGCAAGACGGCCACCGGCGTGCAGGTGCCCGACGAGGTGGTGACCGCCCTCGGCGCGGGCAAGCGGCCGCCGGTACGCGTGACGATCAACGGCCACAGCTATCCCAGCACGGTCGCGTCCATGGGCGGGGTGTTCATGCTCCCGGTCAGCGCGGAGAATCGGGCGGCCGCCGGCATCGCGGCCGGTGACGAGGTGGACGTCGACATCGAGCTGGACACCGAGCCCCGGCAGGTGCAGGTGCCGGCCGACTTCGCCGAGGCACTGGCCGCCGACACCCCCGCAGGCCAGCGCTTCGCCGGTCTGTCGTACAGCCACCAGCGGCGCTGGGTGCTGTCCATCGAGGGCGCCAAGGCGGCGGATACCCGCAAGCGGCGCATCGACAAGGCCATCGCCGAGCTACGCGAGGGTTGACCCCCTCCTGACCCCCGCCAAGTTGTGCAACTTGGCGGTCCCCCGGCCCGGCCCTGGCGCCATGTTGTACAACTTGGCGCCGGTACGGCTACGGTAGGCGCGTACGCACAACTCCACATCCCACGGGAGCTCACACCAGTGAGCTGAGAGGGCGGCTAGGGCCGTCGACCGTCGAACCTGACCGGGTAATGCCGGCGTAGGGAGCGCAACCAGCATGACGAACACCATGGACAACACCATCACCACCGGCCCGATCCAGGGCAGCACCAAGCACTACCAGGGCGAACTGAGAATTCCGGTTCGCCGGGTGAACCTCAGCAACGGGGAACACTTCGACCTGTACGACACCTCCGGCCCGTACACCGACGACAACGCCACCATCAACCTCGATGCGGGTCTGCCGAAGACCCGGGACGCCTGGGAACACCCGGAACCCGTCGATGGCGCCGCCACCCAGCTGGCCTGGGCCCGGGCGGGCATCATCACCCCTGAGATGGCGTATTGCGCTGAGCGGGAGGGCTTCTCGGCTGAGCTGGTGCGTGAGGAGGTCGCGGCCGGGCGCGCCGTCATCCCGGCCAACCACCGGCATCCGGAGAGCGAACCGATGATCATCGGCAAGGCCTTCGCGGTGAAGGTCAATGCCAATATCGGGAACTCCGCCGTCACCTCCTCCATCGACGAGGAGGTGGAGAAGATGGTGTGGGCCGCGCGATGGGGTGCGGACACGCTGATGGACCTGTCCACCGGCAAGGACATCCACCTCACCCGCGAGTGGATCATGCGCAACGCACCCATCCCCGTCGGCACCGTGCCGATCTACCAGGCGATGGAGAAGGTGGGCGGCGACCCAGCGGCGCTGACCTGGGAGATCTACCGCGACACCGTGATCGAGCAGTGTGAGCAGGGCGTGGACTACATGACGGTGCACGCCGGCGTGCTGCTGCGCTATGTGCCGCTGACGGCCAAGCGGGTGACCGGCATCGTCAGCCGCGGCGGCTCGATCATGGCCGCCTGGTGCCTGGCACATCACCAGGAGAGTTTCCTCTACACCCACTTCACCGAGCTGTGCGAGATCCTGCGCCGCTACGACGTCACCTTCTCCCTCGGTGACGGACTGCGGCCCGGGTCGATCGCCGACGCCAACGACGAGGCGCAGTTCGCCGAGCTCCGCACCCTTGGCGAGCTCACCAAAATCGCCAAGAGCCACGGTGTGCAGGTGATGATCGAGGGACCAGGCCACGTGCCGATGCACAAGATCGTGGAGAACGTGCGGCTGGAGGAAGAACTGTGCGAGGAGGCGCCGTTCTACACCCTCGGGCCGCTGGCCACCGACATCGCGCCGGCCTACGACCACATCACCTCGGCCATCGGGGCGGCGATGATCGCCCAGGCCGGCACGGCGATGCTCTGTTACGTCACTCCCAAGGAGCACCTGGGGCTGCCCAACCGCGACGACGTGAAGACGGGGGTGATCACCTACAAGATCGCCGCCCATGCCGCCGATTTGGCCAAGCAGCATCCGCGGGCCCAGGAGCGGGACGACGCCCTGAGCCGGGCCCGGTTCGAGTTCCGCTGGCACGACCAGTTCGCGCTGTCGCTGGACCCGGACACCGCCCGGGAGTACCACGACGAAACGCTGCCGGCTGAGCCGGCCAAGACGGCGCACTTCTGCTCGATGTGCGGGCCGAAGTTCTGCTCGATGCGCATCTCCGCCGACGTCCGCGCCTATGCCGAGGAGCACGGACTGTCCACTGTGGATGCGATCGAGGAGGGCATGCAGGAGATGTCCGAGGAGTTCACCCGCAAGGGGTCGCAGGTGTACCTCCCCGTCCTGACCTGAGGCGTTCCCGTCCCGTCCCGTCCCGTCCCCCTCGCCAAGTTGTGCAACATGGCGATTCCCGCCGCCCTCCGCCCGCCATGTTGCACCACTTGGCGATGCCCGGCGCCGCCCGCCCGCCATGTTGTGCAACTTGGTGAGGGGGCGGCGGCGGGTGTTCAATCCTGACGGTGTTGATTCGCTTGCTCCGCAGCTACCTGCAGCCCTACCGCCAGGTCGTCACGTGGGTGGTCGTGCTGCAGCTGGTGCAGACGCTCGCCGCGCTGTACCTCCCGACCCTCAACGCCGACATCATCGACTACGGCGTGGTCCGGGGCGACACCGGTTACATCCTGGATACCGGCGTTGTCATGCTGGCGATCACGCTCGTGCAGATCACCTGCTCGGTCGGCGCGGTGTACTTCGGCGCCCGGACCGCCATGGCGCTCGGGCGCGATCTGCGGGCGGACGTCTTCCATCGAGTACTGACTTTCTCCGCCCGTGAGTTGGGACAATTCGGCGCACCCTCGCTGATCACCCGCACCACCAACGACGTCCAGCAGGTACAGCTCCTTGCCCTGATGACCTTCACGTTGATGGTCTCGGCGCCGATCATGTGCGTCGGTGGGATCGCCATGGCGCTGAACCAGGATGTGCCGCTGTCCGCGCTCCTGCTGATCGTGGTTCCGCTGCTCGGGGTCATCGTCAGCGTCATCATCTCCCGGATGCGCCCGCTCTTCCGGCTGATGCAGGAGCGCATCGATCGGATCAACCGGGTGTTGCGCGAGCAGATCACCGGAATCCGGGTGATCCGGGCGTTCGTCCGCGAGGCCGACGAGCAGCAGCGCTTCGCACGCGTCAACACGGAACTCTTCGACGTCTCCCGCGGCGTCGGCCGGCTGATGGCGTACATGTTTCCGCTCGTCATGCTGGTGATGAACACCTCCAGCGTGGCCGTGCTGTGGTTCGGCGGTCACCGCATCGACAGCGGCGCCATGCAGATCGGTGCGCTGCCGGCGTTTCTCACCTACCTGATGCAGATCCTGATGGCCGTGATGATGGCGACCTTCATGTTCATGATGGTGCCGCGCGCCGAGGTGTGCGCCGAGCGCATCCAGGAGGTGCTCGACACCGACTCCAGCGTCGTGCTGCCCGCTCGCCCCAGCAGCCGCGGTCTTCGTCGGGGCGAGCTCGAGCTGCGCGAGGTCGAATACCGGCTGCCCGGCGCCGAGGAGCCGGTGCTGCGCGGAATCAACCTGCAGGCGCGGCCGGGCGAGACCACGGCC
>JAABUZ0100007646.1_pt1 | contig 12965 bp, 12 predicted proteins | sample 5562091 | NCBI WGS metagenome assembly JAABUZ01 (sample SAMN12813069, study PRJNA571459) | rock metagenome | isolation source: Antarctica rocks | place: Antarctica: Victoria Land, Linnaeus Terrace sud | collected 2015-12-21 | reverse complement strand
TGCAGGCCGGCGCAGCGCCCCGCGGTAGCAGCCAGCATCCGGGCGACGAGCGCGGTGCCGTCGGCACCCAGGATCGCCTGCGGCACCTCCACCTGGATCTCGAAGCGCAGCGCCCCGGTCGCCTGGCCGTATGCCGCCTCCAGCGCCTCGCACAGCTCGGCCATCACCGTCACCTGCGCCACGGAGGACACCTTCGGCAGCGTCACCCGAAACCCGGCCGGCAGGGGAGCCGACGCCAGCAGGGTGCCGAGGAACAGGTCGAGGGTGCGCACGCTGCGCCGCCGGGTGGAGGCCTCGAAGGAGCGCACGCGGATGCCGCAGAACGGCGGCGCGGCCCGACTCGTCACGACGTCGGCCAGAGCCGTCGCGGCGGCACACACGTCGGCGTCCTCAACCGAGTCCGCACGAAGCCCGTAGCCGTCCTCGAGGTCGATGCGCAGGTCCTCGATCGGCTCGCGGACGAGCTTGTCGCGCACCAGGCCGGCCACCGCATCGAGCCCGGCGCCCGGCAACGGCCCGTGGCGGTCCATCGCCTCGAGCGCGGCGGCACCCCACTCCGGAACCGTGCGGGCGGTGAAGCGGTCGGCGGGCACGTACACGGTGTGCACCGGCTGCCGGCCCGTCCCGTTGCCGGGGTAGCGGGCCATCCGCAGCGCATCGTCCTGCTGCAGGGAGGCGTCGAGCCGGTCGACGAGGTGTCCGGGCAGCGCCGGGCTGCCTGCGGCCGCGGCTCCCGGCCGGCCCCCGGTCACGCGAAGAACTCGTCCGCCGACACCGCCGCGGCCTGAGCCGGGTCGAGCAGGCTGAGCCAGCGGCGGCCGACCTCGTCCCGCGCCCCCTCCGCAACGGCGCCATGCAGCCGCAGCCGTGAGATGCCCCCGTCGGGGTAGATGTCGAGCCGGACCCGGCGGACGGTGCCCACATCCTGGAGCCGGAACCGGTGCTCGGTGTCGGGCAGCAGCGCGGTACGGGGCAGCAGTACCGCGCCGGTGTCGGCATCGCTGAGGGCGGCCCAGCCGGGAGCGTTGCCGACGAAGCGCAGAGTGTCGATGACCGCGTCGTGCAGCCGACCGGGCGCGGCGAGCTGCACGACGAGCCAGTCGTTACCGTCGTCGCGGCGCCTCGAGGTCTCCCAACCGTCCGACATCACGACTGCCCGGCCGGGCGCCAGCACGTTGGCGGGGGAGCTGTAGAACATGTTGCTGCAGGCCACGACCCGCCCGCCGTGCACGGTCGACGCGAGGTCGATCCGGCCACCGAGGAAGCGGGGGTCGGGCATCGCGTCGCCGTAGACGCGTAGCCGGGCCACGCCGCCGTCGGGGTAGATGGTGAGCCGGACGTGGGTGGCGAGCCGCTCCGGGCCGGTGGCGGCCTCGTGCACGTTCGACGCATCGCCGGAGATGTCGGTCTTCTCGACCAGCGTGAACCAGTCCGCCGCCTGCAGCTCGTCCGGCGTGGGGTAACCGAGCAACGCCGTGCCCTCGACCGAGGCGTGCGGCGGGTAGTTGCCGCGGAAGAACGATGTGTCGATGTCGACGACCCGAACCACGGCCGGGGTGGCGAGCCGGATGATCGCGGAGTCGACCCCCGACTCGCGCCGCCGCCGGGTCTCCCAGCCGTCGTAGACCTTGCCGCGGTTGTCGAACTCCAGCGGGTCGTGCACCGGCGCGGCCGGGACGAGCAGCTGGTCCGCGTCACCGTAGAACTCGTCGTTGCTCCACACGACGGCCCCGCCGAGGGCCCGGTTCGCGAGCTCGGGATAAGCCTGCAGGCGCTCGATCACGGCTGCCCCCGGCGCAGCAACCGCCCCCGCGGATGCCCGTCGTCGACCTGTTCGCCGCCCAGCCATGTCGCCCGCACCATTCCGCGAAGGGTAGCGGCGGCGTAGGGAGTGACCGGGTTGCGGTGGCGCAGTGTGCTCGGGTCGACGGTGAAGTGCTCATCGGGTGCGAACACGACGAGGTCGGCATCGAACCCGGGGGCCAGCGCACCCTTACGCGGGAGGCCGACCAGCTCGGCGGGGCCGCGGCTCATCCAGCGGACGACGTCGGCCAGGCTGAAGCCCCGACGAGCCGCCTCCGTCCACACCACCGGCAGGCTCAGCTGCAGCGAGGCGATGCCGCCCCAGGCCGCCGCGAAGTCGCCGGTGTCGAGCCGCTTGAGCTCGGCGGTGCAGGGCGAGTGGTCGGACACGACGATGTCGATCAGCCCGTCGCCGAGGGCCTGCCACAGCTGCTCGCGGTTGGCCTCGTCGCGGATCGGCGGGCAGCACTTGAACTGCGTGGCGCCGTCGGGAACCCCCTCGGCGGTGAGGGCGAGGTAGTGCGGGCAGGTCTCGACGGTCAGCGGCAGCCCCTCATCCTTGGCCGCCTGGACCAGCGGCAGAGCCGCAGCGGCGGACAGGTGGACGATGTGGGTCCGGCATCCGGTGCGGCGGGTGGCATCGAGCAGCATCTCGATGGCGCTCGTCTCCGCAGCGGGTGGCCGCGAGGCGACGAATCCGGCGTAGGAGCGGCCGGTCGTGGGCGGAGCCAGGTCGAGTGTGCGCTGGTCCTCGGCGTGGGCGATCAGCAGGCCGTCGAAGGACGCGATGTTCTGCATCGCACTCAGCAGGCCGTCCTCGTCCAACGGCGCGAACTCGTCGACTCCCGAGGGGAGCAGGAAGCACTTGAAGCCGGCGACCCCAGCCTCGTGCAGCGACTGCAGTTGGCCGGCGTTCCCGGGGACGGCGCCACCCCAGAAGCCGACGTCGACGCTGATCCGGCCGGCGGCCGCTGCCTCCTTGGTACGCAGGGCGGGCACGTCCACCGTCGGCGGAATGCTGTTCAGCGGCATGTCGACAACGGTGGTGACCCCGCCGGCCGCAGCTGCTGCCGTGGCGGTGACGAAGCCCTCCCATTTGGTGCGGCCGGGCTCGTTGATGTGCACGTGGCTGTCGACCAGCCCAGGCAGCAGCACGCAGTCGTCCGGCACTTCGGCGACCGTTGCTGGCCGCCCTGTGCTGCTTGACTGGCTGCCGAACGCGCTGACAGCGGCGATCTGGCCACTACGTACGACCACGTCGGCTGCGCGCTCACCGCCCGGGGTGATAGCCCGGCGCGCCCGTATGACGAGGTCGGGCGGAGGGCCGGCAGTCTGGGTCACGGCTGAATACGCCTCGCTTAGTCAACTACACATGTTTCTGTATAGTTCGGCCGTGAGCATCTTCGCCGCGTCCGAGGCGGTTCAGATTACTGAGGCGGGCCGGAGGGGCGTATCGAGGCTGGTGGCTGACGCCGAGGCCGGGCACACGACCGTCTTACGGCGTCGCGCGGAACCGGTTGCGGCCGTGGTCAGCTACCGGGACGTACAGAGGCTGGCCGACCTCGAGCGCGACCTGACAGACGTCGCCCTCGTGCTAGCTCGTGCCGCCTCTGACTCCGGGAACCGGAGCTCGCTCGACGACGTCATTGCTTCCTACGGTTACACGCGGCAGCGCCTCGCCTCGATGGAGGATCCCGTCTGACCCCCCGGTCAGCCCGTCGCAGCCGGCGCGCGGATCAGTCACCGACGGAGGTGTGGCTGACAGACGCCGCAGTCGAGGACCTCCACAGGCTGGACGGCGCTGCGCTGGTCTGGGCTTTGAAGAAGATGCTGCTGCTGGAAGCCGATCCGCAGGCAGGTGAACCCTTGGTCGGCAGTCTGATCGGCTACCGCAAGCTCGTCGTCGGGGATCGCCATTGGCGGCTGATCTGGCGCGTCCTGCTCGACGATCGTGGCGGCATCGTCATCGAGACTGCCGAGGTCTGGGCAGTCGGTGCTAGGTCTAACGCTCAGGTCTACGCCGAGCTGGAGGCGCGGGTCGAGAGCCTGCCGGACGGGCCGGCGCGTCGTTCTCTGCGCGACGTCGTCACCGAACTGGGTAAGAGAGCCAAAGGTGTCGACCCGCGGCCGCCGCTCGTGCCCGCTGCGGCGCCGGAGCCCTGGTTGGTGGAGCGGCTGGTTCACACGGCCGGCCTGGGACGTCGCGATGTGGAGGCGATGACGTCAGAACAAGCGGTCGACGCCTGGACCGAGTACGTGATGCGGGGTCGGTAGCGGCTGGCCGCGCACGCAGGCTGCCGTCACCCCGCTGAAATAATCCGGTGCGACTATGGCGGTCGCTCCGCGGTGAGCGGTCCGCGGTCAGCGGTGAGCGGTGAGCGATGGGCGATGTGCGACGAGCAGGCGCGGGAGGATGGTGCAGGTGGCGGTGACCGCGGTGCCTGCTAGTGGGCCTGCCAACCTGCCCGCCAGCGTCGCCGGGTTTGATGCCGCCGATCCGACCGAGGCCGCCCGGCTGCTCCAGCCCTGCTGCGCGAGCCGCCGTTGGATCGACGAGGTGGTGGCCGGCCGCCCGTACGGCTCCTCCGCCGCTCTCGTCGAACGCTCGGAGGCGGCGCTGGAGACGCTGTCGTGGGACGACGTGACCGAGGCTCTGGCTGCCCACCCTCGCATCGGTGAGCAAGCCGGCGGTGAGCACCGCGAGGCTGCGTGGTCGCGCCAGGAGCAGGCGGGGGCGGCGACCGCGGGTGACGATGCGGCCGCCGTCGCCGAGCAGCTGCGGGGGGGCAACGTCGCCTACGAGCAGCGCTTCGGCTTCGTCTTCCTGATCTGCGCCACCGGCTTGTCCGCGCCGGAGATGCTCGCGGCGCTGCGGAAGCGTCTCGGGCACGATGCCGATGCCGAGAGCTCCGTCGTACGGATCGAATTGGAGAAAATCGTGCGGCTGCGGCTCGCCAAGGCGTTCGGATGAGCGTGTCGACGCACGTGCTGGACGCCGTGGCCGGCACCCCGGCCGCGGGCATCCCCGTCCGTCTGGAGCAGCGGAGCGCCGACGGCTGGCAGCGGTGCGCCGAGCGGAGCACCGACGGCGACGGCCGGGTCGCCGACCTCCCCGGGCCGGTCGAGCCGGGGGTCTACCGCCTCACCTTCGACGTCGACGGCTACCAGTCGCGGGCCGGGTTCTACCCCGAGGTGGTCGTCGTCTTCCGCATCGTTGACGCGACGGCGCACCATCACGTGCCGCTGCTGCTGAGCCCCTATGCCTACTCCACGTACCGGGGGAGCTGATGGACCAGTCCGAGCAGCTGGGGCAAGCCTTCGAGGTACCCGTCATCGACCTGTCCGGCTTCCGGGCCGGGACGCCGGCGCAGCGCGCCGAGGTGGCGGCGCAGGTGGACCGGGCCGCGCGGGAGGTCGGCTTTCTCAACATCGTGGGGCACGGCGTGCCTGGCCCGGTCGTCGACGGCCTCGGCTCGGCCATCGACGCCTTCTTCGCCCTGCCGGCGGCGACGAAGAACGCCCTGCGGCCGCCGTCGCCGAGCATCAACCGCGGCTACACCGGCCCGCGTACCGAGCACCTGTCCTACAGCCTCGGCGTCGTGTCGGCCCCGGACCTGTTCGAGGCGTTCAACGTCGGCACGCAGGCATCCGAGTGGCCCGGCCTAGACCTGGCCACCGAGCACTACCCGGAGAACCTGTGGCCTGAGCTGCCGGGCTTCCGCGAGGCGGTTCAAGCGTGGTTTCGCGAGGCCGGCCGCGTCGCCCGCGAACTGGAGCAGGTGTTCGCGGTCGCACTCGGGCTGCCGAACGGCTACTTCGCGGGCTTCACCGACCACTCGATCGACGTCCTGCGGATGAACTGCTTCTCGCTGCCCTCGGGTGACGTCCGGGTCGAGGTCGACCAGATGGGCATGGGGGCGCACACCGACTACGGCATCGTCACCGTGCTGTGGGCGGACCCGATCTCGCCGGGGCTGCAGGTGCTGGATGCAGCCGGCGGCTGGCATGACGTCGTGCCCGCTCCCGGTGCGCTGCTGGTCAACCTGGGCGACGCGCTTGCCCGCTGGACCAACGACAGGTGGCTGTCCTCGATGCACCGGGTGCTGCCGCCGGTAGATGCGAACGGACGGGCGGTGCGGCGCCGCTCGGCGGCCTACTTCCATGACGGCAACGCCGATGCCGTCGTCGCCTGCCTGCCGGGATGCGCCGCCGCCGACAACCCGCCGCGCTACGAGCCGGTGACCGTCGCCGCGCACCTCGAGGCCAAGCTCCGGGGCTCCCGCGGCGGCGCGCTCAACCGCGACGCGGCCCGGGAGCGAGCCCGCCTCGAGCCGGTGGGCGAGTGAGCGAGGCGCTGGCTCAGGCCCCGGCCGTCGTCCTCGACGGCTGCCACGTGGCGACGGTCGACGCGAGCGGCACCGAGCACGCGAGCGGGCACGTCGTCCTCGAGGGCGGGCGTGTCACCGCCGTGGGCCGGGGCTCGGCGCCGAACCCGCCGCCGGGCGCGACGACGATCGACGCCACCGGCTGCCTCGTCACCCCCGGCCTGGTCAACACTCACCACCACCTCTACCAGTGGATCACCCGCGGGCTGGCGCAGGACAGCACCCTGTTCGGCTGGCTGACCACGCTGTATCCAATCTGGGCGCGCATCGACGCCGACACCGTGCAGGCCTCGGCAGCGGCCAACCTGGCCTGGCTCGCCCTGTCCGGCTGCACGACGAGCACCGACCACCACTACGTCTTCCCCGACGCCGGCGGCGACTGCCTGGCCGCCGAGATTGCGGCTGCCACGCAGATCGGGGTCCGGTTCCAGCCCGCGCGGGGGTCGATGGACCTCGGTGCGTCGCAGGGCGGGTTGCCGCCGGACTCCGTCGTAGAGGACCGCGACGCGATCCTCGCCGCGACCGAGGCCGCCATCGACACCTGGCACGACCCGTCGTTCGACGCGATGACCCGCATCGTCGTCGCGCCCTGCTCGCCGTTCTCGGTCACCCCGGGGCTGACGCGCGATGCCGCGGGCCTCGCCCGCCGCAAGGGGGTTCGCCTGCATACCCACCTCGCCGAGACCCTCGACGAGGAGACGTTCTGCCGCGAGCAGTTCGGGATGACCCCGGCCGAGTACGCCGAGGACCTCGGCTGGCTCGGGCCCGACGTCTGGCTCGCGCACTGCGTCCACCTGTCCGACGCCGCCGTCGCCCGCTTCGCCGCCACCGGCACGGGCGTGGCGCACTGTCCGACGTCCAACGGGCGCCTCGGCGCGGGAGCAGCGCCGACGGCGGCCCTGCTCGGGGCCGGGGCGCCGGTCGGCCTCGGCGTCGACGGCGCGGCGTCCAACGAGTCCGGCCGGATGGTCGACGAGCTGCACCAGGCGCTGCTCGTCGCCCGGATGCGCGGCGGTCCGGACGCGTTGACGGCACGGCAGGCGCTGTCGATGGCGACCATGGGCGGAGCGCGGTGCATCGGGCGCGAGCAGGAGCTGGGCTCGCTGGAGGTCGGCAAGCTCGCCGACGTGGCGGTGTGGCGGGTCGATGCGCTGGCGGGGGCCGGGATCGAGGACCCGGTGGCGACGCTCGTTCTCGGCGCACCCGCGCTGGAGCACCTCTACGTCGGCGGCCGGCCCGTGGTGACGGGCGGCGCGCTGGTCACGGCCGATACCGCCCAGCTGGCGAAGGACGCCGCGCGCGCCGCTGCCACCCTGCGCGAGGCACCGGCATGGACCTGAACACCGTCACCGAGATCGCGGTGCCGCGCGACCGCAGATCGCTGACGGCGTGGCAGGACGGCGAGTGGCAGAACGGCGATGCCTGGCTCGCCGGCGGCACGTGGCTGTTCTCCGAGCCGCAGACCGGGTTGCGCCGCCTGGTCGACCTCACCGCGCTGGGTTGGCCGGCGCTGCAGGTCTCGGCGGATGGCCTGAGGATCGCCGCCACCTGCACGCTTGCCGAGCTGTCGCGCTTTCGCGGGCCGGATGACTGGACGGCGCAGCCGCTGGTCAAGCAGTGCTGCCACGCCCTGCTGGGCTCGTTCAAGGTCTGGAACGCGGCGACGGTCGGCGGCAACATCGTCATGTCGCTGCCGGCCGGCCCGATGATCTCGCTGGCCTCCGCGCTCGACGGGGTCGCCACCATCTGGGCTCCGGATGGCGCCGACCGGCAGGTCGCAGTCGCTGACTTCGTCACCGGGCCCAGCCGCAACGTGCTGCAGCGCGGGGAGCTGCTGCGCGAGGTCGTCCTGCCGGCCGCTGCGCTTCGCTGCCGGACCGCGTTCCGCCAGCAGTCGCTCAGCCCGGTCGGCCGCTCTGCCGCCGTCGTCATCGGCCGGCGCGCGGCCGAAGACGAGGTGGTCCTAACGGTCACTGCATCGATCGAGCGCCCAGTCCAGCTGCGCTTCGCCGCCCTGCCAAGTGCGGCTGATGTCCGGGCGGCGCTCGATGCTGCGGGCCCGACCTACCACGACGACGTCCACGGGCATCCGGTCTGGCGCGAGCACCTGACCCACCTGATGCTGGAGCAGGTGCGGAGCGAGCTCGAGCACGACGACGATGGTGCAGCGCTGCCGTGATCGTCAACGGCGTTCCCGTCGACGGCTTGCCACGCCCAGGCCAGTGCCTGCGGACCTACCTGCGCGAGCAGGGCATGTTCGGCGTGAAGAAGGGCTGCGACTCGGGCGACTGCGGAGCCTGCACCGTGCACGTCGACGGCGTGCCGGTGCACAGCTGCCTCTACCCGGCGCTGCGGGCGGGCGGCCGGGCGGTCACGACGGTAGAGGGGCTGGCCACCGGCGACGAGCTGCACCCGATGCAGGAACGGTTCCTTGCGGCCCAAGCCTTTCAGTGCGGCTTCTGCACCGCCGGCATGATCATGACGAGCGCCGCGCTCGACGCCGAGCAGTGCGCCGACCTGCCCCGGGCCATGAAGGGCAGCCTGTGCCGCTGCACGGGATACGGGCCGATCGAGGACGCCATCCGGGGCACGGGCGCTCCGGCGACCACCCGGCCTCACGACGCGGAGTCGCCCGTCGGCACCGACGTGCCCGCCCCCGCCGCACGGGCGGTCGTCACCGGGGCGGCCCGGTTCACCCTCGACGTCGCCCCGCCCGGGCTCCTGCACCTCACGCTGGTCCGCTCGCCGCACGCCCACGCCATCGTCCGCTCGATCGACACCAGCGCGGCGCTGGCGGTGCCCGGCGTCCGCCTCGTGCTCACGCCCGACGACGCGCCCGGCATGCTGTACTCCACCGCCCGCCACCACTCGATGACCGACGACCCCGACGACACGCTGCTGCTCGACCGGACCGTGCGCTTCATCGGCCAGCGGCTGGCGGCGGTCGTCGCGGACACTGTCGCCGCAGCTGAGGAGGGTCGGCGTCGGATCGTCGTCGACTACGACGTCCTGCCCTCGGTCCATGACCCGGAAGACGCGATGAACCCGGCGCGGTCCGGCGCCCCGCTCCTGCACGCGAACCAGCCGGACACGGCGCGTATCGCCGACCAGCAGCGCAACATCGCGGCCGAGGTGCACAGCCATCTGGGGGATGTCGCCACCGGTCTCGACGCGGCGGCCGCGACCTATACGGGCACCTTCCACACCCACCGGGTGCAGCACGTCCACCTGGAGACGCATGCCTCCATCGCCTGGGTCGACGACGCCGGCCGGCTGGTCGTGCGGACCAGCAGCCAGACGCCGTTTCTCACCCGCGACATGCTGTGCGCCCTGTTCGACCTGCCCCGCGAGCAGGTACGAGTGGTCACCGGCCGGATCGGTGGCGGTTTCGGGGCCAAGCAGGAGATCCTGACCGAGGACATCGTCGCCCTCGCCGCGCTCCGGACCGGGCGGCCGGTGCAGCTCGAGCTCACCCGCGAGGAGCAGTTCACCGGCGCCACCACCCGACACCCGATGAGCGTCGAGGTGACCGTGGGCGCCCGGGGTGACGGCGAGCTGACCGCCATGCGGCTGCGGCTGGTGGCCGACACCGGCGCCTACGGCAACCACTCCGCCGGGGTCATGTTCCACGCGGTCGACGAGTCGCTGGCCGTCTACCGCTGCCCGAACAAGCAGGTCGACGCGTTCTCGGTCTACACCAACACCGTGCCGGCAGGCGCGTTCCGGGGTTATGGGCTGAGCCAGTCGATCTTCGCGGTCGAGAGCGCGATGGACGAGCTGGCCCGCCGGCTCGGCCTGGACCCGGTCGAGTTCCGACGCCGCAACGTCGTGCGCCCCGGCGACGAGCTGACCTCGATCGACGCCGAACCCTCGGACGTCGTCATCGGCAGCTACGGCCTCGCCGAGTGCCTGGATGTCGTCGAGCGGAAGCTCGCGTTGGCGGCAACCGACGAGCCTGCACCCGACGGCGACTGGCTGGTCGGCAGCGGTATGGCGCTGGCAATGCTCGACAGCACGCCCCCCGGGGGCCACCGCGGCCAGGCCCGGATCGCAGAAATCGCGGATGGCGGCTACCTGCTCACCGTCGGCACCGCGGAGTTCGGCAACGGCACCAGCACCGTCCACGGCCAGCTCGCGGCACACGCCCTCGGCACCTCGCCGGAGCGGGTCCGCATCGTGCAGGCCGATACCGACCTGCTCGAGCACGACACCGGCGCCTACGGCTCGACGGGCACCATCATCGCGGGTACGGCGACGCTGCACGCCGCGCAGCAGTTGCGCATCCTGCAGGACGCGCGCGGCGGCCCGGCCGGTGCCGGGGAGCTGCTGCAGGCCGAGGCCAGCACCGACGGCACGCCGCGCACGGTCGGCTTCAACGTGCAGGGCTTCCGGGTCGCGGTGTCGCCGTCGACCGGCGAGGTCCGCATCCTCACGAGCGTGCACGCTGCCGACGCGGGCACCGTCATCAACCCGCGGCAGTGCCGGGGGCAGGTCGAGGGCGGCGTCGTGCAGGCCCTCGGCGCGGCGCTGTACGAGCACGTCGACGTGGACGAGAACGGCCGGGTCACCACCCGCAGCCTGCGCGATTACCACATACCCGCGCTCGGTGACGTCCCGCGGACCCGGGTGCACTTCGCGACGACCCACGACACGCTCGGACCGCTCGGGGCCAAGCCAATGAGCGAGAGCCCGGTCAACCCGGTCGCCCCGGCGCTGACCAATGCGGTGCGGGACGCGACGGGGCTGCGCTTCGCCGCGCTGCCGCTGACGAAGGACCGGGTCTTCCTCGCCCTGCAGGACCGCCCGACCCCGGCGGGCGATCAGTAACCCGCCCGTTACTCCGCACGCCACCGTTGTTAATCGGCGTGCGCGATGGTTCTGTCCGGTGAGGCGCGGCAGGCGTCGCGCATCGGATGGCTTCGCGGCGAAGGGACCGAACAAGCATGGCGGTGCTCGGTAGCAACCGGTACGGCAAGGCCGAGGTCCGCGTGGTGCGTGTGGCCCGCGGCGCTGCCGCCGACGGCAGTGATGTCCTGCGCGACTGGAACGTCTCCAGCAGCCTGTCGGGTGACCTCGCCGACTCGCACCTCACCGGCGACAACTCGAAGGTCCTGACCACCGACACGCAGAAAAACACGGTCTACGCCTTTGCCGCCCGGCTGGGTGCCGTGGAGCCCGAGGCGCTGGGCCTGGAGCTGGCCCGACACTACGTGTCGAGCCAGGTGCCCATCACACGGGCCCGGGTGGCCGTCGAGGAGTACGGCTGGAGCCGGCTCGCGGGAGCCCACTCATTCGCCCGCGACGGCGGCTCCGTCCGCACCACCGTCGTCGTCCACGACCAGGACGAGGGCAGCTCGGTGGTCAGCGGCGTCAAGGACCTGGTCGTGCTCAACACCACCGACTCGGAGTTCTGGGGCTTTCCGGCTGATCCCTACACCAACCTGGCGGAGACCAAGGACCGGATGCTGGCCACATCGGTCAACGCACAGTGGCGCTTCCGCAGCACCGACGTCGACTTCGCCGCGGCGTTCCCGGCAGCCAAGCAGGCGATGCTCGACGCCTTCAGCGGCACCTACAGCTACTCGCTGCAGCAGACGCTGTACGCGATGGGCGAGCGGATGCTCAGCGAGGTGCCCGAGCTGTGCGAGGTGCGGCTGGCGCTGCCCAACAAGCACCACTTCCTCGTCGACCTCGAGCCGTTCGGGATGCAGAACGACCGCGAGGTCTTCTACGCCGCCGATCGGCCGTACGGCTTGATCGAGGGCTTCGTGCTCGCCGACGACGCGCCGCCCGAGGGCCTCGCGTGGGCCTAGCGGCCGCGCGGAACAGCCAGCAGCACGAACCGTTCCCCCGCATTGCGACCCGACGGCTACCCATCACGGAGGCATGAGTGAGCACCATCGCGTTCACCGTGCTCAACCCGATGATCATCATCGCGAATCAGTACGGGGGCCGCACCGGCTTGCCCGTCGTCTACGGCGCGCTGCTCGCAGCGGGCGTGTTCGGGTCGCTCATCGCCAAACCGTTCTCGATGGTCCTGCGCTTCTTCCCGCGCTGGTCACCGGCACGGTCATCGCCATCATCGGCCTGTCGCTCATCGGCGCCGACATCGGCTTGATCGCCGGCGACAAGACCAGCAACTTCGTGCCCAAGGTCCCGGTGCTCGCCCCCGACGGCCATGCGCTGGTGCAGGGCGGCAAGGTCGTCCAGACGATGAACCCGGACTCGGGGCAGGTCTCGCACATCGCGCTCGCTGCCGGCGTCATCGTCCTGATCGTAGCGATCACCCGGCTGTTCCGCGCATTCATCAGCCAGACCGCAGTGCTGATCTCATCGTGCTCGGCACGCTGATCGCCTGGCCGATGGGCCTGCTCGACTTCTCCAGCGTCTCGGCCTCCAGGTGGTTCGGCATCGCGGCGCCCTTACACTTCGGCGCTCCGAAGTTCCACGCCGCGGCGATCATCTCCATGTGCATCGTGGTCCTGGTGACCTACACCGAGTCCACCGCCGACATGCTCGCCGTCTCGGAGATGACCGACCGCGCGCTGCCCCCGAGCGACCTCGCCCGCGGCCTCGCGGCGGACGGGCTGTCAGCCGTGCTCGCCGGGTTCATGAACTCCTTCCCCGACACCGCCTACGCCGAGAACGTCGGGCTGATCGGCATGACCCGCGTGCGTAGCCGCTGGGTCGTGACTGTCTGCGGCGCGCTGCTCGTGATCCTCGGGCTCATCCCCAAGGTCGGGGCGATCGTGGCCGACCTGCCCAACCCGGTCATCG
>JAABUZ0100007645.1_pt1 | contig 12969 bp, 13 predicted proteins | sample 5562091 | NCBI WGS metagenome assembly JAABUZ01 (sample SAMN12813069, study PRJNA571459) | rock metagenome | isolation source: Antarctica rocks | place: Antarctica: Victoria Land, Linnaeus Terrace sud | collected 2015-12-21 | reverse complement strand
ACCTGTGGCTGAGAAAGACACGAACCGGCCGACACGCCCCTTGGTACGTGCTGGTGGACATGGCCAGTAGCCGGGTCGTCGAAGGTCCCTTCAGCCTCGAGCAGCTGGAAAATTGGCTACTCGACGAGCAGGAGGCGTGCGTTTAACAAGCACGGCAGCGAACCGGGCAAGGGCCCGCAGCATCACGGCGTCCGCTACCACCGGCACTGCCAGTCCCCGGCCAGCTCCTCGTCCTACCCGAAGTCCGCGTGAAGCAACAGCCGCCTCTCCCGTTGCGGCGTCCGCTGAATGGTCACCCGCGATCACGTGACGTTGTTCCAGTTCCTTGATAGCGGGCCGGCTGTCGCGTGATCTTGTCCGGTAGCCGATCGGCCACCGGAGCAGGATCTTCAGCGGCGAGGTTGCCGGGTGTGCGGTCAACGGGCTCGGCTAGCCACTGCGGGCCCCTTGTGAAGCTGGTCGCTCCCTGCTTGATCTGTGCCTGCCCTGGCCGCCGGCGCGTGTCGGTCGCTCAGGCGGCCTGGCCGCCGTCGACCGCCAAGGCATGGCCAACGGCGAAGGAGGCTTCGTCCGAGCACAGCCACAACACTGCGTCGGCAATCTCCTCGTGTCGTCCCATGCGTCCGATCGGCTCCTAATCGAGCACCGCCTGACGGCCCTCGGGGGTGTTCGCCCGGCTAGCTGCGCTCGGTCGAGTGAACGCGTTGGGCGCCTTCCAGGCGATCACGGCGGGGCGCAGCACCAGCTGCGAGTCCGGCTCCTCCACGACCTCCGTCGGCGCGGCAGCGGGCGCCTCGCGGCCTTGAGGCAGGCGGTTCAGGCGCCGCGGTCAGCCGCCGGCCGGGACGGCCGGCTCGGGGTCAGCCTCCGGAGGCCAGCCTCGACCGCCACTGCGGCCAGCAGGCACAGGCACGGCTCGGCGGCAGCCCGGAAGCGCGTGTCGGCGAAGCAGGCGGCGACGATGAGGAGAGTCGACACGATCGGCGCCACGACAGGCAGCAGGGCTCGCCTGCGTCGCCGTAGCAGCACGGCGCCGGCCGCCGCTAGTACTGCGACCAGGTAGTAGGAGCGCAGGGACCAGTCCGAGACTTCCGGCTCGCTGTTGTTCCAAAACCGGTCCAAGGTTGCCTGCTGGGTGGGTCGGTAGACGCCGGTGATCCGTCCCAGGCGGGCCGACACCACGAGCGGCACGCGTGACAGATGGCTACGTATGTACCCCGTTCCCGCCTGCAGGAAGGCATGGTCCGCCGCGCTGGACTGCGGGTCGACGTGAGCCGCGTGCAGCGCCTGTACGCCGCAGCCGAAGTCCCAGAAGCCGATACGCGACCCGTAGTAGACGCTCTGGCAGTTGGCCACCGCGAGGGTCGACCCCAAGTTGCGGGAGAGCAGGACCGTCTGGTCGAATCGGATGAGGTTGAACACTACCCAGGGCAGCAGCACGAGCAGCGTCGTCGCGCTGCCGGCGGCCGCCCAGCCCAGCCGGGTCCGCCAGGGTCGCGCCGACCGCGCGAGGGCCAAGGGTGCCACCAACAGGCCGACGAGCAGCACCAGCTCGGCGCGGGCAAGCGCCCCGAGGCCCACCGCGCCCGCGACGCCGCACAGCCGGAGCAGGGACGGCCGGCGCAGGTAGCGATAAGCGAGCAGGACCGTCAGCAGCACCAGGAAGATCACCGGCGTCTCGGAGACCAGCATCCCGTCGTAGCGCCAGATGTCGGGGTAGACGGCGACGAGGACGGCGGCGACCAGCCCGACGCGCTCGCCGGCGATCTCCCGGCCGGTCAGACCGGCCAGCGCGACCGACCCGGCGCCGAGCGCCGCCGAGGCGAGCAGGTGCCCGGTGATCGTCGTGATCCCGAGCACCGAGAAGGCCGCCAGGTAGACGAGGTAAAGGGGCGGGTGATCGGCGGCCTGGACGACGGTCGGCGGGGAAGTGTGGAAGCTGAAGGGGTTGATGAAGCCCCTGCCCTCGGCGAGCAAGTTCGCCCCCTGGTGGTAATAAAAGGGGTCGCCCCCAAAGGTCGTGTGCCGACGCACCAGCCAGACGTAGGCCAGCCGGATCGCGAGCCCTGCCAGCACGACGGCGAGCAGGGAAAGCCCGAAGTGCCGTTTGGAGCGCGAGCGCCGGGAACCGCCGCACTCCTCAGGCATGTGGAAGGTCCTCGTCGGTAGTGGGAGCGGACGCGGTTAGTCCACCACTGGCCCCAACGCGTGCGGCGACGCCTTGAGGAGGCGGCGCCAAGCTCGGACCTACCGGCCGGCCTAACCCATGCCGGCTCCGGCCGGGGGTAGTTTCCCGACCGACCGAGCCGGGGCCACACTCCGGCCTGCTGCACCCCGCAGTGCCCGCGGAGGTTCGTTGCTCGCCGGCTTCGTGGCGGCCGTTCTGCGTGAGCATGACAAAGCGGCTCTTCGCACTTGACGGAGGTGACGCGAGGTCGGTGAGGCTCGTGGCCTCGCCATGCCGGTTGTTCTTCGCGCATTCAGTAGATGAGGCCACGAGCACGGGCAACCGTACGACGCTGCTGCTTGGGCTGTGCGAGTTTATCGTCGTCGAGGTCACTCGCGTCGATCAGGGCGCGGCCCGAGGTGCTGTCCAGACTGTGTCGCGGAGGCTGCCTGCCCCGAGTGCGAGGTGTGGTGATCCCGGGTGAAGGACCGGCCGCTGCGTCGGGTGAGGGACCTGCGTCCAGCGGTTGTGATGACGCACGCGCCTGGTGGTGGGAGCAGGGGCGATGCAGCACGGCGGCTGCAGGACGCCTCCCGAGCGGTCGCCAGCGCGGCCGGTTATCGGCCGCAGACCGGGGCAGCCGGGATGGAGTTGGTGGCGGCGCTGGTGACGCTCACCGGCACTGTCGTCCGGCTGCACGCCGCCACGGCCGAGTCAAGCAGGCCAAGGCCATGGGCAGGCCCCGCACGTCTGACATCTCCGTCGCACGAGTTGAACTCAAATGAATAGGCCTGGTGAGTGCACCCGAGCGCGGCCTACTCGCGTTCACCGTTCCGGGCATGCACGACTTCATCGCCGCCCGGCAGCCATGAAGACTGCCGGCCTGCCCCGCATGCCACCGCTGCTCGCCGGGTGCAGCTGGCACGCCACGATCCTCAGCATGCGGGCCCCCGAAGTGTGGCTGTTCCGGACGGGGCAGGCACCGGAGCGCGCTCGCTGAGCGGACCTGCTGCTTTCGCGCGCGCCTCAGCGGGTCGGGTTGGCGATGTCGAGGTTGGAGCGGACCGGCACCAGCGGCGCGTCGGGGTCGTGCGGCTGGGGAATCACCGCGAGGGTGAACTCGGCGATCACGCCAGGGCCGCTCAGTGTGCGTCCGCGGATCCGTGTTGTGGACGCATCGAGGCAGTCACGAGGCAGCGGGCGTTGCGAGGTTCCCGCGAGGGGCTTGGCGTGACCCGCGCTCCGCTGTATGCGTGGTGCCTGATGCGTCGCCACTGACAACGGGGTGGTTGCCACATCGCCGGGTAGTGGAGCGCCCTCACTTCGCCGGATCGGTCGAGGTGGCGGCGGCGAGAGGAGACTCCGAAGACGACCCATCCGGCGGCCATCACGAGCCAGAAGTTGGCCAGTCGGTAGATGAGGGTTGCCGCGAGCGCGTGCTGGCCGTCGAGCCCGGCCGCGACCAGGCCTGCTGTCATGGCTGCTTCGACGACTCCTAGTCCTCCGGGGGTCAGGCCTAGGCTGTTGACCCCGGCGGCGCCGACGTAGGCCAGGAGCAGACCCTGCCACGGGATCGGTGCTCCGACCGCAGCAATGGCGGCGGTCAGGCAGAGGCAGTCCGCGAGCCAATTGACGAGGGCCAGACCGAGCACCGCAGCCTGCTGACGCGGCGTGGCCCGGTAGCTTGCCAGTCGGTTCAGAAACTCGTGCACGGCCCGCGCCGGAGTTCCCGTCGGCCGTCGTGCGAGCCGCTGGTAGCGGCCCAGCAGCCCGATGACGAGCCGCTCGAGACCGCGTCGGACGGCGGGTCGGCGAAGTGCCGGCAGCAGCAGCAGCGCCGGGATGACGGTGAGCAGCGTCGCGGCGGCTGCGACGATCACGGCTGCCGGGTTGCCCGTAGCAGCGGTCCCAGCAGCAATGAGCAGAGCGAAGGCTGTCGTGGCGGCGATACCGGATGCGACCAGCATCCAGGCCACCGCCGCCGAATCAGCTCCACGCCGAACGAGCTCGCGTAACGAGTAGCCGACGCTGACCTGGGAGCCTGCGAGTGGAAGCGAGACAGAGATTGCGGTCGAGGCGTAGACGATGGTGCGGATCGGCCGCGGGTGCATGACAACCCCGGAGACGCGAAGCAGCTGGCGGTGGGTTCGAGCGACAGCCTCCAGGGACAGCAGCTGCGCTAGCACGACGACAGGGATCCACCGCCAGCGCAGTGCCGTCAGCGCCGAGACGGACCCGGCAAGTGTCGAGCGTTGCAGGGCGAGCAGCGTGACCAGCGCTATCGCGGCGCCGAACCCGGCGATGAGGCGGAGAATTCGACGTAACGACAGCTTGCGCCCGAGGCTCACATGGGTATCCGGACGGGGGGCTGATGGTGCGCCCACGGCTGACGACGGGGTCGAGCGGCCCGTGACAGGTGGTCGCCGCGCTGTCACGGCCACCGGGGGTGTCGGGTCCAGGGTGGCCGGCGGAGCTGTCATGCCGCGACCGCCAGCCGCGGCTGCGCGACGCTGGTGAGCCAGCTCTCCGTCGCCAGCCGTCCAGCAGTGATGAGGTCGCCGGCGGCCGAGAGGTTGAATGGGCTGATCCCGTGCAGGTCCGGGGCCGGCAGGACGTGGATTGTGCTGCCATCGGTTGCCGTGGCCTGGTCTCGGCTCCAGTTGGCGGTGATCTGGAGGTAGGCGTAGAGGGCAAGGCCCGCCGCTGTGCGGGGGAACGGCGCTCCACCGACGGCGTGGGTGGGCAGCACGTAGATGGTGTGTGCGCCCAACTCGGCGGCCTGTGTGACCGGAGTGTCGGCAGAGACGCTTCCGTCGATCAGGAGACGTCCGTCCAGGGCCACCGGAGGGAACAGGCCCGGTACCGCGCCCGACGCCATCAGTGCGCTCACCGCCTCCCCGGTGGAGATCACCACCGCCCTGCCGGTGGCGAGGTCGGTGGCGACGACGTGCACGGGGATGAGAGCGTGCTCGAGCAGGTCCAGTTCGAGGTGCGTAGCCACCCAACGGCGCAGACCCAGCGGCGAGATCAGGTGGTCTCGACGGCCCAGCATCGCGGGCAGCAGGTAACTCGGGTGCAGCGGAAAGACCTCCGCCCGCCGGGCCCCTCGCCAGGCATCGGCCAGCCGCTGCAGTCCTGCGGGTATCCCTACCTGCACAGCGCCATGGCCAGCACCCCCGGTCAAAACGAAGGCCACGGACTCGTGCTGGTCGAACGAAGTGGTGTCACCCACCTCTTCTGGGCGACGTTCGCCCGGGCGCCGATCAAGCAACGTTGCGCTCATCAGACTCATCTCCTTCGTCCGGCATTCCGACGCGCTGGCCGATAGTGGCTGGCGCCCACCGGCTCCCGGCTGGCCCCGACGCGTTCAGAAGACGAGCCGCAGGTACCTGTCCGGTGACGGCCCGCACGCTCGGCTGAAGGTGCCGACTCGCTTGATGGGCGGCGATGGCGAGGAGCAGTCCGGCGAGCACGTCGAGCAGGTAGTGGTTGCCGGTACCGAGAACGACGAGAGCTGTGGTCAACGGGTAGGCCCAGGCCAGTAGACGCACCCATGAGCGCCGAGCCCCGACTCCTACGGCAAGTGCGCACCACACCGCCCAGGCCATGTGCAGGCTGGGCATGGCGGCGTAGGGGTTGGCCAGGTTGAACAAGCTGCGGGGATGGCTGGCCCCCATCACGTCGAGACTGCCCAGCGTGTCAACGGTGTTGGCCACGGCGAGCCTGGGTGGAGCGACAGGAAACGCCCAGAACAGAACCAGCGCGGCGAGGCTGATGATCAGCAGCGTCGTCCGAAGGTGAGGATAGGCGGCGCGCCGGAGCGCGTAGACCCACACGAGCACGGCGATGGTGACGGCGAAGTGGGCTGTGCCGTAGTAGTAGCCGGCTGCCACGGCTAGCAGATGCCGGCCGTTGAGCGCCTGGGCAACCACTGGTTCGACGGCCAGGTGGGTCAGCTGCTCGATGTGCTGCAGCGCCCGCCCCCGGCTCATGGCTACCGCCGCCCGCCCTGGCGCCAGCCCGCGGGTCGCCTCGTAGGCGAGGTAGAACCCGACGGCTATCAGGACCTCGACCCACCAGCGGTGCGCGGCTGTCAGCGCTCCCAGCACCCGGTGCCCGGAAGTGCGCCGACGGATCGGCGCGACTGGCAGGCGCGGGGAAGCGGTCGTGGTCATGAGCTGACGCCGGCCGAGGATGCGGCGAATTCCCGTGGCCGGCTGGACGGAGTCGTGCCATCGGATGCGGCCGTCGCGTCAGCGGCGGTCTCGGAGCGCTTGCGGCGGATGCGTGTCGCCACCGCCAGGGACACGATGCCGAGGACGGCGAGGGCGGCGAGGACGTAGGTGGCGCTGGTTCCGGCGGAGGAGCCGAGCGCTGCGGAGCCGAATCCGATCGTGGCCGCCCATCCGGCCCCACCGATCGCGTTAAGGGCGAGGAACTTCAGCCACCGCATTCTGGTGGCGCCGGCGCCAAACGCTGCGTAGGTGCGCACCACCGAGACGAACCTGCCGGCGACCACGACGATCGCCCCATGCCGTTCGAACAGTCGCAGAACCGTGTGCAGGTGTCGAGCTCGGCTGCCAAGGCGCCGGTCAGCGGCGACAAGAATGCGAGCGCCGTAGCGGCGCCCGAGCCAGTAGCCGACGTTGTCCCCCATGATGGCCGCGGCCGCGGCGACAATGACGACAGTCACCGGGCTCAAGTGATGGGTGGCGTCGGCGTAGGCGGCTGCAACGATCAGGATCGTCTCGCCTGGAAGCGGCGCTCCCATGCTCTCGGCGCCGATGCCAACCGCGACGGTCAGGTAACCGTATTGGGCGAGCAACTGCTCGATCACCGCCATGACGGTCTCCCTCGTGATGGGCGGGTCAGCCAAACGTGCTCGCGGGCTGGAGTTCTGCCTGGACCTCGGCGTACAGGGCGAGGGATCCAGCCACTGCCCCGTACGCCTGCCGCTGAGTCGGCTCAGGCTGCAACGGGGTCCGCCTCGGCCAGATCTGCCTTGGTGGCGTTGATGAGGACCAGGACCGTGACGAGCCCGGCGACGAACAACGCAGCGCCGATGAGGAAGACGATGTGGTAGCCGTGCAGAGCTGCCAGCGGCGTGGGCAGCGCTCCCCCCGGGGTGTGCAGCGGTGCCAGGTGGCGGCTGCTCAACCAGGTGTGCCAGGAGCTGGCGAAGACGGTTGACAACACCGCGGTGCCGAGCGCGCCGCCGATCTGCTGGGTGGTGTTGAGCAGCGCAGAGGAGACGCCGGCGTCCTCCTCGCCGACTCCGTGCAGGGCGGTGGAAGCGAGCGGGACGAACAGCATGGCCAGTCCGATGCTCATCACGAGCTCGCCGGGCAGGACGTGAGTCAGCCAGCTGGTGTGCTCTCCGACCAGGGCGAAGCTGGACAGCCCGGCGGCGGCGAAAACCATCCCTGCCACCATCAGGGGCTTGGGGCCGATGCGGGGGAGGATCTGGCTGACCACCCCTGCCGAGACGATGACGCCGAGACTGAACGGCAGGAACGCGAAGCCGCTCTTCAGTGCGCTGTAGCCGAGGTTTTGCTGGAAGTAGTAGGTGAGGAACAGGAACAGGGCGAACATGCCGCCCCCCACGAACAGCATCGCCAGGAACGAACCACCACGGTTGCGCTGGAGCGGGACCCGCAGCGGCAGCAGCGGGTGTGTGGTGCGGCGCTCCCACACCACGAATGCGGTGAGCAGGACGACGGCAGCGACCAGCAGCCCGATGACCTCTGTCGAGGCCCAGCCGACACCATCCTTGGCGGCCTGGGTGGTGGCGTACACCAGGGCGACCAGGCCACCGCCAACGAGCGCGGCGCCCGGCAGGTCGTACTTGTGGCGCTCGGTGACGGCACTCTCGCTGATGAGGCGCACGGCCGCGAGCGCGGCGAACACGGCGATGGGGATGTTGACGTAGAGGCACCAGCGCCACGAGGCGTACTGGGTGAGGGCACCGCCGAGGATCAGCCCGATGGCGGCGCCGGCGCCGGAGATGGCCCGTAGACGCCGAACGCCGTGGAACGCTCTTTCGGCTCGGTGAAGTGGGTCGAGATCAGCGACAGGGCCGCCGGGGCCAGCAGGGCGGCGAACAACCCCTGTACGGCGCGGGCTCCGAACAGCATCGACGAGTTGGTTGCCGCACCTCCAACGCCGGAAGCGACTGCGAACCCGAGCAGACCGGTGATGAAGGTCTTCTTGCGGCCGTTGTAGTCGGCGATCCGGCCGCCGAGCAGCAGGAGCCCGCCAAAGGCGAGGGTGTAGGCCGTGATCACCCACTGGGCGCTGGACAACGAACCGATGTGCAGGTCCTTCGCCGCGCTGGGCAGGGCGATGTTCACGATCGACGCGTCGAGCACGACCATCAGCTGAGCGATCGCGATCACAGCGAGCGCGAGCCAGCGCCGGGGGTCATGGACATGCGGCGCTACCGCGCCGGCTTGGTGCGGCAGGCCGGTCGTGAGCTGCTCTGGCAGGGTGCTGGTCATGAGGACGCCTCTCCGGTGGCCTCGAGCGTGGGCAGGGAGCGTGTCGGCGGGCCTGTCAGCACGGGAAGCAAGATTTCGTCGACCAGGTGGACAAGGAACGCCTCGTCCGTGTCCTCGCCGAGGACGAGAAGGCGATGCATCACAACCGCCGGAGCGATCTCGTGGAACAGCAGATTCGCGGCGGGGCGCGGCCGCTCGCCCCGGGCGGCCGCTCGCTCGAACACCGAAGTGGTCAGACCGAGCTTGTCCGACGCGGCCGCGCCGCGCAGCGCAGCCGCGAGCTCTGGGTCGGTTCGCATTCCTGCGAAGATGCCGGTCAGCAGGCCCAGGTCGTGCTTGCCGATGTTGACGCTCATCACGCGGAGCACCTCGAGCAAGTCACCGCGCAGACTGCCCTCGTCGATCGGCACGACCACGGTCTCGGTCCGCTGGCGCACGGCGGCAGCAACCAGCGCGCCCTTGCTGGGCCACCGGCGATAGATCGTTGCCTTGCTGACGCGGGCGCGGCCAACGATCGCCTCCATCGACAGCCGCTCGTAACCGACCTCGGCGATGAGCTCGAGCGCGGCAGTCAGAATCGCCGTGTCCCTCGAACCGTCGCGCGGTCGACCAAGTGTCTTGGGCCCCCGGGCATCGCAGGTTCTCACGTCAACCACAGCAAACCTCTATTCGATACGGGACGGTTTCGGTATCTGAACCATGCCACAGTCAGATGCGACACGCAACCGATCCGTATTGAATATTTGGCTGACCGCGTCAACCCTGTAGGTCGACCGGCTCCTGCTGAGCTTGGTGCTGCTCCTCAGCGTCGGAGCCCGGGCGTGCGGCGCCGTCTCCTGGGCTTGTCCGGCTGGTTCCTCGCCATGCGTGCAGCTACTGGAGGCGAATCAGCGGCGTCCGTCTGCTACCTGTACCCGAGTGACGCGGTGCACGGCCTCGTCGCCGGCCAGGTCGAAACGGCTACCGCGAGTCCGGGGAGCAGCCGGCACTACGACCGCCGGCGACCGGGCCGTCAGCGACGCCTGCCGCAGACCCAGGATGCCCTCGCGCTGCTGGCGGGACTCCCGCTGACCGAGGATGAGGCTGGCTACGTCGAGTCCGCCAGCGCAGCGAACATGTTGCGCGCCTATCGCCGGCTACCTGATCGACCTGGCCCGCCACGGCTCCAAGGTCGGCACCATGAGCATGAGCCGCCGCCTGTCCGCGATCTCGAATCGCCTACCGGCTACGCGGCCCACGCCCGATTCTGAGGACGAAAGAGCTGTCGTGTGTCAGGCCGGAGGGACTGGGCTTGCCCCGATCCTGGCGATCGCGGAGCAGCTGCTGACCCAAGCACCTGGGCGCAGCGTCTACGTCTACGTCGGCGCCCGCGAGACAAGCCACATCGTGCTCGCCGAACGCCTCCACCGACCCGCCGAGTCTGGCGCGAGGGGTCGTGACCCCCCCTGGTTGACGCCGGCCTTCACCAGCTCGTGCGCGAAGGACGGCACCGTTGCAGCACCATTGCCCACGGAGCCGCTGCGCCGGCGCGCCGCGCAACGGATAGAGAACCTCATCGAGCAGGGTGAGACCGTAGCCCTGGGCGGCCCCAGCGTCCCCGACGACACGTCTGCAACCCGGTCACGACAGCAGCGTCGCGTTGATGGAGGCTGCCCAGCTTCTCGGCTACCGGATCCTGGTGACCACCGCAGGCGAGCTGAGCTTCACCGACGGCCAGCCCACTGCGATGTGCCACAAGGCCACCCTGCGGCCGGCCGTGGTGCACGACGGGCACCGGTTGGCCGACACAGAGTGGTACATCTTCACCATACGGGCCCTGTGCACACTGAGCGACGCGGACGCGGTCATCATGCGCACCGACCCACCCGTGGACGCCGCTCAGCTGTCGAGGCTGTTGACTCGACCGATCCTGACTACTGGATCGTAGGCGTTCAGAATCACCCGGGAGGCGCTCAACGCCTCGCCGCACCGTGCGCCCCTGGGTGGCTTCGTCGCAGCCACGACGGTGCGACACGCTCTCCATCGCGGGGCGCCACGACATCAAGCCTCTTGCGCGACGGCACGACTTCCGGAAGGAGCCGGGGAAGCGGTGACCGGCAGCTGCACCTGCCGGCGGGCGTGCGCCAGCAGGCCGATGGCGCGAGGTCGCTGGCAGGCGGGCACGGACCTTTCGGACAGTCGGGCTGTAGCTGGTTGCTACACCTGCGTGGGCACCAGTTCTGCGTTGACCTGCAGCGTCACAGGCTTTCTGATCATCGGGTGGCTGATGCCGAACTCCCGGGGATTGACCTGGCCGCTCACCTCGAAGGCGTGCCCGCCGTTGGGTGTCGAGCCGGTGTATCGGCCTAGCAAGGTCACCGGGCGGGTCTGATCGCGCACGGTCAGATCACCGATGATGGTGACTGCGTCCCCGTCCTCTGTGATGTCCGTGCTTGAGAAGCGCATGGCAGGCCAGGTGCCGGTGTCGAAGATCTTTTTCTCTTGCAGGTCACGGTCCCGCATCCGGCTCTTGGTGTCCACGCTGGTCAGGTCCACCGTGACGGTGATCGTCGAGTCAGCCAGCGAAGCGCCGACCCGGACCTCGCTGCGGAACTCGTCAAACTGCCCGGTCACCTTCATGCCGGCGAAGTTCTTGGTGCTGAAGCTGACGGCCGAATCTGCTGGGGCATGGTGAACTGGCCGGCCTGCAGGTGTGGCAATCCGGTACTCACGGCGTGGGTCATGGTGGTTCCAATCTGTGGGGGAGTGGCTGGCGGGGAAGGACAACTCAAGCGGCGCGATGCTCGCGTCCCCTCACCAGAGACTAGATATAGATAGCCAGCTACCTACTCTCTGGGGTGAGAGAACCTGGGTTACGTCCCTGCGCAAGGGGCAGAACGCAAAGCGATGGAGAGGCCGGCCGTGACCAAAGCCGAGGACGCTCACTGCCCGTCTCCTGAAGACGTCCAGGTTCTCCAGATGTGGGGCCGGACCCACGCGGCGGTCGAGAGCCTGACCGAAACCGTCTACGCCGACGTCGCAAGCCGCACAGGGCTGCCGCGCTCGTCGTTTGAGGCACTGTGGTTCCTGTACTTCGCGACTGGGCGCTCGGCGCCGATGTCGGCCCTCGGACGCGAGCTGCGGTTCTCCACTGCGGGCATCACCAAGCTTACCGAGCAGGGTGTTCAAGCCGTCGAGGAGGCCGGGCTGGTGCTGGCCGAGGCCGTCCGGATCGTCGGCGAGATCGGACTCGCGCAGTTCGAGGAGCTCACGACACTGCTCACCCGGCTGTCGCCCGTCATCGCCCGATGCCCCAGCACCGCCCGGCGCGGCCAGCCCGTCGGCTAGGTGGGCCGGCGCGGTGTCGAGACAGTAGTCGGTAGGGGATGAAGTCGGAGTGTCCTAAGGCAGGGTTGCCAAACTCCTGACGCCGGACACCACGCCCTCCGCCCCCGAAGCCCACCTCGACAGTGTCCACTGACATCGTGTGGCCTTCAGCGCAGGGCAGCGTAGCGCTGCTCGCCTCGTCGTCGCGCGACGGCACGACCGCCGCGCGACGCCGATGGGCAGATCGCACAGGGCCGCGGTATCGGGCTCGGGCCACAAGCTGCGCGCCTACGCCCTAGAAGAGGCAGGGTGGGCTCGGTGACGTCGCTGCGCTCCAGCGTTCCGGCCAGTTGGCCGTCCTTGTCATCGCGTCCCTCGGCCGGGTTGTGAAGACCCGAGATTACCTGTAGCAACACCCGACGCACGTATCAACCGTTCCGTTCGCGGGAACGTGGCGCGAATTCACCTGCCGCCCTGAGGTCGGTGGCAGTCTGGAGCCGGCCACGCGCGCCTCTTCGCGTGCAGGGCAGCATCCTGACTGGTGCCTCTTGGCCCGGCGCGGTGCTTCTGACCCGTTCTTTCTCGCGCGGGTGCAGCCCCGGCCGGGGCACGCGCATCATCCGTTCACAGACCTCTTGGTATCCCAGCCTCGAAAGGATCCCGACTATGACGACGACCGCCCCCGTTCCGACCTACGACGTGGACATCTACGCGGACGAGGCCCTGCTCGAGCCCTACGACCACTACCGCGCGCTGCGCGCCCTGGGCCCCGCCGTCTGGCTGCGCCAGCATGGCGCCTACGCCATCACCCGCTATGCCGACGTGCGCGCCGTGCTGCAGGACACCGACACGTTCCGCTCAGCCAACGGCATCGCGCTCAACGAACCCGCCAACCAGGCGATCCTGGGATGCACGCTGGCCAGCGACGGCGAGCTGCACGCGCACCTGCGCCAGGTGGTAGCCCACCGGCTGACCCCGCGCTCGCTGCGACCGATGAAG
>JAABUZ0100007644.1_pt1 | contig 12969 bp, 18 predicted proteins | sample 5562091 | NCBI WGS metagenome assembly JAABUZ01 (sample SAMN12813069, study PRJNA571459) | rock metagenome | isolation source: Antarctica rocks | place: Antarctica: Victoria Land, Linnaeus Terrace sud | collected 2015-12-21 | reverse complement strand
AGGAGCGCAAGGGCGCAATAAGATGTGGCGGCACGGGCAGGCGCTGTTACGGTGCATATCACTGCTACCCTTCGTGTGCTGCAGTAAGTATTGCAGGTCCATGGGTCTTGCAAGTGTGTGGTGTATGTGCTGACAACTCTACATTAGAGATTCTGCTCAGTGCCCGCTAGGCGCACACCTGTGAACGTCGTGTTGTTCTTGCGGTCACAGGCCCCTGGCAGCGTGCGCTGGCAGAGGCGCCGCCCTCGACGCGGGGCATGCCCCAGCCCTGGCGCGCGTGCCCACCCTGCTGCGCGGCTTTGCGTCCCCAGCCAGCGACGGGGGCGGCGAGGACAAGTCCGGCCGCGCTCCCAACTTCAGCGAGCTGGCCGATAAGAACGAGTGCGGGCTCACAGCTTGCGCACTCTCCTTGCTTCTACTGCGCATATGCACGTCTGCTTAAGCCTAATAGCACAGCAACTTTGTCTACCTAGTAACATGTGCCCTGGCGGACAGCAGCTTGTTGGGGAGTCACTGTGTTGCTTCTGCAGAGTCACGCTTTGTAGCTTTTTACAATACACTGCACTTTGCGTGTCTCTGCTTCACGTCCTGGGCCCGTGTGCTTGGCAGGGCGAAACGTCTGCAAAAATTGCGTCCCGTCCACACTGCGCAGTTGCAACGCAGGGCGTGCTAGGCGGAGGCTCCAGGGCGCCCTGCGTGCGGCGGCAGGGCGAACAGCGGCGAGAGCAAGCAGCTCAGCGACGCGGTGCACTTCTCGAAGCCGACCGCGCCGCCCGGCACGGACCACCCGGAGCCCCACCACGACCCCGCGGGTGCGCCGCCGGAGAAGGTCAAGGTGGAGCCGGCGCCCGGCGTCAAGACCGCCGGTGATGCCCCAGGCGCAAGAGGGTAGGGTATAGGGTATTGGGTGATGCCCCATGCGCAAACTTGTGAGCGCAAACATATGAACGATGTAATGTGTCTGTGTCTGTGTCAGCACACGAGCAGCTAATGGACCGCTGGACATGTCAGGCTATGGACTCATTCTTGCACCTCCCCGGTGCTGGCCACTTGTCCTCGCCGAGGCTTTGCCGTTCATCGTGCCCTGAAGCATGGACGCGTGGCGCCGGCAGCGCACGCAGGCGCGGGCGACGGCGCGGCAAATGTGACGCCCGGCATTCCCCCTGGCGGCATCTCAGTCAAGCGTCCGGACGCAGGCGGCGGGCGCGCCTTCCACACGGCGCGGCGCTCGTTCCACGCGTTCGCGCCGCGCTGGACCGGCGACGTGGATGCGCCCTACCGCAACGTCGCGCACCCGGGCGAGGGGGTGCGCTTGCAGGGCTGTGGCAGGGTTGAGTAGGGTCCACCGGGCCGCTCGCACTTGGCTGGGTTGCAGGCGCAGAGGCCCGCTCTTAAGTTGTCGGCCACCGGGCGAGGAGGCACCCTAAGCTAGGGCTGGATTTGGTAGGTCAGGGATATTGTTGCGAATCCTGCAAGAGCAAGTCGCGCTGTTGTGGCCACGTGAGGGCCCCATCGCGCACCACGGCTGAAAGGGGTGCTTAAGCGCGCACATCCTTTATGAGGGTGTTTCTGCCGTCTACAGGGGTGCGGTGCGTGAGATAGATGGAGGGTCAGGCATTCGTGTCGGAGAGCTACGTGAATAGCTAATCATGCGAAGCTGGTAGACGCCTTTGTGTGACGCCTTCTTACACAAAAAAAAGGACTGTTGTCCGGCAAGGTCCAGCCCAGAAAACTATGAAACAAGGCAAGTGTTGTGCTGGTGCTCAGGGCGCGCCGGAGCTGAGCCCCGCGGACATGCCCGCGCACGGGCATGAGGCGCACAAGGCCGCGGGCGAGGCCGATGCTGCCGGCATGGCGACCGGCGCGCACATGGGCCCGCCGCCCGGCGCGGCGTTCGACGCCGATGGCAGCCTCACCGCCGCGCCGGGCGGCGGCCCCGCGGGCGAGCCTGTCGGCGACGCGGCCGCCGCGGCGGACGCGCCCGGCGACCTAATCGGGGTGCCGCCTTGACCCACACAATGCTTTTGTGCGGTGTTACTTTGTTACAGCAGTTTCAAACCAGCTGACACTGCGATTGGGTGCATGCGTGGTGACAGGTTGCATGAGAGAGCAGTCTGGACGGTGCAGGGTCCTCCGACAGGGTCCCACATGCCCCTGCAACACATTTACTACCTGGTCTGCTCGAGTCTCCCACTGCTCGGGTCCCCTACTACGGGAGGCAGCGATAAACGCGTGCCAGGGGTCATGCGCGTCAGGAGGGCACAGTCTCTGAGGTGGCCAGGCCGCCATGCTGGCCTGCCCCCTCCGATTCAGGCCTGAGCCCAGCGGCCAAGTGCAATCATGATGCCATGCGAGTGCGCTCGCTGCGGCGCAGGTGGCGCCCAAGATGCCGGCAGAGCACGCAGACGTGGGCTTCGGCAAGGAGATGCACGTCACGGGCCAGGCCGAAGCGGCCGGCATGGCCACGGGCGGCGGCGGCATCAGCCCGCCCAAGCGCGGCTTCGCGACGCGCGCCGGCGCGCGCGCCGCGCCCTCCCTGCACCCCAGCCCTGCGGCGCGCGGCGCTGGCGCGCCGCGGCGCATGAGCACCCCGGGTGGCCCGCACGACTCGATGCACCACCCGCCGCCAGAGCCGGGGTGGACGCCGGCCGACCGTGGCGAGACGGGCCAGCCCTCCGTGGGCGCGGACGACCACAAGGCCTTTGCGGTGCGCGCCACGCCGCTCTAAAGGCTTACCAGGCATGCGGGGCGCGGGCCGCTTCGGGCCGAGCGCCCGCCCCTGGCAAGCGCACAATGACTGCTATGCATGAAAGCCCCTTGAGATCTCAAAGATGGATGACCACTGGCGGTCGGAGAAGTGCGCGGAAGGTTTGTGGTGGCCTGCCTTTGCTCGCCATGGCCCTGCTGCACTGCTCTGGAACACCTCCACTGGCAGTTTATTCCCACTGCCCTGGTTTGCCTGCCTGCGGTGCAGGGCTGCCAGGGCGCAGGCCAGCGGACGGCCCCACGTCTGTGCGGCTGCCCGCCCGACACCGGGGTCCGCGTCAGGCTCCGGCGCGTCTGCCGCGCAGGGCGACCAGGGCGCGGGCAAGGGCGCGGCGCCGCCGATCGACGCGGGCGTCGTGACGCCGCACCAGACGGGCGTCAACCAGATCGGCGGCACGCCCATCAAGGCGCCCGACGCGCGGCACAACCAGCCCGACGCGCGCCAGCGCGAGGCGGACAGTGCGCCCCCGGAACCCTGGGCGCCTCGGGCCTGCTGCCAGCCTTGTGTCTGCCCTGTAGCAGCCAAGCAGCAGAGGCACCTCTTGCCTGCGTGCCGCGCGTGCCCCCCAGCATGCAATGCAGCGCCCAGATCCACCTGAGAGAGTCGAACGCTGCGGGTACTTTATCAGTGGAGGCCCAATCAGTGCGTGCAACCCACTACCCACATTTTTGCCTCGTGCATGCTGGGTATAGCCTATACCCTGTACCCTATAGCCTGCGCCAAGCATCTGGGCACCCGCGATGCCCCTCTCACTGAGCGGCCCACACAGCAGGGAACCCCGTCAGACGGCGCGACCTGGTGCAGCCGGCGGGCTGCTCAGGCGGGTTGGCGCGCGGCAGGCATGAGCCCGCACGTCGAGCAGCGCGTGGCGGAGGGCGTGCTGGGCGGCAATGACGCGCTGGGCGCGCCGACCAAGGACCACGCCGACCACGAGTGGGGCCGCAGCGGCCCGTAGGCGACCTCCGTGGGGGCCCGCGGGGGCTGCCCGTAGGGCGCTGCTGGGGCTGGGCGCGGCGCGCCGGCCGAGGATGCGCTGGGCGCGCCCACCAAGGACCACGCCGACCACGAGTGGGGCCGCAGCGCTCCGTAGGGGACCTCCATAGGGGCCCGCTGGGGACGCGTGCGGCGCGCCGGCTGGGGACTCTCTGGGCGCGCCCGCCGAGGACCACGCCGACCACGAGTGGGGCGGCAGCGGCCCGTAGGGGCTGCACGCGGCGCGCCGGTCGATAATGGCGCAGGCCGCAGGTCGGGCTTTAGCAGCATTGTAGGAGCGCCCATGGCATGCCTAGCGAAGACCAGGCGGGCCATGCGTGCGGTCTTGCAGCCACCTGTACAGGAGGACGCTTGTGCGGCTCGCCAGTGGCATGTACTCATAGCGTGCGCGCTGTGCTCACCCGTGGTAACGCTGGTGATGAGTGGGCCTGTGCTGTGCGTTCTCTTATCAACCAAGAGTAAAAGGAAGGTCTTTGCGCTTCTACGTTAAGCGGGACTGGGCCGCGCTTGGCTGTGATGGCACACTTTCAGAACACCTCCACCTGGAGCTTTATTTGGGCTTTTTGCATGTTACTAATGGGCTGAGACAGTAATGGCGAGCATCTAGGCTGGCGGGCGGTCCCAACACCTTTAGCCTGCATAATCTGCATCGCTGTCAGCAGCCTGGTCACATGTGGGCTGCTGGGTACAAGGCGTGGATGTGCTTGGTGATTCAGAGCGCCACGTTGCCTTAGTTGAGCAGCAGCGGGCTTTTCTATTTGGCATAATCACAGGCATGAGGTGCTGTGGGGCCAGAGAGCAGGCGCATCGCCCAAGACGGGTGTGTCAGGAGACACTAAGGGTGTCCCTGGCGTCCAGTATATCCTGCACTGAAACCAATGGCAGTACGTGTGGCACTTTGGCGCCGTGCCGGACTTGTTCTGCAAGCCTGCGTGCCCGAGATAGCCTGCCCGTTTTTATGCAAGCCTGCGTGCCTGAGATAGCCTGCCCGTTTTTATGGCCAAGTTATGGAGTTATGCATGTGTTTCCCATGAAAGTGGAACGCCAAACTAGACCCTTGACCTCAATGACAAGCTTGCCTCAGGCTGCAGTGCGATAGAACTGCCTCGAGGCCAGTGCGAAGACAAAAGTAGATCCCTGTGTTCACGTGCTGTTATTCAGCTGCAGAGTCTGCACTGCACTTGGTTGTTCACGACACTGCCGAGTGCCAGCGGCATTGCGTCGCACTGCGAGCGTGCAGCTGCGCGCCCCTCAGGCAGGCTTCGTCGCACGCACCAGGCAAACAGGGCGGCGCCAGCGTACTGCGGCGCGCGGCGCGGCGGGGCGCAGGCGCTGGCAGGGCGCCAGCGGCCGCAGGGTGGCCTTTGATGTCTGTGGCAGCGCACCACTCCCCGTGCATCGGTGCCAAACGCTTCTTCGAGTCCGCGGAGGCCCCCGAGTACGGCCACGGCAAGCGGCTCAGGCAGCCGCAGCAGCTGGGCGTCAGCCCGCCGGCCGGCCGGGCGCGGGCAGGCCGTGAGGGCCGGGCGTATGTGGTGACCGCCGCAGCGCTCGCCGCTCTCCGGGGACTGTTCCCGGACATGGATGAAAAGGTGAGCAACCCTGCTGCTGGGGCGTGCTTCCGCCTTGCGTGCCTCGGGCACCTCAGTGGAGCCTGGCCAGGTTGCAGCGAGCAGCGACCGACCAGCCAAAGCTGTTGCAGGTGGTGGCAGACGTGCTGGACGCGTGCGGCGACAACATAGACGCGGCGATAAAGCGCTTGGGCGAGCTGCGCCTGACCGCGCGCTGCAACGGCGCCGCGGAGGCGCAGCCGGGCGCGCAGGCGGCCACCAAGGCTGCGTCCGCAGCCGCCGGTGCGCGCACGCCAGATCCCAGTCCTTGGGGCTTTGCCTGCTTGCGACAGTGCCTGCCACGGCCTTCCCGTGACAACACTGCCCTGTGGTGTACTACCTGGCGCAGTGTGCTCTGCCAAGGAGGCCGAGTCTGTGCCATATCTTCTCCGCGGTCTGGTCTCTGCTGCTGTGCGTGGCTGCACATAGCCAGTGGTGACGTGTAAGCGTCTAACGGTCAGTGACAGCCATTTCCTATTTTTGAGTGTAGCCGTGTCTAAGCTAACTCTGCAGCGTGGTATATGCAGGCGACGACGCGGTGTGCAACGGCCACGCGCCCGCCAATGGCCACGCGCCGGCCGCGGAGGCCCCGCGGCGCGGCGCGGCGGAGTGGGTGGACGCGCTGGTGGCAGAGATGAGCGGTGCCGGCAGCGTGGCGGAGGCGCGCGCGCGCGCGGCGCGCCTGCTGCAGGCGTTTGAGCAGGCGGTGCTGGCCACCGAGGCGCAGGTGCGCGTCGGGCGGGCGCAGCGCGCTTGCTGTGCTGCGGCGGGTCCCGTGGTGCTGCGGGTCGGGTGCCCTGCTGTGCTTCGTGCACGCCTGCAGGCCGTATTCGCCCCGGATTTAGGACAAGCTCGCCCCGGACAAGGAGGGCAAGCAGGCGCACTTGCCTGTGTAGTGTACAGGCGCAGTCGCTGGGGCTTGTGGCGTTTAGCAGCGGCTGCGACACGCGCGCCTTGCACGTCTGGCGGCAAGCGCGCAGGTGCCCAAAGCTGATGACGCTGCGGCGCTCCGCGGCCAGCTGACGGACCTGCAGCGGGACAACGGCATCCTGAAGCGCGCCGTGGCCATACAGAACGCGCGCATGCAGGCGCGGGGCACTGGCACGGCTGAGCAACTGGTTGCACCGTGTGTACAGTTGTGGGCAGCGAAAGACTAGGACTGTCGGGCCCCATGCCGTGAGTGGGTGCAAGAGTGGAGCGGCGCGCGCTGGCAGCTGTTGCAAAAGCTGCGAGCGTGCGCAGGCCCTGCAGCCACTGGCGCTCGAGGCCGCCCCTGCACGCAGGCACCGCTGGTTGCATGCGCCTCGCGCGCCAAGCGCCGCAGTCCGTCCTAGGGGCACAGCGTGCAGTGTGTCAGCAACCTGAACCCGCTGTGTCGCTGCTGCGCCAGGATGTGGTGGCGGCCAGGGATGCGGAGCTGGCCGCCGGGCGCAGCGCGCTGGCGGCGCTGCAGGAGCGCGCGCACGGCCTGGAGCTCGCCAACTACTCGCTCGCGCTGCACCTGCGCCAGGCGACCGGCGGCGGCGCGGCCGGCGGCTTTGGCGGCGGGCCCCGTCCGCCCGATGTCTTCTGACGCCCTCGCGCGGGGATTGGCGGGCGCGGCGCTTTGCGCGCCCGAGACGCACGCGGGCTGCGCTGCTGCGCTCCGGTGTTTCTGTGCAGCTGCCACAGCGCAGTGTTGCCAGCAAGTTTGTTGCGTGGTGGCCTGTACCATATGTCTGGAGAGCGGGTTGTAGTTGGGGGGTAGCTGAGAGATCAGAGTGAGACAGCATGAGAGAAAGCGCAATGTCAGCGTCGTTAGCGCAAACATGGGTTACATGTTACAGTGTCGTCAAAGTGCGTGTGCAGAGGGCCATGCGCCTATCACCAAGAAGTGGCTGGCGCTGCATTTAGCAATGGCAGGTAGTGGTGTTTACCACTTTGCAGCTGGTGCATTTCACGAGGTTGTAAAAAGTTGCAGTACTCAATTCTGCGACCTCAAAGCCTGCAGCGCTGCAGTGCTGGTGTTGCGTCAGATCTCCCAGCAGTGTGTCTGCTTTATTCCCGCCCTTCACGGTGCATCACAAGCACAGTCAAGTCAACAGTGACAGACATTCATCACACAGCAGTGACATTCTTCACACAGCCTGTACTGCCTGAAGCCAGCACCTCCAGCAAATGCATGCATGCCACCAACCCAAGTGCATGAACGGGACGTCAAAAAAGCGCCCGCTACAGGGACGCTTACGTCTGCACAGCCTACAATGCATGCGCAAAGGACGCAGCGGGCAAGTGCTCACTTCACCGTGCCATGTAGGGTGGTCTTCTGCTCGATACAATTACAGCAGCAACTCTAGCACGCGGGTACACAGTAAGCTGGGTTGCTTTCACACTCCCGCCACACTCATAATTGTACAATTTCAATGTCGCCTCAATGCTCTACCCAGTCACTCTGGTTCAATGCGCAACCCTGTGGGCTGCCTAACGACCCGCGCATGAGATCGCTCAGTCTGCAGGGCGCCGCGCGTTTGAACCGGCCTCATCGGCTGGCAGACGTTGCACCGCAGCCCTGCCTGACGGGCCTACCCGTGCCGCGCGAGCAGCTTCAGCGCAGCGGCGATGCAGCGATCATCGGCCGGGGTGGGCAGGCCGCCATGCGGGTAGTCGCTGCACGCCACGTCTGGCTGCAGCCCGCCGCTCGCCGTGATGTCCCGCCCGCCTGCCAGAGCAGGCACAGCAGGCTGTGAGGCGCGCATGTGCGCCCCGTCGGTGCCCGGCATGTCGGGCAGCAGCGCACCGCTCGCTGCGGGATCATGCTGGCCTGCGGAGGCCCAGCGTAACAGGCTGGCGAGAGCGTCTTCGGGGCGCTGCCTGCACCTCTGTCGCGGACCTGCCACCGTGGCTGGAAGCGGCGCGGCTCGTCTGCCGCATGCATGCTGTGCTGCAGCAAGAGCTGCGCTGCAACCTCCTTCAGCACTGCCGGCCCGCGCCACCTGGCAGAGCCCTCGATGACTTGGCCAGAGATTCTGTCACAGAGGGAATGCTTGCAACAGCCCACCACGCCCACTCGCATGCCTGCGTGCATGGCGGCCCACTGCCCCGCAGCATGAGCCAGGCTGGACGAGCCATACACCAGGAGCACCAAAGAGTTCCGGCTGGACGGCCGCACTGGGTGTGTTGTACGGGGTCACCATGAGAGAAGCCCTGCACTGGAGGCGCACGAGCTCAAGCCGGGTGGCCGCACCTGGGGTGATGAACTTGGCCACGGTCACCTTCACGCCGGAGCCATCGGCCGGCGTGGGCGTGCCGCCGCGCCGCGGCCGCTCGTCGGTCGTGGGGAAGTAGTACTGCACGACGCCTTTGCCGAACGTGCGCTCGCCCACCAGCACCGCCCTGCGCGCCGCCGTCGCTTTCCGTGGCGTTTCGCCGCAATACGCTGAACTGCAACAAGGGCTATCCTCCTATTGGCATGTCCTCCTATCCCATGCAGGCGCACATGCACTCAGCAACAACTCGGTGGGCATGCCCTGACGCATTGGGGCATGGTGTCTGTGGACGATGGGCAAGCAGGGAAAGATGTATAGCAGTGTAAGCACCGGCGACGCACTGCCGGCTGCCCTGCAGCGCGCTGGCCAGCGCCTCAGCGGCCGGCGGTGCCACAACTGGTCAAGATGCAGGGCAGAAGGTGGAGCAACAGGGCAGGCAGCGCACCGCTGGTTGCCCTGCAGCGCGCCGGCGAGCACCTCGGCGGCGCTGGCGGTGCGGCCGTTGGTCAGCAGCACGACCGGCAGCCGCGTCAGCCGCCCCGGCGCATCCGGGAACACCTGGCGCAGCGCCGCAGGGGCGTGACGCGCCCTGCCTGGGCCTGCCGAGGCGGCTGCCGCACTGCCACCTCATGGGCCCCCCCGCGCACGTGAACCCTAGGACAGGCAGGCTTCCCGCAGGATGGGACCCCCGGTGTACGCCTCGTCCAGTGTAGCGCCCACAGTGGAAGCGCAGCACGTCTTTATGACAGGCGCTCTGATGGCGCGCTCTGTGCGCGCTGTATGGCCGGCGCGCGCCTCCGGCGGCAGGCGACCGGCCCAGAAGGCGGCGTCGATGGCGGCGCCGCCGCCGCGCACGGTCTCCACGATCTTGCAGCCGTCGCCCAGCAGCAGCGCCGCCTCCGCAATCGCCTCCTCGAACACGCCGCCTGCGCGGCAGGTGTCCGTGACTTGTGCGTCTGTACTAACTCTAACCTAAGCCTACACTTCAACACTAATATAACCTTACCTGTTCAAAGGCGTGGTGTGCACCACAGTGCATTGCCATTGTAAGAACTCGACAGCACACGACGCCTCCGCAAGTCAGCGCATGTGTTTTCCGACACCACCATGCGCGCGTGCGACCCCCCAAGTGGTCCGCCACAATCGCAGCCAGTGCCGCCGGCAGCGCGCGCGCACCAGGGTTATTGCGCAGGTCAATGATGACGCCCAGGCAGCGGTCGGCCTCGGCGCGGCGCAGCGCCGCGGCCAGCGCGCGCGTGGTGTCGGAGCTCATGTAGTGCAGGCGCACGTAGGCGGCCGGCCGCGCCGCGCTCGCCAGCAGCACGCGCATCTGCGCGCAGGCCGGCCTGCTCGGTGCTGGCGACGTGCTGAGCACCATGGAAGCAGCTGAGGTGGCATGCGGTTGGAGCACAGCTCGCGCATCGGCGCCGCGCCGCGCTCAGGCGTGGCTGCATCGCTGTGCAATGTGTTCCAGTGGTCGAGGGCGAGGCACTGGCAACCTTGCGCATCAACGGGCTGCTATCTTGCTCACAGCTGACAGGCCGACCCGAAGCACAGCTCGCGCTCGGCGCGGCCGCGCATGCGCAGGACAACCGGCCGCAGCTACCCACGCAAAGTGCTCGCACATGAATCGCAGCAGTCAATCAGAAGACAGAAGGGCGCCCGCTGCGCACCTCGCGGACGGCCGGCTGCGGCAGCGGCCGCCGCTCGACGTACAGCTCGCGCTCGGCGCCGTCGGCGGCGCGCAGGCGCAGCAGCACGCCGCTGCTGGCCGGCCCGCGCAGCAGCGCCGCCACGTCGGCCGCGGACAGCAGGTCCGCGCGGTAGAAGTCGACCTCCAGCAGCGCCTCGCCCGCCAGGATGCCCGCCTCCTCGGCCGGCGACCCCGCGAGCGGCCCCTCCACGACGTAGCCGCCGCCGCTGCGCGCGGCGCGCGCGTGCCCATAGGGTTAGATTTACCCTATCCAGCAGCGCCTCGCCCGCCAGGATGCCCGCCTCCTCGGCCCGCGGGCCAGCGAGCGGCCCCTCCACGACGTAGCCGCCGCCGCTGCATGCGGCGCGCGGGTGCCATACAGGGTCAGTGTACCCTTAACCCTCTGTGGGAATCGGGCCCTGGCGTGTCCGCTCTGCGGCGCGCGAGGCACGCCCCGCGACAGGCCCCAGGAACACGCTCACTCGCCTGGATGTCTGTTACCGCTTGCAGGAGCTGCAGGCGCGGCTTCTCTCGCCGCTGACATGCCCAGAGACATGTGTCAGGGCGATTGTCAGAATTGAGAGAATTGTGCCGGACATGCTCTGTCCTGAGATGTCACAGTCAGCATACGGCCCGGCCGCAGCAGCTGGCCGCAATCCCTCAACCCCCTCGCCGGCACAGGAGCGCAGGCTGGAGCGCGCACCGAGCGCGCGGCCCCAGCTGCACGCCCACGCCCGTGAACTGCTTGGCCAGGTACTCGCGCTCGCGCGGCGGCGGCTTGTTCATCGCCTGCGCGAACTGCGCGCGGCTGGTGCGTTGAGCGCGGTGCAGACGTCGGACACGGCGGCAATACCATGCCGGCGGGCCACGTTCAGCCACTGAGACCCCCATGGTTTCAAAAACATAGCTGCAGAAGCAGGCAGCCGCATTGGGGACTACTGCAGAACAAGCAGTGACAATTGTAGAACAAGCAATATCAATTTGTGTCCCCTCATCCACCATGGATATATATTCATATCCATCCTGGCCAGCACTGGCTTCTCTGTGTCCTTTACGCCTCAGTCGTCAAGCAATCGCATGCAAGCGCGCGTGCAGGCGCGAGCGCTCGCCTGCCAGGGCGTGAGGAACTCCGTGTAGCGGTCGCCCAGCGTGGCCACCATGGCCTTGGCGGCCGCGTACGCCTCCGCTCGCCGCTCGATGCAGCCGCCCGCGCGCTGCAGCGTTGCCTGCAGCTCCCGCGCCCAGGCCGCCTGGCGCCCGGGCATCAGACTAAAGGCGAGCAACACCGCGTCACGCCGACCCAGATGAGTCAGTCTCATGCGATGGAATTAGTTGAAAAGAAAAGTGCTGTTAACGCACAGTTGCACATCGCTCACTCGGGAGCTGATGCCTGGCAGCAGAGCAGAGCAAAGCGCGCTAGCCAGGGAGACCACTGGCGTGTGCTACAGGAGAGAGTGCCACAGGAGCGGCTACCCAGACATGGTTGCTTGCAAAGAGGTACTCCTTGCAGTAAGCGGGGCCTCATGGGAGGCACGCATGCGCGCCTGCGAGAAGCGGCCGCGGGCGTCGAAGAACTCGTTGGCGACGACCTGCCGCGCGTTGGCCTTGGGTGAGGGTAGGGTTTCAGGAGCGGCGGGCCGCATGCGCGCTCTTGCACAGCGCCTGCCTTTGTGCCATGTGGCCCATGAATGCACTGCGCGGCAGGGCTGGCGTCTCTGCGGTGACCACATGGCGAAGGCGCGACCTGGTCAGCGGCATGCATAGGTCCACAAGCAAGGTCTCTTAGACCAAGGACGAGCCCTGGCAGCAGCTCGCGCAGCTGGCAACATCGCAAGCATGGCCTAGGGTGACAGAGCCCCTTCAGGACACGGCGTGGCGGCAATGCAAAAGCAAGTGCGAGGGTCACATGACAGCTGCGGGCTCCGCCGCGGCGCGCAGAGCGCTGTGCAGGCGAGCGGCCCGCCACCTGCCAGGTGTGCTCGAGCAGCAGGCGGTTGGCGGTGCAGGCCGGGTGCGCCTCCTCCGCGTCCTCCAGCGTGTCCAGGTACGCCGCATACGCCTTGATGCTGCGCGCCCCCAGGAGACACCATCTCTCCTCGGCAGCATTCTGCCGTGCCTGTCGGATGGCGAGCCTGCGCCTGCTCTGCTCTAGCTCGTGCACGTGGTAAGGCAGGCTAGGAGCAGGTAGAAGCAGGCAGGTGCGCAGGTGGATAAGCTCCTGTTCATCTTGAACTGAGATATGAACAGCTGGGACAGGCAGCGCTGCGAGACTGCGCTGCGCGCCTCTGCATGCCCTGCCAGGCATCGTCGGTGAACAGGTCGCGGTTGAGGTCCAGCAGCGCCTCGGCCTCGCCCGCGCTCGGCAGCGTGCTGGCCGGCGCGGACGCCCTTCGCCGCCTGCTGGCTGTCTGCTCATCATACGAGTGCACAGCCACCTGGCCCAGGGGCACCTGCACGGGCACGGGCGCAGGAGGCTGGACCAGAGCGCAGCCTATGGCCCCAACATAACAGTGGTTTGGCGCAGACAAACACGATAGTGCTGCTGTCCGCAAAGCTCGTGCTGAGACAGGTGCGCCGGCTTACCTGTGCGTATGCACCAGGCACAAGCGGCGTGCAGGCCACCAGCGCTGCAGCTGCTGCGGCCAGGCTGCGCGCCAGGTA
>JAABUZ0100007642.1_pt1 | contig 12974 bp, 7 predicted proteins | sample 5562091 | NCBI WGS metagenome assembly JAABUZ01 (sample SAMN12813069, study PRJNA571459) | rock metagenome | isolation source: Antarctica rocks | place: Antarctica: Victoria Land, Linnaeus Terrace sud | collected 2015-12-21 | reverse complement strand
GGCTTTCGAGTTCCTCCTGACTTAGGTGGGGGGCTATGGTGATCCGTTTGGGCATGCAGCAATACACAGGCGCGAGATAACTTTCTCCATCTCCATTATAGTGTGTTCATTCCAGCCGACTTGATATCACCAGTCGATAAGGGTTGGTGGAGCGGCGAGCAATCTGCTCTACTAAGGTGCGCTGTCTATCAGATAAGGTAATCGGGATGGCTTGAGGGCTGGGCATGGATAACTACTTCTACCAGTGGGTGACGCTGATGACACCACTATAGCCTAGCTGATAACTTACTTTTGCCAGCCTGCACTAGTGAGGGGGAGAGGGGGAGAGGGGGAGATGGGGAGATGGGGAGAGGGGGAATAGGAAATCTAGCAGCGGGAAGGGAGTGGTGGAAAGACCGTACAAGCCAGGCAGAGGGTATGGTTCAATACGGTTCAGTTAACGGTGGCTAGGGGGAGACAAACCCGGTTTCGCAAAAGTTACCGGGTTTGTGGGCTGGTGCTTATCAGCAACCGTATTGGGGTATGGTTAAGATGACACTGGCAGCCAAGGCTGATTCAAGCTAGGCAGGTTAGCGGCGGCGGTGATTGTGGAGTCATTCATCAGCCACATCGCATTGTCGCCTGTGGAATTGTTGTGCAAAAGAATATCCGACTTGCCATCGTTGTTGTAATCAGTCTGGCTTGAGAGGCCCCAATTATTGTCTAATTTAGGTAGTGCAGCGGCGGCAGTGATAGTGGTGCCATTCATCAGCCACATCGCATTGTCGCCTGTGGCAGAGTTGTGCCAGATCAGGTCTGTGTCGCCATCGCCATTATAGTCACCTTTGGCAGCAAGGCTCCAATCCTTGGACAATCCAGGCAGGTTAGCAGCAGCAGCGACAGTACTGCCATTCATCAACCACATCGTATTGTTGCCGGTTTGAGTGTTGCGCCACAAAATGTCTGCCTTGCTATCGCCGTCGAAGTCAGCGGTAACTTCAGTCCGCCAACTTGGAGCCAATCCAGGCAAATTAGCGGCAGCAGCGACAGTGGTGCCATTCATCAGCCACATTGTATTGTCGCCGGTTTGAGTGTTGCGCCATAGCAGGTCTGTGTTGCCATCATTATCGAAGTCACCCACGCCTGCTGTGTTCCAACTTTTAGACAATCCAGGCAAGTTAGCGGCAGCAGATATAGTGGTGCCATTCATTAGCCACACTATATTATTGCCGGTTTGAGCTTTGCGCCACAGTAAGTCTGTTTTTCCATCACCGTCGAAGTCACCAATGGCATTAATGTTCCAACTCGAATCCATGTTATCCAGGTGTTCATAGGTGTGGAGAGTGGTGCCATTCATCAGCCACATTGTATTGTTGTAGTAGCTTGATTGAGGGTTGCGCCACAGCAGGTCTGTTTTTCCATCACCGTTGAAGTCACCAAGGACTGAAGTCTGCAAACTCGTATTATAAGATTCACTTACGTTAGCGGCTTGATAGATAGTGGTGCCATTCATCAGCCACACGGCATTGCTGCCCGTTTGCGAGTTGTGCCAGAAAATGTCCTTCTTTCCATCGCCGTTATAATCAGAAAGTTTGGCAGACAGTTTTGCATCAATATTGGGCATAGATTTATTTACTCATTTAGTAGAAAATTAAAATCAATTAAAGCCTTAATAGGACTTACGCATCGACACGAAAGCCCTAATATTAGTAGGCAATTGTTTTCTTTTGGCAAGGTGAGGTCGGATATATTCAGACATAGCTTTTCTGAATATATCCCTCTCCACTTTTTACCAATTGCTACTAATGTCGAGAGACCTAATTTATTCCAACTAGCTGTAAATCTTATCTACTCATTAGCTCGGCTGAAACAGCAAAGTTACCGAATTATCTGCTCAACAGCTATCGAAGTTAAGTATTTCCACTCTTGACAGACTCCAAGCAAAAATATATTTTTCCCAAAAAACCTCAAAATTTTTCCAACTTCTGAGGGGTTATCTCGTTTCTAGGTTCTGCCTAGAAATCAATACGGTTCAGATAAGTACTAGTCCAGAAACCCGGCAGAAACCCGGTTTCTTGAAGAAACCGGGTTTCTCTCCAGTGGTAAAGTTCACCTGTGGCACTCAAAGATAGGCATTAGACGAGGCAGAGCCTGTTTAATAGCATTCCCAGGCTATGCCTGGGAACGAGTCAGGGCAAGAATTTTGCGACTTATGGGTAAAGCATAGAAGAAGAGGCAGACCTTTGCCTCTTCGTTTACAGTGGTTTAGCTACTACTTAGCACTCTTACTCCCTTCTCGCTGCTAGATTTCCTATTCCCCTCTCCCCATCTCCCCCTCTCCCCATCTCCCCCTCACTAGTAATCTTCGGATGGGAAGGGAGTAGGATATGCTTAAGCTGTTATTGGTAGCCAAGGCTGACCCAATCCAGGCAGGTTAGCGGCGGCAGTGACACTAGTGCCATTCATCAGCCACATCGCATTGGCGCCTGTGGAGAAGTTGTGCAAAAGAACGTCCGTCTTTCCATCGCCGTTGTAGTCATTCTGGCTTGAGAGGCCCCAATTATTGTCCAATCCAGGTAGGGCAGCGGCGGCAGTGACCGTGGAACCATTCATTAACCACGCCGTATTGTCGCCTGTGGCAGTGTTGTGCCAGATCAGGTCTGATTTTCCATCACCATTATAGTCCCCGAATGCTGCAAGGCTCCAATCTCGGGATAATCCAGGCAGGTTAGCGGCGGCGGCGATACTTGTGCCATTCATCTGCCACAGCGTATTGTCGCCGGTTTGAGTATTGCGCCACAGAACGTCCGCCTTGCCATCGCCGTTGAAGTCAGTAGTAACTTGTGCATCCCAATTAGTAGACAATCCAGGCAGGTTAGCGGCGGCAGAGACCGTGCTGCCATCCATCTGCCACAGCGTATTGTCGCCGGTTTGATAGTTGCGCCACAACAGGTCTGTTTTGCCATCACCGTTGAAGTCACCGACGCCTGCAGTGTCCCAAGCTACAGATAATCCAGGCAGGTTAGCGGCGGCAGCAATACTTGTGCCATTCATTTGCCACAGCGTATTGTCGCCAGTTTGAGCGTTGCGCCACAGCAGGTCTGTTTTTCCATCAGCGTTGAAGTCACCGAGGGCATTAACGTCCCAACTTGAAGCCAATCCAGGCAGGTTAGCGGCGGCAGAGACTGTGGTGCCATTCATCAACCACACCGTATTGTCGCCGGTTTGATAGTTGCGCCATAGCAGGTCTGACTTGCCATCATTGTTGAAGTCACCGAAGCCTGCAATGTCCGAATTTGAGGGGGACAACCTAGGCAAGTCACCGGCGGCAGCGATAGTGGTGCCATTCATCAGCCAAACCGAATTGCTGCCCGTTTGATAGTTGCGCCAGAGAATGTCCTTCTTTCCATCGCCGTTATAATCAGAAAGTTTGGTAGACAATTTTGCATCAATACCGACCATAGACTTATTTACTCATTCGTTAGAAAATACAAATTAATTAAAGCCTTAAGTTTTGAAAGTAGCAAGTAAACTACGTGACTATTGGACTGGTGACCCAGCTAGGGTACTGCATACTTGCCAATTTGGTCAGGTTATGCATCCCTACTCACTATATTCTTAGCAAGGCATGGTAGAAGTTTTTCAAGTCGGCACCAAGGTGATCCAAGGGCATGAAATTCTTAAGCTGTTGAGCCGCTATCAGCTGATGCCGCAACTAAAGCGAGGCATTATTATAGACGAAGCAACGGCTAATTTTTCCTGTACGCAAGAGGAACGCAGGGTAGCAATTGAGAAGTTTTGCCTCAAGCATCAAATCACGTCAAAAGAAGCACAGGAGGCTTGGGCGGCATACCAGGGTGTGACTATAGCACAAATTGAAGATATGGCTGTACAGCCGGTGCTGCTAGAGAAGTTTAAAATTGCCACTTGGGGGCAAAAGGTCGAGTCTTATTTTATGACTCGCAAAGCCAGTCTTGACCAGGTAATATTTTCCTTGCTCCGTACCAAAGACGCTGGCATTGCCCAAGAGGTCTATTTTAGAATTCAGGAAGGAGAGGAGTCTTTTAGCCAGTTGGCGGAAGCATACTCCTTTGGACCAGAGGCTAAAACTGGGGGAGTAATTGGTCCAGCGCCGTTAAGTCAACTGCACCCGAGCATAGAAAAAATTCTATCGGTTAGTCAGCCAGGGCAGCTCTGGCCTCCCACTCGTCTGGAAGAATGGTTTATGATCATCAGGCTCGAAAAGTTCTTGCCAGCACAATTGGATGAGCAAATGCGGCATCGCTTGATTGATGAACTGTTTGAAAACTGGCTCAAAGAGCAAATTCAACAAGTAGGATTGCGTTTCTCTTGGGATTCGGACGAACCTGCAGCATGACTTCAACTGTTTCGACCTTCCAAATTCAAGCCCACCTCGCCAAAACTGCTCCCTTCGATCAACTAGAAGTAAATGCTTTGCAAAAGCTGGCGCAGAAATGTCAACTGCTGCGCTACCGCATTGGGCAACCGCTCGTTGTACGGGAAAAAATGCCAGCTATGGTATCGATTCTCTATCAGGGACAAGCCCGAGTGTTAGGCTATGACCAGCGGACGCAAAATCCTGTGAGTCTACAGTTGGTAGGGCCGGGAGCCGTTCTAGGCTGGGCGGGATTAGTGCGCTTAATTGCCTGCGAAACAGCGATCGCCTCTACAGAAGTCGTTTGCATTAATCTCCCAGCAGCAGATTTTTTGGCTTGTTTATCAGCAGAACCCGCTTTCGGTAACCATGTGCGGCAGCTTTGTTCTCTGAGTGAAGTCTTTGAACTGATGAGCCTGGAACTACAGCGAAGAGCAGATGGACAGGCGAATCTCAAAGAGTTAGCCGTCCAAGTTTGGTCGGAAGCGGTGGTGCTAAATTTACCACCAGGTGAGGTGGACAGCACTAAGTTGAATTCAGATCGGGTTTGGCTGGTGAGTAGTGGGGCAGTCGGGAATTTTGCCGCCGGTAGCCGTTTGGATTTTAATGGATCAGGACAGTCCTTGAGGGTTGAAGGAACGCAGGGTGCCCGGTTAGTGGGCTTGCGCTCACTCCAACTTCCAGTTACACCACCCCCAACCCCAGTTGCTGCATCGCTTGAACCATTAGAGCTGTCTGAGATTCCCTACGCCCCGGATCAACTTCCAGAAGCAACGCCCGATCCACTCGCCCCACCCCCGAAATACCCCTACGTGCGGGGACGAGGTTCGATTGATGCACCACTGGCTTGCTTTCAAATGTTGAGTCAGTATATGGGTGTTTCGTTTCGACGGGACACGATCCGTAAGGTGTTGGAAAATCAGATAAATTCGGTGGGGACGATTTCGCTCCCCACCTGTGGCGCGATCGCAGAAATGATGGGATTAAACCCCCAATTGGTGCAAGTGCCTGCAACAGCCGTTAACCGCCTGAAAGCACCGGCGCTAATTCGCTATCGTGATAGCTTTGCCATTCTCTACAGCATTAGCGAGCGAGAGTTGCTAATTGCAGAGCCGGAAGCTGGGATTTACAAGCTTAAACCGCTTGATTTTGCCCAAGTTTGGGGAGAGGGAGGGCAGGTGCTGCTGCTGCAAGCCAGGAGCGGTGAACAGAAAGAAAAGTTCAGCTTACGGTGGTTTCTCCCAGCTATCTACCGATATCGCAAGGTTCTCACAGAAGTCCTGATTGCTTCGTTTTTTGTGCAGCTGTTGGGACTTGCTAACCCCTTGGTTACCCAAGTGATTATTGACAAGGTGCTGATACAAGGCAGCATCGACAGCTTGAATGTTTTGGGAGTCTTCTTGCTGGGAGTGGCTGTGTTTGAGGCGTTACTGACAGCCTTGCGCACTTATTTGTTTACCGACACCACGAACCGGATTGATCTTAGCCTTGGTTCAGAGGTGATTGATCACTTACTCCGACTGCCACTGAATTATTTTGAGCGCCGTCGCGTCGGAGAACTGGCAAGTCGGATTAATGAGCTAGAAAATATTCGCTCCTTTTTAACTGGTACAGCTCTGACGGTGGTAGTGGATGCGGTGTTCTCGGTGATTTATATCGCCGTGATGCTGTTTTACAGCTGGCTGTTAACTATTGTGGCGTTGGCAACCGTGCCGTTATTTGCGCTGTTAACAATTTTTGTCTCTCCCGTTGTGCGACGGCAGTTACGTACTAAAGCCGAGCGCTATGCGGATATGCAATCCTATTTAGTTGAAGTTGTCTCTGGGATTCAAACAGTTAAGGCGCAGAATATCGAGCTGAAATCCCGCTGGCAGTGGTATGAACGCTATGCCCGGTACATCAGCGCCGGTTTTAAGACGGTGCTGACGTCTAGTACGGCGAGCTCGATCAGTGGCTTTTTGAATAAGTTCTCTGGACTACTGCTGCTCTGGGTTGGGGCGTACCTAGTTCTACAGAATCAGCTAACTTTAGGGCAGCTGATTGCTTTCCGCATTATTGCTGGCTACGTCACTAGCCCCCTGCTGCGCCTTGTACAGTTGTGGCAAAACTTCCAAGAAACAGCGCTGTCGATTGAACGACTCAGTGATATTCTCGATGCCCCGGCTGAGGTGGATGAGACGAACCGCAACAATATTCCTATGCCACAGCTCAAAGGCGCGGTTAAATATGAGGGGGTTTCCTTCCGCTTCCTGACCAGTGGGCCACTGCAACTGACTAACATTAATTTAGAATTTCCTGCGGGTGCCTTTGTTGGGGTTGTGGGTCAGAGTGGCTCTGGCAAGAGTACACTGACAAAATTGCTGCAACGCCTTTATGAACCGACAGCGGGTCGGATTCAAATTGATCAGTATGACATTGGTAAAGTAGAGCTGTATTCCCTGCGCCGCCAGATTGGTACTGTTCTGCAAGACACGCTGCTATTCAATGGGACAGTGCAGGAAAATATTGCCCTAACCAATCCAGAAGCCAGTACTGATCAAATTATTGAGGCGGCAAGAATTGCGGTGGCTCACGATTTCATTATGTCTCTGCCCCATGGCTATAACACAATGGTGGGTGAACGGGGATCGGCGCTGTCGGGTGGACAGCGGCAGCGGATTGCGATCGCCCGCACCGTACTCCAAAACCCCAAGCTGCTGATTTTGGACGAAGCAACCAGCGCCCTTGATTACAATTGCGAACGGCAAGTATGTAACAACTTAGCTAAAGCGTTTCGCGGTCGAACGGTATTTTTCATCACCCATCGCCTCGCCACCGTGAAAAATGCAGATGTGATCGTGGTCATGGATCAAGGTACCGTAGTCGAGCAAGGCAGTCATAAAAAATTAATGGCGCTCAAAGGGCGTTACTACTGTCTTTATCAACAACAGGAGTCGCAACTTTGAAATTTGAGACACTATCGAAGCATAACTCCTATCCTCCCGACAACAACGGCAACGGGGCGGCACGTCGAGTGGATGTGCGTTCCTCACCACAGATGCTGCGGGATCAATCTGTTATCCTGGAACGACCAGCCGTTTGGTCGCGTGTCTTTGTCTGGCTGATCGTCGGCGCAACCACATCGGCTCTGATTTGGGCTGCGTGTACTCAACTAGATCAAACTGTTGTTGCCACAGGCAAGTTGGAACCAAAGAGCGAGGTGAAAGAAATCAAAGCGCCAACGGGAGGAGTTGTGCGTGAGATTCTCGTCCACGATGGTGAGTCAGTTAAGAAAGATCAAGTCTTAATCACGTTTGACCCCACTGTGCCTCAAGCTGAATTAGAGTCGGAGACGAAACTCCTCGCCAGCCTCAGCCGCGAAAATCAGTTTTATGACGCCGCCCTCAGTGGAAAAATCCCGAGTTCTGGCAGCTCCGACTTAGTGTCTCTGACGCGGCTGCGAGCAGCATTGATAGCAGAAAATCAGTTTTATGGTGCTCAAAGTAACGGGCTGAATCCCAAAGGTGGAGCTGATGGAGAATTCAACGTTAACCAACAGCGACTGTTGGCAGCTAGTAGAGCAGAAAATCAGTCTCGCATCGCGGCGGCGCAATTGCAGGTTCAGGAGTCAGAAAAACAGCGATCGCAGACTCAGGCTCAATTAACAACCGCTAAAAATGTGCTAGCTCTGAATCAAGTCATTCTGAGTCGATTTGCACAAATGACTGCCGAGGGAGGAGTCTCTAAGCTGCAAACCGAACGTCAACAGCAAGAAGTTTTAAGTCGCCAAGCTGAAGTAGAGCGCTTGACAACTGAGCAACAACGTCTGGCGATCGCGATTTCCCAGGCGAGGGAGCAACTGCAAAACACAATTGCTTTATCGACCAAAGATATTCTCAGTAAAATTGCGGATAATCAGAAAAAAATTGCAGACATTGATACCCAACTAAGTCGGGCGAGACTGGAAAACAAAAAAAAGATGGCGGAAATAGACGCCCAGTTGAGTAAGGCGAAACAAACTGTCAAGTACCAAGAACTGAAAGCTCCTGTTGACGGTGTGGTGTTTGATTTACAGCCTCGCTCACAGGGGTTTGTGGCGAATACGACTCAGAGCCTGCTGACAATAGTGCCTCAGGATAATCTTGTAGCCTCTGTATTTCTGACGAATCGAGACATTGGATTTGTGCGGGAGGGAATGAATGTAGATGTCAGAATTGATTCTTTCCCATCCACGGAATTTGGCAGCATCAAGGGCAAACTGATCTCGGTTGGTTCTGATGCTTTGCCTCCGACTCAGGAGCGTAACTTCTATGCTTTTCCAGCCAAAATCCAGCTAGAGCGTCAGTCACTGATGGTAAATGGCAAACCGATTCATCTCCAGTCTGGGATGGCGCTTAGTAGCAGCATATTAGTACGAAAGCGACCGGTGTTAAGCATTCTGACTGACTTGTTTGACAAGCAAGTCAAGAGCTTGGAGGCGATTAGATAGCTGGCAAAAGGTAGAAAATTCATTTGAGGTTCATTATGATGAAGCTTAATCGGCACACTTATCAATAAATCTTGAGTAGCAGATTTGGCTGAGCAACCGCTTTTGATCGCTATCACCGCGACATTTACCGCAGAGCCAGTGGCTGATTCGCTCGGCTTCTGGCTACAAGAACTCAACATCCCAGCCTTCATTGAGTTTGCCCCCTACAACCAGATTTTCCAGCAACTACTTGACCCTGCCAGTCTAGTCTCTAGCAACCATCATGGCATCAACGTAGTTCTGCTGAGGCTTGAGGACTGGCAAACATACAGTAACTCCGCCAGTGTCCACGCCAAAATTGAACAGACGGTTCAGGATTTGGTGCTGGCTTTAAAAGCGGTAGCGGCGCGGACAGCAACACCAAACCTTGTTTGCGTGTGTCCTAGTTCACCCACCGTTATGGCTGAACCGGAAGCACAGGCATTCTTTAACCGGATGGAAGCCCTGCTTGTGTCTGAACTGGCGGGCGTCAGTGGTCTTTACTTGATACCAAGTACGGAACTGATTGCCACTTATCCAGTTGCCAATTACTATAACCCTCAAGGCGATAAGCTAGGACACATCCCCTTTACCCCCCTGTTCTTTGCGGCGCTTGGCACCGTCCTTGCCCGTAAGATGTATGCAATCCAAAGCCCACCATACAAAGTAGTTGTGCTTGATTGTGACCAGACGTTGTGGAAGGGGGTCTGCGGCGAGGACGGGGTGATGGGGATTACAATCGACCCGCCCCGCAAGGCGCTGCAAGATTTCATGGTGGCACAGTATGAGGCGGGTGTGCTGATCTGTCTGTGCAGTAAAAACAACGAGGCGGAAGTGGTAGAGGTGTTCGAGCGCCGCTTAGATATGCCGCTCAAGCGCAACCATATTGTTTCCTGGCGGATTAACTGGAACACCAAGTCGGAAAATCTCAAGTCTCTGGCTAATGAGTTGAACCTGGGGCTGGACAGCTTCATTTTTATCGATGACAATCCGGTGGAATGCGCCGAAGTGAACTTCAATTGCCCAGAGGTGCTGACGCTCTTACTGCCCCAGAACCCTGAGGAAATTCCTCGCTTCCTGCAACATATTTGGGCGTTTGACCGACTGAAAAAAACCGCTGAAGATAAGCAAAGAACGTCGCTTTACAGACACAATTTAGAGCGCGATCGCCTGCGTCAACAAGCACTGAACCTGGAAGACTTCCTAGTTGGATTGGGGCTGAAAATTGAAATTTCCCCAATGGCACCGATGCATCTAGCAAGGGTAGCGCAACTGACTCAGCGGACTAACCAGTTTAATTTGACCACAATTCGCAGGACAGAGCAGGAAATTCACCAACTCGAAAAGCAGGGACTGGAGTGTCTGGTAGTGGAAGTTGGCGATCGCTTTGGTGATTATGGGCTAGTCGGGGTGATTCTGTTTGCCACTGACACCGATGCCCTCCATGTAGACACGTTCTTGCTAAGCTGTCGGGTGCTGGGACGAGGAGTTGAACACCACATGCTTGCCCAGTTAGCAGAAATTGCTAAAGTGCGGGGGCTGACTCGAATAGATTTCCCCTACGTGCCAACACAGAAAAATCAACCCGCTCTGAATTTTCTCAATTCTGTCGGGATAGAGTTCAAACAAGGTTACAGCTTCCAGTTTCCAGTGGAGTACGCAAGGGCAGTTGTCTATAACCCCCAAGCCGCCGCTTCAGAAATGAGTGCATTGCCATCACAGGTGGTTCAGACTTCTACGAGCTTGGGATCGCAATTCTACAGCAAATCAACCCGGCTGAGCCGGATTGCAACCGAACTCTACAGTGCACAGCAGGTTTTCAACCAGCTCGAATCGCAACTCCGCCAGCGTCCAGAACTACAAAAACCTTTTGTGCCGCCCCGCACCGAGACTGAGCAACAGCTAGCCCTGATCTGGATGAAGTTACTGCGAGTCGATCAGGTTGGGATTAAGGACAACTTCTTCGAGTTAGGAGGAAACTCGGTGCTAGCCGTGCAGTTGTTCACGCAAATCGAAAAGATATTTGGCAAAAACCTTCCCTTGGTTACCCTCATCCAGGCAACAACAATTGAGCAACTAGCCAGCGTTCTCATTCAGCAGGAATGGTCAACACTCTGGTCCTCACTTGTAGTGATTCAGCCCAGAGGCACTAAACCACCTATCTTCTTATTACATGCAATTTCTGGTAACGCCTTATACTATAGCACTTTAGCGGCTCATCTAGAGCCAGAACAACCGATTTATGCGCTACAAGCACAGAGTTTGGACGGTAAACAGCCTCCGCTCACCCGAATTGAAGATATGGCGGCTTACTATATTAAACAAATATATAGCGTCCAGCCCGAGGGTCCTTATTTTCTGGGAGGCTCCTCTTTTGGCGGCGTATTAGCTTTTGAAATGGCCTACCAGTTGCATGCCCAAGGGCATAAAATAGCTCTATTGGCCTTATTTGATGTTATCAGTCCGAAATATAACGTATTCTCGTTTCGTAATCGAGCCGCTAGAAATTTGCAACTTGGACGTGAGTATATTCTAGCTAGGGTGAAGGAGAAAATTAACTCGCTCAAGTCTATGAACCAGGAGAGGATGCAAAAGATTGCCAGCAAGTTTTCCCCAACTATGGATCGTCCCGTGCCTGACGTTTCTCGTGACATATTCTTTGAAGTCGCAACGGCTAACATCCAAGCTCTGGCAGACTACGTACCGCAAGTTTACCCATTCAAAGTCACCCTCTTCCGAGCTATTAATCAGCCTAAAGGTTCAAGTTGGTACCATGATGCCCAATTAGGTTGGGGTGAATTGGCTACTGGAGGAGTGGAAATTTATCAAGTCCCTGGCGATCACTTGTCTCTAATGGCAGAAACCGACGTAAGGGTTCTAGCCGAAAAATTTAAGGTTTGTTTAAATGAGGCACAAGCGAATTTATATGCTATGTTATAGATGCTCCCATCTAGACTCGATCAAAGTCCTGGTTGTTGCCTCTATGCCGAAGTCGAATGCAAGTAGGTCAAGCCCATCTATGATTGTTTCTGGGGCATTAACCATTAAAGAGTTAAAGCATTCTTCTCGATAATCAGGCTGTTGTTGGAAATTTCGAATGGCTCTTTTAAGAGGCTCGATGACTGGATAAGCGTTTTCTGCTTTAGCAATTGCTTCAGCCGGGATTGGAGAAGCCAACCTTAGGACTGCTAGAGCGATGAGATCTCTTGACTCTACAGACGCATCAAGCCATCTATCCGAATTGGCTAGAAGTTTCTCAGCAAAACTATCGGTTTCATTTAGACATGGAACAGAGGACCAACTGAGATAGTCTGGATTTCCAAGTTGAATACGTCCCTCTACCACAATTTCAAACTTAATGAGAGTTCCATCTACGGTGACTGGAAACCTAACTCCATACTGGTTGGCTTTAATTTCGCTAGTCAGAATTATGTTGTCAAGACTTGCAAAGATGGCATTATATCCTTTGTCGGCAACTTCTTGACGCAAGAGACGGTATCCTTGACCTAAAGGACACATAAAGTCAATATCTTTGCTCAATCTATGTTCGCCATGTCTTAAGCTAATAAGAGTACCGCCGCCAAAATAGGCTCGACAGTTATCTAAAAAGTCAGCATTAAGGTGGTCTAGAACAGTTAGAATCTTTCGGTGGAATTTTCGGTCAAACATCGTTGCTAGCCATGAGCCATAGCATTGGACTAGTTGTTTGATAAACTGAAGTTCTTCTGAACTCGGTTCCCCTAATACGCCTCGGTAATGCCAGCCTCGTTCGTAGCGACTAAGCATTTCCAAGGAAGTGAAATGTTTAACATCAGTCGTTTGCCAGCAGATAGCTTCTAGAAAGGGTAGCTTTTGTGGTACTTCAGGCTCAACTAACATAGCCAACAAGGCCAATAGCAGACTTTACCTTCAATCATTTTAACAGTGTTGGTATATCTGGTGTTAGTTGAGGAAGTCTTGGTAACGAGAGCGATCGCAACCAATGGCACTAGTGCAGGCTGGCAGAAATAACTAATCAGCTTAAGCGACCTCAGAATACCCCTCAAACTTCCACTTGAACGGCTTGGCTAAGGTGCGGTTGAAATAAGAGATAAAGTCCAAGATTTGCCGCTT
>JAABUZ0100007640.1_pt1 | contig 12975 bp, 14 predicted proteins | sample 5562091 | NCBI WGS metagenome assembly JAABUZ01 (sample SAMN12813069, study PRJNA571459) | rock metagenome | isolation source: Antarctica rocks | place: Antarctica: Victoria Land, Linnaeus Terrace sud | collected 2015-12-21 | reverse complement strand
TATTCCCACCCGAATAGATGGGGTAGTGTGACGGTAGCTGTCAAACTACCCCATCAAACAGTCAAACCTAGAGGCTTTGGGACCAGAGGAAATATCTGGGTGTTGCTCTATGATACTGATACGGCTTTCTACCCAAGTAGAGAGTCGAGCATTGACTTTGAACTCATAGTGCCAACCATGAGCCACCCCCAGACGGAATTTGACAGCCCTTGGAAAGACGTAATCGAGCGCTACTTTGAAGACTTCATCCAATTCTTTCTGCCGCAGGCTCACAGAGAGATCGAGTGGAGCCGGGGGTTTGAGTTCTTAGACACGGAACTGCAACAAGTCGCACGAGATGCCGAACTGGGGCGGCGTTTAGCCGATAAGCTAGTTAAGGTTTGGCGTACTGGGGGTGAAGAGGCTTGGGTCTTAATCCATGTGGAAGTCCAGAGTCAAGAAGAAACCAACTTCGCCGAGCGCATGTATGTGTACCACTACCGCATCTATGACCGTTACAAACGCTCAGTCGCCAGTTTAGCCATCTTGGGTGACGAGCGCTCCAACTTTCGACCGAATCAGTTTGAGTCAAAGCTGTGGGGGTGTGAGGTGGAGTTCCGGTTTCCGGTCGTGAAATTGATAGACTATCAACAACAGTGGTCAGCTATGATGTCCAGCTCTAACCCCTTTGCCACCGTGGTCATGGCTCACTTGAAAGCCCAAGCGACTCGCCAAGAGCGTCAACAGCGTTTGGAATGGAAACTGGAATTGACAAGACGGCTGTATCAAAAAGGTTATGGGCGATCGGATGTCATCAACCTCTTCGGATTTATCGACTGGGTGATGAGCTTACCTGACGAGTTAGAACAAGCGTTTCAGCAACAATTAAGTCAGTACGAGGAGGATTTGCGGATGCCATACATCACCAGTGTAGAGAGAAGTGGTATGAGACAAGGATTGTTAAAAGGGATTGAACTGGGCTTGGAGCTGAAATTTGGCAGTGAGGGTAATAGCCTTACGCCGGAAATCTCCCGTATTCTTGATGTCAACCTATTAGAAGCAATTCTAGAAGGACTGAAAACAGCGAATACAATGGCAGAATTGCGTCAAATCTATCAGCACTCAACGGAAGAGTGAAGTTGTACAACTTTTTTATTGGTCATAAGCGTCAGCAGCGCGTTCATAAGAGGTGTGGGCACGGGAGAATCAAGCCATGAAAATACTACTTGGCCCAAGCCACGAATGCATGGTGCGATAGCGAGTTGTCATCAGCGCTCTTGCGGTCGCGCGCTTAGGAGTGCCCGCAGCGATTCATGGGTGGACTGTGAGAAATGTCGAGGATTTCCGGTAACAGCTAATGTATTAAAGGTTTAATGTATTAATCATCTAATACCATTAGCTAGACAGACCCTACCCCATTGCGGTAAATCATGGGAATGAGTACGGAGTGGAGTAGTGAAGATAGACCGTCATGGCAAGGCTAGGTGTTTAGATGCCGCCGAAATCCAACTGCTGTTTGAATCGGGGCTGCAAACGCTGGCGCATCGCTGCCTGTTCGGGATTTGCCTCTACACGGCGGCAAGAATTAATGAAGCTTGTACTTTGAGACGGGCAGACGTGTTTGATAAATCAAGACTCGTCCGACCGGAACTAATTATTCGCAAATCTAATAGTAAAGGCAAGTTGGCAACCAGATGTGTACCGATTAGTGAAGATTTAAGGGCGTTGTTAACCGAATACAACCCACCCACCAATCAATGGTTTCTGTTCCCCGGTCGTCATGGTCGAGGTCACATGCGCCCCGATTCCGCTTCACGGCTCTTAAGAGAAGCGATGAATCGCATCGGGTTAGAAGGGGCGAGTACGCATTCATTCCGAAGGACGGCCCTAACGATTATGAGCAATAGCGGGGTGCCACTGCGAATTATCCAAGCCGTGAGCGGACACCGCAGTCTGGAGGTGTTGGAAGAATATTTAGCTGTAGGCGACGAGCAAGTCAGGGGAGCGATCGCGTGCTTAGCGCAGGTATCATACGTCAAGAAAATAGAGGATGTTGACGTAGGCCCGACACCGCTCAATCCGTGGCGCAGTGATGAAGACCTAGAACCAGAAGATACTGAGAAATACCTGTGAGGGCGGGAAATTTTTCGAGGAAAAACTAGCAATACCCCGCTCGGGGAGTTTAGAGGACGACAAATCCCTCTACTCCTTTAACTCCCTTGTCAAAGGAAACTGTTTCTCCACATCCATAGGTTTTATTCTGTCGGCTGATTAAGCAATCTGAGAAGTCGGCTTGGCTCTTCTTATATTCGCGTAGCGACCACCAGACTGTATCTTTGTTCTCGAAATTAAATAGACTTGTCTTCAAGACTTTTTCCAGGAGGTCGATGATTTCCGCTTTGCTGTACCCGTAGGCAGATTCTAAAACCCATACCAGTTCGCAGAGCACAATGTTGTTGATGAAGCAAGTTTCTCCCTCCGCCACTGTTTGCTCAATAAACTGAGTGACCTTTTCCCCCTGCTCTGGGTCATCCTGGACGAAATACCGGACAAGAATATTAGTATCTAATCCTTTCACAAGTTTCTAGCTGCTCGTTTTCTGACCGCCGCATTCATCGCTTCACAAGAAATAGATTTCATTCCTTCTCGATGCAAGATTCCCTTCAGCTCTTGCACTCTAAGAGTTGCTGGTTGAACGACCACACGCCCATCTGATTCGATGATGAAATCAATTTGGTCTCCTGTGGTCAGTTGGAGGAAATCCCGGATCTCTTTTGGGACTGTGGTCTGTCCCTTGGCCGTAATCGTCGAAGTTGGCATTTGACCCTACCCTTGTCAAATATTCCTTACTATAGTGTAATGGTAATATGGAAGTAACTCAATAGGCGAGGGGGGCAAGGACAGGACAAAGGGCGAGAAGCCGGCATGAGAACAAGCAGCCCAGCTTCATCAGCTAGTTGCGGAGATAGAAGCGCTCAATTCATTAAAAAAGCCGATGCCCGGTTCAACCAGCACTTAGAGCAATTAGAGGCTCAATTCATTAGGAAAGTGAAGGTAGCTATGGCAACAACTTTAAAAGAAGAACTGGAACGGTTGCCTTCTGTACGGCGAGAAAAGAGCGAGAAGCGAGCCGCCGATCTTGTAGCTGAGGAAATGACGCTGCAAGAGCTATTACGAGCACACAAATTGACTCAGGAGAAGATAGCGCAACTCCTGAAGATCGATCTGGCAAATGTTTCTCGGCGGGAGTTGCGTAGTGATTTGATGGTCTCAACTTTACGAGACTACGTAATGGCGATGGGGGGCGAGTTGCAGCTTGTTGCCAAATTTCCCAATCGCCCACCTGTTACCTTGGCGCTTGATTGGGGAGATTGAGGAACCAGAGGAAACTTCCCCCTCACTACCTCCAGCTATATCCGCATCTCAGATGGAGGCTACTTAATCCTGAAGAGACTTGATGGTTTTGAGGGTCTTGTCGAGAAGTTCAAAGTCAGAAGGTCTTTCCCGCTCGGGCAATTTTTCTGCTAGCTTATGCAAAGCCTTAAAGACCGTCTCAAATACTTCTAAGATGAAGTCGATTGCATCAGGCTCGTAAGCATTTATAATCTTGTTCAGCGCGACCAATCGATAAAGCTCTGTAGTGGGCTTACCCATAACACGAGCCAGTTTTTGAATACTGCTTTTGGTAGGATTTGAGCGTTTTAAGCACATCGCCCTCAGCCCGGGACGTGTAATACCTGCTTTATCTGCCAACACTGTCATACTGAGCTGGTTTTCTTGCAGAAATTGGAGAATTAAGTGACCTAGTGGTGAACAGTCCCCTGGTTCCAGCTCTAAAAATGACATTTAATTTCCCTTTGACTTACCGTAGAAATAAGTGATATTATTTTTTTACGGTATTATTTTTGGAGGGGAGCAAGCGACCGCTGCTTTTGACCGTCACCTTTAAGTCTAAAAGATCGGGGACCAGAAAGCTAGTTCCTTCTTAAGTTCAACAATCGAATCCGCCGCAACAGCGAGCAATCGTCCCACGGGTCAAGCGAGTTCAAGTTTTCCAGGCTCTGCACTCACCTGACCAAGCGATTGAGGGGTGCTGCTGCGGTGTGCTGTATTGCAGCGACTACCAACAATGCTATCAAAACTTGGCGAATAATGCATTAGTACACAAGTATTGTTAGGATTTAGTTGCTGCCTCTACCCCCTCAATCGCGCTTGAAAAAAGCAGTTGAGGATTTTGTGTCCGATTCATTTGCCGCCATTTTACGGCGCGACTATCTAGATCTAATCAATTCTCTTGCAGCAGAAGTTGAGGGAAAAACTCAGCGCTGCGCGGCTACACTCATTACCTACTATCGCCACTGGCAGGAGTGGAAGCAAGAACACCAGCGCACTGATTGGCTCTACCAGCCCCTGCGCCAGATCTACAAAGATTTAATGAAATTATTCTCGATGCCGACGATTCGAGCAGCCAACGACTTACTGATTGATTTGGGGTTGCTGGAGCGCCGTTCTAACCCAGGGAACCGTCAAGACAAAACATATCAATATAATGTGCGGTTTGACCGAATTACCCAATTATTGACCCAAACCCGTGCTACGTCTTCATTTGAAAAAACCGATGTCTCGGCGGCAATTTCAAACTTCTCGGCATCACTTGTTGACACACACCACAAGATTCAATCCACTCAGGTCAGATCCTCAAATCGAAAACCGATTGAAAAAGAGGAATTAAATAGTACCCAAGAAAGTAGTGCCTCAATCATTCAGGTAGAAATACTTACCAAGACTAAAGAGGAGGAAGAAGTTCGCAGGTTAATAGCAGAGTCCTGGGGTGAAGCGACTCGTCCCGCCGCCTCATCGTTAGATAGCGATGAAATGATGCAAGCGGCATCGAGCGATAACTCGGCAGCGATGAATGTGGCATCAGAATTTCTGGGGAACCTGAATGCGGAAGCGGAACTACAGAAGCGATCGCGCTTTGATCGAATCCCACGACCGCTATGCATCCCAGGACTGGACGAGTCGGCACATGAAATCCTCTGGAAATATCAGGCGCAGCTTGAAAAGTTGAACGTGGATCTTAATACCGAGCGGATCAAGAGCGCGATCGCGGATCACCCCCAGCACCTAGAGGATGCAATTTTGGCCTTGATCGAAAACTCTGCCAAAGGAGCCAAAACATCAGTTGCGGCGACAGGTTTTTTGTTGAATGCTCTGCGTCAGGGTTGGAAGCCGAGGCAGTCAAGCAGCCGCGACAGTGCTAGCGTTCCAGTCTATGCACTGCATCCACTGATGCTGGAAGAGCCAAAGCCATCCACACTCTTTGAATTGGTGGAGCGCAAACGCTTGATGTGGAAGACGGCAATCCTACGCCCCAGTATTGCTGCTTGGGCCGAAGCTACCCCAGGCGTGGTGTTGACCGACTCGGGACCGGAGCTAGAGCAGCAAGTCGAGACCCCCACAAGTGAGCCGCAGTCGATTGACGAAAAAGACCTGACGCCGCGACAGGCGACGAACGCCGCCTACCCAACTAACTTGAACCAGACTGACCCAGTAGTAGCATCCGATCGGACTGCACCCTTGGCGGCGGTCACCCCAGCCGAGTCACCACAGCTCGACCCAAATTCTCCGCTCGAAGTGGAGCCGAGTATTGACTTACGCGGATCACCGCCACTTCAAGAGGTGAACTCTGTAGACCCACCAGTAGCATCCGAGCGGACATTATTAGCTGGAACCACTGCTCATACTGCTAGAGTGGAACCGCCACTCAAACAATCGCCCAAGCAGCAACTTCAAGCCAAACCAAAGCAGCAGTGGCAACCAGTCGAAATCCTGACCAGTGCAGGTGAGTGGGTGAGCGGCTATTTTGTTCACTGTTGCATTGCCGTTGCTAATCTCACAGGTTTAGAGCAGCGGTTCCAACTCTTTGATGTTCTAGGAGCGGCTTATATCTTTTTTGGGCAGATTCGCCCAGCCGAGGCGCTCTCATCGGTGAACGAGACTGCTTAGAACGCCCACAAAGGCATTGAACAGAGAGCGAAACGAAACTAGAAATAGTGGCTCTTAATGCTTGATTTTCCGCGCTCTTTAACTGCTTTAAGTACACATATGTAACAAATCATCAAACATAGATCGGACAATTGTTTTCATTCCTAGTTTCCGCGCTCTGCAGCTACCTCGGTTCAATGCCGAATACAAGCTCGCTCCGGAAGAAATTTAGACAACCCCCACCACCAGGATGAAAGGTGGCAGGGTGATGAAACAACAGTGAAACAACATGGCTGTAACTGGCTGACTAATTGAGCCAGTGGTAACGATGGTCTCAAAGAGTTTGACCAAAACCAAACCTACCAGGAATTTGAGTCGTACTTTTACACCGAGTTGGTGCTGCGACTATAGGGAGCTTCTTGCGTAGCACTTAGTTGCAAGTTGACAACTATTTACTTCAAAATAAACGAAAATGGAAATATGTAAAATCTGCAGCCGGAGGAAATACATGCCTAACGTTTATTTAAAGGGCGGTGGTACTGTTAAAGTTCCCCTAGAGGAGCTTGAAAATTACCTCGACGAGAACGCAGACAAGATTGAGACCCGCCATGTAGAACGGCGCGGTCCACGAAGAGACTCGAAGAGCGCCGTTGTCGCAACCCATCAGCCCAGTTAGCAATAAATGATGACTGTCAAATCGGGTAACTCATCTGAGTCATAATCCCCATTGTCCAGCTTTTCCTGGTTGTCGGCAAAATAAGCACTACAGCCAGTGAAGATTTTATAGTCGGTTTTGGGGTCATCTTTTGGCTCCGGTAAATAAGGTCGCTCTTGACCCAACTCAACATAAACATACAAACTTCGCCACCGACCATCAACCCAGCCATATGATTCCGACGCTTCAAAGTCACGCGCAGTGACTTTGATTCGGAAAGTCGTTCCGTTTGACATAAGTTTTTCCTCTATAGGGGACTCAATATAATAAGTGATGAGGAGTGCATCCTTATACAGCCTATGAAAAACCTCTGAGCTAAAGTAGTCAGTTTGGTTCATGATTCTTGCCCTTACTGTAGGTTGGCTTTAAAGTTCCCAGATGGAATCTGTTGGCAACATTGATGAAGGCACCAAAGTTATCTCCAATATTTAAGGAGTGAGCGGAATTAATCTCGCCACTCGCAAATTAATATAGGCATCTAAAACAAACAGGAGTTAGGCAAGATTTCAAGGAGAGCGATTTTTTTTGGGGGAGATAGGGATAATGTAGCTTGAACCTAGACTAAATCATTGAGACGCTAACTGTCCCAAAGTCCTTGAAACTTGGCAGATGCAAGTTCGGTGTAACGCACTGTATGCTGGATATTGTTATGTCCTAAATAGCTCTGAATTGTCCGCGTGTCAGTACCTCGATTCGCCAAGTAGTAACCTGTTCCATGCCGCAACATATGGGCATGAACGGGAAAAGACAGGTTGGCTAACTCACCTGCCCGCTCAACAATTCCACTCATAGTATCCCGTGCTAATGGTCCACGCTGTGAAGACTGGAAGACGACTGTAAAACAAACGCAGCCAGTAAGCTGCAATTACCGAGGTTACAAGGTGATCTCTGCTCCACCCCCAGGAGGTGGCACTACTCTTTGTGAAATGCTCAATATTCTAAATGCCTACCCACTTTCAAAGTTAGGTTTTCACTCAGCTATGAGTCTTCACTACCTGCTTGAAGCAATGCTGTTCGCTTATACTGACCGCAATAACTACTTAGGCGATCCTGATTTCATCAAAAATCCAGTTGAACGACTAGTGTCGGAGAAATATGCGGCTGGGATCAGGACTAAAATTTCTGATAACCGTGCTACTGCTCCAGAGCAGGTTCAATCTGATAGAACTAGTAATGAGGGGATTCACACCACTCATTATTCCATTGTCGATCGCTATGGTAATGCTGTCTCTGTTACCTATACGATTAACTCTTACTTTGGCACCGGAGCGATCGCTGGTAAAACTGGTTTCTTCCTCAACAATGAAATGGATGACTTTACATCGAAGCCGGGAGTGCCTAATAGTTTTGGCTTGGTGCAAGGGAATGCTAATGCAATCGCCCCCGGCAAACGGCCCCTTAGTTCCATGACTCCAACCATTGTTACTAAAAACGGCAAGGTATTTATTGTAACTGGTAGTCCCGGTGGTTCAACTATCACTACAACTGTCTTACAGACAATAATAAATGTAATTGACTATGGGATGGATATTCAAGTGGCTGTAGATGCTCCTCGAATTCACTACCAAGGACAGCCTAATTTTGTCGTCACTGAACCTTATGCACTTAAGTCTGATGTTGTAAAAACCCTATGGGAAATGGGGTATCGAGTGGTTCCATTTATTACCTGGGGAGCGGCAGAGTCTATTTCTGTGAATCCAAAAACTAAATTTATTTATGGCGCTAACGATATTCGTAAACCAGGTGGAGCTGCAGTCGGTAATTGAAGTTACCTCACTTACCATCAGCCTTTTTTGAACTATGCTGGCTAAGAACTGATTGGCGATTACCAGTAACCTTCATTTGAAATTGCTCAGATGGAGCTAATGTCAAGCCGCGACGAACTGGTCGGACAGGCTTGTCATTGACTATGGCGATCTCCAAGTTTAATAAAAGTTGAAATAAGACCAGTTTCATCTCAAACAGCGCCAAGGCAGAACCAATACAACGGCGGTCGCCTCCACCAAAGGGTAAATATTCGTAGGGTGAAAACTGCCGTTCGAGAAACCGCTCAGGTCTAAATTGTTTTGGTTCGGGGTAGACGGCAGAGCGATGGTGAGCCAAATAAATTGAGGGCATAATTACTGTATCGGGTTCTAGGCTATAACCCGCAACTTCTATCGGCTGCTTGACCACGCGCGGGAAAGCGTTAATGGCAATCGGGTAGAGGCGTAGGGTTTCCTGACAGACAGCACTGAGGTAGGGAAGCCGAGCGATCGTCACTGGATCGGGAGCGGCATTCGTAGCATCTATTTCTGCTAACAGCTTGGTGCGTACTTCCGGCAAATAGGCACTCCAGTACAATGCCCAAGCTAAAGCAGATGCTGTCGTTTCGTGCCCAGCAAACAATAGCGTGATTAACTCATCTCGCAATTCAATATCGCTTAGCGGTTGTCCATCAGAGTCACGAGCCGCCATCAGCAGTGCGAGAATGTCGGTTCTGCCTGCATCAGGTTGATTGCGGCGATCGGCAATCTCGGTGTAGAGCAAGGCATCCATTTGCTGCTGGAGGCGCAAAAACCGTCCCCAAGGACTCCATGCTCCCCAGTCCTTCTGCAAGAACCGGTAGAACAAAAACATTGCACCGATCGGAGATCCGAAGCCATCCAGCATCTGACTGAGAACTTGCCGTAACTGCTCGTAGCGCTGCCCAACGTTGAGACCAAACACAACCTTCAGAATCACCTGCAAGGAAATCGACTGCATGGTAGGACGCACGGCAAAGGTTGTTCCGATCGTCCACTGGCTCGTTACTTGTTCTGCAATTTCCTGGATGACCTGAGCATACGAGCGCATTCGATCGCCGTGAAAGGGCGGCATCAAAAGCTGCCGTTGGCGTTGGTGAGCTTCTCCTTCAAGTAAAACAATGCCATAGTCGCCCAGTAGCACTCTGAGGATTTGATTGCCCCGTCCGGCGCTCAGTTGCTCAGGTTTAGCGGTGAAAATGGCTTCGAGAGCTTCTGGACTGCTGAAGTATACTAAGGCAGTTTTAGAGTCAGGCTGAGATACTCGATAATCATCGCCATAGGCTTGAGTGCGAGTCTCTAATGTCTCTAGTGGGCGGAACAGGAACCGTAGCCCCCAGAGGCGGCGCTGCCACAGGGAAGTTTTGGGAGGACCGTTCAGCAAACGAGGAGAATTATCAGCCATGATTCGGAATAAGTCTATCAGACTAGAGCTGAAGCTAAAAGTTGCTTCTTCATGTTAATCACTGATCTGTGGGCAACTCGCTCCTTCTAAGAATCACCCAAGCTCCACAATTGATTACTTCACATCTTGCACTAGACCACATTGATGTCCAGCTCATAGTATTTAGTGTTGCGTTGTAACCTTTGGACCTATGTCAACAAGGAGAATACGCCATCAATTTATTGCATACTACATGTAGTATATAGACGGAATAGAAGATTGATTGCACATACAGCACATGAAAATACGAACCTCCCGACTAGAACTTGTGCCTGTAACAGCCGAACTCATTCGCTTAGAAATTGGCGATCGCATTGCATTGGGTCAAGTACTGGATGCTGCGATCCCTACAGCTTGGCCCCCCGAATCGGTACGCAACGTGCTGGAGTTCTTTGCCCAGGAACTAGAAGCCAACCCATCCACTGAAGGCTTTTCGGGGTACTACTGGCTCTCCACTAAGTCAAATACCGGGCGACGCATACTCATTGGTAGTGGGGGGTTTAAAGGAAAACCGGATGTCGAGGGCAGCGTGGAAGTTGGCTATGGTGTCTTACCGGAATTCCAGAAGCAGGGCTACGCGACGGAGGCGGTGCAAGCTCTTGTCAACTGGGCACTTGCTCAGAAATCAGTAGAGCGCGTTATTGCAGAAGCCTTCCCTGACAACATTCCCTCAGTTCGGGTTTTGGCAAAGTGTGGCTTTGTCGAGATGGGAGTCGGATCAGAGGCAGGTGTAAAGCGCTTCGAGTACTCACCCAGCCAGAGGTAGCACAGGTTTTATGCCCTTTTCTCCCATCTCCGAATGCCTGCTGCAAGATCTAAGTTCAATAAAAGTTTCTGGAATAAGTTCAGTAGCAGAAATTAGCTATTGTTAAATTGCTAATTTGATTAAATTAGCAATTAATTAATCATTGTTCTTGGTAACACGTCTTCGCTAGGAATCCAGAAGCTCTGCGATCTTCTCCGTCAAACTGTCCGAGCGAACCGATAAATTTTTACTAAATAGCTAAATTTAGCTATTTACAAAATAAACAATTTATGAAAAGCTTAGATTATCAAATTACCAATTAACTAAAGTCTGTAAAGCTATGTTGACTATTACTGTCTCTTCCTTGTCTGGAGGGCAAGGGAAGACAACAGCGACACTATTTCTGGGTCGGAAGCTGGCATCCTTGGGGTATACAGTATTACTACTAGATGCTGACCCGCAAGCGAGCTTGACAACTTACTTGGGTCACGAAGTTGAGGCTAATAGCCCAACTTTGTTGGAGCTGATCAAAAAAACTGCGCCGATTGAGGACACAATCTATAGTCTTGAGGCACATGAGAACCTATTCCTCGTTCCGGCTGACGATGCTTTAGACGGCATTCAAGACTACCTTTCAGCAAGTGGAGTGGGAGCGACATTGCTAAAGCATCGGCTAGAAGCTGTTGCCGAAGACTTTGAAATTTGCCTGATCGACTCACCACCCCAACGGACACAAATTGCCTTGACCACTATTGGAGCTGCGGAGCAACTGCTGATCCCATGCGAGACAACAGTTAAGGGCTTTGGTTCCTTAGCACGGACACTCGATCTGCTTACCAGCTTAAAGGAAGTGAAAGCGACCAGTGCAGAAATTTTAGGAGTATTGCCCTTCCGGGACCGATGGATCGGCAGTAATCAGTCAACCGAAAGCCGCATGATTGTCGAAGGAATGATCGAAGAAGTAGGCAAGGAGCTAGTGCTTCCATCTCTACGCGAGTCAGAACGCTACAAGCAGGCGCTCAATCGGCGCGTTAGCGTGGCGGAGTTAGGGTATCCAGACCTTGAGTACCCGTTTGAGGTGTTGTCTAAGAAAATCGTCAATAATCTAGAGAAGGCAACATGTCAGAAATCCTAAACCAAATCAAAGCCAAACGCCATCGCGCTGCTGTTCCGGTTAGGGAAGATTCTCTGATTCAAAAGAATTTAACTGAAGCTGAGGGCGAAGGTCTTGTTAACACGGTGAGCAGAGCTGACCCAACTGTTGACCGACCTGCTGCCGCAATTTTGGGTCAGCTCCAGACCTTACAGGTTGAGCTGGAAAAGTACCCAGAGATTATTCGTCACTCGGCTATTCGCCTGGAGAAAGAACTTGACTCTAGACTGACAAGGTTTTGCAAAGAAAGCGGGTGTACGATTGAGACTTTTCTGGAGGCAGCTTTTGAGGAGGTAGAAGCTGACACAAACTTCCGCCAGAAAATCTTGAGCAATGCACTTAAGCGCTATGCCAGCCGGAAGAAAGCTGGTAAATTGCGCCAGTTGATTACTCAGTTAGAGAAGGCAGGAGTGTGAACAGCGTTGGCTTGGCAATTGTTGGGGATGCTGGTGGCGTTGGGAGGCATTGTTCCCTGGTTTCTGTGTTCCCAAGTAGAATTGGAAAAACGATTAATTCGGCAAAACCTATGTTACGAACAGTTGGAGGAGTTTATAGAAATGGGCAAATTGAATTAACTGACCTGCCCAAAGATGTAAGTGATCGCACCCAAGTTCTCGTGACCTTTCTCGATGCTAGCAAAATCGATCCAACTAAACTTCGCCAACTAATTGAACAGTTGGAAACGATTGCAGGCATTCAGCAAGGGATTGAGGAACTCAATGCAGGGCAAACTCGACCAATTGGAGACTTTATCCAAGAAATGCAGCAAAGGTATGACATTTCAGGTTGAGATTACCCCGATTGCCGAAGCTCAGATCGAGCAAGCCTATCGCTGGTATCGAGAGCAAAACCCTGAATTTGCAGATCGCTGGTTTCGCGGCTTGATGAACATCATTACCACCCTGCAAAAGAAACCGTTCCGCTGTTCCTTAGCAGTTGAACACGAAATTTTTCTAGAAGAAGTCCGTCAACTGCTGTACGGCAAATCCAAAAACGTCTACCGAGTGCTTTTTGCAATTCGAGACGCAACAGTTTATGTGTTGTACGTGCGCCATAGCGCTCAAGCACCGCTCACAACGGACGACCTAGAGGAGTTAGAAAATGGAGCTTAGGCTTTCAGGAAGTTGCAAAGATTATTGGCGGCGGGTGAACGGGATCGTTAACGGT
>JAABUZ0100007638.1_pt1 | contig 12975 bp, 10 predicted proteins | sample 5562091 | NCBI WGS metagenome assembly JAABUZ01 (sample SAMN12813069, study PRJNA571459) | rock metagenome | isolation source: Antarctica rocks | place: Antarctica: Victoria Land, Linnaeus Terrace sud | collected 2015-12-21 | reverse complement strand
TGCTTGCCGCCGATCGCCCCGGCCTCGAAGCGAACGCGATCGCCCACGCGAAACGGCCGGGCGCTGATCAGGACGGTCCCGGCGATGAGGTTGCCGAGGGTCTGCTGGGCGGCCAGGCCGAGGATGACGGCGGTGAACGCGCCGCCGGCCAGGAGGGTGGCCGGATCCAGCCCGGCGACGTTCAGGGCGATGATCACGGCGATGCCGATCGCCGCCAGGCGGATGACGAATCCGACGATGCCCGCCGTCGCCGGGTCGAGGCGGCGGAAGAGCTGGGGCCCGAGTGCCCGCCCGGCGTCGCGGGCAAAGCCCCAGCCCAGGATGATCAGGGCGAGCGCCGTGACGATTCGTGCCGGAGTGTCGAATTGCCGCCCGAAGAGGTTGGCGCGCTCGTTGTAGACGGCGATGACCACCCCGAAGGCGATGACGATCCCGACGAGCTCCCGGCGCGCGCGGCGCACGAACTCGGTGTTGAGCTGGCGGGCGAGACCGACCTCGCGCCAGGCGTGGCTTCGCGTCTTGAGCATGTCGGGCATCGGTGGCTTGGACGGCATCGGCACTCTGGCGGCTCCCCTCCTCTGGGGTGTCAAGGCATCGTCAAGCGCGCGGGTTGCTCGGGCCGGGCGGGCGCCGGGTCGGGCGGGGACGGTCCTTGCGCCCCTGGATCGCGTCGCCGCGGAGGCAGCTCGGCGGATACCCGCGTCGCCCCACGCGCCAGCCGGCTTAGCCGCTCGCGCACCGGGGGCAAGTAGGCGCCCCGGCGGTAGAGCTCACGATAGCGCGGGTAGTGAGGCGGCTCCGTGCTCCCGCGAGGAGAACGCCTGAGGCTCGAGGCGCACACGAGCCAGCGTCCGAGGCGGCCTTTACTGCTACGGTAAAGGTATGCCGCGGATCTCCACGAAGAACCAGGTCACCATTCCGGTAGCCGCCCTCGAGGAAGCCGGACTGCACGCCGGGGACCAGGTCGTGATCGACGCGCTCGAGGACGGCGAGCTGCGCATCCACCGGGGCGCGGCCACGTTCGACAGCGTGTTCGGCACGCTCACCGGCACCTATCCGCCCGGGTATCTCGAGCAGCTCGACGCCGAAGACCAGCAGCGTTGAAGCTCGTACTCGACGCTAACGTCCTGATTGGCGCGCTTGACCGCTCTGACCCTCATCATCTCCAGGCCCGCGCCCTCTTCACCGGCTGGCAGGAGCAGGACGCGACACGGCTGATCAGCGTCGTCAACCTCTCCGAGGTTCTCGTCGCTCCCGCCGCCGACAACGAGCGGCTGCGCGCAGCGCGCCAGGCAATCGCTGCGCTCGGCGTCGCGATTCACCAGCCAGGCGAGACGATCGGCGTCGAGGCGGCAAGGCTCCGCGGCCGCCACCCGATCAGCCTCGCAGATGCCTATTGCCTCGCCACCGCCCGACATGCCGCGGGCTCAGCTGTGTCCTTCGACCGCAAGGTCGCTCGCGCGGCCGCGGCCGAACGGATCGCGCTCGCCGCGACACCGACGGCTGAGCAACCGCCGACCTGACTTCGGGGGAGAGCCCATGACGCCCTTCGGGGGCTGGGCCAGCCCAGCCCGCCGGCGTGCTCGCACAAGCACCGTCAACGGCAGCGCTCCGCGGCCCTGACGCGCTGGCCCTGGCAGGACGCGCCCAGGCTATCTACTGACGCCGGAGCCCGATGTAGGCGCCGCGGAGGTATGTTTCGGCTCAGAGGCGGCAACCAGGCGAGGGTCAAGGCGACCTTTCTGGTGCTCACCCCGTTGACATAGGCCTCCAGCGCCACCGAGACGATCGCCTGCTCCGAACGGCGCCGCGGCTCCAGAAGGCTTCGGAAGTACGCGGGACCCTGACGCTTCTTGGGGACCAGCAGCTCGATCTCCCCACCCGCGTCTCCCACGGCCGCGGGCGATACCCATTGCGATGCGTGACCCGTTCTCCGGACACCTCACCGAACTCAGCACCAACCTCCACAGACACCTCGGCCTCCATCAACTGCTCGGCGACCAACGCGACAGCGTCACGAACAAAGTCGCCGTGCCGGCCATCACCTTCGCAACGACATCAGCATGGGTCATCCTGCGCTCTTCGGCCATCGTGGTGCTCCTCTGATCGTCGGACTCCGCAAGAGCCGACGATCCGACACCGCGGTGGTCGGAGCCTCTAGTCCCGACCCGCGGCGCGCCCTACACCACTTCTACCGGGGCTGTAACCGAATGTTGTGGACGGCATTGAAGGGAAAGGCGGCGTACCTTCCCGGTTGATTGAAGACCGAAGCCGGCGATGGCCGGCAGGGAAGCCGCTGACCGCGTTCTATGACTATCCCGCCGAGCACTGGCGCCACCTCCGAACCACGAATCCCATCGAGAGCAGCTTCGCGACCGTCCGCCTGCGGACCCGCGTGACGAAGGGCGCCGGCTCGAAGGCCGCCGCGCTGGCGATGGCCCACAAGCTGCTGAAGTCAGCCCAGGAGCGCTGGCGACGATTCAACGGCCACGAGCTCGTCGCTGACGTGCTCGACGGCGTGAAGTTCAAGGACGGCATCAAGGTCACCGAAGACGACACCACGACGCAGGACGAGAAGGTCGCCGCCTGATCATTCTTCATTGCCGAATCCACAACATTTGACAATTGCCACTTCTACCGACACGACCTTCGCTTGTTAGGGTGTCGTCGCTTGGAGGAGGAGCGATCCTGAGAGGTTGGACCTGGCTGGGCAGCCGCGCGACTCCGGTCGTGGCCGGGCTCGTTTTGCTGACCGGCTGCGGGGGAGGCGTCCGGCGCCTGGACGCCAGCGTCCCGACGAGGCTGACCATCGCGGTGACCGAGCCGTCACCCGGGCGATTTCGCTACTTCGCGCCTACGTCCGTCGCCGCGGGGCTCGTGCAGATCCAGTTCACCAATGGCGGCCGGATGTCTCACAAGGCCCAGCTCTGGCGCGTCGGGGGCGGCCACACGGTGGACGAGGCCCTGCGTGTGCAGCGTGATCGCGGCGCTGGGCCCCTGCCGGCATGGGTGGTGGCCGCTGGGGGGGTTGGGGCCACGTCGCCGGGCGACGTGGGACAGACGGTTCAGCGGTTGGCACCGGGCAGGTACTACGTGGGCGGCCACGCCAGGGAGAGGGGCACCGTGGCCCAGATCACGGTCAACGGCGGGATGGGCGGGCGCGCCATCAGGCTGCCGTCGGCAAGCGCGCAGGTGACCGCGCACGAGTACGGCTTCCGAATGAGCGGCTTGAGAGCTGGACGGAGATGGATTGAATTTCGCAACGTGGGCGCGGAGCCCCATCAGGCGTACTTCGTCCCGATCCGGGAGAGCGCGAGCCCCGCCGATGTGCGTTCAGCGCTCGCCGGCAGGCGAATCGAGCCCCCACCGATCGACCTGAAGCGGGCGCGTGACACGGCCGTGGTCGAAGGCGGCGATGAGCAGGTCACCGAGTTCGAACTCTCGCCCGGCCGATACGCGCTGCTCTGCTTCGTCCGCGACCGGGCCGGGGGACCCAGCCACCTCGAGAAGGGTATGGCGTCGGTGGTGATGGTGCGCTAGTGCACCCGCACGCGGGGCGCACTCACGGGGTCCTGACGAGACGCCTACGCCGTCAGATGATCGCAGTCGTCGGAGCGGTGGCGTCGCTGCTCGCTGCGTTGCCGGCGCAGGCGCAGGACGGTGGCAAGACCGTCGGAACATTGCGAATTCCGCTGCCCCGCGACGATGGGACGCTGACGCCCTATACGTTCAACGTCGCCTATCCGCTGATGACGCTCGTCTATGACACGCTCTTCTGGCGGCGTGCGGACGGGTCGCCTGAGCCGTGGCTTGCTACCGGGGTGCGCAGCGGCGAACTGGGCAGGCGCCTCACTATCGGCCTTCGCAGCGGTGTCAGGTGGCACGACGGCCGGCCGGTCACCGCGCAGGACGTGAAGTTCACCTTCGACTACTTCAAGTCGCGCTACCAGCGCCGCTTCACCCCCGAGCTCAGCTCCGTGCAACGCACCGAGGTCGTCGACGATATGACCGTCGCGATCCACCTCTCACATCCCGCGCCGGGGTTCGAGGATCAACCACTCGCTGACATGCCCATCCTGCCGAAGCACTTGTGGGAGGGGCTGCCGCGGGGGCGAGTTCCAGCCGGTGAGGCGATCGGCAGCGGCCCGTATCAGCTCGTCCAGCACGACCCCGGACGGGGGTATCGCTTTCAAGCCAACCGAGGCTACTTCCGCGGGCCTCCGCGGGTCGAGACGATCGAGGTGCCCTTCATCTCCGACTTCGAGCGAACCGTTCGCGCGCTTAAGCAGCGGCAGGTCGACATGATTCCGGCGACGCTACCTAGGCGCACCGAGACGGAGGTGCGCGATCCCAGCTTCAAGATCGGAAGCGGAGATCTCTATGCGGGCACCGCGCTGATGTTCAACCTGAGGCGAGGGCCGTTCAACGGGGTGCGGGCGCGACGCGCGGTGTCGATGGCGCTCGACTTGGACAGGGTCGCTCAGAGTGCGGTCGGCCAGGATCCGCTCGCCTTTCCCGCAATTCGGGGCTACCTTCACCCTGACTCCGGATGGGCGGCGGGAGACGTCCTTCACCGCTTCGACGAGGGACTGGCTCACAAGGCCTTCCGAGAGCTGAGGCTCCCGCCGATCCGGATACTGGCGCCAGACAACGATCCGGTGAAGCAGGAGGCCGGCCGCCAGGTCGTACTTGCCCTGCAGAGGGTGGGCCAAGCGGCAGGGCTTGAGACTGTCAGTCCTGCCGCGGTGGCCGCCGCAGTGGGTGAGAACGGCTCCTCGCCGAGCTTTGACGCGGCGATCTTGAGCATTCCCGCGCTCGCCTCTGACGATCCCGGCTATCTGAGTGCCATCTTCGGGTCCGATGGCCGGCTCGCGCCCCTCAACTACTCGGGCTATCGCAGCGAGCGCTTTGACGCGCTGGCCCGCCGTGCCGCCCGGGAAACCGCTCCCGGGGAGCGCCGCCGGGTCGTTGGCGAGGAGCTGAAGCTGCTGGCGCGGCAAGACATTCCCGCCGTAGCGCTCTTCTACCCGAAGGGCGCCTTCGCCTTTCGGCCTCAGATCTACGACGGCTGGGTCTTCGTCAAGGGGACGGGCATCCTTGACAAGCGGTCGTTCCTCGCCAGCGCCGCGGGCGCGCCGCCCGCCGGCGGACCGCCCGATGCCATCGCTGGCGCTGGCGGAGTCGACGTGCTCGAGATCGTTGCCATCGGGCTGTTGGTGGGAGTGGTCGCAGTCCTGGCGCTCTCCAGCGCCAGGCAGATGCGTCGCGGCTAAAGCATCTAGGCTGAGCCGGCATGAGTCCGGTGGCACGAAACAAGCGTCGGCGGCCGCCCTGGCTGCCCCAGCTCTCGGCCGGCGCTTGGTGTCTGCTGGCGATCGCTGTCTTACTGGCGGGTTACATCGCACTACTCGACTACTCACGTCCGCATGTCGGGGGCCAGCGGCTGACCTATGACCGCTTCGTCAGCCTCGTCGAGACCAATCGAGTCCGGGACGCCCGAATCCTCGACAGCGACGGCATCGTGGTCGGGAAGTTCATCGGTGACGATGGCGCCGTCCGGGCGTACAACACGCTGTACTTCAGAACGGAGGTCGTACGCGCCCAACTCCTGGACCTCCTCATCCCAAACCACGTCAGCACGACGGTCGACCAGCAGGGGAGCAAGCGGTTCGTCGACCAGGCCTCGGCACTGATCCCGGCGCTGATCCTGGTCATCGTCCTCGTGTACTTCATCCTCTCCTACGGCCGGGGCACTGGGCTTTTCGGCGTGCGCAGCGGTGCGCGCCAGCTCAGCGCGGAGGAGGGCTCGCTCACGTTTGCCGACGTGGCTGGGCAGGACCTGGCTGTGGCTGAGCTTCGCGAGGTCTCTGAGTTTCTCGCGGACCCCGGCCGCTTTGGTGCGGTCGGTGCTCAGGTGCCGAAGGGGGTCCTCATCTATGGACCTCCGGGCTGCGGTAAGACGCTGATGGCACGGGCGCTGGCCGGCGAGGCCGGTGCATCCTTCTACTCGATCTCGGGGGCGGACTTCGTCGAGCTCTACGTGGGCGTGGGCGCTGCCCGCGTGCGCGATCTCTTCAAAGAAGCGCGCGCCAGCGCCCCCGCCATCATCTTCATCGACGAGCTGGACGCCGTCGGGCGGCGGCGGTCGAGCGGAGGCGATGGTGCCCTGGCGACCGGGTCGCGAGACGAGCAGGACCAGGCGCTGAACGGGCTGCTGGCCGAGATGGACGGCTTCTCGTCATCGTCGGGGATCATCGTCGTCGGTGCGACCAACCGGCCCGACATCCTGGACCCGGCACTGCTGCGCCCGGGTCGCTTCGATCGCAGCATCGGCCTTCAGACGCCGGACGAGCCCGGGCGTCTCGCGATCCTCAAGATCCATGCGCGCGGCAAGCCGCTCGCCCCTGGCGTCGATCTCGGCGTCATCGCTCACCGCGCGCTGGCGATGACTGGCGCGGATCTGGCGAACATCGTGAACGAGGCCGGCCTGCTCGCCGCGCGCGCCCGGCAGGGCCAGATCGCCCACGACCATCTCGAACAGGCTGTGACGCGGATCCTCGAGGCGCCGGAGCGCCAGCGTCGCCTGTCGATGCGCGGCCGCACCCTCGGCCAGCGCTCGCTGGCCGACGAGCAGGTGACCTTCGCCGATGTCGCTGGAGTCGATGACGCGATGATCGAGTTGGTCGAGGTCAGGGAGTACCTGTCCGATCCCCAGCGCTTCACCAGCCTGGGGGCGCGGATACCGCGCGGCTTCTTGCTGAGCGGACCACCGGGGTGCGGAAAGACGCTGCTCGCGAGGGCGGTGGCCGGCGAGGCGAACGCCGCGTTCTTCTCCGTGGCGGGGACCGAGTTTGCCGAAGTCTTCGTCGGAGAGGGCGCGGGCCGGGTGCGAGATCTCTTCGCCCAAGCCAGGGCCGTGGCGCCGGCGATCATCTTCATCGATGAAATCGACGCCGTCGGGTCAAGGAGGGGCCCATCGTTGGACGGAGGGAGCCGAGAGATCGACCCGACCCTCAACCAGATCCTCATCGAGCTCGACGGGTTCGGTCAGCGGCCGGGGATCGTCGTGATAGCGGCGACAAACCGGCCCGACATGCTTGACGCGGCGCTCGTGCGACCGGGCCGGTTCGACCGCCAGATCACGATCGACCTGCCCGATCATGCGGGTCGGCGCGCGATCCTCGCCGTGCACACCAAGGACAAGCGCCTCGACGACCTGGATCTCGATCGCGTGGCCTCGCTCACCCGCGGGCTGTCTGGCGCCGACCTTGCCAACGTGGTCAACGAGGCGGCCCTGCTCGCCGGCCGGCGCGGGCTGCCCGCCGTCGACATGGGCCTTGTGGAAGAGGGGATCGACAGGGTGCTGGGCGGGATCGGCAGCGGCAGCATCATGTCCGAGAGCGAGCGCCGGGCCGTGGCCTACCACGAGGCTGGTCATGCCCTTGTCGCGAGGAGCCTCTCCGCCGAAACCGTGGTGCACAAGCTGAGCGTCGTACCGAGGGGGCGCAGGCTGGGAGTGGCATGGCTCCCGGAATCAAGCGACCGCCTGCTCTATCCGCGCTCCGCGCTGGTCAAGAGGATGGCGACGCTTCTGGCCGGACGGGTGGCTGAGGAGATGGTGCTGGGCGAATCGAGCGGCGCGGCGGCCCAGGACCTCACCAGGGTCGGCGACATCGCCTGCCGGATGGTCTGCGAGTACGGGATGAGCGCCAGGATCAGGGCGTTGCCCCTCGGCCACGACGGGGACCTCAGGCGGCAGGCACTTTCAGAGGAGACAGCGCGCGTGATCGACTCCGAGGTGAGCGGTCTCATCGAGGAGGCCGAGGAACTGGCGCGCGCGGCGCTGACTGCCTCTCGAGCGGCCCTCGAACGGGTTGCCCAGTCGCTCGTGGAGCACGAGACGCTGACGATGGCGGACGTCGAGAGGCTGGCCGGGCCGCCACCCTCGATGTCCCAGCCGGAGCGCGCCGCGCCCACCGCGACCGCTGGGCGAGCCGGCTCCACTACGCGGCCGTAGATCTCATCCGCGGGTCAGCCAGCGCGCCGTAGACCTCATCCGTGGGCCAGCCGGCGCGCCCTAGATCTCATCCGCGGGCCAGCCAGCGTCCACGTGAGGAAGCCGGCGCCCAGGAGCATCAGCGCCAGCCCCCCATAGCGCAGTGCGCTCTCGAGCGGCTGCGCCAGCCGGGCAGGCTTGGAGAAGGCCACCACGGCGCGGGTGAGATCCTGCTTGTTTGTCGCCACCGTGCCCGCCCGGGTGTCGGTCCACACCGCGAGAGCCCTGCGGTCGTCGGAGAGAAGCGCAAGACGGCTGCCGAGATCGGGCAGGCCCTGCTTGGCGCCAAACCCGACCCTCGAGTCAAACGACCGGCTCGAGAGACGCACGGCGGGCGCAAAGCTCTTGCCGTGATCGAATGACGACTGAAGCGAGACGTGGTTCATTACGTTCTCGGGATCAGAGCGGCGGTCGTAGTAGACGACATCGACGCGGCCGTCCGGAGCCACGGCGAGCTGGGGCAGGTATTGCCAGCGCCGATCGTGCTTGGGGGTGTCGTTGACACGCGTGGGCCCCTCCCAACGCCGTCCTCCAAGCGGCAACGACCAGATCCAGACATCGGGATCTCCCATGCGCCCGTCATGAAAGGCCGCGTAGACACGCCCGCTGCGATGGTCGATTGCCATCGCTGGAAACGGCGGGAACAAGACCACGAATCGGTGGATGGGCACGATGCCGGCGTCGACGAGGGATTCCTGCCAGCTGCGCCCGTGATCCAGTGAGCGGGCGAGCACGAGGCTGAAGTGGCCCTGGTACGGGGGTCCGCCCTTGCCGCCGTGGCCTCCCTCGTAATCGAGCCGGTCCTCTCCGAGGTCCACGTAGAGGACGTAGAGCTCGCCCCTGGGGCCCACCCCCGGGACGGGAGCGGCGACGCGGGCGCGCCCCGGGGAGCTGGCACGTTGAGGGGGCTGCCAGCTGACCCCCCCGTCCTCGGAGCTGACGACCTCGATCGGGTTCCCGGTCTGGGGGAAGCTGAGAAAGCCCACCGCGGCCGCCTGCAGCCAACTCAAATAGAGGCGGCGAGGATTGACCGGATCGGTGGCGAGGCGCACCTGAAAGGCGAGCGGGCCGAGCACCCTGACGGGGTCCGAGAGCGTACGGCCGCCGTCTTGAGAGCGCGCCGTCCAGACAGCATTGGGGACGTTCCCGACGCCCTTCAGCGTGACGAACGACAGATGCAGCGTCCCGTCGGCAGCGAAGGCGAGGTCGGGCGCGAAGCATTTTGGCTCTTCGCCCTGCGGAAGCGGGATGGGCGTTTGGGTCCAGGACGCCCCGCCGTCGAAGGAGACGTTCAGCGCGCACGCGAAGCGCGGGGTGTCGATCCGGTTGGAGACCGCGAGGTTGTCCGAGCGCAGCGGGTTGCGGACAAGCGTCGGTGAGTTGTTGGATGTGATGTCGGATGGGTCCGCGGCCCCCATGCTGACCGGCGCGTCGCCCCCCAGCACGGCCACGGTCGGACGGGCGTCGTAGGAGGTCGAGATCACCACCCCGCCCGCACCGAGTAGCAGGATCCCGGCGCCGGCGAGGATTCGCCAGAGCCAGCCAGGGGACATCCGCTTGAGCATCCCGGACATCCTCTGCCTCTCGCCCGCCTCGTGGGCGGCATCGGCGTCGTGCGTCCCGCGGTCCGTCAACGAATCAAGACGTGGGGCACGGGTGCGCCGCGCACCCTACGCCCTCACGAGGCCTTGGATCCTGGGCTGTCCCGTGGCCCCACGAGCTGGCTACGGAGCTGCCCAGCACTGAAACGCTGCTGCCTAGCGGACAGCTCTGATCCGAGTCAAGGCGCGCCGCCTGCGTGCCCCGCCGATCGCCAGTCCGCCCAGCAGCCCAACCGCTCCGAGTGCCAGCAGGACGACCCCGACCGGCAGCTGGCCGCCGGGAGCGGCGCCCCCCGATGATGACGAAGGGCCGCTCGTGCTCGGGGTCAGCGAGGGAGTCTTGTTGGCCGACCCGTAGGCGCTCCACAGGTCACCGGTACCGCCCTGCTGCTCTGGGCGGGCCGCGAGCGGGCCGGTGCCACGGTGAGCAGCGCGTGCCCGGGGAGCGGGGGAGCGAGGGGAAGAGGCGCGGCTCTGCGCGTTTGCCACGTGCGTGCCGCTGCGCGTGGGCGCCGAGGGCGTGCTCGCAGAACGCGTGGCAAAACCCGCCGATGCGGGTCCGCTCGCCCGCTGGCCGCCGAGGCTTGTCGACGGCTGGCTGCTGGCCGCGTGCCTGCTCGCGGTCGGCGCGGTCTGGGTGCCACTGTGGGCGCTGGTCCGCTGCGATGCCCCGCTGGTCCGCTGCGCGGCGATCGCGCCCGACGAAGCCGAGGTGCTGGGTGAGACGGTCTGCGAGGACTGTGGCGACCCGACATGCTGAGGCTGAGGCGCCGGCGCCGCAGACGAAGGCTGAGCTCCCTGTCCCGGTGGCGGAGCGGTGGGTGGTGTCCACCCCCAATTGGTGGGCGAGCACGCCCAGGCAAGACTGGCGGCAACCAGGCTCGCGCTAAGACCCGAAAGGACGACCCCAACCGAAACGCGGCGAACCTTGATTGACACGAAAAGCTCCTCGAAAACTAGTAGGCGGGTGGCCGCGCCCAGCCGTTGGCTGGGACAACACGAACGTTACATTAGGTGCAACCTTATCGTATCTCCGGGCGTCGTGTCAAAGCAGGCCACCGGTTCGAGCCGTCTCACCAGCTCGGCCTCCTCCCCGGCCTGGGATACCGCCCCCGGGATACCGCCCCCGGAATCAAGCCGCTGCCGGGCTACTAGCGGATGTTCGCAGTCTGGAAGCGGGCGTTGAGGTCGGCGTTGCCGTGGAAGCGCACGCGGATGTTGTAGCGCCCCTTGCGCCCCAGCTTGCGTGTCGAGGCCGCGATGGTCACCGAGAACGAGCAGTCCTTGCGCAGCCGCACCGTCCTTGTCCCGCCCGTCTTGCTCCCGCGGCGGGCGGCCACGGTGACGAGACCGCGGCAGGCCGCTGAGCGCCTTGAGGCCGGAATGCTGGCCGGTAGCCGCAGCGAGCCGCGGATCACGAAGATCGTCCGGCGCCCACGCACCCGGCGGCGGGCGCTGAGGCGCAACCCCGCGAGGTTGGCCCGCCGCCCCACCACCGGCGGTTTGCCACCGGGTTGCGTGCTGCCGGGAGGGGCAGTAGTGCCGGGCGGGGTCGTGCTCGGCGGGCTGGGACACCTCGACGGTCCCGTGGACAGCTCCTCATAGACCCTTCCCTGGGCCGAGTTGGCGCCGACATCGGTCTGGGACGCGCCGATGACGTAGTCGGGGATGCAGTCACCGTTGAGGTCGCCCGGCGCCTCCACGGTGCGACCGAACCGCATCCCCTGGTTGGTCGGACTGCTTGGCTGGCGATCTTCCACGGGGGGCTGGAAGTCCTGCACCGCGGGTGCGAGCGCCGTGGGGCCGAACGCACCGGGCACCCCGAACAGGGTGGCGCCGCCACCCGAGACGTTGCCCGACCCGTTCTGGCCGACAATGAACCCGTCGCCGCGGGCCTGACCGGCCCCGGAGAAGGCAAACCCTCCGGCGGGCTCGGGTGAGGGATCGAAGAGGTTGGCGAGAATCGAGCCGTCTGCGCCACTGAATATCCATGCCCGGCCTTCGCCGGTGCCCGTCGGTCCGTCGCACATGAAGCAGTTGCCGTAGATGTCGGCCTTGCCGTCGCCGTTGACGTCTCCGGGGGAGCCGGGCGCCACGATCTGGAGCCCGAAGATGCGCGTCGACCCGCCGGCCCTCACGGGCGACGGGTTGGGAATCCTCAGCAGAAGCTCGCCGGTGGCGCCGCTGAACACCCAGATCTGGCCCTCCTTGTCGCCCAAACCACCACTGAGGGAGGTTCCACCGAAGAAGGTTCCGCCCTGTATGAGGTGGTCGGGGACGCCGTCGCCGTTGATGTCCCCCACTGCCTGCACCGACTGACCAAAGAAGCCGCAGGTACCGATGCCCGGGCCGGGGACATCCTTGTTGCACTCGGGCGAGGATCGTACGTCGCCGGGCGGGAGCTCGTAGGTGCGCAGGAGGCTGCCGTCAGCCCCGTCGAAGACGAATGCCTTGCCCTGGTCGCGATGGCAGGGGGCGGGAGGGATCGTCGTAGGAGGACTCGTTCCGCCACAGCCCGTCGGGTCGTCCTGGCTGGCGGAACCGACGAGGATATCTGGAATTCCGTCGCCCTTGATGTCGCCGGCGGTCGAGATCGCCGTTCCAAAGCCAAAAACCTTGCCGAAGGGCAGATCGGGGTTGGACTGCGGCCGAGGGTTCGCAATCGAGTAGAGAAGCGCTCCCGTCGCCCCCTCGTAGACCCAGACCTTGCCCGTGCGCTGGAAGGAGCCGTCGGTGTGGGCGTACGCGCCAACCGCGAAATCGGTCTTGCCGTCATGGTTGACGTCCCCGATCGCCGCCAAGGCGAAGCCGAAGGCCTGGTTGCTCTGGGGCTCTGGGGACGTGACGGAGTAGATCACCTTGCGGGTCCTGCCGCTTATCAGGTACACGCGGCCCGCCTTCGTTGCACCCCCCACGTCCTCTTTGAACGCGCTGACCCAGAAGTCCGGGACTCCGTCACCGTCGATGTCGCCGGCGACAGCACTGCGCTCCCCAAAGCGACCCTGATCCTGGGGATTGGGCGACTCGATCCGAACGGCCTGGTAGCTCGTGGCTGTCGCGATCGAGGCGCCGCCGAGGCTCGCACCGCAGGCCAGCGCGGCGACGATCAGCAACGGCCAGCGAATCCGTCTTGCCCGTGAGGTCACGAGCGCTTGATCGATTTCAGCTCGGCGTGCCGGCGGGTCGGCATGTGGGCGGGTCGGCATGCGTAGGGGTGGCCGTGCTTGACGGATGCGGCCAAGAGTCGCCCCGCCGAATCCTGCTCACTGACCCTCCGCATGCGACCTGACGCTACACCATCGCAGATCGCGCCGTAAG
>JAABUZ0100007636.1_pt1 | contig 12979 bp, 14 predicted proteins | sample 5562091 | NCBI WGS metagenome assembly JAABUZ01 (sample SAMN12813069, study PRJNA571459) | rock metagenome | isolation source: Antarctica rocks | place: Antarctica: Victoria Land, Linnaeus Terrace sud | collected 2015-12-21 | reverse complement strand
CCGTTCGGATGGCTAAGCGCCTGATAAGTGCACCACCAATACTCTTCGAGCGTTTCACCCTTCCAGGCAAATACCGGCACCCCGGCCGCGGCAATCGCGGCCGCCGCATGATCCTGCGTTGAAAAAATGTTGCAGCTTGCCCAGCGCACATCCGCGCCCAAATCAATCAGCGTTTCAATCAGAACCGCCGTCTGGATCGTCATGTGCAGCGATCCCGTCACCCGCACGCCGGCCAGCGGCTTTTGCGGCGCGTACTTCTGGCGGATCGACATCAAACCGGGCATTTCATGCTCGGCGATAGATATTTCCTTGCGGCCCCACTCGGCCAGTGCTAAATCAGCAACCTTATACTCGGTTGCGATTCCGTTGAGCGTAACAGTACCCATATTAAACCTCGTCGACCATTATATCGAAACATCTTGATATGTTGATAAGTATAGATGTCCCTGCTCTTAAAATCGATGCGGCTGCTGGGCGATCCCACCCGTGTGCGGCTCCTTCTGCTGCTCGAAAATGAGGAGTTATCCGTGGCTGAGATCCAGGAAGTTCTGTCCAAGGGACAAAGCCAGATCTCGACTTATCTGTCGCAACTCAAAAATGCTGACTTGGTGGAAGACCGGCGCACTGGGAAAAACATCTTTTATCGTCTGAAAGCCGACAGTGGAAGCGAGAGCAAACTCTTTTCGGAGTTCCTCTGTCTGCTCCGCAAAGCTGCCGCCGAGATTCCCGAGATTCACCGCGACTCTGAAGCTTTAAAGCTGGTTCTCGCAAAACGCCGTGACCGGATGCGAAGTTATTTCGATAGTTTGGCTGGCCGCTTTGGTCGCGAGTATCTGCCGGGGCGTTCCTGGCAGGGCCTTGCCGAAGCGCTGCTGAGTTTGCTCCCGCCGCTCGTAATTGCGGACTTAGGGGCAGGGGAGGGCACTTTCTCGCAACTGCTCGCGCGACGCGCCAAGCGGGTGATCGCCGTCGACAGTTCCGAACGCATGGTCGAGTTTGGGTCTCAGCTTGCCGGCAAGCACAGTATTGGAAATCTGGAATACCGCTTGGGCGACATGGAATCGCTGCCGCTGGGCGACTCCGAAGTGGACCTTGCCTTTTTCAGCCAGTCTCTGCACCATGCCCTGCATCCTGAGCGCGCCGTGATGGAAGCCTGGCGCATTCTGAAACCGGGAGGCCGCATTGCTGTCCTGGATTTACTGCGCCATCAGTTTGAAGAAGCTCGTGAGCTGTACGCCGATGTTTGGCTGGGCTTTAGCGAATGGGAGATCCGGTATTTTCTGGAGCAAGCCGGTTTCACAAACGTCAGCACTTCCCTGGTTCACCGGGAAGCGGAATCACCCCACTTCGAAACATTGTTGGCTATCGCTGATAAGCCTTAGTGCTTACGCACACTCCTCAAAAAACAATTTAGGCGGCTTGCTTTGAACGTGGCCGAATTTCACTGCGAATCTGCTTTCCTTGCTCCTGCCGGGCGGTTTGCAATTCATAGTTGGTTTGTAACGTTAACCAAAAATCAGCGCTCATGCCGAAGTACCGCTCCAGTCGTAATGCCGTATCTGCGGTGATGGCTCGACGCTCATTGAGAATCTCCGTGATGCGAGTGACAGGTACTCGTAGTTCAATCGCTAATCGGCTTGCGGAAAGCGCAAAAGGGAGAAGAAACTCCTCGCGAAGCATCTCGCCAGGATGTATCGGCTTGCGACGGACATTCCAGCCGCCCGGTGGCCTTTCAATACTCATTTTTTCATCTCGCTAGTGGTAATCCACAATCTGAACATCATACACACCATCTGTTTCCCATCGAAAACAGATCCGGAACTGGTCGTTGATCCGAATACTATATTGGCCTTGCCGCTCACCTTTAAATGCTTCCAGCCGGTTCCCTGGAGGCACTTTCAGATTATCCAATGTTTTCACCGTGTCCAGTTGAGTTAGCTTACGAACGGCAATACGCGCAAACATGTTAAAGCGACGACTCCGCTCTGTTTCGAATAGTTTTTGACTCTCCTTATCAGCGAAGGACCGAATCACAATTTTAGGGTGTAACGCTGTTCGTTAAACGTAAAACGAGTGGTACTGATAATGGGCGCAAACTACTATGAACAACCAGTAAAGTAATCCTAGGCCGCCCTGCGCTCCGCCACCCTATCCACGTGGACGTTGTCAACCGCCGCGTAACCCAGCGCCACGACACTGGTGAACATCATCAACACCTCGCTGTCGCCCAGGTTGTATTCAAACAAGCCGCCTGTCAGAACGCCGATGATCACCGCCACCGTTCCGTGCAGCAGAAAAAGCCGCTGAGACCTTTGCCTGCCTGCTCGCGCGATGGCGCGAAAACAGTCAAAAAGAGTCATGCCGATCATCCATAGCAGCAATGCCAGACCGGGTATTCCCCGCTCCGCCGCGTACTGCACGTAGATGTTGTGCAGGTGCCCGTAGTACCCGACCGGCAGCGGCCTTTGAATGCCGGTCGGCACGTACGCATCGAACTGCCGCCGGATCTGTTCCGGGCCAATCCCAAACCACGGATGCGCCTTGATCATCTCGACGCCGGTCCAGAACGTAACGTATCGATGCCGGTTCGAATCCGTTTCGCCGTGCGGCTCCGTTAATGACCGCAATCGTTCGCGAGTGGTGGACGGAGCCGCGGCAAACGCGATAATGGCGATCACTGGTAGCGCGAGCGTCATTTTTGGACGCCAAACCCAAACCAGATAAAGAATCGCGGGCACAGTCGCCAGCCAGACGCTGCGCGTTTCACCGAGCAGAATAGCCGCCGAGAGCACGGGAACGCTGCCGTATGCCCATAGCGGCATCCTGCGGTTTGAAAAGAACCATTGCGCCAGCAGCAGCGAAAGCACGCTCAGTTGCAATGCCCCGAACGTCATCCAGTGGCTTTCAAAGCCGGTAATCCGATGACCAACATACGTCACGTAAAAATCTTCGCCCGTCTTCTTCGCATGAAAATACTTGGAGATAAACTGCTCTAACCCCCACAAGCCTGATGCCGCGGCAGCGAGGGTCCACGCCAGCATCACGTAATACACCTTCGAAAACTGCCGGGCAAAAACGCTGTACAGCAGCGGGATAAAGAAGAATACAAAGAATTTTTTCAGCTGCGCGCGGCCTCCCCAGGGATCTGGCGACAGCACGTCGGCCAGCGCCGTCCATAGGAAAAAAGCGGCCAATGGTATCCAGATGCGAGGAAAATTCAGCTTCTGACGAAACAACAGCAGCAACACCACCCCGACGCCTAAAAGTATTTGGCTGGCCGCGATGGAGACATGAATCAGGCCCGTCGCCGCCACGGCAACCGCGAAAAGAATCCGGTTTTGCCTTTCTTCGCTTCCGAACATGATCGCTTAGTATGACAGAATGAAGGGCGAAACTCCCTGCCGGATCGATCCCTTTCGGCACGTACTGATATGGATCTGTATCTACTCAGACATGGAATCGCGGAAGAAGGCGGCATGGATGACGCAAACCGTGCTCTCACTGCGGAAGGGCGGCGCAAGCTGCGCCAAGTCCTGACAGCGGCTTGTGATGCCAAGGTTTCTTTGGATCTGCTCCTTTCCAGTCCGCTGAAGCGCGCCCTGCAAACCGCTGAAGTGGCCCGGAAAACGCTGAAATACAAGGGTGACATCTTAAAAACCAAAGCTCTGGAGCCGAGCGCTTCCGTGCAGCAGGCTTGGGATGAGATCCGCGACCACCGCAACAAAAGGTTTGTCATGCTGGTGGGCCACAATCCGCTTTTCAGCCATCTTGCCGCGTATCTCCTCGGGTCGCCCGATGTTCAGGTTGACTTCAAAAAGGGTGGGCTGATGAAAGTTAATTTCGAGAGTTTTCCGCCCTTGCCTCGCGGTGTCCTGTGTTGGTACATCACGCCAAAGGCCGTTTCTAAATCGAGGAAATAAGGGTGTGCGAAGACCGTTTATGATGTAAATGGGTCTTCTGATGTTTTCCGCTATCGGATACGGAGTCGGTGCGTCCGCTCGCAATCTCCTGGCCGCGCTGCTGCTGTTGAGCGCCGTTGGCAGCTCGCAACAGCCATCAGCCCCACCGTCTCCCGAAGGAAGCACCGCGAAAAAGGAAGGGCCGAGCCTGCCGATGGAGTTCCAATCGCATGGCCTGGATTATGAGGCTCTGACCCAGAACGGCATTACCGTCATGTTCGCGCCTTTGCCGCCGCACATCAAGGATTTCAACATCGTTCAAATCACCGTTACGAACGGATCGCTAATTTCCTGGACTGTGAAATCCTCCGATTTTTCTTTTGTTCGGCAAAATGGAACAGTGCTCCCGTCCGCTTCGGCTGATGACGTGGTCGAGTCGCTTCTTGAAAAGGCCAGCCGGAGTGACGTAATCAAATTGCAGTTGCTTTATGAAGACAGCATCTACGCTCTTTCCAATTTCCGCTCCACTAACGGTTATGAACAGCGCCGCGAAGCAGCCATGGCCCAATTCGTGAATCGCAGCTTTAAGGCCGCCGCCGCGGCGTCCGCCATTACCCTTGTTTCGACCAAACTGAAGCCGGGCGACAGCACGGATGGCGCTGTCTTTTTTGAGAACCGGACAAAAGAGAAGGTGTTGGGACCAGGCCGCTTGGTCGCTAAAACCTGCGGCGAGACGTTTGTCTTCGAAGTCTACGGAGAGATGAAAACTCGCTAGTGCCCTCCCTCGCTTATATCGATTTGCATTCGCACACCACTGAGTCCGACGGCAGCTACACTCCGCAAGAGCTAGTGGAAGAAGCTGTTCGAACCGGCCTTCAGGGACTTGCCGTTACGGATCACGACACATTCTCCGGCTACGAAAAGGCTCTTCCGTTCGCACGTGAAGCCGGGCTCGATCTCGTTCGCGGCATTGAGTTGAACTCCCGGCTGAATCTAACCGACAGCGGCGACCATCGCCCGGCGCATCTGCTTGGCTTGTTTCCGTCGCATGAACCTTCCGCGGAGTTTACGCAGTGGATTCAGGAGCAACGCGACGAACGGCGCGAGCGGAACCGCAAGCTGACGGAAGCTCTGCGGAGCCGTGGTGTTGCCATCACATTGGAGGAAGTTGAGGCGCGCGGCAGGGATCTTGCCGGACGCACCCATTTTGCTCAGATTCTGCTCGAAAAAGGTTATGTCAGCACTTTCGAAGAGGCGTTCCGCGAGTATCTCGGCAAAGACGCGCCCAGCTATGTCGAGCGGGAAAGCCTGACTTCCGAGGAAGCTATTGGTCGCATTCGATCCGGCGGCGGCATTCCGGTGGTGGCGCATCCGATTCGTCTTTCATTGCCTCGCGATATCGAACGGCGGGAACTGAGCAAGTTGAAAGACGCTGGTCTGGTCGCCCTGGAAATCTATCACTCCGACCAACAGCCTGAACTTCAGGCTTATTATCGCCAATTGGCGCAAGAACTCGATCTTCTGCCCACCGGCGGCTCTGATTTCCATGGAAAAGCCAAGCCGAACATCAAACTGGGAACCGGCTTGCACGGCAACGTCCGCGTGCCGTACGAATTTCTTCAGCGTTTGCGCGAGGTCGTACCATAATCAGGGAGGCTCGGCATCCCCTAACCCTTGCGCCAAGGCTCCGGCCCTTTCCCGCGTCGCGCTTCGAGAGCGCGGAGCAAGTCCTCGCCACGCGCCAGCATTTCATCGGTGCGGTCGCCGTAGAGCGCTTCGATCTCCGCCCGGTTGCTGAGTAACTCGGTCATTTTCGGAATCTTAGGGTTGCTCGCAAAACAGTGCAGACAGCAGATCTTCGTGTCCGGCTCCTGGCGGACGCGCCCCTGGTTGGCTGGTGTCAGCCAGACCGTACGAGTACACCAAGTACAGGAATACTTCACTGATCCCGCGAGGACCGCTCCACTCGACACGCCAACAATGATCATCCCGCAAACTCCTCCCATAATTTTCGCAAAGAACGAGCCTGTTTTTCGCCCGCCGTTCAGTTAGACCGCGTTGTTAACTTACAATCAAACCGGCAGTATAGGCCGTTTCCCGTTAACTGTTCAATTAGTCACGTACAATGGATCGTGTCCGAGCCTCTGCCGAGACTTCGTTTCAATCTCGACTTCATGCCCTCGCCCGATCCTGAGCGGCCGGGGCTTTTCATCCGCGATCCTTACCATTACTCTGATGCGACCCTGCTGATTCCGCCGCCGCTGGTCCAGACACTGGAATGCTTCGATGGCCAGCAAACCGCAACCGACCTTCGTGCGGAGTTAGTCCGCATCACGGGCGAAATTCAAGTAGGTGAACTGGAACAGCACCTGTTTGATTCCCTCAATGAAGCGGGATTCCTCGAAAACGACCGCTATCGCGAGTTAAAGGCGCAGCGTGAAAAAGAGTTCGCGGTTGAGCCCATTCGTGAACCGGCCTTTGCGGGAGTTGCCTATCCAGCGAACCGGGCCAAGTTGTCTGACCTGCTGATGTCGCAAGTGGGCGCTCCCGTGGGAAGTCCGCAAACGATAGCCATTGCCGCGCCGCACGCCAGTCCCGATGGCGGGTGGGACAGCTACCGCGCCGCGTATCGTGCCTTGCCGCCCCTTTCCGATGCCGGCGGTAAAACATTTGTGATCCTCGGTACTTCGCATTACGGCGCTCCAGACTACTTCGGCTTGACGCGGAAACAGTTTGTCACGCCGTTCGGCGCAGCTCGCACCGAAACTCGATTCGTGGATGAACTGGATAAAGCGGCGCCCCTCGCGGTTCGCATGGAAGACTACTGCCACGCTGTGGAACACTCCATCGAATTTCAGGTTGTCTTTCTCCAACACCTGTACGGGCCGGATATCCGTGTTCTGCCGATCCTGTGCGGGCCGTTTGTGAAAAGTATCTACGAAGGAGGTCTACCTGAACAAAATGAGCAGGTGGCGCGCTTCTTCGATGCTTTGGGCAATATAGGCGCGCGCGAAGGCCGCAACCTTTTCTGGATACTCGGAGTCGATATGGCGCACATGGGAGTCCGCTATGGGGATAACCTGCGGGCTACCGCCAACACGGGTGAAATGACAGCTATCGAGATGCGTGACCGCCAGCGCATTGAGCAAATCAATTCCGGCGACATTCGCGCTTACTGGTCGCTAGTGCAGGAGGGCCAGGATGACATGAAATGGTGCGGATCATCTCCGTTTTATACCTTCATGAAGGTTATGCCGCAAACACGCGGCGAGCTGCTGCATTATCAGCACTGGCAAATTGATCCGCAAAGCGTCGTCAGCTTCGCCGGGATGCGATTCGCAGGTAATCAGTAGCTATTGAAATCGTCCGCCGCCCCACCAGTAACCGGGCCGGGTTCGAATTTTTAGGCCGGGCCGGTTTACGGCAACCTTGATGTTGTGGAATCCAGGCTCATTACTAGTGTCCGGTGTTGGCGTATAACTTAACAAATACTGGCTGTTCAAATCCTTGCCAATATCGGTAATAGCGTTTTCCAAAGCTCTTTCCTTGACAAAACTATAGACTTGTCCGCCGGTGAAATAAGTGAACGCCTCTGACGGGCTCTTCTTAAACAGGTCGTGGATTCCATTAAAGATGGGCGGAACCCCATTCAGAATATTGCCTGTCTGCTGTTGAATAACTGACGTTTCGGTTCGGGCTCCATTACCAAGAATGTTGGGCAGAGCCTCGGGGGGGATGCCGCCGTTCTGTCGTCCGGGATAAGGCGTCTTTTTCATCACGGCGGTCAGCGCCTTCGAAATGTCCACGCAGTACACAACCGCGTTATCGAATTGCATCTTCTGCGCCGTTTCCTGTAAATGCGCTTCGCTACCCTTGTCCGCGTTCCGGCTGAGCAGCAAAATGATATGACGCCTTGTGTTTTTGGGATCATGTCTCATCAGCATGTGATCCGCTTCCAACACGGCATCGATCAATTTAGCGCTCGATGAACCCGAGTTCAGCTTCTGCATGGCGTCATCCAGCTTGTCGGGATCAGCGGTAAAATCTTGCAGAACCTGCATGCGATGATCGAATGCGAGAACCGCCACATCACCGCCTTCTCCGGTTACCAAGCCATGCAGCAGCAATCCCATTTTCCTTAGCTGGGGAAGCACGGGCTCAACATCCGCGTTGGCTTGCACGGCCAGAACAACAGACATCGGCAATTGCGTGAACTCAGCGGAAATCTTTTGCGGTTTATCGTTGTCGTACAACTCGAATTCATTGGCCTGAATGCCATTTACATACCCATGGCCGTCCGGGTCCAAAACAGTTGTAGGAACTAGCACACTGCGAACCGTAGCGCGACCAATAACCGGATCGCTGTTCCCGATCACATCGCCAATTGTCATCGGCTGCTGATTTTTGTTTCCCGTAGACTGATCCCCGGCAGGCAATTTCTGCGGCGCTGGTCCGAGCTGCCCCGGCACGGGCGGAGGACCGGAAGGAGCCTGCCCGGGAGCCAATACCTGAGCCGCGCAAATGATTCCAGATATCAGCAATAACAATATGGCTGATCCCGTTGTTGACCCCTGTTTCATCACTGGTGAGATGTCTCCATTATGCCCTGAGTTTCGGTTACGGCTGTACTTTCTCCCTAGAAGCGACATGTTCGGTGCGTCCGCTCAACAAATCGACGACATGCGGCGCCAAATCTTCGACGACGCGCAAGGAGTATAGCGCGCCTGTCGGCGAGCCGGGAAGGTTCACAATGAAACTCTGCTTACGAACTCCCGCCACGGCGCGCGACAGGACGGAGAACCGCGTCTGTTCCAACCCGCGTGCGCGCATCAACTCCGCTATGCCCGGAAGTTCACGGTGGAGAACACGGCGCGTCGCTTCCGGCGTCACATCGCGGGGCGCGACTCCCGTCCCCCCCGTTGTCAGAATCAGCGAAGCAATCGGACGGTCCGCCCATCCTTGAATGACCCTGGCAATCACCTCTTCTTCGTCTGGAACAGTCTCTTGTGCCTCAACCGTCCAGCCCAGCTCACGGCAACGCCGCGCCACCGCCGGTCCCGATAGGTCTTCCCGCGTTCCCGCCACGGCGGAATCACTGACCGTTAAAATAGCAACAGTCATCACCGGGCGTTTTCCCGCCGGTACGCGCCTGATTTTCCACCTGTTTTTTCCAGCAGATGAACCGTACGGATCTCGATGCCTTTATCCAACGCTTTCGTCATGTCGTAAATAGTGAGCGCCGCAACAGACGCCGCCGTCATCGCCTCCATCTCCACGCCGGTGCGCGCCGCCGTGGCCGCCGTGGCGAGAATCTCAATGCCTTCGGATTGGATTTCGAACTGTACCGCGACATGGCTCAACGGCAGTTGATGGCAGAGTGGAATCAAATCGGATGTCTTCTTAGCGGCCATAATTCCCGCAATCCGGGCAACCTCCAGCGGGTCGCCTTTCCGATTATTAGGTAACGCTTCGAGAACATGGGGTCTCATGGCAACAAATGCACGCGCAGTCGCGGTGCGCTCCGTCACAGCTTTATCGCCCACGTCCACCATGGAAGCGCGTCCGGCGGAATCGTAATGCGACAACTTATCCTTTGGTGCGTCACTCATGGTTTCAGCATCACTCGTATCAAATCGCCAATCTCCCACGACTCCCGGTCGTGATCGGCAATGAGAAACACATTCGCCTGGGCCAGCGCTGGAATATCGCTCGACCCCTGCCAGGGTATATGGCGCAAGTGCTGTCCGTCCGTGCTGAGCCTTGCCGGAAGAAATCGAGTTAATCCTAATTTGTGGCGAAAAGGCGCTTCGAAACGAGCGGATAAGAGCGGCAGCAGAGGCTCATTGTCTCCCGCCAGCACCCGGAGGGCGGGCCGCGCAAAAAGTTGAAATGTGATCAGCGAAGACCCCGGATTTCCCGGCAAGCCGAACACGGGTTTGTTTTGAAACGTGCCGAACGCCGTAGGCTGTCCCGGCTGCACGCGCACGCGCTCAAAGTGAAACTCAACCCCCAGCTCGCGCAGACAGGGCTTCACCAAATCATACTTTCCGGCGGACACGCCGCCCGAAACAACTAGCGTGTCGTATTCCAGTCCCTGCGCCAATAACGCTGTCAGCGCATCCTTGGCGTCACGCGCCACGGGCAACACCGTCGGTTCCCCGCCTATCGCCCGGACCAGCGCAGCCAACATGAACGAGTTCGAATTACGAATCTGGTGAGTTTCCGGCTTCGTTTCGAGATCAACAATCTCATCGCCGGTCGCCAGAATGGCGACACGCGGCCGCCGCACTGCGGCAACCTGCGCATGACCGGTCATGGCAAGAGTGGCTATATGGCTGGCATCAATTCTGGTTCCTGCGGGAATCAAAGCCGAGCCGGAGGGTGCTTCCGCGCCTTGGTTATTGATAAACTGGCCCGGCTCCGCCTTTCGGTCCACGCGCACGAACTCGCCGTCACGCTGCACATGCTCGATCATGGCAATCGCGTCAGCGCCCTCCGGCACAGGCGCGCCGGTCATGATCTCCAGCGCCTCGCCGGGGTTCAACGGAGTGCTTTCCCCCTCCCCGGCGCGGATCTCGCCCCTGATCCGCAACGTGCCCGGCACATCGGAAGCACGCACAGCGAACCCATCGCGCAGAGAACGGCGCAGGGCAGGGTAGTCACGGTCCGCAACCACCATCTGCGCCAGAACACGGCCATGCGCCTCGTCTAAAGGAACCGTTTCTTCTTCCGAATGACGAGGCAGTGCGCGCACCGTTTCAATCACAATACGACGCGCGTCCTCCCAATCCAGCATCGCTACACGCCCGTTATCCAGCACGTATGGATTGTACCCTTTATTGCAAAACCATCATCTGTATCTTCGACCCTTCCGCGCCGCCCAGATAAACGCGCTCCGTTGCCTTGGTAAAGTCCGTTGCCAGCGCGTTGGTAATATCCACAAACTTCTGCGGATTGCGATCCGTCAGCGGAAACCACGAGCTTTGCACCTGCACCATGATCCGGTGCCCTGAGCGGAATGTATGCAGAACATCCGGCATCTGAAACGTAATCCTGTCCGGCTTTCCCGGCTTAAAGGGAACCGGCGTTTCAAAACTTTTGCGGTACTTGCCGCGAAACGGTTCGCCGCGCACGAGCTGTTGATATCCGCCGAGTTGAATCACATTAGCCGGTTGTGTCCGCGCCGCCGCTGCCGGAGCGGGAGTTCCCGCAGGATTCGGCGTCAGGAGATAATCCGGAAAACTGCCGGGATAAACATCAACGATTTTCACATCGAAGTCCGAATCAGTCCCGGAAGTTGACACCTTTAAATCGACCGTGACTGGTCCCGCCACCGTTACATCATGGTCCAGCGGCTCGCTCTTATAAACCAGCACATCCGGACGCGTCGAGGCAAACCGCTGGTCTTCGGTCATGTAGTCGTAACGCATGCCCATCAGTACATGACCGATGTAAGGCACCGGTTTCGCCGGATCGGACACGTATTCGTCAAAACTCTCCGCTGCCGGTTGCGTCAACGCCACTTTGCTTTTTTCTCCCAGAAACATATCCGTGCTCTTTGCTGTTTTAGGAGGCCACGCATCAAAACGCCGCCATTGGTTCACTCCCGTCTCGAATACCCAGGCTTTGGGCATCTTGCCCTCGCCCTGTCCTTTCAGATAATAGAGAAAGAATGGAAATTCGATCTTTTCGCGAAAGTAAACCGCCGTCTTTGATCCGAAACTGACACTGCCGACGCGGTCGCCCTCGCCCCGCGCAAACCCGCCGTGCGTCCACGGACCTACCACCAGCATATCGGCGGGCGGCGAGTTCTTCTCCATGAAATGGAACTGCCGAAACAGTCCCTGCGGATCTTCCGCGTCAAACCACCCACCCACGAGCATGACCGCCGGTTTTACATTCTTCAAATACTTCCAAATCGAACGAGACTGCCAGAACTCGTTGTAGGTGTTGTTCCTGACGTTCATCTCCCAGTAAGGGCTGCCGTGCTTGAAATACCGCTCATCGGCATTGGCCAGCGTACCCATGGACAAGTAAAAGTCGTATCCATCGGGAGTGCCGTAATCAAACGGCAGCATCGGCGCGGGAGGCGCCGGTTCCTCTCCGCGCGGACGAAAGCCCTGATACATGCTGAAACGAGCCGCCAGCATGAACGCGCCGTTGTGGTAAATGTCGTCTCCCAGATAATAGTCCGTCACGGGGGCTTGCGGCGACACAGCCGCCAGCGCCGGATGCGAGTTGATGAGCGCCGCCGTGGCAAAGAATCCCGGCTGCGAGATGCCCCAGATTCCCACCTTGCCCGTATTGCCGGGAACATTCTTGAGCAGCCAGTCAATGGTGTCGTAAGCATCCGTGTTTTCATCCGTGTCCTTCGGCCCGTACTTTACCGGCTTTTGCGGACGCGCAATCGTGAAGTCGCCCTCGCTCATGTACCGGCCACGCACATCCTGGTAAACAAAAATAAACTTCTCGCGGCTGAACAGCTCAGACGGACCTAAATTAGTCGGATACTGGTCTTCCCCATAGGGAGCAACATCATATGGCGTTCTCGTGAGCAGAATCGGATACGTACGCCCATCGGATGCGACATCTTTCGGAATGTAAACAGCAGTGAACAGCTTGACGCCGTCCCGCATGGCGATGCGGTACTCGTACTTGGAATAATTCTCACGGATGAAGGGAACTCCCGTAGCGCTCTCGGGCGCGGGCTGCGCGGGAGGTGCTGGCGTAGGCGTTTGCGACTGTGAAACGAAACAAGCAAAGAGCAGAAAGGGAGTAATTCGGCGCAGATCCATCTTTGGTGAAGTATACGAAAGAGGATATGTGAAGACCTGCTGCCGGTGAATCAACCCGGCGATCTACCGCGCTTCGCTGAACGTATTGCAGGCCGATAAACGGCCGGAATCAAGCCCGCGCTGAAACCACTCGTCCCGTTGCGCGGAGGAACCATGGGTAAATGTTTCAGGGCTGACGCGTCCTGTCGCCATGCGCTGCAACCGGTCATCGCCTACGGCCGCCGCCGCGCCCAAAGCCGACTTTACATCGCTGGCGTCAGTAATGTTGCGCTGCTGCGTCGAGTG
>JAABUZ0100007635.1_pt1 | contig 12979 bp, 11 predicted proteins | sample 5562091 | NCBI WGS metagenome assembly JAABUZ01 (sample SAMN12813069, study PRJNA571459) | rock metagenome | isolation source: Antarctica rocks | place: Antarctica: Victoria Land, Linnaeus Terrace sud | collected 2015-12-21 | reverse complement strand
GATCAGCGCCGGGGACTGCTCAAGCACGATGTAGGTCGGGCCGAGCCGGTAGCTCACGCCGTTGTCCCATGACTGGAACTGCTCGTACCCGAGAGAGCCGAGCAGCCAATGCCAGCGCGGGCGAGCGGTGCTGAGATCGGGCACCCAGAGCTCGAGGTGATGCAGCAGCCCGATACGGGCCGCTTCGTGATTCACGGGGCCGAAGGTACGGGGCGGCGTTGTGAAGATGGCCCGCCGCCGTTTCGGTGGAGGATCGGTCACTGAGACATACCCGGCAGGCGAAGACCGAGGACACCCTCCACGTCGGGCAGCGGAAGCAGCGCCGATACAGTTTCTTCATGCTGCGACCGCGGTTGCGGGTGACGTCCGTATCAATTGCGGCACCTGATCCACGCGCGCTTGCCGCGTTCTACGGCGAGCTCCTCGGGTGGCCAGTGACCTCTACTGACCCGCCCCGACCTGATTTCCCGCCCCAGGATGGGTGGGCCCAGATGCGGCCACCTGAAAGTGTCTCCGGCCCAACCCTGAACTTTGAATACGAGGCTGAGTACGTGGCGCCGGTGTGGCCGTCGATGCAGGGTCAGCAACAGCTTCAGACGCACCTCGATATTGCTGTCGACGACCTGGCCTCCGCGGTGGCGTGGGCGCAGCACGCTGGTGCGACGCTCGCGTCGTACCAGCCCCAGGACGACGTCCGGGTCATGCTCGATCCGGTGGGCCACCCGTTCTGCCTGTTCCTGGCTGCCTGAGGCCACGTCCCGGCCGGGACCGACTTCGACTCGTTCGATGCAGCCGGGACGACATAAAGCTGTCCCGGTAGCCGACCTCGCCGGGACGTCCTACCCGGTCTGGCCGGAGCGCCCTCCGATGGGGCGGCTGACGTGGGGTGAGGAGCAGTGTCTAGCCGGGCAGCGGTGCCGATCTGTGACTCGAACGCGGACGGCTCTAGCGCGGGTCGGGCAACTCAGCGCGAGCCTTGACGTTGTAGGGCGCAAACCCCTGGCTCGTGAAGAAGCCGGCCGCGCGTTGGTTGAAGGACCAGTAGTCCAAGCGCACGTCTCGCACTCCTTCGCGGCGCGCCAGCGCCTTCACGGCGTCTAACAGGGCACTGCCTACACCTGAGCCCTGCGCCTCGGACGCGACCGCGAGGTGGTGGACGTAGAGATGCGAGTGCGCGTGGGTGAAGGCGGTCTCCGGGCGATCGACCAACTCCACGTAGCTGTAGCCCGACGCGTGCCCGTTGACCTCAGCCAGCAGCACTGTGACTGCGGGCTCCGCCAGCAGCGTGGCGAACTGCAGCGTCGAGGCCTCGAGGGCGGGCGTCTTGAACAGCTCCGGGTACGCCTGATGGTGGAGGGCCTGAACCACCGCGTTCAGGTCGGCGAGTTTGCTGGCGTCGCCTCGGACCGCTTCCCGGACCCGCACCCGCCGCCGGTCGGGTTCCTCCATGGACCCGAGGCTAGTACCAGCCACGCGCACGGCCGCGCCTTCGGCTACCCGGTCTCGATACGCGAGTGCTGCAGCGCTCGTTCGACTGAACATGCAGGAAGAAGGCGCGAGCGTCGGCGGTCGAGACGCACGTGACGGGGGTCTGGAGTAGTCCCGAAGGATCCCCCTGTGGGAACGTCCACGTCAGCCGGCTGAGGCTTTCGGGCGCGGCGTAGAGCAGCGGTGCCGTCTTTCACCCAACCGTTTGGTACTCCATGTGCATGAGTCGGCGTACCTGCTGCAGGGTGGCGTCGGCCAGGTCGTTGGCGACGGCGTTGCCAGCGGCCAGCACGTCTAGCAGGAACTTGGGATCGGCGGCGAGTTCGGCGCGGCGGCGACGGAGCGGCCGCAGCCGCTCATTCACTGCCTCGGCGACCAGGGCCTTCAGTGCGCTTGCGCCGCGGTCACCGACGTCCTGAGCGACCTGCTCGGGCAGGCGGTCGGAGCACAGCGCGGCGAGCAGCAGCAGGTTGGACACCTCGGGGCGCCGGCCGGGTTCGTAGGTGATCTGCCGCTCGCCGTCCGTGCGGGCCTGGCGGAGCAGGGCCGCGGTGCGGTCCTCGTCGTCGCGTAGGGCGATGGCGTTGCCGCGGCTCTTGCTCATCTTCTGCCCGTCCAGGCCGAGCAGCAGCGGCGCGGCCGAGAGCAACGGCTCGGGCTCGGGAAATAGCGGCGTGGCCGCGCCATAACGCTGATTGAATCGGCGGGCGATGCTCCGGGTGAGCTCGAGGTGGGGCAGTTGGTCACGCCCGACTGGGACCAGGTTCGCCTTGCAGAACAAGATGTCGGCTGCCTGGTGCACCGGGTAGGTGAGCAGCAGGCCGGACAGCGCCCGGTGGCCTGCCGCCTCCGCTTCTGCCTTGACCGTCGGGTTGCGGTGCAGCTCAGCGACGCTGACCAGGCTGAGGAACGGCAGCAGTAGCTGGTTGAGCGCGGGCACCGCGCTGTGTGCGAAGACCGTCGTCCGGTCGGGGTCGATCCCCGCCGCCAGGTAGTCGGCGAGCAGCTCGAGTACCGACTGCGGGATGTCATCGACGGTGTCCCGGTCGGCGATCACCTGGTAGTCGGCGACGACGAGAAGGACCTCGACGCCGGCGTCTTGCAGGCGCACCCGGTTGGCCAGTGTGCCCAGGTAGTGGCCCAGGTGCAGCGCGCCGGTGGGGCGGTCGCCGGTGAGCACGCGAAAGCGGCCCGGTGATGTGACGATCTCGGATTCCAGCTGTGCGCTACGTGCAGCGGCGCGCAGGTAGGACTGGTGCTCGACGTTGGTCATCGGTTCTCCTTGAACAGGAGAGCCGCCCGCAGCCAGTCGTCGGCGGGAACGTCCCGACGTCGAGCTGCCGGTCAGGGCAGCTCGCAGGACGGATCAGGTCACGGCTGCCGGATCGGCAGCTGCCACCAGGTGCTAACAGTGAGAGGCACGGGCTGAGCGTAGCCCGACCGCGGGCACCGGTGCTCCGCCTGAAGCCGGGCTACGCGGCGTTCGCTTCGAGGCCCAGCCCCGCTATGACCTCGCCGGGGGCGGTACTTCGCCGGCCTCGGTCGCCGAGCTGCGCGGCCGCCTAGCCAGCGCCCTCTACGCCGGGAAGCCTCTTGGCGCGCGTCAAGTCGTTCACCCCGACACGGGCGAGCGGCTCGCCAAACTGGGAGCCGCGGCCGCGATGCGTACCGCCGCGGCGGCCCTCCGCCGCCCCCAGTAGTCACCGCCTGCGGCAAGGAGCAACCGAGTCCCAGAAGGGGAAGGACGACCGGAGCCCGTGGACTGACGGCAGCGCCGGTCCGGCCGTCCCGCTCAGGGCTCCCGTTGCGGTGACTGGTATTCCAGCGGCTGCGCCCGAAGAGCTGGGCACTCGCCACCAGTCACTTGCACTGCCCGCAGCCAGCTGCTGCAGTCCTCCCATCAGGCTTGGTCGTCCGGCGGCATGTTCTCGTCGTCGGGGCGCAGCCCCATCATGGTTGGTTCCCCTGGTCTTTCACGGAGCGTAGTCCCGTCCCGGGATGTGCGGAAGAGGAGGCGAAAGTGCCCTCGGTGCCGTCGCAAGCGATCGCCAGAGCCGTCCGAACTTCCGCATCGCAGCAGGGCTTCAGATTGAACTCGGCTCAGGAGCGGTCACTTATCCTGCTCAGCGAGCGCGTGACACAAGGGCCCGGTGAGGGCGGTGTGTACCTGTGGGGGCCGGCGGGCCGCGGTAAAACATGGCTGGTAGACGCCGTCCTGGATGCAGCACAGGCAGCAGACCTCGAGAACGTCGTCCGGGTACATCTACATGAACTTTTTGTCCGGCTGCACAACGTCGTCGGGTTGCATCAGGACCGGGCTGGTTCGTTTGACCGAGCGCTCGACGACTTGCTCGCCGGCTGCCAGGTACTCGTCCTCGATGAGCTTTACGTGCATGACAGCGACGATGCCTGGATGGCAGAAGGCATTCTCCGGAGGCTCCTCAACGATGGAGGCAACCTAATTGCAACCTCGAACTACGACATTGACCACCTGTTGCCGCACCCGAGATTCCACCACCACGCTTCAGGCTTGATCAAGCTATTGCGGTTCCACGTCACCACGGTTCACTTTGACGGAGAAACCGACCACCGCACGTCGGTCCTCGCAGGAAAGGACAAGCCTGGCTTCTCCTCCGGTACGTGGCTGTCCCCGGGAACGCCGGCTCAGCTTGTCGCAGCCGGCCTAACTCCGCCAACCCCGGCGGCGAGGGAGTCCATCGAGGTGTCTCGGCGCCCACTGTCGGTGTTGTCGGCCTCTAAATCCGTACTTCAAGTAGGTTTTGGCAGCCTATGCGAGGGTCTGACTGCGCCTCAGGACTACCTCGAGCTAATTAGTCGGTTCCCGATCTGGGTGCTGCACGGGGTCCCGAGCATGCGGGACTGCTCCGCTGACGCACGTCAGCGGTTGGTCAATGTTGTAGACCTCCTGCATGACCATGACGTACGGCTCGTCGTGCTGGCTGACCACCTTTTGACAGAGACCTTCGAAGTAGACCACCTCCCCATCGATGCCCAGCGCACCCGGAGCCGCTTGGAACTTCTCGACCAGCGCCCCTGATTTGATCAGGCCCCGGGAATGGGCGGGACGACCGACTCCTCACCTCCTTGGCGTCTCAATAACGAATAGTCAACCTCCACCTCGTAGAAGAGATTGCTTGAACCGGTCCTTCACCAGCCCTTTCCACCGCCAGTGCGGCCGGGCGAGGCGCGCGGCGCGGGCGCGAGTAGTGCATGGACCCTCGCGCTGTGTCGCCCCTCATCGAGCCGGTACTGCCCCAGCGGCGGGTCGTTGGAACTGTCAGTAGCCAGTGCTCTACTGAGCAAGTGATTGCAGACGCTGACAGGCCGCCGGAACCACTCGATGAACTACGTCAAGCTGCACAGTGGACGGACATGGTCCTGAAGCGCGTCTCGGGCGAGGGCAGCGTCCTGGCGCAGATCGCTTCTGGCGAGCGGGATGAGGAGCTAGATCCTGAACAGGCAGTCACACTCGCCGGCCTGCTGAGGGCGACTCCACAGCGCAGTCGACGAGCCCGCGGGCAGCGGTGTCGACGTGGCAAGCACTGGCCGGCGAAATCGGCGACCAGACGGCGCCGAAGCGCTGTCCGCAACGTCGGGAACTGGTCGCTTATTACCTGGCGGCGGCATCGTACCTCCGCCACGATCTTCAGCCACAGCGCCGACAATCACCCGCCGACGATGATCACCGTGGTTTGGGGCTGGGGACAGCATTCTTACCGGCACCCCTACTTAGCGCCTCACCCGTGCTGACAGCACTCACGCACCAGCGCCGGACACTGCCTACCGAAGTCAGCCGGCCCTGAACAGCGGCTGTGTGACACTTCGGCGATGGCCACCTGGGGAACGGCTGGCGGGTTCACGACGCTGTGCGAGATCGAGCCGGCGACCACCCCCGACTTGCGCCACGTCCGCCGCCAGATCGCCCTGCTCGATGGTGTTGCCGACGCCTGCCTCGTGCCCGACAACCACATCGGGCGGGCGACGGTGTCGAGCATTGCCGTCGCCGGTGAGGTCATCGCCCTCGGCGGCACGGCCGTCGCCTGCGTCAACAGCCGCGACCGCAACCTGCTCGGCTTCCGGCGCGACCTGCTGACAGCTGCCGCCTACGGCGTCCGCGACTTTCTGTTCGTGCGTGGCGACGACGCCCCCGACGCGGTCCGCAGCGGTGACCTGACCGTCGGCACAATGATGCGGGAGGCCCGCGCCTACGAACACGCCGACTTCCGGGTCGGCGTCACCGCCCGCGCCGGCGCTCCTTTGCCGGCCTGGAAGCAGGCCGCCGACTTCCTGCTGGTGCAGATGTCCTTCGACCTCGACGACCTGCTCGGCTGGCGGCCGACCGTGGACTTCGACGGGCCCGTGCTCGCGGGTGTCCTGGTGCTGACCAGCAGCAAGATGGCCCGGCGGATCGCGTCGACCCTGACCGAGGTGAACGTTCCTGACGCACTCATCGACCGGCTCGACGACGACCCCGACGCCGGCGTCGAGCACGCCCTGGACCTGGTCGCCCAGCTCGAGCAGTCCGGTGTCTACGACGGGGTGCACCTGATCCCGGTCACCCGCGTCGCCCAGGTCGCCGAGCGCCTGCGCCACTGACCCTCCGGAGCGCCGCTCAGCGACCCGCGCTTGTCGAGCGGCAGGTCCCGCACTCTTACTGACGCGTCTGCTGCCCGGCCGCGTCATCGCCACGTGCGGAAATGGTGCGTCAGGTCTACCCTGACGTCAGGCTAGACCTGACGAGAGGTGTCCTGATGACCGACGAAGCATCTAGGGAGAAGCTCCCCGAGTGGGCGCGGAACCTGCTGGGGGTCGCGACCTTGAGCAACCCCCCGGCGTTCAAGAGCGGCACGTGGAGTGTCAATGCTGCGCTGCCCGAAGACCTCACCGAGCTGGAGGGCGTTACCGACCCGCTGCTGCTCCTGCTCAACGGCGCGGACCTGCAGGCCCGCGTCGAGGAGCGCATGGCAGCGCTCGTGGCAATGGCCCGAAGCCAGGGCCGCAGTTGGAGTGAGATCGGACGCGCCCTGGGCGTCAGCAAGCAGACGGCGTGGGAGCGCTACTCCGCAGACTCTCGAGTCCGACCGCGATCGTCGGACAGCAGTGCTTGACGTTCTGCGCCGACACCGCGACGTCCGCTTCGTCCTCGCCGCCCAGCTCCTGTCGGCACTCGGCAGCTGGCTGCTGATCCCGGCCGCTCCCTACTACGTCCTGCAGGCCACCCACTCGGCAGCGGCCAGCGCAATGGCCTTCGCCGCCGAGAGCGCCCCAGCCGTTCTGGTAGGACCGCTCGCCGGGGTCCTGGTCGATCGGATCGACCGGCGACAGGCCATGATCCTCGCCGACGTCGCCCGGGTCGGCGCCGTCCTGTTGATGCTGCTCGCGTTGGACCCAGGTCAGCTGTGGGCCCTGTTCCTCGGACTGGCGATCGAGAGCGTCTTCACCCAGCTCGCCCAGCCCGCACGCAGCGCGCTGCTTCCCCAGATCGTCGGCCGCGGCCCCGACCTGAGCACCTGCAACGCCCTCTCCGGTGCCGGCCTTGCCGCCATCCAAGTGGGTGCCGCACCACTGGGCGGGCTGCTCTACGCCGCGTTCGGGTTCCAGGCCGCGGTCCTAACCGACGCAGCCTCCTACAGCCTGTCAGCGCTGCTCCTGCTCGCCGTACACCCCCGTGGCGCCACCGGACTTGCCTCAGACACACGAGGCTGGCGGGGCGTAGCCGACGACGTCAAAGCAGGCGGCCGGGAGATCAAGAACCAGCCAGCGGTCCGCTCGGTCACCGTCACCAGCTGCCTGTTCCTGCTCGGCAACGGGACAGCCGACGCCCTGCTCGTGGCCTACCTCGGTGGACGGCTGCATCTGCCCCCGTCAACTCTCGGACTGCTGTTCGCCGGCCTTGGGCTCGCCAGCCTGCTGTCCGCCCCGTTCGCCGGTCGGCTTGTCGACCGGCTCGCACCGCGGGCCTTGGTCACCGGCGCGCTGCTGGCCGTCAGTACCAGCTTCGCGGTGCTGTTCAACCTCCCCTCCCTGCCCGTCGCCGCCGTCGTCTTCATGACCCTGGGGCCAGCCGTCGTGGCCTACACGGTCGCGGTCGGCACCCTCCTGCAGCGCGCCACCCCCGATAAACTGCTAGGTCGAGTGTTGGCGGGCTACCGCACGGCCAACAAGACAGCGACGCTGCTCGGTGAGCTCGGCGCAGTGGGACTCGTAACCGCCTTCGGGCTGATCGTCACCCTCGACGTCGCCGTCGTGGCCGTCGCCCTCAGCGCGGCCAGTGCACTGCTCCTGCCCGCGAACAGCCTCACCACCGCCGGTGCCGACACACAGGCGGCCCGCAGGGACACCACACCTTTCAGCGGGTAACAGCCGGCAAAAGGATGACCGGTCCAACGGTCGCCGCTTAGCAGGGCGAAACGCCCATGAGTCGGTCGTATCCGCGAAGGTCGCCGGGGCGCGCTGGAGCACCTCGCGCGGTTGGACGACGAGCTACAGGACTACCTCGATCCGGCCCGATCGTGCTCCGTCAGCGTCCACAGATGTTCGGCACACCGCTCGCCGCTTCCGGCAGGGGCACTGCGGTGGCCGCACCGGCCCTGGCCGAGAGGGCGGACGCTACAGCTGGGCAAACTGCGCGGGTGGACGCGCACCGCTGGATCGGCAGCCTCCCATCCGGCCTGGCCGTACAGGCGCGGCTGCTGCGCGCGTTGCTCGACGCGGTCGAGGCCGATCCGCGTTGGGAGGGCCTGGAGTTGAGCTGTTCGCTGGCCGCCGGCCGCGCCGACGCCGACTCCGACCTCGACGTCGGGCTGTGGCACGCCGAGGGGGACCGCCCGGACGATGCCGAGATTCAAACCATGCTGCGCGGCCGGGGCGAGGTCGTCGAGGTCAACGCACAGCTGTGGGAGGGGGTGCAGCGCTGGTGGGTGCAGTACGCCGACGGCGGCCAGATCGACCTGGTCGTGCTGGCCGCGGCCGACCGCCCGGGCCTAGCTCCCGGCGCGGTCCCGCTGCTCGACCGCCGTGGCCGGTTCGCCGTGGCGTTTGTGCCCAGCGTGCTGCGCGCTGCGCCGGAGCAGCCGCGGCAGTGGCTGCTCGACGGCTGGGAGGCCCTGGACAACGTCGCCAAGTACCTGCGACGCGGCTCGCTGCTGGAAGCGGTCGAGCAACTGCACCGCGCCCGCCAGCGGGTGTTCCAGCTGTGGGCCACCGGCGAAGACGTCGACTATCCCGTCTTCGGGCTGACCAGCCTGCTCGACGCCGAGCAGGCCTCTCTGCCACCAGGGATCGAAGCCACCTACCCGACCGTCGACCCGAAGTCGGCCACGGCCGCCGCCGCGACCCTGGCCGGACTGCTGAGCCAAGCCGGCTGGCATGCCGATCCCTTCCTGGACACACCGCTGGCCTCGTACGTCACCACCAGGCTTCGCTCCGCCGGCGACGGCGGCACCGGGCCGCCGGCCGTGGCCTGGTAGCGGTGGCCCGGTCTGGTTGGCCGGTGGCAGGGTCGGGGGCGTGAGTGATCTCGATCCACGGCGAGCCCGCGTGTTCGGCGCCTACGCCGAGGACTACGAACGGTGGCGTCCGGGCTATCCGGCTGCTGCGGTCGACTGGCTGGTGCCGCCGGGAGCGGCCCGCGTCGCCGACGTGGGAGCGGGCACCGGCAAGCTGACCGGCGCGCTGCTCGCCCGCGGACTGCAGGTCGCCGCGGTCGAACCCGACCCTGGCATGCTCGCCGTCCTGACCCGGCTGCATCCGGGTGCCGATCCGTACCTCGCCGGCGCCCAAGCGCTTCCGTTGCCCGACGCCAGCCTGGATGCGGTCCTGGTCGCCCAGGCCTGGCACTGGTTCCCCCGCCAGCAGGCCGTGGCCGAGGTGCGGAGGGTGCTGCGCCTCGGTGGCCAGCTCGCCCTGGTATGGAACGGCCCGGATCCCCGCGAGCCGTGGGAGCTCGAACTCGCCTCCCTCGACCCGGACAACGCCGGTCCCGACGGCACCGCCGACCGCCGCACCCTCGACTTGGCCGGCCTGCCTACCGACGAGCTCGAGACCGCGAGCTTCCCGTGGACCTGGCCGATCGGCGCCGCCGACCTGCGTGCCCGCCTCGCGACCCACTCCGCCCTGGCGGTGATGGACGTCGAACAGCGAGAACACCGCCTGGGCGCCGCCGCGGCCGTGGTTGCCGCCGAGGCAAAGAGGCGCGGTACCCCGACGGTGCCGCTTCGCCAGGTGGCCGGCTGCGTGCGATGGCAACCAGAGCCGACGGGGAATCAAGGCAGGCAGCGCGCGTAGAGGGCCGGACGGTGATGCGGGCCGCCGCCTGGCACGCTAACCGGGTGCAGGTAGGTGAGGGGCAGGCGCAGCCGTGGTGGCCCGAGCCGCCGGCGGTGGATGCGGTCGAGGTACGGCTTCGGCATGAGGACAACCGGCGGGCCTGGAACCAGGCCGCCCAGCAGTACCGGGCCGGGCTGGATGACGCGGTCGAGTATCTGCGGGCGGGTGGTGTCCATCTGCATCCGCTCGAGCTGGAGCACCTGGGCGACCTCGGCGACTGGTGTGAGCTGGCGGTGCACCTGCAGTGCGCCTCGGGCAAAGACACCCTGTCGCTGCTCAACGCAGGGGCCGGGCGGGTGGTGGGCGTCGACATCGCCGAGGGTCACATCGCGAACGCCCGGCAGGTCAGCGAAAGGTTGGGGGCGGCGGCGAGCTGGTATCGCTGCGACGTGCTTGACACCCCGCATGAGCTCGACGGCACCGCCGACCTTGTCTACACCGGCCGCGGCGCCCTGGGCTGGGTCCACGACCTGGACGGGTGGGCGGCGGTGGTCGGCCGGCTGCTGCGTCCCGGGGGCCTGTTCCATGTGCTGGACGACCATGGCGGGGCGTACCTGTTCGACCCGGCGGCAAGCGAGCTGCGGCCCAGCGGAGCGGACTACTTCGCCAACGTCACCGGCTCGCGGGGCTGGACCGAGCAGTACGTCGGCGACCTCGGCCGCGAAAGGGCTGAGCACGCCGTCAAGCACGAACGGCTGTGGCCCCCGTCGGCAGTGTTCAGCGCACTGATCGGCGTGGGCCTGGTGGTCGAGCAGTTCGGGGAGCATCCCGACGAGTACTGGCCCGCCTTCCCGCATCTTGATCCACAGGTCCGGCGGCGGCTGCCCATGACCTACACCATCACCGCCCGGAAGCCATAAACGGATCGAACCGCGCAGCAAGCGGACCGGGACCCCCAACTTTGGATCGCCCCGACCCCTGGCCCAGGCCATACATCATCGACCGGCGGATGTCCCAGGCGTGCTGGTGGGCGTCGTGAGCGTCGTTCCGCGCGACGTCAGCGACCCGCTGCTCACCCATGCCGGCGTGCAGTAGAACGGCGTCGCTTGCCAGTGCGAGGTGGACGCCCTCCTGCCAGTCACGGGCGGCGCACTCCAACGACCACAACGCTCCTGCCAGGGGGAACCCGCTCGTAGGCGCGGGCTCGGGCGAGCAGGTTCTCGTCGTACCCGGGCACCTGCTGGCTGCCGTCGAGCGCGGCGCGCGCCGGCCAGGCGCTCAGCCCGGATCTGTCGGTGACATGGCAGACGTAGGCCCCGGCGGTCCAGCCAGGTCGGGGTGCCGCTGGGAGCCGTCGGTGTCGCCAAGCAGCTCGGCATACCGGACGGGAACACGCGCAATCAGGTCCATTGCGGCATCGGGGTGATCGACCAGTGGAAGCCGCATTGCCGGCACAATCTGCTGTTGTCAAGCACCCAGTCACGAGCCACCCGTGCTGCGCGGTTCGTCGGAACGCGCGTTTGGATGATCCGTCGGTGCGCGCGTCGGGAGAGCGTCTTGGGCTGGACCAAGTACGCAGGCTTCCTCTCGGATGGCTAGCAGATGTCGGTACCGTCCGGCCATGTCAGACGAGGAGTTCTCGACCGCGACAGAGCTGGACGCCCTTCGCAGCTTCCTTGACGGGTCGAGGGAAGCGTTGATTCGCACCTCAGTCTTGCTCGTAGGGCAGCCGCCTGGCTGGCATCCACACGGTGGACGACCGTCGCCTGCACCGTGTTCCACACGGGCATCGCCTGCATGAGCTCGAGCAGGTCAGCGACCTCGACTTCGTCGGTTCCTACGAAGGGCGATCAGGGGCTGCGCGGTGCGGCCATAACCGCTCGTGCCCCGCGCCGCCCGGCGCGAGACTGGGCGGATGGTGACGCCCGAGCAGCTCTGGCCGCCGTTCGCCCTGACTGTGACGGCCGGTCCGCTGACCCTGCGTGCGGTGCGGGACGAGGACATGCCGGCTCTCCTGGAGCTGGTGCTCGCCGGGGTGCACGACCCGGCGGTCATGCCGTTCTCCACGCCCTGGACCGATGCCGCACCTGCAGACCTGCTCCGCCAGTCGGCCGCCTACTACTGGCGCAGCCGCGCCGACTTCGCCCCCGCCTCCTGGTCGCTCGACCTCGTCGTGCGCCTGGCCGGCGAGATCGTCGGCGTGCAGGCGCTCTTCGGTGAGAACTTCCCGGTGACGCGGGTTGCCGAGACCGGGTCGTGGCTGGGTCGCGCCCACCAGGGGCGGGGCATCGGGACGCTGATGCGCCAGGCGGCGTGCGCGCTCGTGCTCGACCACCTGGGCGGCGAGCAGCTCACCTCCGCGGCCTACGAGGACAACCCCGCCTCGCTCGCCGTCAGCCGCAAGGTGGGGTACGTCGACAACGGGGTCGAGCGCCGGCAACGGCGGGAGGGCGAGCTGGCCGTCCTGCGACGTCTCGTCCTGACCGTCGACGCCTTCGTCCCCGGGCCGGACCCGGTCCAAGTCGAGGGCGTCGAGGGGCTCCGGCGTGCCATCAGCCTCGACCGGGATGGTCGGCGCTAACCAGACACGCCACTGCGGGCCGCTGAGCGCGAGGTGTGGACGTGGCATCGGCGCGTGCCGAAAGCCGAACCCTCGCCGGCACATGAGCTTGTCGTCTACGTGGGCGGCCAGACGTTGAAGTGGTCCTCCGGCTCAGGGTCGGTCAAGCAGCGGGCTCGGCGAGTCCAACACCTCGGGCAATCGTCGAAGGTCGGCCAGCACCCGCGTATCGAACCGCTTGTTTACCTTTCCGTCATTGATCATGGCTGACCATCCCCGCTCTGTGATGACTACATCGCAATAGGGAACGGAGATCGCTAACGCCGTGACGTCGTTCAGGTCGTTGCCCTCCCAGAGCTTCTGCGGATTCGACTGGCGCAGGCGGCGCAGCTCGCGCTCCACCCACCTACTCGGCATGGCGTCGATCAGGGGCTCCAACGCTTCCCTGCCCCTGTCGTAGAGCCGGTTCAGGTCCACCCCTAATCCGTGAGCCGCCTCCTCCAATGGGTCCAAGATGTCGACGATCGCCGTCCCGGTCATCAGGTGGCCTAGCCGGTGCCGCCCAATCTCGGCGAGGCTGTCCCGTACGGAGTTCTGGCCGCTGACAAACTCGTCGCCCGTCAGACGCATGTGCCCGTTGAG
>JAABUZ0100007632.1_pt1 | contig 12982 bp, 10 predicted proteins | sample 5562091 | NCBI WGS metagenome assembly JAABUZ01 (sample SAMN12813069, study PRJNA571459) | rock metagenome | isolation source: Antarctica rocks | place: Antarctica: Victoria Land, Linnaeus Terrace sud | collected 2015-12-21 | reverse complement strand
TCAATCTGTGTGAAACGGTCGAGCCGGTAGGGCACGCTATCCTTTCCTCACCGCCCTCATTCCGGTCAGTTTGCACCTGACCAGGTCCCTCCAAGTGGGGGACACTCGAAGCTTAATGTATAAGGGCGCGCGGCCGCACAGGGCGCGCTGCCGCGCGGGAAAAGACGGCAATGGGTTCGATTCGTTTATATGTCACCGCGATAACGCGCGAGCATCGACCGCCTCACTATCTAAATTAGCACATCATCCTTGACAAAGTACCCTTGTAGGTGGTATGATTAGAGGGTGAGGGGCGGCAGGCTCCCACGGACGCCGAGGCAGAGGGAGGGCGGCGAGACATGGCACGACGGGCACGACGACGCGGACACCGAGACCGACACGGCACGGCCACCGTGCACCGGACGGGGCGCTACACCTTCGAGGTCGCCAGCGGCACGCGGGCGGGGCTCACGCACACCCAAGACGTGCTGCACCTGAAATGCTCGTGCGAGGCGGGGCAGGAAGGCATCCGCTGCTGGCACTTGGCGCGGGCGCTCATGGCCGAGCAGGGGTATCGCATCATCGCCCCGAGGAAGGCGCGCACGGGACAGATCGGACAGGCCGTGCATACCACGCCGCCGACGCCGCAGGTCCCGACGCGCGCCCGGCCGGCGGGCATGGCTGGCCTGTTGGAGGCGTTCGGCGTCTAAACGAACACGTGGGCGGGGGATGGAGGTCCCCCGCCCACGCATGAAGCACCACGGAAGGGATCAACCAGCATGAAGACCCAAGCCGCAGTAGCCACCCCCAGTATAGCGCCCACGACCGCATCGGCCGAGGGGCGCGCCAATCCGACCACAACGAACCTTGCCAAGATCGACCAGTGGATGCAGCGCCTCGCGGACGAGACCGATCAGGCCGCGCAGGGCGCGGAGTTGACGCATTACCTTCAGACCGTGAGCCGTTTCTATAGTTACAGCGCGCACAACTGCGCCCTGATTGCCATGCAGCGCCCCGACGCCACGCGCGTCGCCGGCTACCGCGCGTGGCAGGCGCTCGGGCGGCAGGTCGTAAAGGGCGCGAAGGGGATCGCCATCCTGTGTCCGGCCCCGATCAAGGGCAAGACGGAGAGCGGCGACGACGCCGTGGTTGCCCTGCGTTTCAGGGCCGGCTACGTGTTTGACGTGGCCGACACCGAGGGCGCTGACCTGCCCGCGCTGACCGTCCATGCGGTCGAGGGCGCGCGGTACGACACCCTCTTACGGCAGCTTGTCGCGGTCGCGGAGCGCGGCGGCTTGCGCGTCGCCTTCAAGCCGCGCCTGGTCCAGGACGCCAACGGCGTGAGCCACGGGGACGGCCGCATCGAGTTGAAGGCGGGCAACCCGGCCGGCAACCTCTGCAAGACCTTAATCCATGAAGTCGCGCACGAGCGGATGCACCGGGCCGAGGAGCGCCGCACCTTCACCACGCAGCAGGTCGAGTGCCAGGCCGAGGCGACGGCGTATGGCGTGTGCCAGGCACTCGGCGTCCCCTGCCCGAACTCGCCCACCTACCTGGCGTTGTACCGGGTCTCGCGGGATGTACTGGCGTCCAACCTCGACGCCATCAGGCGCGGCATCGCGGTTATCATGGGCGAGCTTGCGCCCCTAATCGAGGCGACCACAGCCGAGACCGAGGCGGCATAGAGACGGCAGCGCGGAGGGCTGGCCCCTAGACACAGGACGCCGGCCCTCCCCCTATAGCGGATACAAGGAGGAACGATCAATGGCACGGACAGCGACCGCGAAGACCGCGAAGACACCGCGCACCATCACGGGCACAGTGACCGAGGCCGCGCCGGCGGGCACAGCCGCCACGGCGCTGCCGGCTCCCGGCGCCGCCGCGTTGGCTGAGTGGCGCGAGATCGCCGTGGCCGACATCGCCACCGATGGGAGCAACCCGCGTACCCTGTTCGACCTGGACGGCGAGGCGGGCCTGCGCACGCTGGCCGCGTCGATTAAGGAGCACGGCCTGGTGCAGCCGATCACCGTGCGGGCGAACGGCGACGCCGGGGAGGGCGCGCCCCCCTACCTCCTCGTGGCCGGCGAGCGCCGCTTGCGCGCCACGCGGGACGTGCTCAAGCAGTCCATCATCGCCGCCATCGTGCGCCACGACCTCGCCCCGGCCACGGCGCTGGAGGCGACCATCCTGGAAAACCTCCAGCGGTGCGACCTGCACCCGATGGAGGAGGCGCGGGGGCTGGCCCGGTTGCGCGCCCGCCACGGGTACACCGTCGAGCAGATCGCCAGGAAGCTGGGGCGCGGCACGGGGTGGGTCAGGGAGCGGCTCAAGCTGTGCGACCTCCCGGCCACGGCGCAGGACCTCTATCTGCGCGACGCGAGCGGCCGGCTTACCCTGGGACGCGTGCTCAAGCTGCACGAGTACACCCACGGCAACCGGGATAACAAGGGCTTCCCGCGCCTGATCGAGGCCATGGCCGACGACATGGTCAGGGGGATGAACGACGACGCGTACCCGAGCACCACGGCGCGCCTCCACGCGGGGCTCGTCAAGCGTCTGACCCACTGGCATAACGACCAGGGCGGCGCGTACGGCGGCAACTACTTCGACACGCGGGCCGTGTGCCGGGCCTGCCCCTTCGCCGCCTACCGCTCTCCCTACGGCGACTACGAGGGCTTCTGCTTGATGCCCGACCACTACGCCGAGTTGCACGCCAAGGGCAAGGCCCGGTGGGAGGAGGCCGAGGCCGCGCGCCAGAAGGACACGCCCGCCGTCCTGCCCGGCGTCGCCCTCGCCAACCCCATCACCGCCGGCTACGTGCGGCCCGTCGAGAAGACGGCGGCGCAAAAAGGCAAGGAGACCAGGACGCGCCGCCTCGCGCAGAAGGCCGACTACATGCCGAACGTGCTGGCGGTGCGTCGCGCCGTGGACCTGATCGCGTCCGTCGAGGTCCACGACCTCGCCACCCTCGCCGCGTACACCCTCGTCACGGTGAGCCTGGGTAAGGAGGACTGGGGCGAGATCGCGCGGCGGCACGATGTGGACGTGGCCGCGCTGATGCGCGTAGGGGGCAGCACGCGCCCGAGCGCGGACCACATCAAAAAGTTGCGCAGGCTCGACCCGCTGGGCCTGGTCAAGGCGACGATGGAGGCGCTGCTAGTCCGACAGGCCCAGGCTGCGCGCGACTACGAACCCGACAACCACTATAGCGCCGGCCCCGATCCGGTGTTCAAGCTCTACACCGGCGACCAGACCAGCGCCAGCGCGCCAGACGCGCCCCTGTCTCCGACGTTTGCCCCTGTTGGCGGCGGGATCGCGGCCGCGCCGGCAACGGGCGATGACGATGATGCCGAGGAGGAAGCTGCCATCGAGGGTGTGGACCAAGACGCCGTGAGCGAGGAGGACAGCGCCGAGGACGACGCCTAACAGGGACGGGGGGGGCCGGCCTTGTGCTGGCCCCCCGCGTCCCCGCGTCGTTGTGGGCTGGACCCTCCCCCGGCCCGCCCCATGCGCTACGATAGAGGGCAGGAAGGGGAGGTCCTGCGTGTTTGATAAGGAGGGTCGTCCGTTGTATACGACGACCGAGGCAGCGGCCATGCTCGGCGTCTCGCCCAATACGGTCAAGAGCGCCATCAAGCGGGGCGTCCTGGCGCACGAGGCGATCCACCCGCGCCTGAACATGGTCACGCTAGAGGCTATCGAGACCTATCGGCGCGAGCGGCTGGGCCAGCGCGGCGGCTACCGCCCCGGCGCGGGGCGGCGACCGCAGCCGTCGACCGAGGCCCCGCTCCTGGAGGCATCGACTGCCGAGGATGATCCTCCTACAGGAGGGCAAGGCCGATGAACCAGGATCGTGGTGAGCCTCCCACGATCGTCTACGCGATGCGAAATCTTTTTCGGGCGGCACACGGACGCGGAGCTGCGGGAACTGCTGGCCCTGGACCCGGCGCGGGAGCCCGAGGTGCCGGGCTACCAGGCGACGCGACGGGCACGGCTCGGGCGCGAACGGCGGGACGCGGAGGAGCAGGAGCGGCAGGAGCGGCAGGCGCGCCTGCGGGAGGAGATCGCGGCGAAGGCCGACCCGGCGGTGGCTGTGTTCGCGTGCCACACCATCCTGGCACGCACGCCGGAGCCGTTCTTGCGCCGCCAGTTCGCCGCGTGCTACGGCGCCAACCTGGGGGAAGTCGCGTTCGCCCATGAGGCGGAGGAGGTGGGAGCCGAGGGCCGGGCCAACCTCCTCTCGCTGACGCGCATCATCCTCGACCAGTGGGACGGGGTGTTCGCGGTGTCGCTCTCACGCTATGGAATCGTGGGCCGTACCGCCGTCGCCGCCGTGCGGCGCGACCAGAACGAGCCCGCGCACTGGTCGGCCGCGACGCCGTACCCGGTCGAGCGCGCCCTGAAAGCGGTCGGCCACGTCCGGGCGATGCTGGCAGAGATCGGCGCGAGCGACATGTTACCGGCCATCGAGGCGCAGCGCCGGACGATCAAATTGTTCGAGTAGCGGGAGTAGCTGACGGCCGGTGCCACGCCCCCGACAGGGGATGGACGCGTGGCCCCGGCATCATCATGGAGCGATCAAGCGCCGTGGTATAGTGACGCCAAGCAGGGAGGATACTATGAACCCGGACGAGCTGATAAATTATCTGAACGACAACGCCGGCGCCGAGACCCTGCGCATGAAAGCGGTGTGGGGCTTGTTCGATGCATCCCCCGGGTACGATGCCGAGGCGACGGGCATCGTGATGTACGAGCGCACGGCCGAGGGCACACGCCCATCGCCTTTTTCCAGTACGGGATCACTCTCTTCCTGGCGAGGGCTCCTCCCTGTGTTAGACTGCCGTAGTCAGGGACATACACATCCACAACTTCAGATAGAAAATAGTGCAGGAATTAGGTAAGCAACTATACTATGGCCCTAACATCTCAACCCTCGCTTGCAAATCTGCCCGACGACCGAGAGTACCTTGTCAATCTGTACAACCAACTCTGGATAAATCTGAGTGGAGCTGAAACGCGACTACTTCAGTTTCTTGGTTTGTATGGTGTTGCGGTGGGATTATTCGTCAATGCGACGCCGAAATCTCTCCCGCCAGGTTCGGCCAGCATCGCTACAACGCTTGTCTCGCTCTGGGTCGCACTAGTTGCGTTGGATGCGAACCATTGGGCTCAGCGTAATCATGCACTTGTCATACTGGTGGAACAGCGTCTGGCAAGTAATGACTTACTCTCGCAGCTAGTACCTTCGCGATATCGCGAGTTGAGATATGACCTTGGGTCAATCTATTTTGTCCATTTGTGTTTCGTCGGCATCATTGCCGTAGCACTAATCATTTCCACCTTTATCTCGCAGCCTGATTGGGCCGTCTTGGTTTCGTCTGTCCTTCTTGTTCTTGGAGTAGTACTTGTCAACCAGCAGTATCGGCTGCGGAGGGACAGATTTATTGGTGAGTTCAGTGCACTTGGGCATACGGTAGAGAGTCGTCCATTGTGGAGCAGCTTTGCGCGGTCGCTGACCTCTAAATCCGTTCCATGAAATTGATGCGTTACATGAAAGAGCAAAGAACGATTAGCGCGTCTAGACATGTCCGAAACAATAACGGCGCATTTGTGCCCCCAAAGGTACCAGCCCAAACCGACACAGTATAAATCCTTTACATGCCGACTACACGTAGTCGACGGGGCGCCGAATAGCTCTGAACGGGTTAACGGCGCAAATGGTCGATTTGTTCGGGTATTGCGAGCGTGCAGCCGCTTCCGCCTTCACCCAGACCGGGTGGTCATCCCGCCACAAGGGATGCCGCTCAATCAGGATTTTGGGGCGGGAAGAATGGACATAGCCTTGCAAATCCCCGCATCGGATCGGCGTATCGTAGCCGAGTCGACGTAGGGTCGTCGGAATCGGAGCCTCGGAACCCCGGACCAAGCTATCCCAGGGATTGGGCGCCGAATCCCAATTGGACGTCAGGTCGATAACAGTCCCATCTGACCATGCCAGCCGCGCCATGTCGAGAGCTAAACGCCAGTCGAGCAGACCGTGGTACGGCAGGTTGCCAAAGTCGCGCAAGCACCGATTGCAGGATGTGTCGCATTCGGCCCCATGCGGGGTTTGCTCCCCTGGAGATGGCTGCGTCTCGATCCATCTAGCTGCCATTGACATCGAGAGAGTCGCATCACTTTGCCTAAAGAGTTGCTCCAAACGATCCGGCTTGGCCAATTCGTTGCAGTAGCCAGCGCCGTTTTCGAGGCTATCGCAAAGGAACGCCTCACCGATTGGGCGTCCTCCCTCAGACCTTGACCTGAAGCTCGCTTGCAGCTCTTGAGAATCAACGTCCAACATCTCTCCGGCCGCGATGCGTAGCCAAAAAGCGAAAGAATACCATGCAGCGCGTCCTTCGACGGTGGTAGGATCGGCGAAAACGCCAGTGGGCCAGACGTTGATCCCGACGAGCAAGATATCGGTCATGCGTCGCGAGAGGAGCGCCACACGCTTCGCCCCTCCATACACAGTGACGGAGGCAGATTTATCGTCTGGATCGGGCGCGACCGCGTAGGCGCCCTTTTCCGTCCCATCGAAGACTTTCGCGTTCTGGAACGCGAATCCTCCCTTACCACCATTGTCATTGAGCGAGAGGATGTGATCCGTTAACGTGCTCACCGACACGTTTCCGACTGTGCCGGTCGCCGCGTTCGCTATGCTCGCGCCAGCGCCCACGTTCAGCGTGGGGCGCGTCGACCGCGGCTGCCAGTCGAACTGTCCCTCGAAGTCCTGTGGTTCCAGGTCGGTGAAGAAACCCTTCGGTTCCCGTGCGTCGATAACCCGTAATGTCGGCTCGGAGAAGTGGCAGATGGGGCACTGCTGCATGGGCAGGTCGAGGCTATTTGCCGGTAACGTCACGGAGGGCGTGAAAGGCATAATCGTCGCCTGGCAGTTGTCGCAGAGTCCGATCATCATATTCGAGTTAGCTTCGTACAAAGGCGGGTTGAATCCCTCCTGGGCGATGACTTTGTTGCCGCGCGGAGCGAAATCCGCGACGCCGATCGCCGTATAGACCGCTTTGTCCTTCACCGTCTGCGATCCGGGCGCAAATTGGCTGATGGCCACATCCAGGTCGCGATCCACGATATTGGCGTCGGGAGGCCAGGGATACGCTTTGCGCGGCCACCGCGTATACAGTAGCCGGACGCGTGTCGGGAATCCGAACATGGGGAGGAGACCGGCGTTAGCCAGGCGCTCACTGAGCGCATCCTGTGTGTAGGAGCGATCATCGGCCACCTCGGTCATCCTGGCGACAAGCTTGTTGCGCAGGTAATCGAGCATGTCGGTTCTGAAGGACACCCCAGATGAACCGGCCCAAACCGTCTCCGTTGACAGCGCCTCCATGACAGATAGGATCGTTCGTTCGTTGGCGGAACTCCGCAGCCAAGCCTCGATGCCCATCGCGTATGCCGACCATTCCTCCGCCGTTCCAAACGCGCCGTGGACATTATCTCCACCGTCCGCATCCAGAACATCGACAACACTTGCAAACGCCTGGCGCAGCACCTCCTTGATGAGAACCCTCTCGAAAATCGGTTGACTCTTCATATCGACGTAGGGCACTGGCGGTGGATCACCGGTGATGCTCTCGGGGCGTTGGAAATAAAAATCGTCGTGGCTCCTCCCTCGGCAGAAGGTCACCGCCAAGGAAACGCCCGACGCGCGTCGTCCAGCACGCCCAACGCGTTGTTGGTAATTGAAACGCCGCGGGGGCATGTTGGCCATCATGACGGCATTGAGCGCGCCGATGTCGACGCCCGCTTCCATGGTCGTGGTGACGCTGAGCAAGTCGACGCCGTCGATGAGAGGAGTTTCACCGGGAATGAAGACGTTTTGGAACCAGCGTTGGCGTTTCGGCCGGGTATCTTTGTCTGTCTGCCCGGTCAGTTCCTCACAGTGCATGCGGAAACGCACGGCGTCGCCGCGCTGCGTCAGATCAGTATAGTAATCGAAGTCGGACGGAGCTGCCGATGGGACCAGACGCGTCGGCTTTTCTGTCTCGGGGCAGTTACCCACGTCGTGCAGATAGAAGGCGTTACACTCCGGACAACGATAGCCAGCGCGCTCCGTTGACGCGTCATCGAGCCGCAAGACCAACGACAGATGATCGGGAGCCAGAACAAGACCGCCCGTTGATGGCAAGCCTGCCTCGGATCGTAATAGCTGCTGTTGCACCTCGACCGACGCGATACCTTCACCACTCGCGAATCGGACCGCAAAGGAGCGTAATTTGTCGTCATCCCCCTGCCATACGTGTTCAGCATACTGATGCAGACGGCGGGTCCCAAGTTGACGAATGACCGCTTCCGTCGCGTGGATCAGGTTCTGCGGCGGCTCCTCATAGGGGGAATAACTAATCCAACCCTGTCCTAAGCCCTCGATTGTACGAGCGATGTGCGGGAAGAGAGCATACATCACTTCACCCATCAAGAGCGCGTTCATACGGGTAATGTGATTGTTCTGTTCCTGGGTCGGGTTCACTAGGGAACTGACCCTGCCCGGTTGGCTCCAGTCATAACACGTATACCATGGTAGGCGACCTTGCTTCTTGTCTCCCGACCGATACCACAGCGCATTGTAGACAGGGCCACCGGAACACATACCTAATAGCAACAGCCTTTCGCGTATGGCGTCACGCAATCGTTGGAGCGATAGTCGTCCAGGATACAGTTGTAGGAGGGACAGCCACTGCTCTCGCGCTTGCTGCTGGCCTGGCGGCATGCCGAAAACCCAGGCCATTGCTTCCATGATGACGGCACTGGGATTGGCGTCGACAAAGCGCTGTCGAGCCGCGGCATCATTTTGCTGCGGTGGCGATGCAACGAGAGCATATAGCGCGGGGTTCAACACCTGTAGCATGGGAAGATTGGCCGAGTTGCCGGCGAACATCACCCTCAAATAAGCGGCCAGATCGTCCCAATACTGGCGATACGACTGGATCAGCGCGACCCGCACCATGTCGCGGAAATGGTCGCGCTCCATGCCAGCAGCCAGCTTCGCAGCGTCCTGGCGACTGTCCGAAAAGATAACCAGCTTCCGCGACGTGATCGCGTCGGTTGTCGGCGCATCAGATAGCATCTCACGGAACAGGCTCGTGGCGAGCACTTGCGTCGCTTTCTGAAAGCCCGTCCGATGATTGCGCAACGGCGACTTGAACGTCTTCTTGTAGCGGTAATCGGCGTCGCAACGCGCGCATTTGGTCGGCATCGCCGATTCACCGCCTCCGTCCTTACCCACAACCTGGTAGAGCCAACCCGGTATGTCCCCTTCCATGGGATCCGTTTTGTCTATCCTGACAATGCCGGTCGTACGATTGAGTTTCGCCTTCACCCATGCTCGCTTGATCTTGTCGAGGGTCCAATCGATGTCTTGCGGCGGCGTCGCCCACGCGGTCTTATCGTGCGGCAGTGGCCAAAATACTGCATACGTTCCATGCCGTTGCGTAAGGCTGACGCGGTCAGGCATGGCCTCGAGATCCGGCATATCGGCGGTGAGGGTGAGGATGTTTGTCTTGCCGACCTTCTGCTCTGTCTTATATCCGCCAAGATAGACATCGCCACACACCTCGCACACGATGAAGTCAAGGATGCGAGATCCACATGAGCACGCGATTCTGTGCGTCGCATGCAGCGCGCCAACCGTCGGGCGCTGAGCGAGGGGCGCTGCCGCACGTGCTATCATATTGACCTCGGACTCCTGATGCTTGTCGGGGTCGTCGCAATCGGGGTTGCAGCACGCCCACAGATTCTGCAACGTATGGAAGAAAAAATGCCCGCGCACCGGCTGGGCCGAACGGGCGGTACTCGAGCGCCGCGACATACCGAGCGCGAGCAACAACCCTCGCAGCGCGCCGGACGGCATGGAGGAATCTCTCGGCACAAGTCCTGGAAAGAGTTCGTGGTCCAAGTCGCGCGCTCGCGTCGGCCGGACGGTACCGTTCGCCGCTCGGCAGGCGTCGCGCAACGCGTCGGGAGCGTTGATGACATGGAGCGCCTCTCCTAATTGCTCGATCTCCTGTCCCGGACGGACCGCTTGCCCGAGGCGGCCGGCCAAAGTACCCATAGCGGCCTTGATCGCAGGGTCTTCGACCAGCGGTGGCCCCGCGTCGGCGTTCGACTGCACATTGCCCGCGAATTGCTCGAATGCATCCCGATATTGACGCATCTGCAGGCGCGCAAAGTCCTTTGGCGGGGTCTGCTCGCCTTTGATGAAGCTGAATCGATCTCGCCCAAAGAACTCGCGCAGGAATTGCCGCCCCTTGGCGTCGTCATCCAAGCTCGCGGTCGTGGTCAGGATGCGCAATTTGGGAGAATCAGGGGTCAAGCCGAGGCGCGACAAGAGGAGTCGGATGATATACGCGACCTCGGTTCCCGGCGTTCCGCGATAGGCATGGAGTTCGTCGACGATGAGGAAGAACTGCCGCTCGGGATGATCGTCCTCCGCCAACCAAGCCCGCGTCGTCTCGAAGATAGAGTCTTCTATGCTGCGCATCAGCATAATGTTCAACATGGAGTAGTTCGTGATCAGGATGTCCGGAGGTGTCTCTTGCATATCCCAGCGCGACCACATTTCGCCACCATCGAGCCGAGGGAAATAGTATGCGATGTCCGAATCGGCGTCACGGTTCGCCCGCAAGCCATCAATGACCTGGATGCGTTGCAGTTCGAGATTGGACAGTTCCTGGCGCAGCCGCGCTTGGCGACTTCTATCGGTCGAGGGACCTGCGAGCGGCGTCAACCCGACGTATCGGCCGAAAGTGATGCGGTTGCCGCCCCTGTTGCGATCTAACCATTTGTGGACAGTGTCGTTGTCGAGGGCGATACGGAGCCGCCGCAACTGGTCCTCGACGAGAGCATTGAGCGGGTAGAGCACGATAGCGCGTAGCGCCGTTGGGCGGGTCACGTGTCCCCACTGAGGTGCCCGCCTGCCCTTGTCATTCGTTTTTTCATCCCACCAGCGGCGGTCGCTGGGTTCGGGATCCGCGCGCGTCCACCCGCTCGACTCGCGCGCCAGTTGCGCAAACAGAGGCAGTAGGAAGCTCTCCGTTTTTCCTGATCCCGTACCCGTCGTCACGACGACATCCTGGCCTTGGTCGACCACCGCGCGCAAGCTCTCCCACTGGTGCTGGTAGAGTGTCTGGCCCGGACGGAAGAGCGCCGCGCCAATGTCGGCGAGATCGCCATACTCCGGCGGGATTTGTTCGGCGGCGGCAGCCAAGTTCAAGCCGGACGAGCGGTAGACCGGGACCGTTTCTACGAGGGGGTCTTGGCTCAAGACCCCAGTCTTTGCCAGCAACGTCTCTCGTTCCCCGGTCAAGACCGAGGAACGCAATGGGAACGCGCTCTTGAGATACAAGCGATACAGTCGATCTAGTCTCTGGTACGCGCCGAGGAGGTCATGCATGGTTCAGTTCCTTATCGCGCTCGTGTAGCAAACCGAGTTTCGTCTCAAGCATATCGAGCATAACGGGTTCGATGCCGTCGTAGATCAACCATGGCCCTTCACGGAATGGTAGGCGCCCTGATGCTAGCACAAGCGCACGTTCGTACAATTCAGGCCATCTCCACGCCTCTGGGATCGCCAATTGACGCGTCGCGTGCTGATACCGCACGCAAGAATACTCACCATCGGCGTAATGCGCTAGGAAGCGCAACCCGTACCAGTCCCCGCGCAACCAACGATCCTGTCTGGCATCGTACAGGATGGTGTATTTAGGTTTGATGGCACCTTTCCCTCCCACCTCCATCGGCCATAACTCGTACAAGCCTGTCTGATGCGCAAAAGCGACATCGACGAATTGCTGGCCATCGAAACGCTTCATGTCGAAGAGGGAAGGGATGAGCCCCGGCAACTGTTGCAGGTATTTAGCCCACTCCGTCACAGGCGGTAGGGCGCGCGCCAGTCGCACCGCGGCGTCATCTACGATGCGGACACGTGCGCCGACTTCATGGCTCGCTAAGCAGTCGACAATTGTATTCGCATCGTCCGTATCGATGGAGATACTGGCTGGTCCGGCGCCGTCTTGTTGAGGGAGCGTACGTAGCGGAGAGATCGTTTGCAATACGGCTAGCACATCCTCGTCGCGCTGGCCGCACAACGTATAGTCCCTCTCGTCCTGGTCGTATTCCCGTCGCACCAAGATAGGCGGCGCGATCGACCAGCGCATCCCATCCATAGATGTCTCGACATGCCCCAGCAGCCGCAGTCGTCTCAGTATCCTCCACGCCATCATCCCATCGTCTTCCAACTCCAATGCATGGCAGGCGGATTGAAACTGCGGCCAGCTACCCGAGCCGACAGCCGACAGCCGAAAGCCAGAGGAGCAATCGATCGTACCGATGGGTACGCGCGACGATGGCGTCGAGGTCGACGTGGCGGTGGACCACGCTGTTCACGTCTTGGCCGAATGGATCCTCGTCCAGTTGCCGGTGCAGTACGACGTAGGGGATACGGCGCGTGTAATGGTGGACGTCCATCGGCGCACCTACCATAGACGTGATTTGGTCTAGAGTGAAGGGGTCTGACATAGGCACGTTCGCGAAAGGGAGTTGGAAGAGGCGGTTGATCTCCACTGGCATTACACCGATCACCGCACTCTCGATGCCGAGAAAAAGATAGAATCCGCCCCTGAGCGCCTTTTTCTCCGCGTACATGACAGGCACGACATTGCTGATGTTGTCCTTCTCGATCGTCGTGCCGATGAGGCTGATGATGTAATCAGGCTTACCCATGCAGTGTAGCGCCTTATACCATAGCGGCATCGTGTTCCCTCCCTCCATCGGACGAATGCTCGACCGACGCGCCGCACACGTACGTATCCCCCAAGGAAATCATTCGGGTGTGTTTCATCTAGGTTGGAGGGGGTGGCGGGCAAGGGCCGCACACGGCAAGATGAGAGTGTTAAGCAACCCATCAAGCCGAAGGAGACCGCAGATGTCCGCCACCCCTGCCCCGAGTGTACAC
>JAABUZ0100007630.1_pt1 | contig 12984 bp, 13 predicted proteins | sample 5562091 | NCBI WGS metagenome assembly JAABUZ01 (sample SAMN12813069, study PRJNA571459) | rock metagenome | isolation source: Antarctica rocks | place: Antarctica: Victoria Land, Linnaeus Terrace sud | collected 2015-12-21 | reverse complement strand
TTCGCCATTCGTGCTGTTCCGGTCCTGGAGAGCGACGGCACCATCCGTGAGTGGGTCGGCATCCACACAGATGTCACGGAGCGCAAAGAAATGGAGGCGGCGCAGGCAGCGTCTGCCGCCCAGCAGCGCCAGTTCCTGCGGGACGTGCTGGCAAGCGTGACGGAAGGGCGACTGCATCTGTGCAGCACCCCCGAAGAATTGCCCTCGCCGCTGACGCCTCTTGGCGACTGGGTCCCTCTCACCCTAGCAGAGGGACTGCGGGAATTGCGTCAGCGGACTCAGGACGCGGCGCAAGCGGCTGGCCTGACAAACGAAGGGCAGTATGACCTGATGACGGCGGCGTCGGAAGCGGGCATGAACGCCATCGTCCACGCGGGCGGCGGAACCGGGCAGGTTTCGTTCAGTCCTGACGGCGTCGTTCAGGTACGGGTCGAGGATCATGGCAGAGGCATTGACACGGAGAACTTGCCGAAAGCCACCCTGTCCCGCGGTTTCAGTACAAAGGCGACGCTTGGGCATGGGCTGAAGATGATGCTTGAGACCGGGGACCGTCTTTTCCTGCTGACAGGTTCAAGCGGGACGACGGTTGTCTTAGAGAAAGACCGAGATAAGCCGCTTCCGGGCTGGATGTAGCCAAAGTACACGCGCCGCTTTTCAACGCGGCTGGGGCATCACCGCTTTCTTTTGTTCAAGCAGTCTGATGAGGTCCGGGAGCGCCAGGTGCGGTTCCAGGGCTGGTAGCGACGGTGGGCGCGGTTTACGATGTCCTCGGGTCGCTTTTTGTTGCATACTCTCACGCATGAGCAGCCAAAAAGATAAACAATTGTTGACAAAAATTAGTGGAGCGCGGAAAGAACGAGCCAGAGCAGAACAGACGCCGCCAGAAGCACCGCAGGTGTCGCAAGTAATCCAGCACGCAGAAACTGCCCTGCGCCAATGTCCTCACCCTTCTTGCGGGCGGTCGTGATAACCAGCATTGTTGCCAGCGACCCTGCCACGGTGAGGTTCGGCCCGATGTTGCAGCCCAGAAGAGACCCATAGATGGCTGGCGGCGCGGCGTGGGCCTGGTGCAAGGTAGAGATTGCCAGCAATGCCATCGGGATGTTGTTGACGACGTTTGTGCCAACGCCCGAAGTAAACGCCGTCGTCAGGATGACCAGGAGTGGATGGTGTCCGACGGCGCTCAACCCGTGAGCCGCAAAGCGGGCCAGTCCCAGATTTTCGACGCCCTGGATGACCACGAACAGCCCGACGACAAAGGGGAACAGAGGCCAGGAAATTTCCCCGACAATGTCTGCCTTGATCTGCCGCCGAACCAGCCCCCAGACCAGTAGCACGCCGCACCCCACGAGCGCGATGAGATAGGGCTGTACCCCCCGGAGTGAACCGACGAAGTAGCCTATCAGCACGCAGGTGAGTACCGCAATGGCACCTCGGAAGTACGGCTGGTCCGGGATCACGCTCATCGGGTCCGGTAGCTCGTCTTGATTGAAACTTTGCGGCAAGTCCTTGTGGAAAAGCCGACGGAAAACCAGGTAATTGACAAGCACGGCCCCAATCTGCGGCAGGGCCATGCGAAGAGCGAATGCACCGAAACTCAGCCCAAACGCGCTTTGGAACAGCAGATTAGTCAGGTTCGAGACAGGCAGAAGCAGTGAACCGGTGTTGGCGACGAACGCGCATGCAAGCAAGAACGGCAGGGAGCATAGTTTGAGGCGCTGAACGAATGCCAGCACGACGGGCGTGAGGATAATCGCCGTCGTATCCAGCGAGAGTAGCGCCGTGATGACCGCCCCCAGCAGGAACACGTTGCGGTAAAGGCTCACCCCACTTCCTTTGGCGGCACGGGCAGCGAGGATAGCAGCCCACTCGAAGAACCCGGACTTGTCCAGCAGCGCCGACAGCAGCATCAACGCCAGCAGGAACGCAAGCACGTTCCCGCCATTGACAGTCGTGCGCCATGCCTGCTCTGGCGTCTCCAGGTGCAAAATCAGCATCAGGCCACCCCCGATGGTCGTGGCCCAGGCTTCGTGCATCCCGCGTGGACGGGTCAGCATGAGGACAAGTGTGAAAAGAAAAACTATGAGGGTCAGAGCTATGTGCATTCGCTTCCTCCTGGCTTTGGGGTAGATTGACTTGATCCCGCATCTGCTTCTCTGCCCTTGTCTTGCTCTTTACCCTTGTCTCTCGTTTCGGGCATCAGCACACAGAAGAAGATCAGTCCTCCAGCCGCAATGCCAGCCAGCATCAGGAAGGCGACATTAGGCCCCGCGTGTTTGGCGGCTGCCCCGCCGTCGCCGCTACCCGGACCGCGTTCGAGAAAGGCGGGAGCCTCGTGCCGATGCTGGCGTTCATGTTCGCGTCCACGAACCTTGTCTTTGAACTGGGCATCGTGCTGTGGCTGCTGACGGGCTTGCGGTTTGTACTGGCGGAAGGCGTCGGCGCGTTTTTGCTGATTGGGGTCATGTGGCCGCTGGTGCGGCTCACGCTGCCGAAGGGACTGGAGCAGGAAGTGCGGGACTACGAAGAGGAGGACGAAACTTCGCTCTGCCACGTCACTGTAGTGCCTGAGGTGTACGCGAAAATCGGCCCTGTAATCTTTGGCGGCGGGCTGGTTGTGGTGACTGGCAGGGCCGAGAAGCGCGGCGAAGGTACGAATTTGCTGGCGGAAGAGGTGACGACGTTTTGCTGACCGCATGATGTCCGCTTTAGTTAGAGGGAGAAGTCACTCTTCTATAACCTCACCCTGCTTGTTTACCGTCACCCTGGGCCTTTGCCTCTGTGGAACGGACAAGTGGTAGCGCGTGTACTTGAGTTCGCCCTCCTTCCGCAGCGCCTCTTTCTCCACCAAATCGGCAAGGTCACGGGTTGCCGTCGCATGGGGTGCCCCCGTGATGGCTGTATACTTGCTGGCGCTCAGGCCGCCGATAAACCCGCCCGAACCCTCACGGAACATACGCAGCAAAGCCTTCTCCTGCCGCCCGTTGAGCCTCCCGCGCAGGCGATCCAGCATCCGCGCCTTCTCTAGGGTAAAGAGAACTTCCGCTAGGGTTCGGCGTTGGGCTTCGAGAACCATTCCCGCAAACCAAAGCAGCCAATCCGTAATTTCGTTCGACTGGCTGGACGACGCCAGTGCCTCGTAGTAGCTCTTGCGGTGGGCGAGAAGCGTTGAGGACAGCGAAACAAACGTCGGCTGCCCGACGCCCTGCGAAAGCGCCTTCTCCGCGACCGCTCTCCCCACGCGGCCATTGCCGTCCTCGAAGGGATGAATGCTCTCAAAGTACAAGTGGGCAATCCCTGCCCGTGTCAGCGCAGGCACAGATGTCCTGGCCTCGTTGAACCAGTCGATAAAGCGGCTCATTTCCGCAGGCACCCGTGCGGAGGGCGGTGCTTCAAAGTAGACTTTGGGCTTGTCGAGTCGCCCGGACACGATCTGCATCGGCTCGGCATGGGTGCGAAATCGCCCGATGTCCTCAAGGTCACTGCGCCCCCGCACTACCTGGAACTGCCAGAAGCAAAGACTTTCCTGCGTGAGCGGTTTGTCGAAAGTCAGGAGCGCATCCACCGTCATCTCCGCCACCCCCTGCGCGGCGAGAGAGGCGCTTTGGTCATCAGCCAGCAGACCGAGATTTTTCCTGATCGAAGACTGGACGCTGGCCCGGTCCAGAACTTCTCCCTCGATTTCGGAGGTGCTGAGGGCTTCGCTGCTTAGAAGTTCAACGGTAAGCTGGCTGCGCTCCTCAGCCTCAAGGTGTTCCGTCGCTCCCAGCAGCATCCCGCCGCCCACTAGGTATTGCTTTTCCGCCTGCTTCAGGGGGGAAGCATCCCACCGAAAGTCAGGCCAGTCTTGCTGTTGCCAGTTCCAGGTCATGAGTTATAGATTTCCTCTTTATAACCCATATAGTACCACATATTGAGTTGTAAAGTTTTTTGGTGAAGCTGGTGGTCGGAAGCAGTTTGGGCGACGGTCCTGATTTCGTTAAGGGCTTCCAGGACGATCTGGGCTTTGAAAGCGGCGCTGTGATGTTTTCTTATGGGCGGTGGTATCCACCTGAATTTTGCCCAATTTGCTGTCCCAATCTATGGAACCATTATGAAAGCCGACCTGCCATGAGGTATATCTACCCAACTAATAAACACGCATCTACCGCTCCAACCGTATCTGCAACTACTAATAACGATTCATGCAACAAAGCCCCTCGGAGCTATAGTGTTAAGAGTTACGCAGTTGAAGTCAAATTGAGAGTAGTTTCGCCGACGCACTCACGCCGTTTTACTCCCCAACTGCGTAACTCCTAAATGTTTCTTAATGAAGAATGAGTGGAGGAAAATAGAACATATTTGAGGAACTGTTCGAATGTCAAAATGAACGTCGCTTCAGATCGAAACCATCGGATTACTCGGTAAAGCTATGCCAGATCGCTCCCCCGAAAACTACCTCGCGCATGGTGATCCAGGCGATGATACCCTTGAACGCTATCGCTACCAAATTTCTTACACTGCGATTTTATGGCTGAGTCTCTTGGACGAATCCTCGGAGCACGAATATCTTTATTGCGAACACCATGAAGATGTCCTTCTCAAGCGGCTTGATGGCTGTTACTGCGGCGTACAGATCAAAACTAAGGAAGCAGGCCGTGAGCCGTTCAAGTCAACAGACGAAGCTATAGTCAAGTCGATTCGAAGATTCGTGGAACTCGAACGCGAGTATTCAAACAAATTCCTCACCTATGGATTAGCGGCGAGTTGCGGTTTCTGGAAAGAAGACAAACATGGCAGCAATCTCGAAAACTTAATTGAACTTGCAGCTATCGCGGTTTCTGACCCGTTGTTGCCCCGCCCCATTATCCTTACCAAGTATCTGAAAAAGCTGAACCCAGACACAGGGCAGGATGAAATCACCTTGAAAGCATTAAGTCGTATTAAGCTGGAAAAGGATATGCCGCACCTCAAAGATGTGACGACACGGCTAATGTCTCATCTGGCCGAAGTCGGAGACTTGAGACAAAGCGATTATGTATTGCTGGCTGAAACAGCTAAACAGATAGTGTCCCACATTTTTCAAGCGTCTTCCCACGGGTGTGAGGCTAAACTCAAGAACTACTGCGCTATCTTGAAGTTCCCCGAGGAAACTAAGGCTCAGGTTGTTATCGAAGGCAAGAAGATTGACAAAAACACTTTGATGGCGCTTCTCGCAAAGTCCAAAGCAACACCCATTCTAAGCCCGCGTACCACAGCGGCACTTGTGATGATGGATCGGACGTGGAGTAAACTCCAGCGGAAAATGACAGCAGGTCGCCTCAGTGTCGAGAACGTCGATCATATGACCGACCTTGCCCATTCCTCCCAAACGATGTTTGTAGAATGGTTGGCGAAGTATGGGCGGCAACGAACAGTGGAGATGTACAAGCACATTGAACTGATAGTCAAGAACGAGTGCCTTGAAGTTTATGACTCCCACAAAAGTGAGAACATCTTCGGAGAAGTGATGTTGCAGGAAATACGCCAGCGGCTCCGCCGACGATATGAGGAAGAAAAGCCGACTCTTCTCGGATGTCGTTATGAGCAGTTTCTTGGAATGGTAGGGATACTAACAGACGATGGTGGGTTATGGTGGAGCGCAAAGTTTGACATGGGTGAGGAACAATTATGAACTTGTTTTCCGCCTTAGCGGAACTTGAGGAGAACGATAGTCTCCACGAAGCCCGCTTGATGCTGCTAATTCACGCGTTTGTCGGTGTGGACGGTGAAGGTACTATCGACGGCTTAACCAAGCTCGCCAAACTTGATTTTCTACTACGTTATCCTGTTTACCTGGAGCGAGCATTACAAGCCAAGCAAAAAACAACGAAAGATGTTCACATTGCAGAACACGAGCGTAGTAGCATTGAGTCCAAGATGGTCCGTTATCGCTACGGACCATGGGATCACCGCTACCGCCGCTTTATCAATAATCTGGCAGCACGGGGGCTGGTGAAGGTGACGATGGATGGGCGTGCCGTTCGTATCGGCCTGACTGAAACAGGGAAACAGATAGGAGATCGTCTGGCTGAAAGTGAGTCGTTTGAAGATACTGTGCGGCGCTCCGCAGTCCTGCGCCGTCACTTTGATCTGAAGGGTACGAACCTAATGAAGTTTATTTATGAGACCTTCCCTGAGGTTGTGGATTTGCGCTTGGGTGAGGAGATTGGGTGATGAAAGTTCAGTTTCTGACCTTAACATTGACTTGCAAGAGATCAAAGGAAGTTATTTCTTTTTCCCCGCAGGTGAGTTTTTTTCACGGACAGGTGGCTTCAGGGAAATCCACAATCGTGCGGCTGTTAGACTTCTGCATGGGTGGCGATCTGGAAAGAACGCCAGCACTCAGACAAGAGATGATCTCAGCAGAGGTAACAGCACTTTTCGGTACAAACGAGGTGATCCTGAGGCGTAGCCTTGATAACACGTCGACTGTGCAGGTTTCCTGGCGCGACGAGCGTGGAAGCGGATATGCAATCACGGCTCCTCTCCAAGCGGGAGACAACCCAGTGTGGGAAGATCGCATCTTCAATCTAAGCGATCTTATCTTTATGCTTCTGGACGTTGAGCCGCCTAAAGTGCGACGGAACAAACGTGATGTTTCGTCGCAATTTATACGTCTCAGCTTCCGTGACCTTCTATGGTACTGTTACTTGCCTCAAGACGAGATGGATTCAACCTTCTTCCATTTAGAAGAGAGCATCAAACAAGGAAAAAGTCAAAGCGTTCTCCGCTTCGTGACAGGTTACTACAGTGAGATGCTCAACGACCTAGAGGTTGCATTACAAGAAACTCTGGAAGATCGCTTAGGTAAGATTGTTGCTGCGCGGCAGATAAAGGAGTTCCTTACATCTCATGAACTTGGCACTGTGGATGAAGTTCGAATGGAGATGGAAAGAACACGCAACGACTTGCTCGCCACTGACGAAGAGACACGGCGACTGCGTGATGACCCAGCACCAAGTGAACATCTAACGGATCAGTTGCGACAAGAACTGCGTGCCATCTCGCACCAGGTAAACCTACAGGAGCAAGCTATCTCAGACGTTGGCGTCAAAATTTCAGATCAAGAAGCTCTCAAAGCGGAATTGCTTTAAGCGGAATTGCTTTCGACTAAGTTCAAATTGGCCCGAGCGGACTCGGCGACAATCATCCTTACGGGAGTTGCCTTTGAGTCGTGTCCTGCTTGTGGCACGGATGTTACTGCCCGTGTCGTGGACAAAACCTTGTGTACGCTCTGCGTCCAGCCGCCCCAACCGCCATTCGAAAACCAAGCTCAACATAGCGAAGCTGTCGCAAACGACCTGATGGCCCGTATTGAGGAACTGCAAGATTCCCTTACGCGATTGAAAAGTGTCCGAAGTCGCCAAGAACGCGCTTTGACACAGAAGCAACTGCAAAAATCGCGGATGGATACGCAGTTAAACACAGAACTTACTGCTTATGACTCAGCTTATCTTTCTCGCTTCCGTGAAGTGGAGCGCCGTGCTGCGACTTATCATGAACGCCTACGCAACCTCGAAAGTCTTCTCGCACTACCCGAAGCTGCAGAGAGTCTGGATGCTAGTGGGAGGGCATTAGACAAAGAAGTTGACAGGCTTCGAGAACATATCGAGAGAGAACGGTCAAAGCTCACGACTGCCGATGTGCAGGTGGGAATGCTTGAACAGTCTTTTATAGCGGCCCTTCTCTCGGTTGCTGTGCCTGGTATCAGTGAAGATGATCAGGTAATCATCAACAAAAAGAGTTGGAAGCCGTCAATTTTGCCTGGCGGCGACATCCAATTAGGATATGATTACAGCGACGTCGGAAGCGGAGGTAAGAAAACTTTGATGAAAGTCTGTTTCGCCCTTGCAATGCACAAGGTGGCTGTACAGCAGAAACTTCCCTTACCAGAGTTTTTGATCATTGACAGCCCGATGAAAAACGTAAGTCCTGAAGTCAATGAAGAAAACTTCAACAAATTTTATCAGTATCTCTATGAACTGCTGGGGGAAGAGCTAAAGGGCACACAAGTTATAATTGTTGACAATGAGTATTCCGCGACGGTGCCGAAAGAAGTGGATATTATTACACGACGGATGAATCCGGACGACAGCAACTTTCCGCCGCTCATTCCTTACTACCGTGGGCCATAGTATGCCTTCCCGGATTCTGCCGCAGCAGGCAATAAACTTCGCCGCAGCAAGCTGCGGGGGTATTCCCTAGACCCTTTGCCTCTGCGAGACGGTAAGACAAAACCGGTGTCGGAGATCGTCTCCAGGAAGTGTCAAACGGGGACGAGGCCGCTTCTCGGCTCACCTCGGGCTGGGAACTTTGGCAGGTCAACACGCTCAATGATCATCAAGGCGTCAATGGCTTGGTCCTCATCTACCGACGCGCTAAAGTGTGACCCACGAAAGTGCGATCCATGAACAACAACGGAACTTGGCCTCCCGCCCCCCGGAAAGAACCTGCCACATATCCCGACATCGTCCTTTACCCCAGCCGCTGGAAGATGAGCCTCATCGCCCTCGGCGGGCTGCTCTTTGTTCTGTGTGCGCCTTTGCTTTGGAGCACCGGAGACATCTTTAACCAGGTGGTGGCCGTCGTTGACGTGCTCTTTTTCGGCTACTGCGCCCTCTTCGCGCTGGTCCGTCTCCTCAGGCCGCGCCCTTCCCTGGTTTTCGACCAAAGAGGCATCACGGACAATGCCTCCGCGACAGGGGCAGGCTTCATCGCCTGGGAGGAGATCGCTGCCGTCGGTATGAGCAGCATGGGCGCGAACCGGTTTTTGGTGATTATCCCCCACGATACACAGGCAATCCTCGCCCGCCAGCCGCTGCTCAAGCGCAAGATCATGGCGGCCAATGTGGGTCTCGTCGGCAGTCCGGTGGCGATCCCAGGTCATACGACGATGCCGCTGGAGGAAATTATGAGGCACATCCAGGCACGACTGGCAGGGGTATAACCGATGAAAATCCGCTCTTTAGGCTACCGCACCGACCTTATCTTCCCGCGCTTCGACGGCGAAGTCGTTGACCGGGGCGACTACACCGTCATCCGTACCCGCTCCAATCCGACGTTCTACTGGGGGAACTTCTTGCTCTTCGACCAGCCCCCAGCCGCAGGCGACCTCCATCGGTGGCGGCGGCTGTTCGGCGAAGAAATCGGCGTGCCTCCTGCGACCAAGCACATGGCTTTCGGCTGGGACACCACGGCAGGCGAGACAGGGGTGATCCAGCCATTTCTGGATACAGGCTTCCGCTCCAACTCCTCGGTTGTGCTGACCACAAGGGAGGTGAGCAAGCCGCCTAAGTTCAACGAACAAATCGAAGTGCGGCGTGTTACGAAGGATCGGGAGTGGGAAGGTGCGCTGGAGGTGCAGGTGGCCTGCTGCGAGCCTGAAGACGCTGCTGAGGGCTACCGGACTTTTAAGCGGCGTCAGATGGCGCGCTGGCAAGCGATGACTGAGGCAGGTCTGGGAGAATGGTTCGGGGCGTTTGTGAAAGATGGTATTGTGGAAAACCGCATCGTGGGCGACCTGGGCGTGTTTGTCGAGAACGGCGTCGGCAGGTTCCAGTCGGTGGGGACGCACCCGGACTTTCGGCGGCTCGGTATCTGCGGAACGCTGGTGTATGAGGCCGCCCGATATGCCTTCGAGGGCATGGGGGCGAAGACACTGGTGATGGTGGCGGATGATGACTACCATGCGGCCAAGATATACGAGGCAGTAGGGTTCAAGCCGACGGAGCACCAGATTGGATTGACCTGGTGGGAGAGGGAACCTCATGGCAACTGATAAGGCAACGGCGGAAAGTATCCTCGCCCAGCTTTTGGCGGTAGCCGATGCCCGCATGAGGCCGATGTTCGGGGAGTACGTCGTTTATGTGGACGAAAAGGTGATTGGGCAAATCAATGAAGGCAGGCTGTTCATCAAGGTGACGAAGTTCGGCGAACAGTTCACCTCCGAACTGGAAAAAGCATCGCCCTATCCAGGCGCGAAGGCCGCGTTTGTTGTGCCGCCTGAGAAACTAGCCGATGCTACCTGGCTGAAAGATTTCGTTTCGGGCACACGCCGCCAATTGAAGTGAGCAATGGAAAAACTGCTGACAAGAACAGAGTTCCGGGAAGGTGTGTTTGCCCGCGACGGTCATCAATGCATGATCTGCCGCGCTGCAGGACAAGACGCCCACCACATCCTGGAAAGGCGGCTCTTTTCCGATCCTGCGGAACTCGGCGGCTACTTTCTCGCGAATAGTGCCACTCTCTGCCAGGAGCACCACATTGAGGCAGAAGAAACTATTCTTTCCTGCGAGCAAGTCAGGGAAGCCGCAGGCATCACGCGCATCATGCTGCCTCTCCACCTGTATGACGATGTGCGGTATGATAAGTGGGGGAACCAGATCGAGCCAAACGGCACGCGGCTGCGCGGGGAATTGTTTTACGACGAAAGCGTCCAGAAGATTCTCGCACAGGGCAGCGTACTGGGGGAGTTTCTGCCGTACACCCGGTATCAGCGTACCTACCATCTGCCGTGGTCCAACATGACCAAAGATGACCGGATACTGGAGAATACGTCTCAGTTTGAGGGTCAGGAAGTCGTGGTCACCGTCAAGATGGACGGCGCGAACGTGACGATGTACCCGGACTACATCCACGGGCGCTCGGTCAAGCCGCTTGCGGGGCAGGACAGCGGGATGGTGAAGGCGCTTCATGCCCAGATCAGGCATGACATTCCTGCGGGCTGGCGTCTGTGCGGGGAGAACTTGTACGCGAAGCACTTGATCCTTTACCAAAGCCTGCCGTCGTACTTCCTGCTGTTCTCGGTGTGGGACGAGCGCAACGAATGCTTGTCCTGGGACGAAACAATCGAGTGGGCGGAGATGCTGGGCCTGATGCTAGTGCCAGTGCTCTACCGGGGAGTTTGGGACGAGAAGCTGATCCGCGCCCTGTACCAGCCGCAATTCGAGGGCAGCGACATGGAAGGGTACGTCGTCAGGCTGGCTCGGCGCTTTTCCTACGGGGCGTTTCGGCGGTCCATGGCGAAGTTCGTCCGTCCGAACTTTGCGGCAGGCAGGCACAACTACCACCGCGTTTTAGAACTCAATGAACTGGCAAATGGAGGGGACACGTAAATGGGCGCACCGCACAACCCCAAGCGATACGGGGAAACCTGGGACCCTGAGCATCTCGCCGTCATCGGGCAGGAGATTGAAGCAATAAAAGATTGTGTCGTGGTCTCAGGTGGATGGGGATGGCACTACATGACGCCGCCGCACGTGGAACTCAAGCACGGGCACGATCACAAAGATGCTGACCTGTTCGTTGCCCCGGAAAACGTCTCGGCGCTGATGACGCTTCTACTCGGGCGGGGCTATGAGCGTGTCTGGACTCGCTTTGACGGCCAAAGCGACGACTTCCACCGATATGTGAAGACCGTCGGAGGCACAAAACCCGTTAAAGTGATCCTGGACCTCTTCACAGGCAATGTTCCTTTCGTTGCGACGGCATCAGGCGTGCGCGTCGTGGAGCCGAGTCACCTGCTTTCACTTTACGGCGTCAAGCATTCGAGTGGTCAGTGCTTTGCCGTACAGATCGCAAAACGCTTGGTGGCCGCAGGCATCAACCCCAACGGACAAGGGGAAATGGCCGACTTCAGCGAGTTTCTGGACATGACGAGCAAATAGAAGCAGGACTGTTTTGTGTAGGGGGAGCGATACGAGCTATGATCGATATGCACATCCACGTCGTCAATTCCCAGCTTCCGGGCGCGAAGGCGAACCAGTCCAGGCTTGCAAATCCTGCCGAGGAGACAGCCGTCTGGCTGCGCCGCGAGATGGAAGACGCAGGCATTGAGCAGGTGCTGGCGATGGGAACGACTGCCGTGTCCGCCGATGATCCGCTGGGAGTGAACTCGACGCTGCAAATCGCCCGCCACGTGTCAGGGGTCTACGCCGTCGGCGTGGCTGATCCCGCCCGGACGGATACCGATCACCTGCGGCGGGTGGAGGACGAACTCAAAGCGGGCAAAGTCAAAGCCCTGAAAGGTTATTCGGGCTACCTTTACTACGGCCCGGACAGCCCGAGCTATACGCCTTACTATGAATTGGCCGCCCGGTACGGGGTGCCGTTCATCTTTCATACAGGCGATACTTACTCCACCCGCGCTAAAGTAAAGTACGCTCATCCTTTGCTGGTAGATGAAGCCGCCGTGGATCATCCTGATGTGCGGTTCGTAATGGCGCACTGCGGCAACCCCTGGCTCATTGACGCTGCTGAGGTGGTTTACAAGAACGCCAATGTCTGGCGGACCTATCCGGGCTGCTGGTGGGGGATGCGGCTTACTTTGAGGAAATGTCCCAGCGGGGGACGCTGGCGAAAGTGGCGCAGAACGTCAGAGACGCGATGGATTATTCGGAGCGCCCGGACCGGTTCCTGTATGGGTCGGATTGGCCGCTCTCGCCGATGAAGAGCTACCGCCGCTTTATTGAGTTGATAATCCCAGAGGAACAACGGCAGGCGGTTTTTTCAGACAATGCGAAAGAACTTTTTCGTCTCTAGCCGCAACTTTTTTCGGGCTGTGGGTTCACAGTCATGGAAGGGAACGTTCAAGTCAAATGCCAGATGAGAGAAAGAAAAATGCTGGGGAACAAAGAACGCCGCGCCGTTCGCGGAAGGTGATGACCACTCTGCTCGCCGCCGCAGTCTCGGCGGTGGCGCTGGCAGGCTGCTCCCACACAACGACCACGGCCCGATGCGTGGACCAGAACGGCAATGTCCTGCCCGACTCTGCCTGCGGGACGACGGGAACTTATGTCAGCGGCTCAGGCGGCGGTTATTCAGGCGGCGGGGGAGGACGCTGGGTCTACGGCGGGGGAGGCGGCAGTTCGGTCGGCTCCAAAGCAACAGGCTATTCCACGTCGGCTCCCAGTGAAGGCGATATTTCTTCCCCATTAGGCACGGTGGTTCGGGGCGGCTTTGGCG
>JAABUZ0100007629.1_pt1 | contig 12984 bp, 9 predicted proteins | sample 5562091 | NCBI WGS metagenome assembly JAABUZ01 (sample SAMN12813069, study PRJNA571459) | rock metagenome | isolation source: Antarctica rocks | place: Antarctica: Victoria Land, Linnaeus Terrace sud | collected 2015-12-21 | reverse complement strand
AAAAGCGACCTTGCAATGAACTGATTGTACCTGATGGAAATAGGGATCGGAAGCCAAATTGTTTTAAATGGCAGCAGGTACAATAAGGGCGGGGGATTTTTGTGTGGCATCAATACGCAGCGGGGCGGCGGGGCGAGCGGGAGCGGGGCAGGACGGGAAAGAGGGCAAGGACAAGAAGCCGCTGAAGCCGGAGACGCTCAGGCGGGTGGCGCAGACTTTTCGACCTTACCACAAACAAGTGGCGGGGATTGCGGTGACGGTGCTGCTGGCGGCGGCACTGGGGCTGTTCCCGCCGTTCCTGCTGCAAGCGATTATCAACAAAGGGCTGCTCGGGCGGAACATGGGGCTGGTGTCCCGCGACACGCTCTTGACGCTTGGGGCGACGCTCCTGTCTACGGTGCTGACGCTGTACTACGGGTATTTGAGCATCTTAGTCGGGCAGCGCATCATGCGCGACCTGCGGAACCGGCTGTACAGCCATTTGCAGGGGATGGCGCTGCGGTTCTTTGCCGACACGCGGACGGGAGAGATACAATCCCGATTAGCCAATGATGTGGGCGGGGTGCAGTCGGTGCTGTCGGACACGGCGGCGACGGTGCTGTCCAACACCACCATTGTCATCTCCACGCTGATCGTCATGATTATCATGGACTGGCGGCTGACCCTGCTGTCGGTGGGGGTGCTGCCGCTGTTTGCGTGGCTCGGCAAGCTGATCGGGGAGTGGGCGCAGGGCATTCGGAAGGACGTGCAGACCCGGCTGGCGGATCTCTCCGCGACGATGCAGGAAACGCTGTCGGTGTCCGGGGCTTTGCTGTCGAAGACGAGCGGGCGGTCGAGGCTGGCGCTCCAAAAGTTTTCCGGCGAGAACGATGCGCTGACGGACGTGCAGATTAAGCAGGCGATGGTCTTTCGGGTGTTCTTCAATCTCATCGGCCTGACGTTCTCGCTGACCCCGGTTCTGGTCTACTGGCTGGCGTCGGACCTGATTGTCGCACGCGGCGACCATCACCTGACCCTCGGCACGATTGTGGCGTTTACGGCGCTGCAAGCCCGGCTGTTTTTCCCGCTGACCGGCCTGTTAAACGTGCAGGTAGACGTCACAAGTGCGCTCGCGCTCTTTGACCGCATTTTTGAGTATCTGGATTTGAAGCAGGAGATTGTGGACGCGCCGGACGCCATCGCCTTGTCCCCCGCGCAGATTCGCGGGCAGGTGGCGTTCGAGGCCGTTTCGTTCCGGTACGACGAAGCACAGGCGGAGCCGACGCTTGCTTCGATCACGTTTGAGGCGAAGCCGGGTCAGCTTATCGCTTTAGTGGGGCATTCGGGATCGGGCAAAACGACGCTGACGTCGCTTATCCCGCGTCTGTATGACGCCGATATCGGGCATGTTTTGATTGACGGCTTCGACGTGAGGCAGATCAAACTCGAATCGCTGGGGCAGTCTATCGGCGTCGTGACCCAAGAAACCTATTTGGTGCATGATACAATCAAAGCCAACCTGCGCTACGGCAACCCCGACGCCACCGACGCCGAACTTGTTGCCGCCGCCCGTGCCGCCGCCATCCATGACCATATCGCGTCGCTGCCCGACGGCTACGACACGGTGGTCGGCGAGCGCGGCTACAAGCTGTCCGGCGGGGAAAAGCAGCGGGTGGCGATTGCGCGGGCCATTCTCAAGAACCCGCGCATCTTAATTTTAGACGAAGCCACGTCGGCCTTAGATACGCAGTCCGAGCGGCTGATCCAATCGGCGCTCGTGCCGCTGATGGCCGGGCGGACGACGTTCGCCATCGCGCACCGGCTGTCCACCATTCTCGCCGCCGACCTCATTCTGGTGCTGGACCGGGGGCGGATTGTCGAGCGCGGCACCCACGCCGATTTGCTGGATTCCGGCGGCGCGTATGCGGCCCTGTACGCCGCTCAGTTTGAGGAAGCTGCGGCGGACAGCCCGCTTCTTTCTCTGGTTTAGAAACTTTGCAGATAGGTTTCAAGAAGCACCGTCTCGATTTTCCCTTGCCCCCATTATTGGGGGCTAGGAGGAGTCTTTCGGGCCTTCTCTCTGGTCTTCTCACCCCAACAAATTTTTGTGTATCCTACCGCTTTCTTTGCTTGACTCGGGAAATACTGCTGTATAATAGATTCGTTGAGTTGAAATCAGTCTAAGTGCAAGCAGTCTTACGCAAAGATAGTGTCACAACACACAAAGCAACGGTTGTACGGTTCCTCCGCACCATTCTTCTGCTTGTCGCTAGTCCTCAGCATCCTATACTCGAAATCCCATCTGACAGAGTCCCATTAGTAAGTTGTTAGACCAAATTGACGAACTGCAAACTTAGAACTTTGCGCCCCTGCGGAAGTTCTTTTCGATCAAGACGACACCCCCCAGCTTCACCTCGCCCGCCGAAAACTGCGTTCTTATGTCTCATCAAGACACACGTTTCCGCCCGCAGCGCTTTTAAGGCATTGTTACCAGGGCAAAAGCCACTCCTAATCCCCGAAGATAAGAGGGCCTGCGTATTTTTCGCGGGTCACTTAACGTCCTAACACACTAAACAAACGCCAGCGCCCATCGCTGCTTGTATAACTTTGAGAGAAAACAGATATGAATTTGCCGCCGCTCTCCGTTCTCGCCGCGCTTTCCTGCGCGTTCGCCGCCGCACCCACTGCCGCATCACCGGCATCCATCAAGACAACGATACCCATTAAAATAACCGCACCCGTAAAAGTTCCTTCGCCGGTGAAAGCCGCCGCGCCGATCAAAACGGCGGCTCCCCCGACGGTATCAGGTCCGAACGCATCTTCTTCCGATCAGGCCATTTATGCCGGGACGTTCCAGAACGACTGGCAGTATTGGGGCTGGGCGCAGGGCGAGGCGTCCTGCTCCGCCCCGGCGCTTTCCTCCGCTTCGCTTCAGGTCCAGGAAGGGGCCTGGCAGGCGGCATACCTGCACCACGACGCGCAGCAGACAACGCCGAAAATGACGCTCCGATTTTGGATCAACGGCGGCAAGGGCAATGGGAAGAACCTGGTTGTCGCCGCGCTCCGAAACGGTGTGCCGCAAACCGTTGTGCCACTGCCATTGCTGAAGCCGGGCGTCTGGCAGCAGGTGCAGATCCCCCTGCCGAAACTTGGCGTCGGCTCCGTTTCCGATTTCACCGGCTTCTGGATTTGGAACTATTCCGCCGCTACGCAGGCCCCGTTCTATGTAGACCAGATCGCGCTCTCGCCGGGTGCCGCTCCCGCCCCGCCGCCGCCTCCGGCCCCGCCCGCCGCGCCCGGCGGACTTTCCGCCGCGCCGGTCTGGGCCAAAAGCTGCCCCGTCTGCGGCGGCGCGGCGATGGCCCATATCGTCACCACTTGGAGCGCCGTTGCCGGCGCGTCCTCTTACACCGTTTACCGCAATGGCGTGAAGCAAATCAACATAGACTCCATGCCCCAGGCCGCGCCGGGCTGGACCGACATGGGCGTGACCAGCGGGCACCTCTACTCGTACACGGTGTCTGCGACCGGACCGGGCGGCGAAGGAGCGCAGTCGGCCTCAGTTTCGGCAACCGCGCCCCAGCCGCCGGCCCCGCCGACGGCCCCAACGAATTTGAGTGTGCAGCCGCTTTGGCAGAACGGGACCGCCGATGCGCTGTCGTGGACGCCTGTTCCCGGCGCGGCTTCCTACAATGTCTACCAGTCGGACGTCCAGGTCGCGCATGGCCTCACGACGCCGGCCTTTACGGTTCCCCCGGACATCAACGAGGGCAATGCTCTGTTCACAGTCACGGCAGTAGACGGCACGGGAACGGAAAGCCTGCCTTCGGCGGTCGCCGCCTTTACGCAGGCTTATACGTCCGGCACCATTTCAGGGTCCAGCAACTACAATCCCACCCCGCCGGACACGCTTGTCGCCGTGCCGGACTGGAACAACAGCGGCCCGCGCGTTGTGGTAAGCTGGCACGCATTCGGGCTGAACCAGTTCAATGTGTATCGTGACGGCGCGAAAATCGCCGGCGGCATCTGGCGGGAATACTATGTGGACGCGGACATCCTGCCCGGCTCCACACATTCCTATACCGTGACTGCCCAGAACAATGACTGGCTGCCAAGCATTGAAGGATCGCAGTCCGACCCGGTCACCGCGACCGCCCCGAGTGCGGCGCCGGCTGCGTCTTCAGCAAAGGTCCAAATCACGAAAGTGGTCCCGAACGACGACAGTGCGGTTGTTTTCTTCGCTCCTGTGGCCGGAGCCGCCGATTACCGGATTTATGACGCCGCCAACCCATCGGTCGTCAAGTATGCCGGGCAGATCACGCAGCAGCAGACCGGCGCGGGACTGACGGCCCGCACCCCGATTGCGATCCAGTGGAACGGCATTGACCCGGCGAAGGGCGCGGATTTGGTGGTGCAGGCCGTGGACAAGCTGGGGCCGTTCCAAAAGATGGACGGGAGTACCGGCGACGGAACAATGAACAACGGAACAATGAACATGGGCGGCATGAGCATGGCCGGCGGAATAGCCGAAGCAATCAACGGCCAGGGTGATCCTTCCAATGTTCCCAATGTTTTGGCTCAGTCGGACCCGTATCATGTTACCTGTGCGCCGTTTACGCTTACCGGGGATCAGGTGTTCCTGGACAACTTCCGCAATTCGGCTCCGCTGGTCAAGCAGCCGAACCCTGCTCCTCTGCCGGGAACGGACTTCTATGGCTTGCCCAATGACTATGCGGTCTTTGCCAACGACAAGTGGGAAATCCGCGAGTATGGGGCGGACCTGACGAACACTCGAATTTTCATGATGGGCAACCATTTCATGGACACCCTGTACGACGGCGGCGGTCTCGGCTCAAGCGCCCCCCCGCACAACAACAACGCTTCGCTGGTGATGGTGCCGAAAGCCACGGCAGACATCTCGGGCGGCAAGGTGCTGCATGTCACGTTTGAGGTGGACGCCCACATGGACGGACGCCGCTGGTGCGAGGTGATGGTCGGCGAGGCCGGAGACACGCTGGTTGACGCCGCCAAGTTTGATGCGTTCGGCCGCAAGCCGACAGTCAGCGGAAAACTGCTGCGCTGGCAGATTGAATCGGACAACAATAACCTGCAAGTGTTCGAGGGCGACGGCAATACGGCGGGCGTTGATCTGATCCAGCCCGCCGATTGGGCGGACGGGCAGACGGTGGCCCGCACCTACTGGGATCATACCGGCCCGCTCGCCAACGGAACTTTGCAGGACTTGGACAAGCGGCACCGGTTCGATCTGTACCTGTCAAAGACGCATTACCGGATTCAAGAAACGACCCCCGACGGCCTGTATAACATGGTCCGGGAGAAGGACTTCCCTGCCGGCACCAGCCTGCCGTTTGATAAGTGCCAGGTCTACCTGGTGCATCAGCTTTACCACACGTCAAACGACATACAGGAGTCAATCAAATACCAGCCGTTTAACTCCTACTGGCCGAACTTCCGGCCCTACTCGGACGAAAGGCACTGGGATAGCTGCGGATTTTCCGTCCTCAGCGACTTCCCCGTCGTTGCCCAGCCCTAGCGGCACTTGATGGCGATGTGCTTGATGGCCTTCCGGGGAGCGGTTATTCCGCTCCCCTTTTTTATTTGCTTTCTTGTTTGCCTTCTTCAAGTTGGCATACTTCTTGCACTAAGCAAGCTGACTGGGAAAGTAGACGGGGAAGTTTGTGGCGGCTCCCTGGACATCGCCCATTTTGTGTGGTAATTTTACATATGCGACGCCAGCTTTTTTTCCTCCAGCAGCGCCTTTTTGCGTTCTTCTCGTTTCTGCTGCTCGACAACATGACCAGCGGCCGGGCGCGGGTCGCACTGCTTCGCTTCTGCGGCGCGACGATCGGCAAGCGCTGTTTTGTGCGCGGCGGCCTTCTCATCCAAGAAAGCTTTCGTTTGGTGCTTGGCGACGACGTCTTTATCAACGCGGGCTGCTGCTTTGATTTGTCCGCGCCCATTGTGATCGGCAGCCGCGCCCAGATTGCCTACCAAGTGACGCTGATGACGGGCGGCCATGCCATCGGCGCCCATGACAGCCGGGCGGGGGCGCACTGCCCGGAGCCGATACACATTGGAGAGGGAGTCTGGATCGGCGCACGGGCGATTGTCCTGCCCGGCGTTTCCATTGGAGCCGGGGCGGTCGTCGCCGCCGGGGCGCTGGTGACGAAAGACGTCCCGCCGGACACGCTTGTCGCCGGAGTCCCCGCAAAGCCGGTCCGTACCCTAGAGCCAGAGTGAGACTTTTGCAAGAAACCAAGACATATCGGTTTGGGTTTGTCCTGACCACCGCCGCCGGCAACATGACCCGGTATCGGAACCTTCGCAAGTACGCAGGCCGCGACCCGGAAGTGGAATGTCTCTGGGCACCGGTCAAGCATTATTTGGAGCCGGACCCGTTCCGCCGCCTGCCGGGGCCGCTCCGCTCCCGTGCGATTGTTCTGCGCGAGGCCGCGCCGGTCATGCAGGAGGTGAAAAATCTTGACGCGGTTATGTTCCATGCGTTTGAGCCGTATGTGCTGTCCGTGCTGCGGTTCGGGAAGACCCAGCACCCGCTCGTTGTCTGGAGCCAGGACAATCCGCCGCTTTCCGGGGGGGTGTCCGAGCCGAACTACGGCGGGGTTCATGCGCGAAGCGAGCGTCGCCGGCGGCTTCGTTACCGGTTTGACCGCTGGTGTGCGGGGAGGACCGGGCTGTTTTTGCCCTGGTCGAAATGGGCAGGCGATATTTGGGTGCGTGACTGCGGGGTGCCGCCTGAAAAAGTTCAAACGATCCATGTCGGCGTGGACCTGGAACTCTGGCCCTATTTGCCGCAGGAAGCGCACTCCGGCCGTCCGCAGATTTTGTTTGTCGGGGGTGATTTCGAGCGCAAAGGCGGTGATCTGCTGCTGAAGGTTTATTCGGAACGCTTCGCCGACAGTGCCGATTTGCACCTGGTGACAAAGCAGCCTCCGGCAAGTCTGCCTCCGAATGTATGGGCGTATACCGACATGGGCGCGAATGACCCGCGCCTGCGGGCGCTTTATGCGGAAGCGGATTTGTTTGTGCTTCCGACCCGCGCCGATGTTTCTTCTATTGTGGCCCTGGAAGCGATGGCGACGGGGCGGCCTGTCATCTCGACCCGCATGGGCGGTATCCCGGACATTGTCCGGCACGGCGAAACGGGGTTTTTAATCAATCCCGACGACGGTGCGGCCCTGGCGACGGCTATGCAAACGCTGCTGGCCGATCCGGTCCTGCGCCGCCGGATGGGGGCGGCGGGACGGGTGGTGGTGGAACGCGATTTCAGCGCCGCCGTGAGTGTGCCGTTGATCTTGAATGCCATGAAGCAGGCGGTAGACGCAGGGGGCGGCCCGAAAGCAAGACGATGAAGCTGACGTTTCTGCGGCTTAGCCTGTACGGATTTCTGGCGGACCGGCTGCTGCCGGACGTGCAGGCGTGCGAGTTTGTGCGGGCGTCGCTGGCGCGTTCCCTGCTGGGAATTCACATGGGCCGCAATGTCCGCCTGCGTGCGAATGTTGATTTTGGCAACGCGCCCTCCATGATCACGCTTGGGGACGGCTGCTATGTCAACCGCCGCTGCACGTTCTATGCCGATCAGGGAAGTGTGATTGAGCTGGGTCGGAACGTCTGGCTGGGGCCGGAAGTGATGCTTTGGACGGGAACGCATCAGCTTGGGCCGCCGGAAAAACGCTGCGGGGCAGGGATAGCGGGACCGATTGTGATTGGGGAAGGCGGCTGGCTCGGGGCGCGTGTGACCGTGCTGGCCGGCGTGACCGTCGGAGCCGGCTGCGTGGTCGGCGCGGCGGCTTTAATCAACGAAGACATGCCGCCGCATTCGCTGATCGCCGGCGTTCCGGCAAAAGTGCTGCGCTCGCTTCCTGTGGACCCGCTCAGTGAAGAAGACTTACCGTTTGCCAGTAGGATACTGGTGAAGGCAGGCGGGGAAAAGCCGAAAACGTGATGAAAATTTCAATTATTCTGTGCACCCGTGACCGCGCAAAAGACTTGCAGGAAACGCTGCGCTCCCTGGACGGAGTAGCTATTCCCGGCGGCCTCGGCTGCGAGCTGCTGCTTGTCGACAACGCCTCGGCAGATGACACGCCCCAGGTTATCGAAGCCGCCCGCATGACCCGCATGAACGTCCGGCGTCTCCGCGAGCCGAAGGCGGGCCAGAGCCGCGCCCGGAACCGGGGCTTAGCCGAAGCGCAGGGTGAGATCATCGTTTTCACCGATGATGACCTGCGCTATCCGTCAGACTGGCTGGAAGCCATGTCGCGTCCGCTGCGGGAAGGAAAATTGGATGCGGTCACCGGCGCGATGCGTCTCGCGCCGCACCTGGAGCGGTCCTGGATGGGACCGATGCACCGCCTCTGGCTCGCCGCCCCGCCGGAAGAAGGCGCAAAGTTCGCGGGCAACCTTGTCGGGGCGAACATGGCCTTTCGGCGCGAGGTCCTCAGCCGCGTACCGGGCTTTGACCCGGAGCTTGGTCCCGGCGCAAACGGCTTCGGCGACGACACGCTGTTCGGGCATCAGCTTCTGGAAGCGGAGTACAGGATGGAGGCGATCCCGCTCCGTACCGAGCATCATTTTCTGCCCGAGCGCTTGACCCGAACAAGCTTTCTGAACCATGCGAAAAAGCTGGGAAAGTCAGGCGCTTACACCGACCATCATTGGGAGCATTCCGAGACGCGCCTGCCGCGCTTGCAGCTTGCCAAGAAAATCGTGCAGATCGCGCTCTGGCGCAAGGCGCACCCGGCGGAAGTGGCGCAGGCGGAAGGGATGCACCCAAGCGAGATGCACCATCTGCGCTCGCTGCACCTTTACGGGTCATCACTGGTGGAAAGCCGCCGCCCGCGCAATTATGAGCGGCATGGGCTGGTTAAAATCACTCCTGAAGGATCGTCCTAGCCGCCGCACCGCGTTCTCTGCCACGAATATGTTCCCTGCACGCGCGGCGCGATTTGTCCGATAATCAAGTATACTAAGTTCGCAATGACAATCCGAACGCACGACTACTTGACGGACATGGCGGCGCTGCTGCTGGAACTTTCTTCCGCGGAAATAGACCGGGCGATTGCGCTTTTTTGGGACAACTACAAAGAGCGGCGGCGCGTGGTGTTCTGCGGCAACGGCGGCTCGGCGGCGACGGCAAGCCACCTGCCGGCGGACTTCCAGAAGAACATGTTCCTGCGGGGCGGCCAGCCGTGGGAATGTCTGTCGCTGGTCGACTCCGTGCCGCTTCTGACCGCCTGGAGCAACGACGCGGAGTACGCGCAGGTGTTCGCCGGGCAGGCAAAGACCTGGCTCCGGCCCGGCGACTTGCTGGTGGCGATCAGCGGCAGCGGCAATTCCCCGAACATCCTGGCGGCGGTCGAGGCCGCGCATGAGTGCGGCGCAGTAACGCTGGGCTGGAGCGGGTTCGGCGGCGGGCGGCTGGCGCAGGTGGCGCAGCATAACATTGTCGTTCACAAGAACAACATGCAGATGGTGGAAGACGCGCACATCGTCATCGGCCACCTGATTTTCACCGCCCTGTTGGACCGCCTGGCGGCGGAAACTCCTTCGTGAAGTTATTCATGCTTGACAATAAGTACCAATTCGCGTTTGTCATGGATCAGCAGGTCGGCCTCAAAACGCAGGCGCTGAACTGGGAGCGCATGGTTTCCGAAGAGGCGTCGGTCCAGGCGGCCTGGGTTCCTGTCTGCTACGCGGCGGACGGCGGGCTGATGACGCGCCTGCCGGGCCTGCCATCCGGCATCAAAGGCAGCCTGCGCGGAATTGCCGAGATCAAAAACGGGCTGGGGCAGACGCAGTTCGACGGGGTGCTGTGGGCTACCTGGGCCGCAAAATCGGTGCCGAACTTAGTGAGCGCCGCGCCGTCGTTTCTGGTCATGGACATGACGCCGCTCCAGATGGAAGCGATGGGCGAAGGCTACGGCTACGGCAAAGCGCGTGCCCGCTTCGGGGCGGGCTTCAAGCGCCGCGCCACGGACCGGCTCTACAAGGCCGCCGCGCATCTGTTTCCCTGGAACGAGTGGGTCGCGGCCAGCCTGCGGGATGACTACGGTGTTCCCGGCAGCAAAATCACGGCGATTTCGCCGGGTGTGGACCAGCAGTTATTTTTTCCTGACCCGGCGGTTCGAGCCGAAAACGGCGTTGTCCGGCTGCTGTTCGTCGGCGGCGACTTTGAGCGCAAAGGCGGCGATCTGCTGCTCCGCTGGGCCAAAGAAACGCGCGTTTCGTTGCCCTGGGAGCTGCATTTAGTCACCCGCGACGAAGTTCCCGAAACGCCGGGCGTCAGAGTGCATCACGGCATTGCCAACAACAGCCTGGCTTTGGTCCATCTGTATCAGAGCTGCGATGTGTTCGTCCTGCCGACCCGCGCCGACTGCTACTCGCTGGCGGCGATGGAAGCGATGTCGTGCGGCCTGCCGGTCGTGATTTCTCGTCTCGGCGGCATCCCGGAGATTGTGGCGGACGGCGAGACCGGCATTCTGCTGGAACCCGGCGCTTACGAACCGCTGGCGTCTGCGCTGGACGCGCTTGTTACCGACGCCGCCCGGCGGCAGGCAATGGGACAAGCGGCTCTCATGCGGGCGCAGGCGCACTTCAACTGCCGGCTCAACCTGAGCCGCATTTTAGAGATGATGAAGGCAGCCGGAAAATCGGGATAAGAAGTCCCGCCCCGAGGGGCAGGTCTCGCGGCGAAGCGCCAACCGGTCTGCCCTCCGGGTAGCCAGTGCTGCGACCGGGAATGCCGCTGACGTCTGCCTTCTTCACAAGCTGCCTCAACATCAAAAGCACTTGAAAAGCACTTGATCGAAAGTACCTACGAAATGCGCTTAGGCTTTGCACTGGAATACTCGCTGGGACACACGACCCACGCGCAGAACTTAAAGCGGGTGCTGGAAACCCGGCCCGAAATTGCGCCGACCTATGTGGACCTGCCGTACAGCGGCATGACCGGGGCGTGGACGCGCCTGCCGGGAGTGCGCTCGAACTGGTCCTTGCGGGCGTCGCTGGGGGCATGGCAGGGCCTGCGACGTCAGGCGCGGCATTTAGACGGGGCGCTGTACCATACGCAGGTCACGTCGCTGTTTGCCGCCGGCCTGATGCGGCAGGTGCCTTCGGTGATTTCTTTAGACGCGACGCCGCTTCAATATGACGCGCTTGGCGCGTTCTACGGGCATACGCCAAGCGGCAGCTCGCGCCTGGAAGCGCTCAAGAAGCGCTTGAACCAGCGAGCGTTCGGCGCGGCGCGGCATTTGGTGACGTGGTCGGAATGGGCCAAAGCCTCGCTGGTCTCGGACTACGGGGTCGCGTCCGAGAAGATTTCGGTTATTCCGCCGGGCATCAGCACGGCGCTCTGGCGTCGTTCCCGGACGGCGCGGGTGCCGGGACCGGTGCGCCTGCTGTTTGTCGGCGCGGACTTTGCCCGCAAAGGCGGCGACACGCTTTTGGAAGCCTTCCGCTCCTTGCCTCCGGGTTTGGCGCATCTCACCATTGTAACTAAGACGCCGGACACGGGGAACGCTCTGCCAAACGTGACCGTGCGGCATGACATCGCGCCGAACTCCGACGCGCTGCGGACGCTTTACGCGGACGCCGACTTGTTTGTGTTCCCCACGCGCGGCGACTGCCTGCCGCTGGCGGTCATGGAGGCGCTCACCTCGGGGCTGCCGGTCGTCACCACCACAGTCGGCGCACTGCCGGAAGCGGTCTCGCACGGCGAGACCGGATGGATCGTGCCGCCGGACGACGCGCCAACGCTGGCCGCTGCGCTGCAAACTCTGGCGGGAGATGCCGCGCTGCGGGAACGGCTTTCCGTGCAGGCTGCCGCTGTCGGCTCCGAGCGCTTTGATGCGACTACCAACTATGGGCGGTTGATTCGAACCGTGCAGGACGCAAAAAGTTGAAGAAAATCCTGCTGCTTATTCCGAGTGTGCTGAAGACCGGCATGGAAGCCGAAGTCGCCGCAGACCGGCATCCGGTCATGGACTATTACGCCCTGGCGGAAACCCTGCGAGAGCAAGGCTGCATGGTTGATTTCTTGGACTACGCGGCGGCGAAAGCCGACGGCTCGCCGGGAACACGGCTGGCGGCGAAGGGCGGGCTGGATGCCGCGCTGGCCTGGATGGCGTTTCAGCGGCGGCGCGGCTACGACGCCGTCTTCTCGAACGGCGAAAATGTCGGGGTCCCGCTGGCCCTGCTGATGGCCGGCGTCTCGGACGGGCCGCGCCATGTGACCATCGGCCACCGGCTTTCCACCGGCAAGAAGCAGCTCTTTTTCTCAACCCTCAAAGCGCAGCGGCGGCTGGATAAAATCTTTGTTTACGCCAAATCTCAGGAAGAGTGGGCCGTCACCCGCTTAGGGATTGCCCCGGAGAAGCTGTCGCTGATTCCGTTCCATGCCGACGCCCACTTTTATCGCCCGCTGCCGCAGGCCGCCGTTTATCCCGATCAAATCTGCTCGGCGGGGCTGGAATGGCGCGATTATCCGACGCTGATAGACGCGGTCAGCACGATGCCGGAGCTGTCGGTGAAGCTTGCGGCGGCGTCGCCCTGGTCCAAGCACGACAATGAAACGGCAGGGCGCACCCTGCCGCCGAATGTGGACGCCCGGCGCTACTCGTATGCCGAGCTGCGTGACCTTTATGCCGCTTCCAGCTTTGTCGTGGTCCCGATCAAAGAAACGGATTTCCAGGCGGGCGTCACGACGATTTTAGAAGCGATGGCGATGGGCAAAGCGGTTGTTGCCACCCGCACGACCGGACAGACGGACGTCATCACCGACGGCGAGAACGGGCTTTCCGTCGCGCCGGGCGATGTGTCCGGCTGGCAGAGGGCCATCTGCCGCCTGCGCGACGACGCCGCTCTTCGCGCCCGCCTCGGCGTCAATGCCCGGCGCTGGGTGGAAGAAAATGCCACGCTGGACCTCTGGGCAGGGCGCATCACCGCCTCCCTTTCCTCCCAACCCCAATA
>JAABUZ0100007628.1_pt1 | contig 12984 bp, 8 predicted proteins | sample 5562091 | NCBI WGS metagenome assembly JAABUZ01 (sample SAMN12813069, study PRJNA571459) | rock metagenome | isolation source: Antarctica rocks | place: Antarctica: Victoria Land, Linnaeus Terrace sud | collected 2015-12-21 | reverse complement strand
ATCCTTGCTTGAGGTACTCACTTGAGCTACAGTATCTGCAAATCCGCCCGTCAGCACGGGCCGAACCGAACCATGCAAGCCGAAATCTCCAATGACTTCTGGCTTAGATAAGCGGGTCGGGTCACAACGGAGAAAACTCCAGTTATGAATGGTTGAGCAAAAGGGGGCAGGTCACCAGGAGCCGGCACTCAGCGAATTCTCAGGAAGGTTCATTAGGATCAGATCCTGAGGAGCCTCGTGAAGATGCTGTTGCGCACCGTCATCAGGCTCATATGCGTTTTCGAAGCCTGTTCTCTGTCAGCTCAGATCAATCTATCCGGGCAGGTGATCGATCCGGATGGTGCCGCGGTTGCGGGTGTGACGATGAACCTCGCGCCTGAAGCTGCGGTACCGACAGCAAGAACTTCGGCCACAGACCAGAACGGGAAGTTCAGCATCACCGGCCTGACGACAGGCGATTACCAACTCGATGTCCCGGCGCAGTTCGGCTTCGAGCATTACCATACGGAGCTGTACCTGAGCAGCTCGCCTCCTCCGCCATTGAAGGTGCGCCTCACTCTGGAGTCAGTTGCGGAGGAGATGACGGTAGAGCTACCCGCAGAAGGGGTCTCGCTCGATCAAGATTTGAACCGCGACCAGGTGAAGGCTAACGCCAATCTGCTGGAGAAGGTGCCAGTCTTCGATCAGAATTATCTTGCTGCCTTGACCCCCTTTCTCGAACAGCCCGGGATTGGATCGAATGGTGTGACGGTGATCGTCGACGGGGTTGAGATGAAGAGCACAGGGGTGTCAGCGTCCGCGATTGCGGAGGCGAAGATCAACAACGACCCGTACAGCGCGGAGACGAACCGGCCGGGCAAGGGGCGGATCGAGATCATTACGAAGCCGGGGAGCTCTCAGCTGCATGGAACGTTGAGCTTCACCTTAGGGGATTCGGTGCTCGATGCGAAGAACTACTTCGCCGTAACGAAGCCGTTCGAGCAGAAGCGCATCTACGAGGGGTCAATTACGGGGCCGCTCGGCTGGGACCAGAAGACGACGTTCCTGCTGTCGGGATCGAGGCAGGAGGACAGTCTGCAATCGACGGTGCATGCGGCGACGCCGATGGGTTTGGTGACCGCGAATGTGCCGACGCCGCTCTATGGCACGGAGTTCGCGGCGCGTGCGTCGCATGAGTCTTCCTCGTTGCACCGGATGTCGCTGCAGTACAACGTGTCCGACACGATCACGCGGAACCAGGGTGTGGGTGGCCTGGTGTTGGGCTCCGCGGGAGTGAATGCGAAATCGCGGGAGGATGATGTGATCTTCACGGATCGCCTCATCCTTTCGCCGACGCTGCTGAACCAGATGCAGCTCTTCTTCGAGAAGGACTACGACCCGGTGCGAAGCGTCTCGGGTGCACAGAAGATTGCGGTCGATGGAAGCTTCACCGGGGGCGGGGCACAAGCAGATCTCCTGCAGACGGAGAATAATCTGAAGATCAACGACACGGTGAGTTGGAGCCATCAACGCCATTACGTGAAGTTTGGGGTCAACATCCCGAACCTGAGCCGGCGGGCGTGGGAGGATCGATCGAACCGAGTCGGCACCTTTAGTTTCTCGAGTCTCGCGGCGTATGAGTCAGGCACGCCGTATTCGTTTACGCAGCAGGCGGGACCGGGACGGGCGGTGTTCTGGATGAACGAGATCGGGACCTTTGTGCAGGATCAGATCCAGATCCGGCCGACGCTGCAGGTGTCGCTTGGCTTGCGGTACGACTGGCAGACGTACTTCAAATCAGGGCATGACCTTGCGCCGCGGATGTCGATCGCGAAGTCGACTGAAGATCGTAAGACGGTGCTTCGCGCCGGGGCGGGGATCTTTTACGACCGATCCGGGGCGCAACCGATAGCGGACTTGAAGCGCTACAACGGGGTGACCCTACGGGCACTGACGCTGCTCAACCCAAGCTACCCGGCGCCTTACGGGCCGGGTACGGATGGGAACAGCTTTCCGACGACCCTGGTGGAGTTGCAGCCGGGCGGGAGGATTCCGTATATCACCAACTTCAGCGTCGGTGGGGAACGGCAGCTCGCGAAAGGGCTGACGATGGCGGTGACGTATCGCGGGACCGTGGGAGTCGCGCTGTTTCGATCACGGGATGTGAATGCGCCGCTGCCGCCGCTGTTCGCTGTGCGTCCGAACCAGCGGTCAGGCGTGGTTCGCCGGATCGAATCGGAGGGGCGGCAGGTTGGCAACGCCATTGACGTGACGGTGAGCGGCAAGGCCGGCCGGTGGTTCACGGGACTCGGGCAGTACACGTTCAGCCACACGAACAACGATACGGGCGGCGTCGCGTGGTTTCCGGCAAACCAGTATTCGCCCGAGGGGGAGTACAGCCGGGCGAACTTCGACCAGAGGCATCGCTTCAACCTGCTGGGGACGTTCAACGAAGACCACTGGCTGAACCTGGGGGTGGCGGTGAAGCTGTACTCGGGTACACCGTACACGGAAACTGCGGGCGCCGACGTGTTCAACACGGGCATTCTGAATGCGCGGCCCGCGGGTGTCGGCAGGAACACCCTTGAGACCGCCGGCAATGCGCAGCTGGATTTGCGATGGAACCGGGATGTGCTGTTGCCGTACAAGCGTGGGGACGTGACGCCGGCGTTCTCGTTTTCGATTGATGCGTTCAACGTCACCAACACGACGAACCTGACGGCGTACTTAGGCAATCTGCGCTCAACGCTCTTTGAGCAGCCGACGGCGGCGCTGCCTGCGCGGCGGATGCAGCTGAATGTTCGCTTCAAGTTTTAGAAGGCGGGCCGGATGTCAACGATTTGTCACTTTGCAAGTTACGAACCTGTTTCACGAGGAGGGTTATGAGATCCCAGGTATCGGCAATGTTCTGCGTGACGGTCTTCGCCACCGGTTGGAGCTACTCGCAAAGTACGGGGCAGAGCGTCGCGGCATTGCGTCCCGTGACGCGTTTTGAGATGCCGATGGCAGTGAAGGGCAACTTCGATCACTTCGGGATCGACCTGAAGCGCAACCGGCTATTCGCGACGCCGGAAGAGTACCAGGCGGTGCTGGTGTTTGATATTGGGACGGGGAAGATGATTCGGCGGATCGAGGGGATCGGGAGGCCGCATGCCACCCTATACCTTCCGGAGACGGATCGCCTGTATGTGACGGATGGCAAGGATGGGTCGGTGCGGGTCTTCGGCGGAGAGAACTTTGAGCCGGTCGCGCGGATCCCGTTGTTGAGCGACGCGGACTCGATCGGGTTCGATGCGTCGCGGAAGCTGCTGTATATCGATAACGGCGGCGGTGATGTGGGGCAGAAGTCCTCAATGCTCAGCGTGGTGGATACAGCGACCAACACGAAACGGGAGGATATCCGGATCGAGGGTGAGACGCTGGAGGCGATGGCGCTCGATGCGTATCGGCCAAGGATGTATGTGAACGATAAGGCGACCAACGAGGTGGTGGTCGTTAACCGGCTGACGAATGCGATTGCTTCACGATGGCCGCTGGCGATGGGACAGGAGAATGTCGCGATGGCACTGGACGAGCAGCGGCAGCGGCTGTTTGTAGCCTGTCGAAGCGGGCAGGTGATTGTGATGGACACGAATACGGGCAAGGAGCTGCAGGCGTTGAAGATCCACAAGGGGGTTGACGACCTGATTTACGATCCGATGACGCGGCGACTGTATGCGGCGACGGATGGATTTCTGGATGTGTTCGACCAGACGGACATGGATCACTATGTTTCGCGCGGCAGTGTCGCCACGGGAGTGAAGGCGAGGACTGCGCGGCTGGTGCCGGAGCTGAATCGGCTGTTCGTTGCGGTTCCGCAGGCAGGGACCGCGCCGGCGCAGGTACTGGTCTTCGAACCGGAGAATACGCAGGCGTCCCGAACGCGGCCCGCGGAGGTGAAGGAGCCGGTGCATGCGCCGGCGGCGCAGAAGATTGTGCTGGAGGAGCTGTCGACGCATCCGCTGCTACGGCGAATCGGGTTGCACGTGATTCCGCCGGGTACGCAGACGATGATCCTGATTGCGAATGGGAACGAGACGCGACTAGGAATCCACACGTCGGACGGAGACTTTGCCGCGGTGAAGGGACGCAAGACGTCTGGGCCGCTGGTGGAGGATGGCAGGTTCTACAACATGAAGATGCCGATGATGGATGCGCAGGGCCGACCGATCGGGATCCTGGTGATGGAGATTGCCGGGACCGATGCTGCCGACGAGGGGAGCGCTGCGCGGAAGGCTGAGTCGATCCGGGCGGAGGTTGCGAAGAAGATTCCGAGTCTCGAAGCGCTGTTCGGGCCGGTATCCCAGTAGAGGGAACTTTGGCCTGCCGGCCGGGCGCCCTGCACGGGCGGCGGTCACTTCGTGACTTGTGTTGGCCTTCGGGTGGCGCTCCGTTGGTTGCGAGCAGCATGTTTGCTGACGACCAGAGGGAGACCATGGCGATGCCGGTCTGTTTGTCACGAATTGACTGCGCGCCCGTGCAGGGCTCCAGTCCGGCAGGATAACGGGCCTTCCATTTGACTCGCTGTTACTGGAAGAGGGCCTGGTTATTCGGGATCCTAGTGGCGACTTCGTCGCGGATCTTCGTCCCCATGCTGAGGGCGACCTCGGGCGTTGCGGCGTCCTTGTAGGGAATCTCGAAGACCATCATGCCGAGGGGATGGTGGTCGCGATCGAACATAGGCAGGCCAAGGTCAAAGAAGCCGCCCTCCTCGGGGTGGGGGTAGACCTTTGCCTCTCCGGTGGTGACGACGATGAGGTCGTTGGCGGAGGAGACCTTGCCGATCTTGGAGGGGTTGTCGCTGCCGATGATGGCGCTTTCGGTCTGGCCGGGAGCGACGGCGTGCATGCCGATCCTCTTGATCTCGGGGTGTGCGGCCTTCGCTTCGAGGACCAGCTTCTGCGCGAGTGGGGCGTCGATCTTGAGATAGCGCGGGGCGGGCGAGGCTGTAGAGGGTGTTTGCGCCGGGAGTTGGCAGGCGGGTGCGGCGGCGAAAAGGGTGATGCAAACTGTAACGGCTTTAGTGACAGACGTATCGGAAGCTCCGAAGAGAGGCTTGCCTCTACGTGTCTGGAGGCAAGCGAATTGGGTTAGGGTGGCTGTGGTCTAGGGGTTGACGCGGTAGACGAGCAGGCCGGCGTCGTCGACGTTGGTCTTGGGATGGATGACGTAAAACTGCTTGACGGCGGGGACGTAGACGGAGGTCTTGCCGCCGTTGGTGGGAATGTCGGCCATCTCGGTGTAGGTGTCGGGGGAGTCCTGATGGAAGATGCTGAGGCCCTGGGTGCCGCTGACGTAGATGCGCTTGAGAATGGGGTCGTAGGTCATGTCGTCGTTGACGTTGACGCAGGGTTTCTGGGCGACGACCTTGCCGTTCTCGTCGAAGACGTAGAAGATTCCCGGATTCCGGCCGGCGACGAAGATGCGCTGGTTCTTGGGGTCGACCACGAGGGCGGTGTTACGGCGGAGGCCGGGTGCGGTCCAGGTGGTGAGAAGCTGTTTGGTGTTGAGGTCGACGACGCCGATCTGCTGCTTGTCGCGGATGTTGACGTAGAGGCGGTGGTGAAGGTTGTCGACGCCCATGCTTTCAACGTTGTCGCCGGGTATGGCGATGTCGCCGATGAGCTTGCCCTGATCGGCAGAGAATATGGAGATGGTGGAGGTTGGTAGCTTGGCTGAGCTGCCGCCGTTGCCGATGTAGTAGAGGCGGGTGGAGGCGTCGTAGAAGGCGGCGTCGGGAGAGTCGCCTTTGCCGGTGGCGGAGCCGTCGATGAGAGCGACGCGGTCGAGGCGGTGGAAGTCAGCGGCGGAGAGGAGGATGAGGGCGGAGTCGCCGCCGTCAGCGACGAGGAGCTCGTCCTTCTCGGGGACGAAGGCGAGGGAGTGCGGGGTCTTGAAGCCCCCGATGCTCTGGAGGTGCTCGCCGGTGTGGAGGTCGAACATTTCGACGGAGTGGTGGACTTCGGCGGAGACGAAAAGGTGGTTGCGCTTGAGGTCGACGGCGAAGTGGTCGAAGTCGCCGGTGATGTCAGGGAGGGCGGTGAGGTGGAGTAGGGTGAGCGGCTGGAAAGTGTCGGCGGCGGCGTGGGCGGGGATGGCTGGGAGGAAGGTGGAGCCGAGGAGGAGAGAGGCGACGAGGGCGTTGAGGGACTTCATAGGAACAGGTGATCCTTTCGTCTAGTTAGTTCAGGCGTGCGTTTGGTGAGCCCGGCCGCGAGGTGCGGCGGCCGAGCGCAAAGAGGAGGGCAAGCCGGTTAGTGCCGCGTGATAGCCGGAGAGGCTGGGATGACGATTTCGGGAAGGATGTGGCCGACGCTGCCCGAGGGTGTCTGGACGTGGAGGAAGGCGGCGAGGGTTGGGGCGACGTCGGAGATGCCGACGCGTTCGGTGTAGGTGCCGGGATGGATGCCGGTGCCGAAGAAGACAAGGGGGACGTGGGTGTCGTAGTCCCACGGTGAACCGTGAGAGGTGCCTTCGCTGCCGAAGAGCCAGTAGGGCTTCAGGATGACGAAGAGGTCAGGGCCGCGCTCGGGGAAGAAGGAGCGGGCGACGTAGTCATCGACGCGGGAGGCCATGGCTTCGCGCTTGAGGAGTTGGGTGCGGGTATAGGTGCGTTCGATGTAGGGAAGGGTGGAGACGGCGCGGGCGGCTTCGTCCTCGACGTCGGTGGGGTTGAGCTTGTGTTCGCGGATGAGGTTCTGGTCGAAGTAGAAGCCGCTCTCCCAACCCCCGATGATCCATTTGGCCTTGCCGAAGCGGGCGTTCAGGGCGTCTTCGACGGTGCGGGTGTAGTCGGCTTTATCGGCGCGCCCGCCGGGCATCCTGTGGGCGAGGCTGACCTCGGGGACGGGGGCGACGCCGTGATCGGCGCTGAGGACGACGAGGAGGTTCTGGCGGCCACCGGCCTGCTTCTCGGCGGCTGCGAGGAGGCGGCCGATCGTGACGTCGGTAGCGACGGACAGCTCGACGACGGCGGGGTCGTCGGGGCCGACGGCGTGGCCGAGATGGTCGTTGGCGGAGAAGCTGACGGTGAGCAGGTCAGTGCCGTCGTGGTGGCCGAGGTCTTCCTGCTGCATGGCGAGTTCGGCGAAGTCTTCGAGCATGTCGTTGGACCAGGGGGTGGTCTCGAAGGCTCCGATGAAGGGCTTGCCGGGCTGGTCGGGGAGGGTGACGAGGGCGCTGCCGTTAGGGGCGGTCCAGCACTGGCCGAGGTAGTGTTCGGCGGGCTTGCTGCTGTTGAACTTTTCGACCCAGCTGGGCAGGGAGGGCTGGTACCAGGTGCTAGAGAGGATGGCGCCGGTGGTGTCGTCCATCCAGTAAGCGGCGTTGGCCATGCGGCCGGCGGGGAGGATGGCAGCGCGATCCTTCATGGAGATGCCGACGACGTGGGAGGCGTTGCGGTCGGCGATCTTGAGTTCGTCGCCGAGGGTGCTGATGACGAGGTTGTGGGGCGAGGAGCCGGTAGCGCCGGGTTTGCCGCCGAGGAGCCTGGTGTCGGCGTCTTCGACGGAGGTGATGGAGCGGTTGAGAGAGCGGTCGAACCACTCGTTGCCGATGATGCCGCTGGTGGCGGGGGTGGAGCCGGTCATGTAGGTGGCGTGACCGGTGGCCGTGACCGTGGGGAAGTGGTCCTGGTGGGCGTCGAGGAAGACGGCGCCGTCGGTGAGCAGCGTGTGGAGACCTCCGGTGTAGCGGGCGGCGAAGCGGGTGGTGTAGTCGTAGCGGAACTGGTCGACGATGATTGCGACGATGAGCTTCGGGTGGGGTGTGTTGGTTGCGGTCGCAGCGGGGTGTGCGGCACGGCGGGGTTGGGCGCCGAGGGTGGCTGCGAGGGCGACGGTGGCAAGGGCGGCAGTAGCGGAGCGGAGCTTCACGATGGCTGGTCTCACTTGATGCGGCTTGGAAGTCGGGTTGAGGAGTTAGTAGGTGATGCGCAGGGCGAATTCAAGGACCCGCGGGGTGCCGGTGCCAACGAGACCGGTTGAGTTGATGGTGCTGGTGATCTGGCCGAAGGTGGCGGGTGCGGCGATGACGAGCTGGCCATTGCTTGTGGTGGTGGAGAGGGCGGAGTTGGGCTGACCATATTGCGCGCGATTGAAGATATTGAAGGCCTCCGCGCGGAAGATGACGTTGTTGCGTTCGGTAATGCGGAAGGATTTCTCGAGGGCGGAGTCATCCTGCCATAGGGTGGGGCCGAAGGCGGCGTCGCGGCCGAGATTGCCCCAGGTGCCGTTAGCCGGAAGCGAGAAGGCGGCCGGGTTGAGCCAGCTGTGGATGCCCTTGCCGAGATAGATGGACTGGCCGGGGACATGGTTGGGGCGCTGACTGGCATTGTTGCCGTCGGGGAGCGCGGTGCTGGAGCGGCTGACGGTGATGTCCACAGGAAGGCCGGTGCGGGCGATGAGGAGGCTGTCGAAGGCCCAGCCGCCGATGACGAGATCGGCAACGGTGCTGTTGTTGAGATAGCGGCGGCCGCGGCCGAAGGGCAGGTTGTAGACGAGGCTGGCGTTGGCGGTGTGGCGGACGTCGTACTGGCTGTTGGCGTACTCGCAGCGGAAGCAGGCGACGTTCTGGGCGGAGTTGGCTTCGCCGGCGCCGACGGAGTTGTCGTCGAGGGCATGGGAGTACATGTAGTTTCCGGAGAGGAAGAGGCCGTTATGGAAGCGGCGGACGAGGTTGACCTGGAGCGCATGGAAGATGCTCATCCCCTCGTTGAACTTGGTATCGATCTGGCTGGGGTAGAGAGCGGCGTAGGGGCGGACGCCGGTGGTGGGATCGATGAGGTTGGTGTAGGAGCGACGGAAGAGATGGGTGCCTTTGACGCCGAGATAGGTGGTGGTGAAGGTGGTGCCAGCGCCGAGGGCCTGCTGGACAGAGCCGGTCCACTGGGTGGTGTAAGAGTCTGGGCGGTAGCGGGCAAGGGAGCGGGGAGTGGTAGCGAGGCCGGTAGTGGGGATGAGCGCGAGGGCGGAGGGGTAGCTGTAGACGGTGGTGTTGCTGGAGGTGAGAGTGGTGGAGGGCTCGGTGTTGACGACGGGGCTGTCTTCGTCTCCGAGCTGGATTTCGCCGTGATAAATGCCGAAGCCGGCGCGAAAGACGGTATTGCCGCCGAGGGAGGAGGGCGAGTAGGCGACGGAGACGCGGGGATCGAAGCTGAGGAGATTGCGGAAGTAGAACTGGGCGCCGATGCCGCAGTAGCCGCCGCAAGAGGCGAAGTCAAAGGGGTCGGCGTTGTTGTGCTTTTCATAGAAGGGGCCGTAGTAGTTGTAGCGGAGGCCGTAGTTGACGGTCAGGTCGGGGGTGACCTTCCATTGGTCCTGCGCGTAGCCGGCGATCTGATTCTTGCGGAGGCCGCGGTCGTTGAGGGGGGCGGTGACCTGGATGCTGTTGAGGTGGTTGGTGAGGAGGTTGGCCTCGGAGGTATAGGACAGGGTGCCGTCGACAGAGTTGCCCTCATTGATGCCGACGCGGCGGTAGTCGACGCCGACTTTGAGGGTGTGCTGACCGCGGGTGGCGGTCAGGGTGTCGTTGCCGGAGAAGGTGGTGGGAACCTGGGCTTTGGAGTAGTTTTCCGACAGCGTGGTGAAGCCGGTTACGGAGAAGTTATAGGGCAGGCCGGTGACCTGGTTCTGGATGTAGGTATTGCGATTGAAGCCGAACTCGACTTCGTTGAGGAGGGTGGCGCTGAAGGTGTGGAGCTCTTCGAGGACGAAGTTCTGGACGCGGGAGTTGACGGTGATGGCCTGAGCGACGCTGTTCAGCGCGGTGGTGGAGACGCCGTCGTCGATGTTGAAGCGGGCGTACATGGAGTCGCGGTTGCCCAGGCGGTGATCAACGCGGACGACGCCCGAGTTTTCCTGGTTGGGGCTGGGGACGACGCTGGTGAAGAGGGCGGCGTTGGGATCGGAGGGAGAGGGCGTAGTGCTGACGGGGTAGGCGTTGAGGAAGGCGGCAAGGGAGGGCTGGGCGACGATGGCGCGAGCGCGGAAGGCCTGGCTGGGCACCGTGCCAACGCTGGGGACACCACCGAGGGACTGGCGGAAGCCTTCGAAGTTGACGAAGAAGAAGGTGCGATCGCGGATGATGGGTCCGCCGAGATTGCCGCCGAACTGGTTGAGGTGGAAGTTGGGGTGATAGGTGCTCTTGATGGGGGACTGGGCGTCGAAGTAGTTGTTGCGGAGGTAGTCGAAGACGCTGCCGTGGAAGTTGTTGGTGCCGGACTTGGAGATGAGGCTGACCTGCCCGCCGGCGGATCCGCCGGTGTCTGCGGTGTAGGTGCCGGCGGCGACTTTGAACTCGGCGACGGCTTCGGTGGAGAACTGGAGGCGGAGGCCGGACTTGATGGCCTGGCGGATGCCACCGGCGGCGTCGACGCCATCGAAGCGGTAGTTGTTGTCGTCGATACCCTGCCCGGCGAAGCGGATGCTGGACTGCTGTCCGCTGCCGGAATCGATAGCGCCTGGGGCGAGAAGTTCGAGCGTGGCGATATTGCGGCCGTTGAGGGGAAGTCTGGAGACTTGGACGGACTGGATGGTGCCGCCGAAGGTGGCGTCGTTCTTGTCGAGATTGTCCGCGGCTCGATCGGCTTCGACCTGCACCGTCTGCTGGGCGGAGGCGATCTGGAGCTGCGCGTTGAGGGTGCGGGTCACACCGGAGTTCAGGTCGATATCAGCAATGCGAAGATCGCTGAAGCCGGCCTTGGTGACGATCAGGGTGAATCGGCCAATCGGAAGCGAAGAGAGGACAAAGGTTCCGCGATCCCCGGAGACGGTCTGGCGCATGGCTCCGGTCGCCTCCTGCGAGAGTTGGACCTTGGCAGCGGGAACGACGGCTCCGCTCACGTCGGTGACGGTGCCGTTGAGCTCGGCGCGGTCAATCTGTGCGGAGAGGGTCGGGCCCAGAACCAGAACCGGGAGGACGGCGGCGAGACGCAGCAAACGAGAGAGCAGAGATGACATGGATGTGCCCGAAGTGCGTCCTTTGCGCGGGGTGTTGCTGTCTTCGGTAGATCCATTCTTGGGGGCGAACCTGAGCAAATGCTGAGTGAAGATCGAGGTTTACGGAAGCTACAACGCCTGTTTACCGAACTTTCACTTAGGACATCGTTATCACGCTGCGCGTCGGGTGAAGCTGTTGAGATGAACATCCTCGTGGTTGAAGATGACCGTCGCATCTCTGCCGTCATTCGGCAGGCGCTCAAGGAAGAGGGGCACCATGTGGATGTGCTCGCGGATGGTGTCGATGCCGAGCACCACATTCTGACCATGGCCTATGGGCTCGCGGTACTCGACCTGATGCTACCTGTGCGGAGTGGATTCGAGATTCTGAAGTCTGTGCGTGAGGCCCGGTGCACGATGCCGATCCTCGTGCTGTCGGCGCGCGATGCGATGTCGGATGTGGTGCATGCGCTTGACCTGGGAGCAGACGATTACGTAACGAAGCCCTTCTATCTCGAGATGCTGCTGGCGCGGGTCCGGTCCGTGAGTCGGCGCGGTCCGGTCATGGAGCGACCCGAGTTGGCGGCTGGAGGCCTCGTGCTGAGTCCGAGCCGACGCGAGCTGATACGGGATGGCGAGAAGATTCCCCTGACGAGGCGCGAGTTCGTGCTGTTGGAGCTGTTGATGCGGCGTGGCAATAAGGTGGTCACGCGGGAACAGCTGATCGAAACGGGCTGGGGGCTGGCGGCGGAGGTGACGCAGAATACGCTGGAGTTCCATATACACAGCCTGAGGTCGAAGATCGACCGTCCTGGAGAGCAGAGCTTGATTCACACGGTGCGCGCCGTGGGGTATCGTTTTGGCTCTTAGGGCGATGTCATGGATCGCGCCTCAATCACTGCGGGTCAGGCTGTCCATCTGGTATATCGTCTTCACCTTTGCCTGCATGAGCCTTTACGGTGCGCTGCTATCACAATTCTTGAAGCATGAGCTCCGTACCTCGCGAGAGGAGACGATGCGGCGCAGAGAGCATCGATTCCTGACCTACATGGCGACAGAAGGGAGAGACCAGCGAAACCAGACTCTGCAAGCGAGTGTGCACCACTTCATGGAGGCTTCGCCCGAGACCGATGGGATAGAGATCCTGGATGGAGTGGGACTTCGACTTTATCCTACAATCGACCCTGGACTTCCGCTGCCGAGAAACGGAGCGAGATGCGAGCAGCCCTGCCTGTCGCTGCTCCGTATGCAATCGCATCGGATGAGGGTGCTCACCCATCACACAACCCTGAATGGGCATCCAGTCTGGATCGTGATGAGCGGTCAGATCGATGAACACTACGACATTCTCAATGCGGTGCGCGCGGGCTATTTCCTTCTTCTGCCGGTCGTTCTGCTGGGTTCCATGGCGGGGGGCTATGCGCTCAGCAAGCGTGCGTTGCTGCCCGTGGGACGTCTGACAGAGACAGCCCGCGGGTTGAGCATGACGACGCTGAATGGACGGTTGCCAGTACCGCAAACCGGAGATGAATTGCAGTCGCTTGCAGAAGCCTGGAACGACCTCCTGGTGCGGCTGGAAGAAGAGGTTAACCGTTCGACGCAGTTCACGATGGATGCATCGCATGATCTACGGACCGCCATCACGGTGATCTTGGCGAATGCGCAGCTGTCGCTCCGACGCGCACGCGACCCTGCTGAGTATCGCGATACGATGTCTACGATCCTGCAGGAGGCAACGCATACGCTGCAGCTGCTGGAAGAGATGCTGTTGGCGGCACGCTCCGGCAATGTGGCACAGCAGCTTGCCAAGAGGGTTGTCAACTTTTCGGCGATCGTCCTGGACGTGTTCGAGGCGTCTCGGGCGAACGCGGTCATCAAGGGGCTGGATATGCGATTGGGCTCTGTTGCATTAACTTTTCTAGCCCCAAGCTATTGTGGTGGAGCAGTGGACTAGTCCCCACAGCTGGTATGCCGACGAGCCGTTTTTGAGTTACTGCAACAGAGCCTAGAACAGGGCGCTGTTGCAGTA
>JAABUZ0100007626.1_pt1 | contig 12988 bp, 13 predicted proteins | sample 5562091 | NCBI WGS metagenome assembly JAABUZ01 (sample SAMN12813069, study PRJNA571459) | rock metagenome | isolation source: Antarctica rocks | place: Antarctica: Victoria Land, Linnaeus Terrace sud | collected 2015-12-21 | reverse complement strand
GTGCCACGTGGGTCCACGGGTCGGCGTCGGCGTCGGCGACCTGCAGGTCGTTGGGAAAGGTGATATGGCTGACGGTCCGTCTGGCCAGCGCGTGCCGCACGGCCAGGTCGACCAGGGTGTTGACCGACGTCGGGTTGGTGATCATCACGTCGTACTCGGCGACGTTCTCGTACAGCTTTTCCAGGTGCACCTCCTGCTGGTAGCCCGTGCCCAGCAGCCCGGTCTCCTGCATACCGGTGATGGCCAGCACCGGCTGGTGGTCCAGCTTCGCGTCGTACAGGCCGTTCAGCAGGTGCACTCCGCCGGGCCCCGACGTGGCGATACACACACCCAACCGGCCGGTGGTCTTGGCGTAAGCGCACGCCATGAACGCGGCCGCCTCCTCGTGGTGCACCAGCACGAAACGGATCCGGTCCTGATGGCGCCGCAGCGCCTCGAACAGAGCGTTGATCCCATCCCCGGGCAGCCCGAAGATCGTGTCCACCCCCCAGTCCGCGAGGCGAGTAACCAGCGATTCCGCAGCAATGGTCTTCATGACACCTTTCGGGTGGTGAGGTCCTCCGCCGCCAGACTCCCGGCCCGCGGCCGACTATGTCCTCGGCGATCGGCCGCGGCGGTAGCCCCGCTTACCCGCAGCCCGACTGCGGGCACACCGCAACTGCGGGCCGCTCAGAGATCGAGGCCGTGGTCGTGCGCGTAGGCGTTGATCTGCGCCCGAGTCTCCAGATTCAGCTTGGCGCGGATCTGACCCCGGTGGCTCTCCACGGTGCGCAGACTCAAGAACAGCTGCCGAGCTATTTCGGCGTTCGTGTGCCCAGTGGCCAACAGCCGCAACACGTCGCGCTCGCGATCGGTGAGGTTGTCGGCGGGTTCGTCCTGCTTGGCCAGCCGCGCGCCGAGTGAGGGCTGCAGGTAGATCGACCCACGCAGGACACTGCGGACGGCCAGCAGCAGCTCGTCGGACGCGGCCTCCTTCAGCACATACCCGTGAGCGCCCAGCCTCAGCGCCTCGCGCGCGAACCCGGGCTCGTCGTGCATGGTCAACACGATGAGCCGAACCCCCGGGCAGGATGCCAGCAGCCCCGGGATGGCGGTCAAGCTCGACGAGCCGGCCATCGCTAAGTCAAGGACCAGGACGTCCGGCCGCAGCGAAGGGACACCCCGCAGCGTGCTGGGCAGGTCGGCGAACTCAGCGACCACCTCCAAGGACGGCTCCGCCTGAAGTAGCGTGCGCAGCCCCGCCCGCACCACCGGGTGATCGTCGGCAAGCACCACAGTCCGCACGGCGTCTGGCGGCGCTGGACCGGTCATGCTGTGACGCTAGCCGGTGTCGCAGCCGGCGTCACGGCAGTGCGGGCCAGCCGCACCCAGGTCTGCGGAGCCCCCGCAGGGCGATCCTCGCCGCCCACCGCTCGGCGCGGCTGCTCCCCGGCAACACCCTGATCGGCTGGCACAACGAGTGGCGATGTGGTTGCCCGCACGTCATCGACACCGTCCTTTGGTAAGCGGCGACGCACCCCCAGACTCACCTCTGGCCGGCACCACACCTTTGCCGGCCCGTGATGCCGACTCCGGGCCTACTCAGGCCGGATCCGTACCTCGAGCAGCCGTCTGGCCGTTGGCTCGCGGCGGAGACCACCTGTCACGGGCATACGACCCGAGGGCTCGACCCCTGACCGTCGTCGGATCCGCTGCGGGGAGACGCCGGTCCTCAGCCCGGCAGCGACCAGCCGGACGGCAACCCGGCCGATGGCCCGCGGCGGCTGGGGTGTGAGCGCGCCCGATCTGGTACGCCTGCTGCACGGCACCATCCTGCTTGTCGCGCCGGACCACCTGTCCCGCGCGGTCACCGGTGTGTCGTTGGATGGCCGACGCCGCGCGGTTGCTCGTATCCTCGGGCTACGGGAGGTCGGCCAGTCAGTGCTCGCCCTGACCTGCCGCGGTTCGACCGTTCGGCGACTGGGCCGTGCGCTGCGCACGCGTTCAGCATGGTGGCCTTGGCGGCGGCCAGCCGCACGTACCGTCGGCCCGCTTTGGCCAGCGCGTCGATAGCGACGCTCCTAGCGGTGAGCCCAGCCAGCATGCCCGCTGCGCCGGTCACCACAGACCGGCGACCCTCGCCCCTGCGCCCGTTGAAGGCCCCCGAACCTTCAGACCCCGCGGGACTGTCCTACGACAACAACAGCGGCAGGGTCCGTCAACGTCGGCACCGTGCGGCACAGCGGCAACACGCGGTGCGCGATGTCCTGCACCAGAATCAGGGCCGACGGGCCGAGGACGTGAAGTCCGTGTTGAGGCTCCTCGGCCGCCCGAAGCCTCAGCCCTCAACCTGAGTTTTCCGTTCCGGTTGTGAAAGCTCCGTACACCCTTTGCCCCCGAAGGCGTTTGCGCCCGAGACGGCGCAGTAAAGGGTGAGCGGCTTGCATTCTTCCCCGCCGGCGCGGGAAGTGGCAACGGCGCCTTAATGTTGACCCCGCGTCGTCGGAAACCTGACCCCCTGTCTGGTTACTGGTCGTTGTTGGATGCGGGGACGCGGTCTCGGTCTTTCGAGTCTGTAGGAGTCGCCCTTGATGGTAACGACGTCGGCGCGGTGGACGAGCGGTTTGAGTGTGTCAACCCGGCGTGGCCCCACTGGCGCGCAGCCGGCACGCGCCTTGTGGGGCTGGCTCATGTTGCTGCGTGGGGTCTGCGCGTGTCACCTGGGCGAATGCGTCTTGCGGCGTGTCAGCCCGTCATTGCCAGGTGACTGAGCCGAGGACGTCGTCGAGGACCTCGGGATGAATCGTGCACCGGGCAGTGCGGGAATCAACCCGTTATTGGCTCCGGATGGGTCGACAGTCACCAGTCCCGATCCGTTGTGCATCCGGCTGCCACCGCGAAATAAATGTAGGCACCCCGTGTTTCCTTGAGGCGCGCTGGTCGGAGGGCGAAACCGCCCCGCCCGGGCGTCAAGTCCTGATCACACGGCGCTCGATGGCCTTGGCCACCGCGCCGGCGCGAGAGTCCACACCGAGCTTGACGTAAACATGTGAGAGGTGGGACTTCACCGTCGCCTCGCTGACCCTCAGCCGCCTGGCGATCTGCTTGTTGGACAAGCCGTCCGCCAGCAGCTTGAGGATCTCTACCTCCCGTTCGGTGACGACCGGTGCCGGTGAGGTGGCCCGCCGCACAAGCGTGGCTGCTACAGATGGAGCAAGCACCGTATCGCCGCGAGCCGTCCCCCGCACCGCGCGGAAGAGCTCGTCGGGCGGCGCGTCTTTGAGGAGGTAGCCCACCGCACCGGCATCGATCGCCGCGAGGATGTCCGACTCGGCGTCATAGGTGGTCAGAACGAGGACCCGGGGAGGCGCAGGGAGGCGCCCCAGGACTGCGGTGGCCTCGACGCCGCCGGGTCCGGCGCCGAGATTAAGGTCCATGAGAACCACGTCGGGATGGGTGCGCTGCACGACGTCTAGGGCGCTGTCCGCGTCGACCGCCTCGCCGACGATCGTCAGGTCCGCCTGACCCTCGACGAGGGCGCGCAATCCAGCCCGGATGACGGGGTGGTCGTCGACCAGCACGATGCGGATCACAGCCACATCGTCCTTCACCCGCAGTGATAGCGGCCGCTCGGTGCGGTCGCCGGCCGACCCGCACTGGATTTTTGCTCATCTACATTCATCGGGAGACAGACCGCGAGGGCGGTCCCTTCGCCGAGCGCGGACTCCATCACCATCGTCCCGCCAAGAGTAGCGACCCGCTCACGGATCCCCCTCAGACCTCGCCCACGTCCGGGGTCCGAGGCCGCCCTCTGGGGGTCGAATCCACGGCCGTCGTCGATGACATCGAGCAAGACGCTGTCCGACTGGTAGGTCAACGTGACGGTGGCTTGGGTTGCTCGGGCATGGTCAACGACGTTGGCCAGCTCACCTCGTGCTGTGCGCAGCAAGGCGGTGGCTCGTGGCGCGGATAGAGCCGTCGGGATCCCCTCGACCCGAACGTCAACGGCCACCCCGGTTTGCAGCACGGCCTGCTGACAGGTCTCACGCAGCGCCGAAATGAGGGCAGCGGTGTCGTGTCCGGGCAGGTTCGCCGGTGCCAGGTCTCGGACGACGCGCCGCACCTCCTCGATGCCATCCCTGGCGGTCAGAGCCGCCTGGGCTACGTGCTCCTGGGCGGCCATCGGGCGGGAGCCCCAGTCGTGCTGGGCGGCGAGCAGCAGCAGGTTGATGCTGGACAGCCCCTGGGCCACGCTGTCGTGGATCTCCCGAGAGAGCCGGGCCCGCTCCGCCAGCGCCCCCGCCCGGTGTTGAGCGTCAGCCAGCTCGCCCTGCGCCTGCCGAAGCTCGTCGAGGAGCCGCTGCCTCTCAGCTGCATCTCGCTCTAGCGCCCGGTACGCCATTACCGCCAGCACGGCTACCCACACCGGGCCGAGTACGATGGTCGGGTCGATCTCCCCGAGCATCCGACTCCAGGCGGCCACCACCGTCACGATCATTGCTGTGACAACGAGACAGGCCCGGCCAAAAGCCAGCACCCGCAACGCCACGAAAGCGAGCGGCACGGCGCACCACGAGAACGACGGAGCCGACGCCGTGAGGACGACCCAGAGCACAACCAGCGCCAGGCACCACGCGCTGGCATGCGGCTCCGCGAACCGCCGCACGGCATACAGAAACAGCAGTAGCGCCGCCCCCCCGATCACCATGGGGGTTCGACCCCCCAGGCCGTGTCCGCTGAGGAAACGGACAGCAGACCCCAGGTGGAGGACGACGAACGCGACGTGAAGCGCCGCCTGCAAGACCCCAACCTCGGCGAGGATGCCCCGCAGCCGTCCGGGCGGTGAAGGTCTCGCTGCAGTGCTCATGTGGCACGGATCGTAGTGCCAGGCTGACTCGGCCGGCATCATCCATCCGGCCATTTCGGCCCATCCGGATGGCCCGTGACGCATCGACACGTGGCCGATGACCCCGAAGCGCGCGGGGGACCAGAGTGGTCCGGAGTACACCTGTCTGTCGAATCCAATGCAACTGGAGGAACGATGAATCGCTTCCAACTCACCGCAAGTGCTCTGGCCCTGACTGCCGCTTCCGTGGCGTTTAGCGCCGCTACTCCTGCATCGGCCGACGGCGGCGGCCGTCCGACGACGTATCAGCTGCAGGGCGACCCGGGCGGCTCCAAGTTCGAGGGCATCGGTGTCTCCCCCAACGGGTCCACGTTCTACGTCAGCGAGGTGACCGGCGGCGAGCTGCACCGCGGCGACGTCCGGTCTGGAGTGACGACGGAGTGGAAGGCCGAGGGCGCTGACGGCCGGTTCACCGCTCGCGGGATCACCACCGACGCCAAGGGGCGGATCTATGTCGCAGGTGGTCCTAACGGGATCGGTACCGGCCGTCCGGACCTGTGGGTCTACGCCCCGGACGGAACCCTCCTAGTCGCGCTACGGACTGGTGTCGACAACGCCTTCCTCAATGACGTGGCCATCGGACCGGACGGTGCCGCCTACTTCACCAACTCGAACGCCCCTCAGATTTTCCGGGTGGCGTTCGAGGATGGTGCATGGCGGGTGACGACGTGGGCCGACGCGACCGAGACGATCCCTACCGCCGCCGGCTTCAACCTCGGCGGTATCGTCGTCGCTCCGGACCGGCGCTCCCTCGTCGTGGCCCAGGGCAACGTCGGAGTGCTGTGGCGCTTCGACCTGGCGACGCGCCTCGCGACCCGAATCAGCACCGACGCGGACCTGCGGAACGCTGATGGCCTGGTTCTGCAAGGCACCCGTCTTCGGGTCGTCCGTAACTTCGACCGGATCCTCACCACGCTGCGACTAGCTCCTGACGCACGGTCGGCCAGGTTCGTTGCTTCCGAGGCCACCGACCCGACGCGGGTCTTCACCACCGCCAAGATCGCCCACGGCCGACTTCTGCTCGTCGACAGCAAGTTCGACGAACCGGTCGCCGCGCCGCCCTACGAGGTCGTCTCGAGCAAGCTTCCTCGATGACCCGAGCCGTCGCTGGGTGTTGGGTCGTGTTCGCCCTCCTGGCGGCGGCGGGGTGCTCGTCGTCGCCTGTTTCAACCCCCCCGACTACGTCGACTCGGTTGCTCCGGGGCCATCGACAGCACTGGTCAGCCCAGAGACGACGCCACCCTCGGCGCCAGCAGCGGCACCACCGGTGACGCCCGCCCACCTCGACCAAGGGTTGCTAGACACGCACCTGATCCAGGCCGCGTGGAAGAACCACGGCACCCTTGCCCGACACCTCATCGCTCAGGGCGCGGACGTCAACGCCAAGGACTCGACGCAACAGAGCGCATACCTCGTCGCGACAAGCGAAGGAGACCTCGACCTGCTCGACCTCACCCTGGCCCACGGAGCGGACCACGCGGCGAAGGACAGCTGAGAGGGGACGGGCCTAATCCGCGCCGGCGAACGCGGGCATACGGGCGTCGTCGGCCGGCTTCTGCGTGCGGGCGTGGAGGTGGACCACGTCAACCGGCTCGGCTGGACCGCGCTGCATGAGGCGATCATCCTCGGTGACGGCAGCCAACGGTATGTCGACACCGTCCGCGAGCTCGTCGCGGGACGGGCGGACGTCGAGTTGGCCCCCTGCGGCGACAACGTGAGCCCCACCGCCCATGGCCAGAGCCATGGGGTATGCCGCTCAGGTCACCACCCTCGAGGCGGCATCGGCCCAGTGCACGAGCCCAGCCATTCCGAGGCGGAGGCCGGCCGTCGCCTGCTCACCGCGGCCGAGTCCGGCGACGCGGACGCCGTGGCCCTGGCCCTTCGCGCGGGTGCTCCCATCGAGCAACGGGACGAACAGGGCCGAACCGCGTTACTGCTGGCCGCCACCTTCGACCGGGTCAAGGTGGCCAGGGCCCTCGTCGCGCTCGGCGCCGACCCAAACGCTCTTGACGAGCGCCACGACACCCCGTGGCTCGTCACCGGAGTGACCGGGAGTGTGGCGATGCTCGAGGCACTGCTGCCAGCGCACCCGAACCTGGCCATCCGCAACCGCTTCGGCGGCCTCTCCGTCATCCCGGCCAGTGAGCGCGGCCACGTGGACTACCTGCGACGGGTGTCACCACCGGTATCGACGTCAATCACGTCAACGACCTGGGGTGGACGGCTTTGCTCGAGGCTGTGGTCCTTGGCGACGGCTCGCAGCGCTACCAGAAGATCGTCCGCATCCTGCTTGCTGCCGGAGCCGACCCGTCAGTCCGCGACCGCAGCGGCGCCACGGCCCTCGACCATGCGCGCGATTCGAGTCAGGCGGAGGTCGCCGAGATCCCCCGTACCGATTGTGCGCGACTACGTCATGACGATGTCACAGGCGCAGGAGGATCACTCCCCAGCAGGTCGGCGGAGCTCGTCACGGCAGCGTTGGATCGGGCACGCGCCACGTTCACAGCTTGGATATCGTCGTGGTCCCATGTCCATTCATGGAGGCTGTGCACGGAGATCCACCCTGTTTGCCCGTTGTCGCCGACCGGTCCGACATCTGGGCTTGGACCCTCTAAATCTCGATAAGCTCGTGGGCTCTCCCGGAAGTTGGGTTGGACGAGATTGAGGTTCGATGCTTCTATCCAGCGAACGGTGTCAAGTCCGCGCTGGTCGAGGGTGGCGTCGTGGCGGATGCTTCGAACCCCTGGGCGGTGGCCCTCCGCGATCGCCAGTTTGAGAGTGAGGCCCGGTTCGCCCAGGTCGAGGCGGGTGGTCGTCCGGTCTGCACCGGTCCGGTCCAGAAGGTCCGCGCAAATGTGTCGGAGCGGGAGGACGGGCAGCGCCGACATGCCCGACCGGACCTGGCAGCCGGCCTTCACCAACAGGTTCCGGCGCGACGACCTCCTAGCGCACTGCCTTGCCGTGGCCACGGTCGGAGGGGCCGCGGTGCTCGACCCCTCGGCCACCCGTCTGCGGTCGGTGGCCGACCGGCCCGGACTGGACGTCGGTGACGTGGCCGAGCTACACATCGTGGAAGGCGAGTCGGTTGCGTCTGCCGTAATGGACCGGTCCCACGATGGCACTGTGACTCACGGCGGCAAAGTTGTGGCTAATGGACTGGCGCTTCTCTAGGCGCCGGCCAGGGTCAGTGGAAAGCGCCCAACGAGTTGTTGCAATCTCGGCCGAGAGAAGGCGATGGTGGGCCCGCGGTCGACCTCCTCTTAGCGGCTCCAGGGCACGACAATTTCTCGGTCTATACACGTTTCAGCGTCGTGTCAGTGCCTTGACTGGCCGGGCTGGAGCAGCTAGCGCTTGGCAGCGGCTGCACCTTTGTTGACGGCCGGGCGGCGGGCGTCTCAGTTGAGCCGTGGTTGGATGCGGTCGTCTCCGATCTCGCGGTCGGTCACGTCTACGTCGTGGATAACCCCTTGGCTGACCGCAGGCGTCGGACTCGCACCTCATGGCGTGACGCTTGCCGTGAAGCACAGCGCAGGGCTGCGTGGGCCAAGCCGCGGGTCAGGGCTGCGGAACCCCCGCAGAAGTCGAACCAGCGGACTCAGCGCTGACAGTCTCGGCGGCCTCAACGCGGTGCGCCGCCGGCACGACCAGGCGGATCATGGTGCCTCGTGCGCCCTGGTCGCCGTCCTCGATCACGCCTGAGAGCACGTGCAGCTGGCCGCCGGCAAGCAGGGCCCGTTCCTGCATACCGGTGATGCCGAATCCCGGGGCAGTCAGACCGCCGGAGATCCCCGTGCCGTTGTCACTGATCTCGACACAGACCTCATCGTCGTCTTCGACCACAGAAATGCGCGCCCGAGTCGCCCCAGAATGCCGGCTGGCATTGGTTAAGGCTTCCTGCACGACTCGGTAGACCGCCACCTCCACGTCCGGTAGCAACCGGGTGGACAGCTGCCCGTCGGCGTACCGCAGCGACAGGTGAACCGAGACTGGCATCCCGGTCAGCTCCTCGGTCCGCCGGGCTAACGCAAAGAGAGGCGGTGACAACCCGAGCTGGTCCAACGTCGCCGGCCTCAGCTCGGTGATGAGGTGACGCAGCCCGATGATCTGGGCATTCAGCATGTCGCTGGCGGTCCGTAGCGCTTTCTCGATGTCATCGGCCCGGCTCGGCGCTCCAGCACTGCGTAGGGTCGAGGTGAGCAGCACCTGCAAGGCGCCCATCTGCTGCAGCGTCTCGTCGTGCAGTTCCCGCGCCCACCGGCGCCGCTCCTCCTCGCGCTGCTGAAGACCGGAGCGTAACCGGGTTAGGGAGATACGGCGTTCGGCGGCCTCCACCTGAGCGGCGACCTCGAGGAGAGTCTCGAGTGTTCGGGCGATCCCCTCCAGTGTCACCCGTCCCGGAGCCTCGACCAGCACGACCGCGCAGACCTCTCCCGCCTTGGCGAGCAGCAGCGGCTGCCGCGAGCCGAGAGCACGGCCCTGGCGTGATCCGGCGTCGGATACTGGAGTTAGGCGTACCGACCCGTCCGCGTCGTCGTGCCGGTCGACGACCGTCACCGCGCCTGTCGGGATCCCCGGGGCGAGCACCACGCGGCGACCGTTCAGGCTCGGCCCGGTCACGCTGTGCGACCCCTTGATGATCGCATCGGGCTTGCCGCTCTCATCTCGCCGCCCGTGGGGCGGCGTCACGGCGACGACGACCTGGGCCGCGCCTAAGACGTTCACCCCGGCGTAGGCGATGGCGTCGAGGGGACCACTCATCACCGACGCCGGCGGCGGACCATGGTGTTCCCGGCTCATCTGCCAACCCTCCGATATTGCGCCACATTCATGCTGCACGGTTCTGTCGCGGAGTCGACGGTCGGCGGAGCAAAGGCCGCAGGGAGGCAGACAACCCGCGGCTCACTGTTGAGCCGCCTTGATTACATCGCCAGCCCCCCTGATGCGTCAAACGCGGCAGGCTGGGAGGTCGCTGCATGAGGTATGGCCCGGCGTACGATGCGCCGGGTGACCGCCTCGGAGGCCGGGTATTCCGGAGAGCTCGCGGAGCTGACGAACTTGCTCGTCGAGAGCGAGGACCTGCAGTCCTGTCTGCAGCGGGTCGCGGATCTGGCCGTGCGGGCCGTGCCGGTCTGTCAGGGCGTCGGCGTCGTGGTGGCGGATTCGGCGGGCGCTCGAACGTTGGCGGCCACCGGAGATCACGTCTGGGCGATGGCCGCATACCAGTACGCCGAGAACGAAGGACCGGGTGTTGAGGCGATCCGATACGGGGAGCCACGACGCATCGACGACATGGTTGTCGAAACTCGGTGGCCGGGGTTCAGTGTGATGGCGGCAGAGCAAGGACTGCGCAGCACTCTCGCCCTGCCGCTGCGCATGGCCGGCCCGGCTTCGGGGGCGCTGACCTGGTACGCCCAGACACCGCACGCCTTCGACGGGGCCAGCCACGACCTCGCGGTCCTCTTCGCGTTACGCGGCGGACTCGCGCTGAGCAACTCTGATCCGTACTTCGCCAGCCAGCGGCTGATCCAGAACCTGCACGAAGCGCTGGCCACTCGCGCCGTGATCGAGCAGGCCAAGGGAGTCCTCATGGCCCGCGAGGAATGCACCCCGGATCAGGCCTTCGACATCATGGTCAGCGTGTCCCAGCGAACGGACCGAAAGGTCCGGGAGGTGGCGGCCCGCGTGGTCGCCGACGCCACCGGTACCAGCACCAGCGCGGGCTGAGCCACCCAAGCGGAGTGCGGTTAGCCCGCAGTCACGCAGCGGTATTGCCAGCAAGGAGCGACGGCTGCACCCGCATCAGCAACCTTGCTGGCGGTGGGACCGTGGGCCGGTGATGCACCCCGAGATCGACTGCACTGACGGCAGACCTACATGGCCAGTGACCTGACCGAGGACGTCGAGCCGGCCCGCGAGCCGGCCCAGCTTTTCGGCGCAGCACCCGACAGCCCGCTTCCCGCCGACGTGAGTGGCCGGCTGACCGCTGCTGCTGCGGCGCTGGTGGACCTGGGACCTGGCCGAGGCCAGCTGGTCAGGGACGCGCACGCCCCGGTCCGGGCCGGATGCCCGGCGTTGACCGGCATCCGAGCGGTCACGCCGCCGCACGGAGCCTCCAAGCCGTGACCGGCATTGAGGACTACGCGATCATCGGCGACCTGCAGACAGCGGCGCTGGTGGGCAAGGACGGGTCGATCGACTGGCTCTGCCTGCCGCGGTTCGACTCGCCGGCCTGTTTCGCCGCGCTGCTCGGCGACGATGGCAACGGACGTTGGCGGTTGGCGCCCACCGGGGCGAAGGTCTCGAGCAAACGCACCTACCGGCCGGGCACCCTGGTCCTGGAGACCCTGTGGGACGGTCCCGACGGTAGCGTGCTGGTGACCGACTTCATGCCAGTGCGGGGCGAAGCGCCGGACGTGGTACGCATCGTCGAGGGTCGGTCCGGCACCGTGGCGATGTGTAGCGAGCTAGTGCTACGGCTGGACTACGGCCACGTGGTCCCCTGGGTCCGGCACACCGACGGTCAGCTCTCCGCGGTAGCCGGCCCCGACGCTATGTGGCTCCGCACGCCGGTGCCAACCCACGGTGAGGACGACGTCAGCGTGTCCCGGTTCCGGGTCACCGCCGGACAGCGGATCCCCTTCGTGCTGACCTGGCAGGCCTCACATCTGCCCGCCCCGCAGGCAGTCGACCCCGAGCATGCGCTCACGGAAACCGGTGACTACTGGACGCGGTGGAGCAGCTGCGCCCGGCTGCCCCAGCGCTGGCGAGACCCCGTCCAGCGCAGCCTGATCACGCTGAAGGCACTGACCTACTCCCCTACCGGTGGCATCGTGGCTGCGGCGACGGCCAGTCTGCCCGAACAGCTCGGCGGGAACCGGAACTGGGACTACCGCTACTGCTGGCTGCGCGACGCCGGCTACACCCTGCAGGCCTTGCTCGACGCCGGGTACTTCAACGAAGCCGCCGCCTGGCGGGAGTGGCTGCTGCGGGCGGTCGCCGGCGACCCGGCCGACCTGCAGATCCTGTACGGCATCACCGGCACCCGTCGTCTCCCCGAGTGGGAGGTCCCCTGGCTAACGGGCTACGAAGGGGCCATACCGGTCCGCATCGGGAACGCCGCGGCCGCTCAGTTCCAGCTCGATGTCTACGGCGAGGTGATCGACACGCTGTCGCAGGCCCGAGATGCGGGGCTGGCTGCGGAGGCTGACTCCTGGGACCTGCAGACGGCACTCCTGGAGTTCCTTGAGGGCCACTGGACAGACGAGGACAACGGCGTTTGGGAGGTGCGGGGCCCGGCGCGGCCGTTCGTGCACTCCAAGGCGATGGCGTGGGCCGGGTTCGACCGCGCCGTCAAGGCCGTGGAGAATAGTAAGGTCGACGGCCCGGTGGGCCGGTGGCGGGCGCTGCGCCAGCAGGTCCATGACGAGGTCTGCGCGCGTGGGTTCGACGCTGAACGGAACACGTTCACCCAGTTCTACGGCTCCAAGGGCCTCGACGCCGCGGTGCTGCTGCTCCCCCAGATCGGCTTCCTGCCGCCATCGGACCCGCGGATCAAAGGCACCGTCGAGGCGGTCGGCCAGGAGCTGATGCGGGACGGGTTGCTGCTGCGGTACGACGTCGACATCGACGCCGACGATGGCGCGGTTGACGGCCTGCACGGCCACGAAGGAGCGTTCCTCGCGTGCACCTTCTGGTACGCCGACGCCTTGGCGATGACCGGTCAACGGCATGCCGCCGAAGAAACGTTCGAACGGCTGCTGAGCCTGCGCAACGACGTCGGGCTGTTGTCCGAGGAGTACGACACCACGGCGAAACGCCTGGTGGGGAACATCCCTCAGGCCTACAGCCACGTGTTCTTGTGCCGCACCGCACGACGCCTCGCCCCGGACGTGCCACCGGACGAGCTCAGCACCCCCACCGAAGGAAGCCCCGGATGCGAGCGCTGACCGTCGCCCCTGGACAGCACCACTCCTTGGAGGTGCAGGACGTCACCGATCCCGACCCCGGCGACGACGAGCTGCTCGTTGACGGCATCGCCGTCGGAGTATGCGGAGCTGACCGGGAGATCGCCGACGGTGACTACGGCTGGGCACCTGCAGGTCG
>JAABUZ0100007625.1_pt1 | contig 12989 bp, 11 predicted proteins | sample 5562091 | NCBI WGS metagenome assembly JAABUZ01 (sample SAMN12813069, study PRJNA571459) | rock metagenome | isolation source: Antarctica rocks | place: Antarctica: Victoria Land, Linnaeus Terrace sud | collected 2015-12-21 | reverse complement strand
TCCTCCAGCAAGCCTTTGTATGCCATTGTCGGCAGTGGCCACCATTCTTCCCAGGGAATTGATCGCTTGGCAAAGGCGGTTAAGCTTTGGCTTGACGACTGGGGCTACACGTGGCGAGAGTTTAGTATGGATGAGGAGAGTCATGGAGGTGTCATTGGAATAGATCCATCTTCATGTAGTGAGTGAATAAGATTGACCACCAAACTTCCAGAAAGATACTACCTTTTAATAAATGGCAAATGTCTAGATTATTGCGATTAACGGCACTATGTTTTGACACTACAAGTCTATTAGACGTTGTAGCGCCAGGAGTCGTTCAGGTGAAATGCAATGGCCCATCTACTTTTCGTAAAGGTCATCATCGGTCCCTCGACTCACCAACCGACGCTTGGTCTTTTTCCGAACTGTGCCAGATGTTTTAGGCTGTGCCAAATTTTCTACTTGCATTAATGGGGGAGAAACTTGCATGATCTCCACTGCATTCGTATCATTCATATTAGTAGGATTGGAGTTCGTGACGGAGCTGCTCAGCGTGTGAGTTTCGTGAGCATGGGCATTTCTCAGCAGTATGGATTCTATGTTTTGTAGTCTGGCATCTTGAACGTCCATACGATTTTGCATGTTGGTGAGCAGAGAATCGATCAATTTTAGCTTTACGTCCGTGGAGCGTATGGCATCGTAGCATGTGTTGCATGCAGTTCGTAAAGCGTAAACACTTTCATTTAATTTTTCATCAAGCTCGCCCATTTTCTGCTCTCGCAGAAGAACAGCCGCATCCCAACGAGCAGTGGCCTGTCGAAGAAAATCTTGAGACTCATTCTGCTGCAGGGAAATATGCTGTATGGCATTTTCAAAGATGGACTTCATATCGTCACATTGCATGGAAAGCTTTTTCGCCCAGAGTGCCATGGCTGGATCTGGTGGGAGAGAGGATGCTGGCGCATTCACGACCCGTTGCTGGAAGTGCGGCCATAGCAGAGATGGCTGATTCGCGGTATCCATTCGTCCGTCACGTTGTGATTTCGGTAGAAATTAGCGACGCACCGGCCAATGTCAGTCGACGACCAGCTGGCACGAGCATGGACGACAGTGCAGAATGAAGTGGAGACTTTCCAAGAGTATGTATCCTCGTCAGTCTTAGGCGGAGTGCAGCATGTCGCGGAGTGGTCGGAGATTATAATTCGGCACATCTTGCAGAGTCCTTATGCGCCTGAATTCCTCAAGACCAAAGAATTAGCTCCTACTCCACCCATGTCTCTTCTTCAGTTCATGAGGAAGTGGATTGACGATCACAAAGCTGCTGTCGGTATCATGCTCGCGGGCACCGGATTAGTCGGAATGACAATACTGTGGCACGCTGAAACTAGACCTCGACATCTGCGGGGAAGGTCACGCGTGTCTGTGAGCGGCGATAGAAGGCACATTGTGGTTATTGCACCGCCGTCAGAGAGCTTTTGGTCTCGACATCTTGCTCTTGATCTCGTGCGCCGAGGATTCTTGGTATTTGTTGCATGTGCAACGGACGTGCAAGAGGCTTCAGTACGGAGCGAGTCGAAGCCAAACATTCGTCCCATTCGTCTTGATCCGAAAGCCCCCGCAAAGTCACATCAAGGAGTCAGTATGCTCTCAAACTACCTCGAAGTACCAATTGAGAGGAATAGAGAAGCGCGGCAAGATGCAGTTCTGGCAGGGCTGGTCATCATTCCTGAGATTGTTCAGCCAGTTGGGCCCCTTGAGACGATTGACTACGATACGCTGTCTGGCGCATTTACGTCTAATTTGATTGACCCACTGGCTTACGTCCAGATACTGCTTCCATTGATTCGAATGAAGCGATCGAGGATCATTCTCATTAGCCCAAACATCCCACCACAAATCGGACCTCCATTCCGCGTTCCCTCGGTTGCCGCAAACGCAGCTCTATCATCGGCATTTCTGTCTCTTTCTCGAGAACTGGCACCACTCAATATCCCCGCAATACATTTGAGGCTTGGCTATTTTGACTTTGCAATAGAGGAGCAGCAGAAGCACAAGGCGACAAAAGTTTCGATGGATGACAATCCGACCACTCAGTCCCAACAGCAGCTTGCTCTTCGGAGTGCGCGTATTCCAGTCAAGTCGGAAGGCACTTACAAGGCAGGAAGGGGTGGGAGTCCCCTTTCAAATCTACACGACGCCGTTTTCGACGCACTAGTTGCAGTACAGCCACGAAGAGTATGGCACGTTGGCAGTGGTAGTATGTGCTATGAATGGGCCAATCGCTTCCTCCCGGAACGTCTTACATCCTGGATGCTATCTCAGCATCAAGCGACGAATTACGAGACTTGCTTTTCATGAAGTACTTACGGGGCATGTCAAAGGCATAGAGGTGTTTAGGGGCTTGAAATGTATATAGGCGTAGTGTTCTGTGGTCTTGGAGAGGGTCACTCGTACCTACTTACTGCCTGTCGTGCTGCCTCATATTTCATTACTTTACCGAAACTGGGATTAAATCCCCGGCACATTCCACCAATTCAGCCCACCCCTCAATCAGTCGGGACCACGACTATCCAACTAGAGGCCACAACAACCAACCCTCTGTGTTCGAGTACTGGAATCCCGGAGCGCGATTGCGTCGCCCAGTGCTCTCAGCCGCACTTCTCTACCCTCGCGCCGCTGTTCTCTCTGGGCCGATTTTTTTTCTCTCTAAAATTGCGCGCATAAACACTATAGGGACGACAGGTCTCACCACAACTCCACTCCCCACCAGCCCTCATGCGGCTGTGGTGCTCCTGGTGGATGATACATATAAAGTGGCTTTTCCTCACGACATTCGTTAGCTGTGTGTCGCTCGACTTCAGTCAGGTCCAATCTGCGGACGTCGACCTCAGCGCGCTCGGGCGCGTGGTAATTGGCGGCAACTTTGCCGGGGTCTCTCTCTTTGACTTCCCTCAACAAGTCAAAAACATCGCCTCCTCATCCTCCTTCTCTGCCAATAGCTCCGACAGTATATACCTTGAACTCCCAAATGGCGTCTATTATCCCTTTGTCCAGTCAGACGGAAATATCACCTCCATGTGTGCTCTTAAAGACAGCGCGGGATCGACAATCTCGATCGTTTTCAGCGGCAACTTTTCTACCGTGAATGGAACCAGTATGCTTAATATTGGCTTCCTCAACACAACCAATGACAGTTTAACGCTTGCGCCTATGGACGGCGGAATTGACGGATCAGTGTCATCTTTACTGTGCTTATCTCAAAATAATACTGTCGTTGTAGGCGGTCTTTTCAACAAAAATATGGCACAAAACGCGATCAAGTGGGTAGCTGGAGTCGGCTGGCAAGCTTTTGAGTTTGGTGGTTTTAATGGTAAGATCTCATCAATCGCTTCTACAAACAACAACTCGCTCTTATTTGGCGGTCAATTCGATTCTGTGGGCAATTCGAGTATTGGCGCAACTGGCTCCAATAGTCAAATCATCAATCTACAAACTGCCAACATAACGGCGGGAGGTAGTGCTCGTGGCTCTGATCCAAAGAATATAGCCTGTACCAGCTCTTCGGCTGCATGGAACATGTCTGGGTCGACTGGTTCGTGGTCTGCTGATTTGGGATTTGGGTTTCGACCCACCAAATTACGTCTCCGCAATTCCCAAAGTCGTGGACACGGAGTCAAAACCTTTCGATTCATAGCGCAACCTATCGGCGGAATTCTAAATATGACCTATATTGATAGCGCAGGACAGCAAAAAGCCTGTGATGCAACCTGCCCGCTACAAGAAGAAAATAATTTCCAAGAGTTCACATTTGTCAATGTCATTGGCATGGGTGGTCTCACGATAGCAGTTAGCGACAGCTATGGAGGTGTTGGAGGTCTTTCAGGAATTGAACTATATCAGAATGACATTTTTGCTTATGCTATTGGAAATTTTAACGAGCCAACTTGTAATACACCGAGCACTCGATCGATTTCGAAGACATCTGGCTCATGGACTCGAATTAATGAGTCAGATTCCGCTTACCTGTCTGCTAATCTGTCTGGGAATGCATTGTCAAACTCAACGGTGACTTTTCAGCCGAATCTCCAGCAAAATGGTATCTATGTTGTGCTTTTGTTCACACCTGGCTGTATGGCAGATCATTCTTGCTCTCAGCGAGGCGGGGTCAATGCAACCATGAATTACGCTGAAGGTCAGTTCTCGCAATATCCATTGTGGCAAACGAACAATTTTGACAAATATGATATGATATACAACGGCCCAATAACGATGAACAACGGATTCCGCCCCTCTGTCTCCTTAAGTGCGGCTGTTGGTGATACTGGCACAATCAATATTGTTGCTCAAAAGGTGCAATTCATTCTCACGAGTAGTTCAGGAGGTGTGAACGGGCTGTGGCAATACAACCCTGGAAAATTTTCAATCCAAAGCGTTACAACCAATTCTTCGATTTACCAAAGTGTGGGCCTTGGATTTGCATCCTCTGCTACGGTCTCAACGCTTGTCAATACAACAGCTGGCCTGCTCGTTGCTGGAAATTTTACTTCACAAGTTCCACAAGCTGCAAATGTTCTAATGATCGGCCCTAAAACCCATAGTATCTCGGGTAACGGATTGAATGGATTAGTCACACAAGCTGTGGATGTAAATGGAACTGTTTATTTTGCCGGTGACTTTACAAATACTCAGATGAAGAATGCCACTGGTCTTTCTAGGATCGCAGCCTATGATGTGGCAGCAGACCGATGGTCTCCGATGGGAGGTGGGCTGAATGGCGAAGTGTCAAGTATGGTTCCTATCTTTCTGAATTTCTCTGGTGTACCACACCAGGCTCTGGCTATAACTGGCAACTTTACACAGATCCTGGCATCTTCAACAAACGCGGCTGCCAGTGTCGCTGACGGATTTGCGTTATGGGTGCCTGACTTTCAACAGTTCTTGAGCAATCTTAGTCTCACGTCGGCTTACCTCTCTGGCAAAATTTCTGGTGGTTTTAACGACGACACGTTGAGTATCTTATGTGGAACAATCTCCTCGCAAGCAATCGCTGCTGGCTCTGGTGCTGTCTCATTAACGACCATCAATGGCCAACTTACTGCCCAGCCATACAATCTTACTACGCCATCGTCAAGTACGTCGTCTTATACGAAAAGAGACACTTCTACCCAGCCGAGCGGCGTTTATGCGGGTGCATTTTACACGAATGGCAGTAATACGCTGACAATTCTAGGAGGGCACTTTGTGCTGCAAGGAAGCAATGGAGTGGTTGCCAATAATCTCGCTATCGTCAATGGGGATCATGTCTCTGGCCTTCCGAACACGCTGAGTAGTGACAGTACCTTTCGTTTTATGCACGTGCATGGCGACACGCTCTTTGCCGGTGGGAACGTTCAAGGAAGCGCAAATGGTGGTAATGTCTCTGCTCTTCTTACTTGGTCACTAAGTCACAATACATTTACATCTTCTCAACCTCCTCCAATAAGCGGTGGTGCTCAGACAGTGTTTGCTATAACTACACGTCCAAACTCCAGAGATGTATTTGTGGGAGGAGACTTTGTGAATGCAGGCTCGCTAGATTGTCCTGCCCTCTGTGTCTTTGATGACGGTGCTTTGCAATGGGTGTCTCCCCGCTTTGGAATCACCAAAGGAAGTGTGGCGAATGTTGGCTGGGCGGGGCTTAATATCCTGGTGTTTGGGGGCAGTTTTACCATCAATAATACTGTGTCGTATCTCACATCATGGGATTTTGTAGCAAACAAGATGACTTTTGTGGGCGACAATAAGTTACCAGGACCTGTAAGCGCCTTTGCGATCGAAGGAAACTCAATCGATTACATTTACGCTGCTGGGACTGGTTTAGATGGGTCTACCTATGTCATGCGCTACAATGGTCAAAGATGGTTGAATGTAACCATGTCCATCATGAGAGGATCGACCATTACTGCTCTGCAACTTGTTGCTGTGACTCAGAACCATGCAGCAAACCAATTTATGGGATCGGACAGAAAGTTACTGGCCATGGGCCAGATCACGTTGCAAGGCAATCAAAACGTTTCAGGCGCAATATTTGACGGGGTCTCATGGCAGCCATTCCTCTTGAGTACTGCAAAAGGTTCCACTGGTGCGGCGTATCTCACTTTGTCAGCGGGCATGCAAACCTTCCCCGAGCCGAAGTCAGCGCTGGCAATAGGCCTGGTGATTTTGGTCGCGCTTGCCATAGCGCTTGGCATCATCTTCCTGCTCATATTGATTGGCCTCGTGATAGCCTATTTCAGGCGGCGGTCCGAGGGATATCACCTGGCGCCGACGACGTATAATGAGAAGGCCGACATGCAGCACCTTCCCCCTCAAAATCTCTTTTCAGATGTCGGCAAGCGAACGGATGCTAACGTGGCTCCGAAATTATGAAGGCGTGTGCACCCGATGTGTTTAATTCTTCCTCTTTTGTAATATAGCAAATTATGGGCGCTTTGTGATTCTCTAGAGCCCTTCCTTTGCGTAGACATCCACATTTTATTATTGGCATGCAGGAAAACTGCGAAGTCGTGAATGAAGCTACAGGACAGAAGCCGGAGAAGAACGGCCAAGCACAGGTGGATGATCCTGTCAAGGCAGAGGAAGGCGACGTTGCTGAAGACGTGAAGTCGGCAAAGGGAGGGGCGCCAGTGCGTAGGTAAGCGGTGAGTTTGCGACGTCTAAGCGCCAGATACTTGAATGAAAAAGTGACGCCCTCCTTGCTGGAAGGGCTGAGACTAGTTGCATCCAAGAGGTATCATGCGAGTTTTTCTGTCTGACCAGTAGACCAGACAATCCGTTGGAATTCCTTGGCAACTTCTTGTTGGAGAAGAGCAAGGCGCAAGGATGAGGAGCAGAGGGCAGGAAGCGCGGCCGCCATGGCCATTGCCTTGCAGATGCTGCGCTGAAGCTGCGCCGATACAACGCTAATGGAAGGAGGGTCACAGGCCATTGTCATATAGATGTTTATACATACAGGAAGCTCGCTATTACGCGACCATGGCAGAGGCCGTGGACGACTCGCTAGATGGTTAGCATGTGTTGCATAAACAGTCTCTTACTATTTCCATGTAGGCGGGAGGACGCCCACTGTCTTGTAGTATCGCGCCAACCGATGAATCCGCGACTCGATAAGAATCAGTCTGAACTTGGAGTCCTTGTCTTTGCGGCTTCTCTCGAGATGCTTCCTCACTGCAACCGCTTTCTTGATCAACATGTAGAGGTCCTCCGGTATCTCTGGCGCAAGTCCATTCGATTTGAGAATGCGTAGAATCTTGTTACCTTATGGTCAGCGGACAGATAGGCGGTAAACATACCAGTCACAAACTTGACCTGGGCAACACCATGGCTGTCTCGAAGGACAACGCCGATCTGGGAAGGTGTCATGCCCTTTCGCGCATACTTGAATATTTGCTCGCTCACTGCCTCTGGTGTCATTTTGAACCATGACGGAGGAGTGCGACTGTAGGGGATCGCCGAGGACGATATTCCCTTTCCATTGCTGTGCATGCGACCCATGTTGGATGGATTTCAGAGGGTTCGATGGTGGTGGTTGAGGTATTGAGATTTAGTCGCTAGGTAAATTCGACCGTCACTATGCCCTAAGTACATTTCTAACCCTAAATCCATGTCGCGTCTCGCGTCCGCCACATCGCGCTCAGAGTGCTCGCCCAGCTTGCCGAGTAGATACCTGTGTAGATGGTCTCCCATGCTGTCCGGCTTTGACTGATCTACCGCTTGACAGAATGCAAGGCTCTCATTTTCTGCAGCGTCACGCATACCCTTGCGCTCTAGCGATCCCACATGCCATTGTATCACGACAACAAGCAAATCCAGAGTAACAATCAGCTTGAACTTTGAGCGCAACACAGCTAGTGCTACAATGCACCCAGCCTGGTCGTTGTAGTGCAGGAAGGATCGAAATACGTATGCAGCATGTCTGCTATCCACCTTGAAGGCACTTGCAGCAGCCATGTCTGCAAACAGTGAGCGCACAGAAGGTCTCCCTTGCCTGTCTGTATTGTAATACGAGTCCTTGAACATGGCGTGCCAGAATTGACGCCATGTCTTTTGGTCCGGTTGCTCTTCACGACGTGCCAACAGAGCGGGATAGGCCCGCCAAATCCGACCATACTGGCGCATAGCAATATACCCTTTCAGAATGTGATTCACCACAAATATAGAGGGTGGTAGCTTGTAGTTCTCCATTAAACCTGCAAAGTGGGTAAAGTCGTTGAAGCGCCGATTGCGAATTAAATGAGAGAGAAAGTACACGTACGAGCCCTCAGGCAGACGTGAGGTTCTTGGCTTCCCAGGCCGGTTTTGGCTTTTCCCCACCAGTGATTGGACGAGAATCGATTCCGCTTCCCGACTCATGCCCTGATCAATGAATGCTCTGACAATTTGGTCCCAGGTCTGAGGTGATAGCTCCGATGGATGCATGAGCTCCGAAAGTTCATAGACCAAGCCAGTCTTTCCAGCCTTTGAAAGAATGAGGAGAAGCTCGGCTCGCTCCTCTCGAGTGCTCTTGTCGGTCTGTAAAGACTTGAAGCGTTGGACAAGATGCTTAACAAGGTTCCTCAAGCTATCATTGGTTGCTTGATCCGACTTCCTTTCTACTTTGAACTCCACGACTAGGGGGAGGATTTTGCGCAAAGGTATGCGATACCCATCTGCCAATGCCTTGACGCACACATCGAACAGAGTCTTGTATGCATCAGTCAGACACAGGGCGGATATCAAATCGTAGTATATCGTGTTTGACATCTTGCCGACACATTGGACCATTTCTTCTAAGCACTCCGCGGCACGCGCCTCACGACCCGCCTTTGCATGGTTGACAATGAGGGGCAGGAAAGACAGTGACGTCGCCACACTCTTGGACTGCAGGCTTCGCAGCGATTGCTCTGCCATGGAAAAGTCCCCGGCGGCTGCGTGCATGCGAATCGCCATATTGCACCAGTCCAGCCCAAGCTCATCCCTCTCCTGCCTCTGCTCGAGAATATGAAAGGCCTTTTCTCCCTCGCCGCTCCACAGGAGTGCCTTGGTTTTTGCCACGTTCATGCAGTCGCAGATGGGCAGGTCGGCCCGCGCAAAGGCCTCGCACACGCTTAGCGTCTGCGCAGAGGTGTTGGAGAGGCGCAGCTCCTGGCTTGCGTAGTGGAGGAGCAAGCGGCTCTTGCCCATCTCGCTCAGGGCCCTGAAGAAGGCTGGGTTGCGGCGGTAGTGGTGCGTGGTCTGCCAGATCCTGGACGCGTCGACCGGCTCCCGCAAGAGCAGCCACTCCAAGCTGTGCGCTGCATCGCTCGCCCTGACCACGGCTCCTCCTGAACGCGCTCCTGAACACGCTGCTCTCTTTGCCCACACGCCAGCCCTCCCAGTCATTCATCCTGTCCGGTCCCTGCGCACGTCCGACGAACGACCAGACGCCACACACCAACACGTCAAACACGCACCACGTCATAGGGTAAATCCGTGAAAAGGCAAATGCAAGCTGGAGATATGAGAGAGGAGTTCCTGCCAGAGTGGAGCCCGGCGCCCCGGACGCAGCAATTGCCGGGATGGAACAGTCAGCTGGCGTCTACGCCGATTGACACCCTGTTGCCAGCTGGGATCGGCGAGGACTTCCATCGCGTCGAGGAGTACAAGGCGGCCGGGAAGCTCAAAGGCCGAGCTGCCTTGATCACGGGAGGCGACAGTGGCATTGGAAGAGCTGTGGCACTGCTATTTGCCATGGAAGGAGCAGATGTGGCCATCAATTATCTCCCCGATGAAGAGGACGATGCCCAGCTCACGAAGAAGGACGTGGAGAGCAAGGGCGGCAAGTGCATCCTCATTCCAAAAGACCTGAGGACCGCAACGGCATGTAAAGAAATTGTCGACACGTCAGTCCGAGAATTAGGGCACCTGGAGATTCTCGTGAACAATGCGGGCACGCAAATGCAGCAGGAACTGTTTGAAGACATCTCCATGTATGTATTGGACGTGTGCAAAGAGCTAACAATGCAGCGAGCAGTTGGACAATACCTTCCAAGTCAACATTATGGCTATGATGTACATCACAAAGTACGCTCTGCCACATCTCAAGCGTGGGGCCTCCATCATCAACTGTGCCTCTGTGAATCCGTTCATTGGCAACCCGTTTCTCATCGATTACACGGCGACTAAGGGTGCCGTGGTCGGCTTCACTCGAGCTCTGGGGAAGCAAAAAGCAACCGCTGGCATTCGAGTCAATGCTGTGGCCCCGGGTCCCATCAACACGCCCTTGATTCAAGCGACATTTTCAGAGGAAAATAGAACGCATATGCACACTGCATGGCCACTGCAGAGGGTTGGGCAGCCTGTGGAAGTGGCCACTGCTTTTGTCTTTCTCGCGTCAAGCGACTCCTCGTTCTTCACATCTCAAGTGCTACACCCGAACGGTGGAGTTCCCATCTAGGTTGGTCACGTAGAATACAAGGAGGAAAAGGTGGTTTGCAGATTCAGATTATATATACTCCCCATCAGATATCTACTGCTCTTTTCATATATGCCGGATGGGGTGGTGTGGCGACAGTGACGTGTATAGCTGGATCAGATGCTGCTGGGGTACAGCATGATCCGTACTCCAGCGCCAAAACTTCTTGCTGGAAGGTGGTGCCTAAACTTTGCTCTCACCAGACCGCTGTTTCCATGCACCTTGGTGGCCTTTCCCCAGATGACTCTCACTTTGCTGCCGCGGATCGCACGATGCGCTTGGTAGACATACGCCATTCTCTTTCCGAGATAGAACTGCGCTTCATCCTTTGTATCACAGCCTTCAATCTAAACATTAGCAAGCGGCCATCGGGGTTGCTTCGCACCTTGATCAAGCTGGTCGCCGGGTTGGTGTTCCTCTTTCCACGCTGGAAGGATACATGTCGGCCTTTGACATACAGCCGGTGTGACTCTGGCATTGAGGATTTCGTTTGTGGGTATTGGGTTGATGCCGACAATTCAACGACCCTCGCGTGACTCGTGGTTGGAGTACGTGGTGTAGCCCTAATAATTGTAAGGATCGGATTAGGGTTAGATTTCAGGGAACCGATCTATACGACAGCTATTGTACATGGAATGCGATGGCACTACCTACTCCATTTCCAATCTCCTCTTGAGACCTCTTGAGTGACTTAAAGGCGGCCATATTATACCCCAGTCGGTTCTTGTGCCGTCTCAATGCCGGCATGATCTCAGTCTTCATGGCCGACAAGATCGGACCCATGCGCTCATCCGCAGCCATGTGCTTGTGGTAGGTCTGCAGAATGTGCGAGAGCATGGTGCACGTGGCAGAAATATTAGCGCCTTTTGTCCACAAGGGAAGAAACTTCAGGAAATCCAGCACAGCGCCATACGGCATGATCATCAAGATATCCAGCATTTGCGTTATGTTGAGGCTTTCCACGACAGAGAGGAGGTAGTCTTCGGCGGAAACATTATTATGTGCCAGAAAGATTGGATCCCTTTCCATGCGAGTGTCGCCCCCTTCCACTGCAGCAAGCGTGGCATGCCGATCATCAACACACTGCTGTAGCGTCTCCAGAAACTTGTCTGCAGAAGACATGGCAATGGCCGGATTAGACGGGCGAGTCACCTCATCCTCATTATCGAGGTTCACTTCTTGATGTGCTGTATTTGAGTCGTAGAGCGCTTCAAGCTCCTTTTCGCGCTCTTCTTCCGTGAACACTTGATCTCCGCTCCGTCTCCAGACACGAAGAGACTTGTCTCTGGAGGATGACACTACAAAATCTGCACTTGAACCAACAGTCAACGCTAGTAAGCCAGCTTTGTGACCCCGTAATGTCGTTATATTTTCAAAATTATTCGCGTCCCACTGCTTGAGCAAGCCGTCCTTGCTGCAGCTGAAAAACACACGGCTTTGAGGAATAAACTGCACTTGCATTATGCTATCATCATGTGCGAGAATGCTTCGATGACAGTCTCCAAAGTCCAATCCCCATATTTTCACAGTCTTGTCTGCAGAACCAGTAATGATCAGCTTGTTGTCATGGGCAATATCCATGGTGGTAACAGGAAGCTTATGTCCATAGAGTGCAAGGAAAAATTTGCTGGAATCAATAAAGAAGGTCTTTACAGTGGTGTCCATCGTTGCCACTGCAAGTAATCGACCATCCGGAGAACCACAGACACTGAGTACCTCGTCCGTGAGTTTTATGATTTTCTGCACCTTGATGTCAATTTTAAATGTCCCACCATTCTCGGGTGCACGAGTCACCGGGCTCTTCAGCGACCAGACACGCGTAATGTGGTCGGCTCCGCCTGTAGCAAAACTTGAATTGTCCGAAAAAAATGTTAAGCTCCATATCGATCCATCATGGGCTTTGTGTTGATACACAGAGGTGGCAGTAGCAAGGTCAAGGACCTCAAGACTACCACTTTTCGTGCCCACAATGAGTTGCTGATTGTTTGGTAAAAAGCGCATGCACAGGACTGAATTGCAGTCCATACTTCGGACGCAGGACCAACTTTTGGTATTCCACAACTTCACAGCGTCCAGGGATGCAGTGGCCAGGAGTGTTTCATCCTGGCTTAGAACTAAACAGCGAACATCACTCCTGTGACTCTGAAAGTCCAGGGAAAGATACTTCACAAACTCCACATGCTGAGTATCAGCAGTCGTTGATTTGCGACCTTCGTCTTTGTATGCTTCGAGACTGTTGGCAGCCAGCGATAAAACAAGTGATCTGCGGTGCGCTCCGTCAGAATTCCAGGCCAAAGACCGAATCTTTGCAGTAGCATGGAAAGAGGTATACAGCGTAAATGAAGCTATGCTTTTGTCATTGTCTGTATCTTCAGTCTTGTGCTTCTTCTTCCGGCGATGGGCAGCACGTGCAACCTCATCACCACCTCGCTTGCGCCAGACTTCAACACTGCGGTCATTCCCGTGACATGCGAGATGTTGTCCTGACGTATCAAAAATCAGCGAAAAGGCACGATTCCTTACAGCTCTTTGCAAGCTG
>JAABUZ0100007622.1_pt1 | contig 12994 bp, 25 predicted proteins | sample 5562091 | NCBI WGS metagenome assembly JAABUZ01 (sample SAMN12813069, study PRJNA571459) | rock metagenome | isolation source: Antarctica rocks | place: Antarctica: Victoria Land, Linnaeus Terrace sud | collected 2015-12-21 | reverse complement strand
GCCGCGGCGCCCGCGGCCGCGCGCGCCAGCAGCCGAACGTGCGCGCGCGCCAGGCCCTCCGACGCGCGCCTGCCCCGGCGCAGGAGGGCTTGCTCTGACTGCCCTGGCATATGCCCAGGTGTGGTGCCTGAGCCTGAGCATCCAGACGTACCTGGTCCATGTCATACAGCATTATTGCGTATCGGCGGCGCTATCCGCCTCAGCATCTGAGTGAGGTTCCTTGGGTGGGAAGCCTGCAGTAGCAACTTGCCAAGGCAAGCAGGCAGGTGCAGGGGGCGCATGCTGCGCGGGGGGCCCCTGTCGCCCGCGCGCACCCGATGATGCCGCCCCAGGCCTCGCCCACCAGCGCGGCCAGCGCCGGGTGGGGCCGGCAGGCGAGCAGCAGCAGCTGCTGTTGGCACGCCGTCCATGCGTCGGCTGCGTCGGCGCCCTCCGCCCTGCGGCCAGCAACAATTTTAGGGTTTGCCACTGTGGCTTTGTTGTCACGCTGCGCTACCATGCACTGAGCTGCGCTGCCTCCGTCTCTTTCAATACCCAAGACTACATACCGAACACAGTGGTGAACACTTGAGATGCTTGGTAGTATCAGCAGCCTGAGGATACAGCTCAGCATGCAGCGTGATGCATACTTGCGCTCTGCCGCGCCTCCGCGCAAGCGCCCGGACCTGCGGGCGCAGCACGCGGCCAGCAGCGCCTGCACGGCCTCCACCGCAGGCTCCAGCTCCGCGGCCGGGCCCCGCTCCCCCGCGACAAGCTCGGCGGCCGCCGGCAGCAGGCGCGCTGCGCAGGCGCGGCGCACGCGCGCGCCAAAGCCTGCCGCCCGGCGCATGACGGCCAGGGCCAGCTGCAGCGCGCCGGCTGCGCGCGCCTGGTCGTGCGCATCCCCGCCACCAGGGTCAGGGTCAGGGTCCGCGCCAGGGTCCTCGCCGCCCATGGCCCCGCCTGCTGACAGCCCCGCTGCCAGCGCCTCCACGGCGGCCTGGCGCACCCGCGGAGCTTGGTTCTGTTCACGTTGGATTCTCGCCTGCGAATGAGCCCAGGGAGGATGTTTTGCTGCGGTCGCGCACACGCGAGCAGCGGCTATGTGCATGCGCGGGCCAGGTGCAATGGTGAGCCTCCCATCAACCAGGCATGCAGCCGCATTGGCCGAGGGCGGCGCCTGCGCACCCAGCCACTCCCATCACCTGATATGAATCAGCTGCGTGCACGCGGGTGACTCTCTCCCACACACATCGGACGGGCGCGCACCACTGCTGCCTCACAGGGCCCAGCAGCGAGCGCGGTGCAAACGGCCGCCACCAGCTTCAGCAGCGCGGCGCGCGCGTCGACCAGCTCCGGCGCCTCCGTGCCGCCCGCCCTGTTCCCGCGCGCCGGCTCTGAGCCGGCGCACTGGCAGTACGACCACGCCACTTGGGCTTGCGGCAGTGAGGGAGCGGCGCTGCAAGCACGCCGTCACCATGATTCGGTGCAGGCGAGTCTCCATGGTCATACTCTCCCGGATAAGGCGCCAAGTGCGGCCCTTGCTACCGCAGCATGCTGCGCAGCCGCGGAGCATGCAGCCCAGCGTCTGCCTGTGGCCTTGCTCGAGCCCATCTGTCAGTGGCCCTGCTGGCGCCTGCGCACCGCGCGCCGGCCGGCAGCTGGCTGAGCATGCCGGCGGCCGCGCGCGTCAGCACGGCCCAACGGCCGCGCGCCAGCGCAGCCGCGGGGTACCCCCCCACCAGCTTCGCCAGGTGCTGCAGCCAGAACCGGACCACCTGGGGGGCGCACACAGCAGGGTAATTAAACCGGGCTTCCTGCACGATGTGAGCAGCTCGCAGGCGTGCAGCCGCTCGGCAGTGGCGGTCGCGGGAGTGCAGCCGGCGTCCCGTTCTTCAGCCGGCTGGGCGGGCGCGGCGCGCCTGCAGCTGGTTGAAGTCGGGCCGCAGGATCAGGGCCGCCACGTCGGCGGCCGCGCTGCCCGCCAGCGCGCCCAGCGCCATGTCCACCGGCGCGGGGCCCCCTGCGCGCGCGTGTAACCCTATGCTAACCCTACACCTACATCTGCAGTGCAAGGGCTTTGCGCCGAAGGGCATGCGCAGCCACGTGGAAGGCGGGTGCGTGCACGGGTGAGCAGGCGCCTCCGCGCGCCCTGCTCCTGAAATACCGGTGGCGCTTGCAGGCTTGGCAGCCGTGCAGCGCTTTTGTGCCGGCGCGGCGGCGCGGGAGGCCTCTCTGCAGGCGGCGCGGGCGCACGCTGGGCGCCGCAGGGCGGCTGCGGCGCGCGCAGCGCCTCGGGCACCGCCAGCAGGAGCTTGAGCAGGCTGGTCCAGGCTGCGCGCGCGCGGACCCCAAACCCTGCTTAGGGTTAGAGTAGGGCCGCAGCCCCGCACAATTGCACACTCCGCACTGCGGCCCCGTGGCAGCGCGTAATATGGAGTCTCGAATCAAGGAACCTTGCTTGCGGCCCTGCGAGGGCTGCGCAGCTAGGCACAGCCGGCGGGGCTCGGCCGGACCCGGCACGCCCCGCACCGACGTTCAGCGTCGCAAAGCTCCGGTACTCTGGCGCTGCCAGCGCGGGCATGCACCCGGCGATCACAGCGCCCGCTGTGGAGCCTGCACAGACAGCTCAGTCAGGAATGCTGTCTTGTCACCTGCATGGTTGAAGTGTGGTAGCCAGCGGACAAAGTCGAGCTCGCGCAGCACAGGCTGACAGCAGCTGACGTGCAGGAGGGCACGCCAGGAGTGGCACGTGCATGCAACCGCGCACCTATCCTGCACAGCGCGCAGGCAGGGGCGTCGAGCGCGGCCCACAGCGCGTCCGCTTCCGGGCCTCGGCAGCCGGTGCGGTCTGTCTCTCCTGTTGCACGCCACCGCGTCATCAGTGCAGCGAGCAGCTTTTGCAGCCATGCGCTCAGGAGAGGAGGAGGAAGCCAGGAGCTAAGCCTGCCCTTGCCTTTCCCACGGCAGTGTGCTTCCTACCAAACGCTTGTCACAAGCAGCCTGGGCATTCGATGCGGAGACTACATGCATATAACCACGCTCTGAAGGCTTGGGCAGACAGCCGGCATGGCCAGCGCACGCCCTGTGACCCGGTGCTGCAGTCCGGCGCGCGGGGGCGGCGCGCCGTCCCGGCGGCCGTGCGCCGCAACGCAGAGCAGCAGCAGGGGCAGGACCGTCTCCTTGACGAGCCCGCGCAGCGAGGCCGACGCGGTCAAATAACAGCTCGGCCCGCACGCCGCCATGTAGCTGCCGCATGACACCGCTGGCGGTCTGTGCCGTGTCAGGGCCCCCGGGCTGCTTGCAGCAGGCCGCATGGCGCCGTGCCAAGGCCTTGCCTCGGACTCACGCACGATGGCGGGAATGCGAGCCTCACAGAAAGCTGCCTTGTGTACCGGCAGGGCGGCGCGCAGACATGCAGGTCCCATCTTGTTGCCTACTCTTGGAGGCTATGCGAACATATGCTGTAAGCTTTGTGTTTGGGCTGCGGGGAGCATGAAGAACAGAGCAACAGAGGTGGCATTGCATCGCGTCTGGTGATGGTGTATTCCCACAGAGGCGCATGTGCCAACATCGGTCGTCCGAGCAGCACCAGGTCCCCCAAGCGAGCAGGGAGGTGCAGTTCCGGCGGCCTGCGTGCGGTGCCGCGCGCGCGCACCCGGGCGTGAAGAGCGTGGCCCAGGCGGCGTCCAGCACAGCGCTGCAGACGGGCGGGACGTGGCTCGGCAGCTCAGCGGCGCGCAAGTGGTCGGCGCCCGCCATATCAGCCTGAAGGTGGAACAAGCCGCATTCTAGCACGCGCAGGGTGTGCTGCGCGCGCGCACCCGAGCACTAGCTTGTCAGCCTAGGTTCCTCTGGCTCACATTGATGGCCAGGACACAGGGTGTGGCACAGCGGGTCTGCCTGGGGAGCGGAATGCAGCAGGGGCGCGGCCGCGCCTCCAGGGCGTGCGCAAGAAGAACTGGCTCGCCGTTGCCTTCGCGGCAGCAATGCAGGCAGCTCACGTACTGATTGGCCACCTGGGAACATAGGTCGCATCAGACACCGAAGGACAGGCCGGACGCGCGCCAGGCGTACTCGACACTCGCCGCGGCTGCACAACCAGGCCAGGAGAGCACGAAGCGTGGTGCGGGGGGCAAGCAGGGCGTATACCGTCACCAGCAGCGCCGCATAAGCAGCGCCGTCTGCTACAAAGAGGCCTGCAGCGGCCCTGGGCACCAGCAGCTCGAGCATGCGCTCCAGCAGCCTGTGCGTCGCGTCGCGGGTGGCCTCGCAGCACAGCACCTCCTGCGGCAGCAGCGCAGCAAAGCACTCCTGCGCAGAGCCCCGCAGCAGCAGCTTCAGCGGTCCAATCAGACAACTTTGATCTGCGCCATCTTGTAATATATGTAGATGAGCATGCACAGTTGCTGAACACCCAAGCTGCCAAGCCTCACCGTGCAGCTGAGCACCCGCTTGTCCGGGTCAGCATCCCAGGCGTCCGCGCTGAGCAGCTGCTCGACCAGGGCTGGCAGCGCCCTCGCCTGCGCCGGTGCACTTGGTGCCGTCAACACTCTGTTAAGCAGTTGTGAAGGCACAGCCTTGGCACTGGCAGCGGACCCGCTCGCAAGCATCGCCTGTTTCCTGTGCCACCGCCAGGGCGCCTCCTTGCGCGCAACAGAGACCCGCTTCTTTGGTTTCTGGTGGTAAGCGGAGCACAGCTTAGCTTGCCGGTCCAAGGACTCTGTCTGTCTTACAGAGGTTGACTTTGACAGGGCAGGACGACAATGCACTGTGCCATTTTGAGGGAGAACTTGCTCTGCATGCCAGAATAGGACCTGTAAAGGAGCTGATGTGCCTTGCCTGTGTAGTGGGCAGGATGCTGGGCGGAGCAAAAGGCCGCCTTATCATTCTTGGCATTCTGGTGGTCATCAACGGCGTATGTACCAGCATGCGGGCGTACACATGCGGACTGTGCAGTGTGCACTTTCGTGCGACAATGATGGGGTACCAGACGTACAACCTTGACTTGCGGCTTTCGCACAGGCGTCAGGCTTCAAAATGCTGAGACAACTGCATATCGGGCAAGACGCTGAGCTTACATGCCTAACCTCCTAAGTCACAGACGTCTACATGTTTGCTTGCTTTTGGGCTGAGCCGCACACTGGTGAAAGCCCGGACAACACCCAACGAGATGCGGGTCGGTACGAGCAGGTCACTGTATCCAAATCAAACCACGCGCAACGCTGACAGAGTTTGCTCATCCGCAAGGTTTGCTGGCCCTGGCGGGCCGCGCTCCCGCTAGCCAGGATTGGCAACCTGCCTGCACGTCAAGCGCGCAGGCAGCACGGGCACAAGGAGCAGAGCAACCGCCAGCCGGCAAGCTGCCCTCAGCCACACCCCGGGCCGGCCCAAGCTGCTGCAAACCAGCGCAGGAGACCATGTCACCTGCGGACATGCTGAAGGTGCGGGGCAAGCACTGACCCAGCGGGCCCCCGTACAGCCTGCACCCCAGTGCCGCTCACAACACCACGGCACCACACGTCCCTGGGCACACCCCACCCTTGCACGGCAGGAGCCCCGCCCCGGCACCTCGACACAACAGACAAAATTGCCGCATGAAGCTGCGTTGCAGTGTGCCCTTGCGGGCCCGCATCGCTGTCTGCCGCAGGCCCAACCCGGCGGGTAGACGCCTAGCAGACGCTCGGCAGCCCCAAACCCCCATGGCTGGGCTGGCGCGCATGCAGCGCACTGGGCAGTGCACGCCGCGCCAGGCCCTAGGCTCCGTAACGGCCGGCGTGTGCCACCGAACCAGTGCGCAGGACGCCCTGGTGGCGCACAGGCCTACAGGCGCGGCGCCGGCGCTCACGCCTTGTTGGCGGCGCCCATGGCGTTGAGCGCGGAACCCGCCTTGAACCAGTGAATCTGGTTCTCGTTGAAGGTCTGGTTGACGGTGAACTCATACGTGGAGCCGTCCGGGCGCGTGCCAGCCACCGCCAGCGGCTTGCCCGGCGCGAACGTCGTCAGGCCCTTGATGGACAGCTTGTCGAAGGGGCCCACCTGCGCGGTCGCGATCGCGCCTTCCTCGTCAAATGCTGGCCTCTTGAATGCTGGCATGAGCACCGAAGGACAAACTGCAGTGCTTTCGCTGTGGGCTGCCTGCTGACAGTCGCTTGTGCTTGCTCACAGGTCACATGCTGCGAGCTGCTCAGGAAGCCCCCCCATCATAGACACGCAGAGATACACGAGCTGTGCAAGCGCCTGGTAAACGCACGGCTCCTTGCCAGGGGCCTGCGACGCAAAGGTTACAATCTCGCAAGGCAGCTATCAAAACGGCAGCCATGTTGGCAGGGCGGGGCAGCAAGGCGGCAGCAGCGGGGGGCGCGGCGGGCGCGCCTTGTCGTAGTCGGCTGGATCGGCAAACGTGATCGGCAGCATGCCCTGCTTCTTGAGGTTGGTCTCGTGGATGCGCGCGAACGACTTCACCAGCACCTGCGCCGCGCGCGCCCCGCGCTCGGCGCTTGGCCGCTCGGCGCGGTGACCCCTGATGCCCCCTGCGGCCGCAGGCGCTGCGCGACATGCGCGCCCAACGCCCCCCAGCGCGCAAGCACTATCATAAAGAGCCCCGGGCGTGCCCGCAATTCTGACTCATATCAGCACTTCCGCCCCTAGGGCATGCCTTCACCCGATCTAAACTCGCTTGTACAGGCACGCCCCCTGTAGGCGGTCTGGATGCGCGGATGATGACAGAGCCCGGGATCCACGACTCACAGCATGCCAAAGCTCAGGCTTGCGGGCATGCACTCACAAGCGTATTCCATTTCTGCCACATGCACTCCCATGCGCATCTGGCTCTGGCAAAAAGTCATCTTCAGAAGACATCCAGCAAGGCTACCCACAGGCAGCTCCAGGGCCGCACCGCGCGGCCGCCCAGGTGGCGCGGCTCCAGCGCGGCGTGCTCGCGGCTGCTGCCCTCGCCGTAGTTCTCGTCGCCGACGACGATCCAGGGCTTGCCGGCCGCCTTGTACGCGCGCGCGACCGCGGGCACCGCGCCGTACTCGCCCGTCAGCTGCGCGCGGCGCGCGCGCGCACGCGTCACGCGCCCACGCCGCTGCTGCAAGCCCTGCTGCGTGCGGAGCGCTTGCCACATGCATGAATTTCAGCCCCTTGCCGCTCTTCTCAGATGACCGTCCACAGCTCTGTCCACGGTGCACGAGCATAGGGGTGTCCTGCTGCGAGACAGTTGTCAGCCTGCGCGCAGTCGTGAGCGCGGCTAGCGCAGGGGCGCCCCGGGGGCGCGCCTGGTTCTTCACGCTGTTGACCTGGCCATTCTCGGCGTTGAGCGCGCCGATGAGCATGTTGTTGGAGATGTTGTCCAGGTGCCCGCGGTACTTGAGCCAGGGGCCCGCCATGCTGATGTGGTCCGTCGTGCACTTGCCCTTGGCCTTGATCAGCACTAGCGCGTCCTGCACGCCACACGCGCGCGCGGCTGTGAGGCGCCCCAACCCTCGCTCTCCCTCGTGCTGCGCCCCGGGGTCATGCGGTGGCATTTCATACGCATCCCATGCAGGCCGCCCGCGCACGGTCGCCCAGGCCACGCGCAGAGCGCGCGCGCAAGCACCGTGGCTGTGCGCCCCTCCCTCATGCAGTGCCCCAGGGTCATGCGGTGGCGTGCCCAACTCGTCCCGAGCAGGTAACCTGCGCAGGGCCACTGGGGCCATGCGCAGCGCGCGGAGCGCGCGCTGGGTAGGGCAGCACCTCCAGGTCCTTGCCGTTCCAGGCGTCGAAGGGCTCCAGCAGCTGCAGGCGCTTGCTGGCGGGGTCCACCGCCACGTTGACCTGTCCAGGCTGCGGCGCCTGGTACGTCTCCACGCCTGCCCGCGCGCGTCGCGCTCAGGACGCCGGCGTACCCTATCTTCTGTCTGGGCGGCGTAGTCTGTGCGCTGCAGCAAAGAACGACGGCGACAACACATCCCGGACTGCCGGTGCAACACGCCCCGCCCCAGCACAGGCTCACTGTCGCACAGCACCAGCTCAGATCAAGCCCGCTGCCAAGCCCTGCAGAACCCTTCCAGCTTGAGCGCTCAGACTGTTTTCGCTGGGGAGCGGCCGGCGCGGCGCGCGCCCGGGTCAAAGCCCTTGGGCGGCAGCTCGTCGCCGCGCGGCGGCTCCAGGCGGATCTCCTTGCCGTCGGCGCCCACGAGCGTGTCCTCCTCCGGGTTGAACGTCAGGTCGCCCGCGATCGCGAACGCGGTCACGAGCTCCGGCGACGTCACAAACGCGTGCGTGGCCGGGTTGCCGTCGTTGCGCGCAGCAAAGTTGCGGTTGTACGAGGTGATGATGGAGTTGGCCTCGCCTGGGGCGCGCGGGGCGGGCGGGGTAGGGTTAGGGTGTGCAGCCCGCCCCGCCTGGGCCTTGCCTGGACGTTCCGTGCGCGGGCGCCGCGCGCCCGCCCTCTGACGAGCCCTGCCCTGTGTGCATGAACTAAACCACCATGTGGCAAACTCGGCAGTGCACTGAAACAGCCATGTGGCAGCATGCAACCAACCCGGAAGGGAATGCGCTGATGCGCGGGCGCCTGCCTGGCAGGCAGGCAGCAGGCAGCGCGGCGCACCGCGGCGGCGCACGTTCCCTTCAAATAAAAGGCATGCGCACTATTATGTACGCATCTGCCATTCATACCAAGCCCCACCGGCAGCACTTCCGCCTTGTTTATTACGGTCACGCAGCGCGCTCGGCCCGCCCCTCAATCGCAGCGCGGGCGCCGCACCCTTGGCGATCTCCGTGCGCTTCCACTGGCCGATGCACGGCCCGCACGCGTTGGCCAGCACGGTGCCGCCCACCTTCTGGAACACGTCGATCAGGCCGTCGCGCGCGATCGTCGCGCGGATCTGCTCGCTGCCCGGCGTGATCGTAAAGGGCACCTGCGCGCGCGCGCCGGCATGAGCGCACACGATACTGCAAGAGATGCTCATGCTTGTGCGGCGTGCAGCTGGCTGTGCACGCAGCATATATTCGCCACAATCACGTTTGACCGCAGCGCTTGTCAAATGATGAGTTGCATGCATGCCAGCATGGGGCTGCTGCGCAGGCGCGCCTTGGCCTTGATGCCGGCCGCGAGCGCCTGCCGCGCGACGGACGCCGCGCGCTGCATGTCCTCATAGCTGCTGTTGGTGCAGGAGCCGATCAGGCCGGCCTTGAGCTCGGCGGGCCACTTGTTGGAGCGCAGCGCCTCCGCAAACTCCGGCAGCGCGTGCGCCAGGTCCGGCGTGAACGGCCCGTTGATCTGCAGGCAGCTTGCCCCAGTCGAACACTTCACAACCAAGGAGGTGAATGTAGTGGCCATAGAGCACATGCAGGCAGCATTGGGGCTGCATAGCCAGGTGCATGGCACTGGGCCTGCTAAATTCACCACCATTAGCAATGCTGCACACGCGGCTGCGATTAAAGGGAGAGCGTTGCTGGCATGCACGTGGACGGCTGCAGGCTGCAGGGCCCCGGTCGTGCCTGCGGCTGCAGCTCGTTCAGGTCGATCTCGATCATCTGGTCGTACTCGGCGCCCTCGTCCGCCTTGAGGTGCTCCCGGAACGCATCTGCCACCTGCGCCATAGGGTTAGAAGTTAAGGTTAGGGTTAGCCACCGCGCCAAGCCTTCTCTCAATAAAGGGCGTCTGCAAATGCAAACTGACTGTGCGTAGGGCCTCGCCTCAGCAAGACCATGGCCGCCACCGCGCTTGCTCAAGGTCGCAGCATGTTGCGCATGAGGTGCCAACAGCGCTGTCTGGACATACAGCATGTTGCAGCCCCGAGTCTTCCAAGGACGCTTGCCAGTCTTCAGCACGATGTCTGTGTGCTCCACAACCCACTGCATTGCAATGTGCCCCTACATGTCCACTTGGGAGGAGCTGTGACAACAGTGACCAGATTTAGCTCACCATTCCACTGTGCTCCCCACAGCTCTTACTGATTTGCGCACAGCCTCTCATGTCCTCACAACGGGACACATGCCCGGCGGGGCGGCGCGCCTTGGCGGCCTTCTCGCGCCCCGTCGCGACCAGGTAGTCGTACATGCGCTTGTTGAACGGGAACATGGAGGTCGTCGCGCCGATCTCCGCGCCCATGTTGCAGATGGTTCCCATGCCTGCTCGCCCACAGATATGCCTACGCGTCAACCCTTTGGGACCTGGAGTAACACTGGGGTAACACTGCCACACACCCGATCAGCGCGGTCTCGCGCACCAGGTCTCACCGTCGACGAAACACCTCACATCAGCAAAGCAGCAGTGCATCGCCGCGTATTGGCACCAGCCTCATGTACACCATTCCTTTCGCAGTGCTTTCCAGCGCGCCTCCCGGCCAAGGCCTGGAGACGCGGCCGAGGCACTGGTGGCGCGCGCGCGCGCCTGTGCAGGACACGTTGTCGACGCCGGGCCCGAGGTACTCCACGATCGCGCCCGTGCCGCCCTTGACCGACAGGATGCCAGCCACCTTGCAGATGATGTCCTTGGGCGAGCTCCACTTGCTCAGCTTGCCCGTCAGCTTCACGCCGATGACCTGCCGCCAAACGCCAGCCGCCGCTCTTTACTCCGTGCGCGAGCTGAAATGACGCGCCTTCACTTCGCTCCCCGAGTTGCACGCACGGCGCGCCGCTTCCGCCTAAACAAAAATGTTTGTACCCGGGCGCATGTTGTGCATCATTGCATTCTGTGCCCGCATCTCGTGGCTGCCAAGGCTCATACACTACATGAAACACAGTCCGCGCAAATGCCAAGCGGGAAAACCTGGTATAGCCAGTCAACTATCAATGAGAAAACCCTGGTATAGCCAGTCAACTATCAATGGTAGCATCGACTGACAAGAACATGTGTGAGCTGCCGCTTGTAAACACTCGGAACACTTGCACTCAGGCCAGTGCCAGCGCCAGTTGCATGCGCGCCCTCTTTTCAGCAGGCTCCATCCCTGCAAGTTGCCACAGGCTCAAACCAGCTCCTGGCGCGAAGCGCACCTTGGGTGCCTTGAGCTCCCAGGGCAGCCCGGCCATGACGTCCACCGCATCGGCGCCGCCCACACCCACCGCGCACATGCCCAGGCCGCCCGCGTTGGGCGTGTGCGAGTCCGTGCCAATCATCATGCCGCCCGGGAATGCATAGTTCTCCAGCACGATCTGCGCGCCGCAGCCTGGCTTGCTGGCCGCCTGCGCACGCCGCGCCTCGGCGCCCCGCCTCGACCTCCGCCACAGCAGGCAAGCTCTGCAGCACGCCTCGCCCATCCTCCGCCGTATGCCGCCAGTTCAGCCCCGGCCCCTTGCCAGATAACACGCTCTCCATTCTAAGCTGCTCAGCGGGCAGCTGGGCTTTACAGTGGAGGAGCTGCCTACTAGTACTAGTGCCATCCATGCAAAATTGCGCCCTTGCTTTGGGCTCTGTGTTGTGTCAACTTGGAGAAGACCTTCTCACTGAGCCCCGACACGAGGCAACAGGTCATACCCCTCCCAGCCTTCGTGGTGACCCCCAGCGCACCTGGTGGATGATGCCCGACCCGGGCTTCCAGAAGCCGATGCCAAAGTTGGAGCCGGCGGTGGACAGGAAGTCGTACACCTCCTTGTTCGTCTTCACCGCGTGCTCCAGGTCGGCCTCGCCTCCGAACTTACCGTTCCTGGTGACCCCACCCAACAGGGTGAGAGTGAGGTTTGCCAGGCAATGCTGCAGTGGGAAGGCCTCTGCACTCTTGCACGAAGGTCTGGCTGACCGCTGTGGAGCAGTTGCGCTGCAGAGCTGCACACGCGGCAGGTACGCGCGCACGAGCCTGCGCCGCTCGAACACAAGCGCACCGGTCGTCCTGCGGGGCGGTGGTGCCCTCGATCAAGTGGTCGCAGTGAATAGTCGACGGCACCGCCGTGGTCGGCAGCCCCGAGGACATAAACTGCAGCACCGCCATCTGCGCCGTAGCATCCTGCATCGCCACGCGGTCTGCGCAGGCGCGGGCGCTCTCACCGCAGCGCACAGCGAGCCCGCAAGCACTGCGGTGTCGAAGCGGAACAGACAGGCCAATACAAGAGTACGCGCGGCCGCACCAGGCCGCAGGCGCAGGTAGCTGACACCGCGCTGGATGTCCTGGTGCTCCGGGTCATCGAGGTGCCCGTACACATTCTGCGCCAGAGCACAACGCAGGTCATACACTCTGCACACGCAGCTGGTGCCATGCATACACACTGCTGTGGCTGCAAGTGCTGCGGAGCACTCTTGTCGTATATGCGCCGCTCGCTCTGCCCCCACTGCTTTCCAGCTTTGCAGTGCAGCCTAGCGCTGCAGAAGCACACCAACTTGTGTACTCTGAAAGACCACACGTATTGCACACCGTCCGTCGCGTTGCAGCGTGGTACGGACAGACGCAATATGCACTATCAGAACCACGCTGAGCACTTCCCCTCTTTGCTCGACCGGGCAGGACACGTACGCCAGGCACGGCGCGCTCCTTGCACGCAGACCCAGCAAGCAGGCAGCCCTGGTGGCTGAGTGCGCGCGGTTCGCACGCGTTCAGCGCGCCTTCCACGCTAGGGCACGCGCACCTTCTCAGCCAGCGTCAGTGGCCGGTTCAGGCGCTTGCGCACGACCTGCAGCAGCACAGACACTTGGGTACGAGCCAAAGTGTGCAGGCAACTTCCAGCCGAGTGCAGGAAACTCGGCTCACCGCCAGTCGCTCCTCGATGGCTGCATACCGATCGTTGATATACTGATCGGTCTCCATCCTGCTCAGGGGCGCCTGTTACCCGGCGGCCCAGGCTCATGCCGTCAGGTCCCGGAGTGCCTCCAGAGCAGCATCTCGGCTGGCACTGCGAGACTGAAACCTAAATGCTGCCAGCATACCTTCTCCACCCCCGCCAGCGCGGAGGCGCTCCGGCACCCCTCATGCAGGCGCCCGCGCAGGGCATAGCGCCGGGCCTGCGCGCCGGCGCGGCTCAGTTCCCTGCGGTCCCAATAATCTGCCGCGGGCAGCCGCCAAGCCCGGCGCACCTTGGCAAAGGCCTGCCGCGCAGC
>JAABUZ0100007620.1_pt1 | contig 12995 bp, 14 predicted proteins | sample 5562091 | NCBI WGS metagenome assembly JAABUZ01 (sample SAMN12813069, study PRJNA571459) | rock metagenome | isolation source: Antarctica rocks | place: Antarctica: Victoria Land, Linnaeus Terrace sud | collected 2015-12-21 | reverse complement strand
TAGTGGCTAGTGGCTAGTGGCTAGTGGCTAGTGGCTAGTGGCTAGTGGCTAGTGGCTAGTGGCTAGTGGCTAGTGGCTAGTGGCTAGTGGCTAGTGGCTAGTGGCTAGTGGCTAGTGGCTAGTGGACCTCACTCGTCACTAACCACTCGTCACTCGTCTACGCCAGCAGGTACTCCTGCAGCCCGACTTTCTTGCCCGAGACGCGCAACTGACCCAGCGCGGCCGTCTCGAGCTGGCGGATGCGCTCACGGGTCAGGCCAAAGCGGCTGCTGACCTCTTTGAGGGTACGGGGATGGCCGTCGCTGAGGCCGTAGCGTAACTCCAGGACCGCGCGCTCGCGGTCGGGCAACTGGCGCAGCATCTCGCCCAGGCGGTCGCGCAGCAGCGCATTGGCCGTGGCGTCGATGGGCGAGACCGCGCTGGTATCCTCGACGGCGTCGCCGAGGTAGGCGTCGTTCTCGTCGCCGACTGTACGCTCCAGCGAGAGCGGTTGCTGCACCAGGCGCACGGCCTCCAGGATGCGCTCCGACGGCACGTTGGCCGGCCGTTCGCGGGGTAGGCCCTCGTCGGACTGCAGCCACTCCTCGCGGTTGAGCCGCGACATACCCTCGGCGACATGCACGGGCACGCGGATGGTCTGCCCTTGATTGGCGATGGCGCGCGTCACGGCCTGGCGGATCCACCAGATGGCGTAGGTCGAGAAGCGATAGCCCTTGGTATAGTCGAACTTCCTGGCCGCGCGGATCAGGCCGATGTTGCCCTCCTGAACCAGGTCGAGCAGCGACAGGCCCTCGTGGCGGTAGCGCTTGGCAACCGAGACGACCAGGCGAAGATTCGCTTCCACCATGTGCTGGAGCGCGTCATCGTCGCCCGCGGCGATCCGGCGTCCCAACTCGATCTCCTGATCCGGGGTCAGCCGCGACACATGGCTGATGTCGTTCAGGTAGATCGTTGTGCTATCCTCCGAGCCATGTTCCTCAACGTAGTCCGGGACCATCGACATCAATACTCTCCCTCTTCTGTATCACCGGCCGCACTCGGTAGGACATGATGACTGGCGGGGCTGAGCGTCGCGCCATCCGCGTGCGGCAGGCCTGTCTACGCGCATGATTACGTGGCTGCGGGGGAATGCGGATAAAGGATGACGCGGCCAGTAGGCGCGGGGTATCGCGACACCCAGGCCGACGCGCGCTTGGCCCTATCCGCTCATGGCAGGGAAGCGGAAGCAAGAAGCGTGCCGCTCGGACGAACCGCCCGCGCGCTTGGCTCCGGGGCGACGGCCACTTTGAGGTAGCTACCCATGGGCAGCGTGGAGTGCAGCAGCACGCTGACGTCGTCCTCACCGGGGGGGATCTGGAACGCGCAGGCGTTCTCCATTGTCCCATGGTGCTCCAGCCAGCAGACGTAGGTCTGGGTATGGGAGAGGAGAGGGAGGTGCGTCAGGACCAGCGAGGCGGTGGGCTGATCCGCGAGCATGATCAGGTGGCCGTGCAGGCCTCCCGAGCCGCTCACACTGACCACCGTCAGGGAGGCGGGTCGCACGGGTGCGCGGGCAGCTATGGCCCAGCCGAGGGCCACGCCGGCCAGCAAGGTGAGTGGCAGGCACGCGGCCATCATTAGCCATAGCGACTGGCGCCGCGCCCCCCACGGACGTCTCCCGCCCCATGGCGGCGCGACCAGTTCGCCGGCCACGGGGATGTTCGCGGCGCTGGCCGCCAGCGGTGGGACAGGCTGTAGGGCCGGCGCATGCGCGTCCCACGTCGATGGGCCGGCGCCATCGCCACCGGCCGCAACGCCGTGCGGCTCCTGGGAGGCACGGTCCAGCACGCGCGCTCTGAGATAGGCCGGGGGACGGCCCGGCGGCGCGGCGAAGGCGAGCTGCGCCACGAGAGTACGGGCGTTTTCGGCAAGCCGCTGACAACGCGGACAGACGCGCAGGTGGCGCGCGACGATGCTCTGCTCGGGTGGGTCGAGCGCATCGAGCGCATACCCGGGCAACTCATCGTCGACGTGGTGTCCGGTGGCTGTCCCTCGATCGTTCATGTTTGTGTCGCTCGTGTGTTAGGGCGCCCCCACACCAGTTTCGCTCGGATTGAGCAGGGTACGCAACCGCTGGAGGCCCAGGCGCATGCGCGTTTTCACGGTGCCAAGCGGGTCACCAAGTCGTCTGGCGATCTCGCTCTGGCTGAGCCCACTGTAGTATGCCAGTTCGAGTACCTCACGCTGAACGGGTGGCAATTGGCCCAGGGCGTCCGTCACGATCTGGTGCTGGATCTGGGCGTAGGCCTGCTCGGCGGGGTCGTCGTCGCCCGAAGGGAGTTGGGCTAACTGCTCGTCGGGATCGCCGCCCACGCTTTGCGGGCGCGCCCCGCGCTTGCGCAGCTCGTCGATGGCCAGATTGCGGGCAATGCCAAAGATCCACGTCGTCGGCGCGCCCCGCTCGCGTTGGTACGAGTTGGCCTGCCGCCACACGCGCAGCAGCGCCTCCTGCACCAACTCCTCGGCGGCCTGACGGTCGCCGAGCGTGCGTAAAGCCAGCGAGTAGACCGTCGTGGCGTAGCGGTCGTAGAGCATGCCGAGGGCCGCGTTATCGCCAGCGGCGATGCGCGCCAGTAGTTCCTCGTCGGACCGGTCCTGTATCACGTCCGCGACGCGCCTCCCTATCCTGAGTCAGGGCGCATGGGCACAATGGCATAAGCACAGGCGCGATGCGAGGTGGTCGGATGTCGGATGGAGGCTCCAGACATCCCGCGCCTACGCTGCCATCACGGGCATCATGCACACGCCGTGCCCGGCGTCAGACCACTCGCGTCTATACCCGAGTCATGGACACTGCGTGCTCAGTATACCGTGTCCGGCCAGTGGCTAGTGGCTAGTGGCTAGTTCCCTCACTCGTCACTCGTCACTCGTCACTCGTCACTCGTCACTCGTCTCCACCTCGTGGCGCAGGGCGCGTAGCTGGCCCTGTAAGGTCGAGAGGTCGTCGCGGAAGCCAGTCACGCGGTCGTGCTCGGCGCGGATGAAACGGACGTACGGCGCCAGCGCCGCCCGCAGCGCCTCCAGGGCGGCGGTGAGTTGGCGGTTGAACGCCTCGGTGACGGTGGCGTCGAGGCGCTCGCGCAGCGCCTCGGACTCGGCATGGAAGCGGTCGCGCGCCCGTTTGCGCCGCGCGGGCAGGATATAGAGGCCCATGCCCGCGATGACGGCCCCTGCCAGGATGCCAGTGATGTCAGCCGCCGCCGTGCCCACCAGCGCCACGATCAGCGCGCCCAGACCGATGCCTCCCGCCGCGGCCAGGCCGGTCTGGGCCACGGCGTCGCGCATCGACGCGGCGAGTTGCGTCCCCTCGGCCACGCGGTCGTAGCGGTCCACCACGCCGCGCGCCGCGCGCATCGTATTTTCCAGCACGGCGCGGCGGTCCTGCGTAAAAGACGAGGAGGTCACGCTGCCCAGCATGCCCTCTTCGCCCGTCGCCTGACGCCGCCTCGTCAGGTAGTCGGAGATGCCCTGCCACAGGCGGAACTCGGCGTCGACCGTCCAATCCACTAGTTCGCGCACCCCGTCGTCGATGCGCGTGGCGCTGTCGGCGATGACCGCGCGCTCGAACTCGGCCTTGACGCGCCCGCTGTTGAGCAGGTCGGGCAGTCGCCCCAGGCGGATGGTCGCCTCGAAGAAGCGGTCGGCGCGCTCGTTCATCTCGTAGATGATGCCGTCGATGGCCGCCAGGCGGCCGCGCACGTCGCGGGCCATATCGTCGCGGAACACGGTCAGTTGCCGCTCGATGGTGTCCTCGGTCTTGCGGTCCTCGGCCAGCAAGGACGCGCGTTCCTGGGCCGCCGCGGCGTAGCGCGCCGCCACGTTCTCGGCCACACCCAGCGGGTTGAGCAACTTATAGCGCACGCGGCTCTCCTCGTCGAGCGTCTCGAACACGTAGCGGCGCAGCGCCTCGAAGCCACTCAGGCGGGTCAACTCGGCGCGTGTGCCCGCGTTCTCGATGCCCTGCGCCTGCAGGGCCAGCCGCGCCGCGACGGGGATGATGCGCGGGTCGAAGCCCAGCAGCGCCCGCGCGTTCTCGCCGATGAAGCGGACCAGTTCGTCGACCTGCGCGGGGCCGCTCAGCAGGTCGGTCTTATTGAGCGCCACCACCACGCTCTTGCCCCAGCCGCGTAGCCGTTCCATGAAGGCGCGCTCGCTCTCCGTGAAGGGGCGGTCGGCCGAGGTGACGAAGAGGATCAGGTCGGCGCGCGGGGCGAAGCGCTCGGTGATCTCCTCGTGGCGGCGGATGATGGCGTTGGTGCCGGGCGTGTCCACGATCGAGATGGCGCGCAGGAAGGGCGCGGGGTGCGTCAGCTCGATCAGGTAGTCGCCCACCACCCGCTCGCCGCGCGCCTCGCCATGGCGCAGCACGGTGACGTTGGCGGTGGTCGGGGTGATGCCCTCGGCGGAGACGGTCTCGCCGACGAGGGCGTTGATGACGGCCGATTTGCCGGCGTTAAACTCTCCGGCGACCACCAGCAGGAACATCTCGTCGAGCGTCAGCGCGGCGTCGCGCAAAGTTCGCAGATCGTCCGGCGCGGCGTCGAAGCCGGCCAGCAGCACGCGCAACTCCTCCAGCAAGCGGCGCTCCTCGCGCACCTGCGCTCGCCGGCGCTCGTTCAACACGTCGGTCATGCCCGTGCCCGTCCCTATGCCTGTCGTCATCCGCTGTTCCCCTTTATGTTCCACGAACGCGCGCCCCATACAGCGTAGTATCGCCTATCTCTGTCAAACCGCTCTCAAGTCGGTCTCACACGTGGCAGCGGGGACCACAACAGGTCGTACATCAAATCGGAAGTCGGGGAAGTCGGGGAAGTCGGGGAAGTCGGGGAAGTCGGGAAGTTGGGTAGGGCAATCGCATATTAAGCGGCGAGGACTTTGAGCAGATACTAGATCATCTTCACAATAGGTTGAGGAGCGGGTAGGATAGAGAGAGGGACATGTGGGACCTGGTGTGGGACCTGGTGTGGGACCTGGGGCCGTCCTACGGGGCGGCGTATGAGCGCAAGGAGCGGCCGGGGCGACAGCGGGCGGGGGGCGGGGGACGGCACTGCGGCTGGGGGTGCGGGACGCGTTCCTGCTGACGGTGGTGTGGCCGCGGCACTATGTCACGCAGGAGGCGCTGGGCTACTTCTTCGCGGTCGGCGACACGACGGCGTTGCGGGCCATCGCGCGGCGGCCATGGGAGGGGCCGCTGGCCCGCCTCCCTACTTCCGAAGATGAACTAGTAGCCAGTAGGGACGTATTGCATGCGCCCTGCCAGGCGCCAGTCGTGGAGAAGATGGATGCCGACGGTCGAGGAGTTCAACCTGATCGGGCAGGGGCGCCTGCCCGGTCTCATCGGACTGGAAGTTCTGGCGGTCTCCGCGGACCGCGTGGCTGCGCGGCTGCCGCTGCGAGCGGACCTGCTGGCCCCGAACGGCTACCTGCATGCCGCCAGCGTCGTCGCGCTGGCCGACACGGCCTGCGGCTACGGCTCCATCGCCGCGCTGCCCGAGGGGGCGACGGGCTTTACGACGGTCGAGTTGAAGAGCAACTTCCTGGGCACGGCGCGCGAGGGCGCCATCGCCTGCGAGGCAACCCTGGCCCACGGCGGACGCACCACCCAGGTCTGGGACGCGCGCGTGACCGACGAGACCACTGGCCGCACCATCGCGCTCTTCCGCTGCACGCAACTGCTGCTGTACCCGCGCGGCGCATAGCCATGTGGCCGATGAAACCACAGCTATCTTATCTGGGCGGCCTGGCCCTGGGCTTCTTGCCTGTCCTGCCCGGAATCATCGTTATCAATAACCTTGCTCCGAGCGCGATGCTGCCGGTAACGCCGGTCTTGCTGGTTGTGGCGATCTTTGTTGGGGTCCTGGGGTTCGCTCACCAACGGGATACCTGGTGGCGTTGGACAGGTTATGGCATAACGACAAGCCTCGTTCTATTGGGGCTGGCGATTGTGGTAATTGGCTCGGCGATCGCGCAATAACCGGCGCCGTTGGGGCGTGGATGACGTGGCGCGACAACGCGGCGGACGAGACATGGGCAGTGGCCAACTGTTAGCGCCTTGAATAGCCCTGCGATAAGACGGCCGCCAACTCCGCGCGCGTGGTATCTGGGATGCTGGTGTTGGCATGCAGCGCCGCGAGCACGTCCGCATGCGTGATCACCTCCCGCTCGTCGTTCCAGCAGCGATGCGCCAGGGGTAATAGCAGGGAACGGCGCTGCTCGGGCGACAGGGCGCGGATGCGCGGCGCCAGGCGCTCCCAGTCGGCCTGCAAGGCGGGGCTGAGGATCGGGGCATTGACGGTATCCAGGGCCGCTTTGTAGCCCGCGTCCCAGGCGATCCGCGGCGTGAAGGACTGATCGGGCGCGTCAAGATCGACGTGGACCACCACCGGCGCGCCGTCAACGCGCACGAACAGCAGGGCGACGGTCTTCAAGCGTTGGCGTCCAACCGGATTGGCGGAGGCCAGGGCGCCCGGATTGACGAGCAGCACCGCCTGATGATACACGCTCATGGGGATATGGGTGTGGCCGAAGACGACGGTCGTGGCGCCGGCGCTCTGCCCGAGGGCGGCGCGCCGGTCGAGCTTGGGCGCCCAGGAGTCGTCGCGGCGCGAGGCCATCTCCCGCGCGTGGTCGGGATAGTGTCCATGGCACAACAGCAGCCGGTGTCCGGAGATCACGATCGTCTGCCGGTACGGCAGCTCGCGTTGTGCGTCGTCGCTGTCGTCGTTGCCATGCACGGCCACGACCGGGGCGATCGTACTCAGCCGATCGAGCACCCATAGCTCGCCCACGTCGCCCGCGTGGAGGACGAGGTCGACGCCCTCCAGCACTGTGAACAGCGCCGCCGGCAGGTCAGCGCAACGCTCGGGCATGTGCGTGTCCGAGACGAGCCCGAGGCAGCAGACGACGGTCTCCGGCACGACAGCGGCCGGGAGATACCGCAGCGGCGACAAGGTCATGTCCTCACTCGTCACTCGTCACTCGTGAAGCGGTCCACCGCGTCGTGGTCGAGGATCGCGCCCAGACCCGGCCGCGCGGGCACGGCGACGCAGCCATCGGCCTCCACGCGCACCGGTTCGGCCAGGAAGAAGTCGCGCCGCTCGATCGTCCAGCCCGCCCGGTCGTAGGGGAACTCAAAGTAGGGTCCGGCTCCGACCCCCGTCGCGACGTGCAGGTTGGCCAACAAGCCCAGCCCATTGGTCCAGGAGTGGGGGGTGAACAGGCGGTTGCGCGCCTGGGCAAGCTCGGCGATCATGCGGGCGGGCGTCATGCCCATCGCCAGCGCCACGTCCGGTTGATGCACGTCCAGCGCGTCGGCCTCCAGGTAGGTAAAGAACTTTCCATCCTTTTTTGCACAACGTCAAGAGAGCATCTGCACGTCGTGGGGCTGGCTCTCGCGCATGCCCGCGCCGGTGATGGGCACGAACGTGGCGCGCTCGTGCAGCTCGGGGATGGTGCGCGCGCCGCAGTAGCTGAGGCCCGAGCGCAGGCCGCCCACGAGCTGATAGACGATGTCGGCCACGTCGCCGCGATAGGGCACTACGGCCTCCACGCCCTCCGGCACCACCTCGTTGAAGATCTCGTCGGTCGCCGCCAGCTCCGGCTGCTCACGCTCCCGCCGTCCGATCGTGGCGCTGAGCGAGGCCATGCCGCGGCAGATCTTGTAGCGCTGGCCGTTGCGCACCACCGTATAGCCCGGACTCTCGCGCGTGCCGGCCAGCATGCTGCCCAGCATCACCGTGCTGGCCCCGGCGGCCAGCGCCTTGGTGATGTCGCCCGAGGCTTTGACGCCGCCGTCGGCAATGATCGGCACGCCGTCCCGCGCCGCCTCCTCGGCGCACTCCAGCACCGCCGTGAGTTGCGGCATGCCGAAGCCGGTGACGATGCGCGTGGTGCAGATGGAGCCGGGTCCGACGCCCACCTTCACGGCGTCGGCCCCCGCGTCGATCAGCTCGCGCGTGCCCTCGGCGGTGGCCACGTTGCCGGCGATGACCTCGCCCGCGCGCGCCTGGGACTTGAGCGCGCCGAGGGCGGCGAGCACCTGGTCCGAGTGCCCGTGCGCGATGTCGATGACCAGCGCGTCGGCCCCGGCCTGCCACAGGGCCTGGGCGCGCTCCAGATAGTCGCCCACCACGCCGATCGCGGCGCCGACCAGCAGCCGGCCCTTGCCGTCGCGCGCGGCCTCGCCGAAGCGGTTGGCGCGCAGCACGTCCTTGCTCGTGATCAGCCCGCGCACCGTGCCCTCGTCGTCTACGAGGGGCAGCTTCTCGATCTTGTGCCGGTCGAGCAGAGCTCGCGCCCGCGCCGCGTCCACGTCCGGCGGTGCCGTGACCAGGCGCTCCCGCGGCGTCATCAGCGCGGCGATGGGCTGATCGAGATCGGTGGCAAAGCGGATGTCGCGCGCGGTCAGGATGCCGACCAGGCGGTCGCGCTCGTCCGTCACCAGCACACCGCTGACTTCGCGCTCGGCCATCAGGCGACGCGCCTCGGCCAGCGTCTGGCCCGGCAGCATGGTGTAGGGCTGCTCCACCACCGAGCCCTGCGCGCGCTTGACCTGCTGCACCTCGCGCACCTGCTGCGCGACGGACATGAAGCGATGGATGATCCCGATGCCGCCCTGGCGGGCGATGGCCACGGCCATGGGCGCCTCGGTCACCGTGTCCATGTTTGCGCTCACGACGGGGATGCTCAACTTGATGTGGCGAGAGAGGGCGCTGGCGGTCGACACGTGTCTGCGCGAGGCCACTCCCGAGTGCTTCGGGACCAGCAGCACATCGTCATAGGTCAAGCCCTGGGGGCGAAAATCAACCATGTCATTCTCCATCGATATAACGCGGACGGCCACGACGGACGCGCCGCCGGCGCCCAGAGGCAGGGCGCAACACCTTTCATTCTATCCCCTGCGCCCACTCCCTCACACCCCTCACACCCCTCACACCCCTCACACCCCTCACACTCCCGACGGCCTCTTGATCGAGGGGGGAGTCGTGTTGAAGTACGCATCGAGGGCGTTCCTTATGCCCCGGGCGATCGCTTGCTGACCCCGCGCGCTCACGGCGATGTCAGCTTCCCGCGGGTTCGTCAGGAAAAGCGGCTCGCACATGACGCCGGGCATGGCGCTGGGGTGGTCCAGCCACCCGGAGGCGGCCGGCCCCAGCTCCAGCAGATGTCCATAGGCAGCGCCCGCACCGGTCAGCGCGGGCGTACCCACGAGGCTATCGTCGACGACGCCGCGGTCATGCACGGCCCAACCGGCCGCGCGCAGCGCGTCGACGATGCCCTGCTGCACCGACGCGGCCAGGCGCGCGTTGACGGCGCTGAACGGGCGCGCCGCGTCGTAGAGGGTCTCCGCGCCGCCGACCGAGGGGTCGGCATAGGCATTGAAGTTGATCGACAGCAGCGCCTGGGCGCCCGCGGCGTTGGCGCAGGCGATGCGCGCCTGCGCGTCCAGGCGATTGCCCTGCGCGGTCATCGCCCCCTCCGCCGTGTCCTCGGGCTGCAGGCGCACCACCGCCGTGTCGCTCTGCCGCGACACGGCCACGCTGTACCCGTCATTGCGCAGCAGCGGCAGGAGAGCCTGCGCGGTGGCCAGGGTTAGATCTCTCTCGTACACGGTCCCGCCCGCGCTGGTCGCGCCGGACGCGCCGGGATCGGGTCCCCCGTGCCCCGGATCGACGAACACCGTGACGCGCCGGTTGCCCTGGAGCGGACGGTAGCGCAGACACGTACCCGTGGTCAGCCCCTGCGGGAAGTCGGCCGCGGCGGGGACGACCACGACCTCATCAGGCGCGCGGCTGGGAAAGGAGGTGACATGGGCAGGCCTGCCATGGGCGGCGATGCGGCTGCGGGCGGCGAAATGGCCAAGCACGGATAGCGTGACAGGGACGAGGCACAGGGCCACGGCCAGGAGTGCAACGGCCCGCCGACTGAACCGGGCGTGCCCCTGTCGCGGCGGTTGCCGTCGTTGCCGCGGCGGGTGCTGCCCCGCCACCGTGGCCATGGGCCGGCCACCCCGACCGACCGTGCCGATCCGATCCCTACCCACCCGGTCTCGCCGGCCGGGAACCGGCTCCATGTGTCCGGACATACGCGTCGCGCCTCACTCGCCCGCGCCACGCTGGCGCTACCCTCGCCCACCGCGCGTCGCCGGTCGCCGCGCGCCACCCCCACCTCTCGTCAGTATCCCCCACGTCGATCATCGCGGGTAGGGGCAAATCTGACGACTACTGCACGTAGTGCTCGACGATCTTGGGGTCGCGCGCCCTGGAATCGTCGGGGTCGAGGCCGGCGTCGCGGCGCGCGCGGCGCTGGCGCAGCAGGTCCCAGCACTGGTCAAGCCCGACCTCGAGCTCCTTCATGCGGCTGTGCTGGGCGTCATCCAGGCCACCCCCGTCCCGCTGCTGGAGGAGTTGGTGCTCCTCGTCGACCAGGTGGCTGATACGGGTCATGATCTCCGCGTCGTTCATTGTTCGCTCCTCGCCGGTTGCCGTGAGGCGCATAGCGGCCAATTGTTGGCGGGCGCCACATCCTCAGTGTACGATGCGTCAGTGTACGATGCGCGTAGCGACACGGACAATTGATAGCGGTCGGATCAACGAAAAGAGCTTCACTGTGAATACGAGCAATAAGGCAACGCGCCTGGTGGGCAGCCGGATCGACCTGCGCGACTGGCGCGCGGCGGACCTCGACCGCTGGGCGGCCTGGCTGACCCCCGGCCATCGCTGGAAAAGACTCGACGGACCGTACTACGCGCTGCCGACGCCCGACGAGGTACGGGACACCGTCGAGCGCCGCCGTGCCGCCATCGCCGAGGGGGCATGGCCGACGCCGCGCACCAGCCTGGTCATCGCTGACAAGGAGACCGATGGGCTGATTGGCCTCGTCACCTGGTACTGGGAGAGCGAGGAGACGCACTGGCCCGGCGTGGGCATCGTGATCTTCGACCCCGCCCACTGGCGCGGGGGCCGCGGCCACGAGGCGCTGGGCCTCTGGTCGGACTATCTGTTCCGTTCGCTGCCGCGCATCGCGCGCCTCGACCTGCGCACCTGGTCCGGCAACGCGGGCATGATGCGCCTGGCCGCGAAGCTGGGCTATCGCGAAGAGGCGCGCTTTCGCCGCGCCCGCATCGTCGATGGCGCCTACTACGACGGCCTCGGCTACGGCATCCTGCGCGAGGAGTGGGAGCAGGCGCATCCACACGGCTTCTCCTCGCGTTAAGGACAGCGGCGCGTTCAACACCGTCATCCTGCGTGTTAATTCTGTGACTTTTTCATGGTCGGCGGCATCCCCTGGCTCTACAATGGAACACAGGTTGGACCGACCGGGCCGGGTGCGAAGGCGCGCCGCGCACGTCCTGCTCGTTCCATCCGGACCAGGCCGCGGACCGCGACCACGACGACAACAATTCACGCACAGGAAAAGGAGTATGACGGTGACAATCACAACGATGACGCCCCGACGCCTCATTGCCGGCCTTGCCGTGAGCGGCGCGCTGCTGGCCGGACTGCTGGCCCCCCTGGCGCCGGTACACGCGCACGCGGCCATGCCACACCTCGGCGTGCGGGACGATGGCTCGGGCGACTTCTATTACGATCCGGGCAGCCCCTGCGACGCCTCGATCTGCGACTCGACCGCCTATAGCCCGAACACGGACTATTACTACGATCCGGGCAGTTCCTGCGACGCGTCGATCTGCGATGCGGGCCTCTACAATCCGACGGGCGACTTCTACTACGATCCGGGCAGCTCGACCGACTCCAACCTGATCGACACGTCGAGCGTCGATACGTCCGGGGGCGATACGGGAAGCTCGGCGAGTCCCACATGGCACGGCCCCCTAAACGCGGGCGCGCTGGGGCGCCTGGCCTCGGCGCATCTGACGATGCAGCCTGGCCGGATGGCAAGGTCTGTCGCCACGCGCTCGGCGTTGGTCGCCGGCGCTCCCGCCCTCGTGACCCCGGCCGTACGCTCGGCGCAGGCGGCGGCAGGCGGCGGCAGGCGGCGCGCCGGTGCGCATCTTCGTCGACTCCTCGCGCTCCTACAAAGTGACCTACCCGGCCAACTGGCAGCATGGGGCGCAACAAGGGGCCGATCTGGCCGTGAAGTCGCCGAACGAGAACGCGGCCGTGGTGAGCCTGGCCGCGACGGCGCCCAACGGCGGCAGCTTTGCAATTAAGGACGTGCTGCCCAGTTTCTTCCGGTCGCTGGGGGGCGTGCCCGATGCAGCCACGTACAGCACGTCCAGCGTACACGGCGACACGATCGAGGTCTCCAGGGCGCGGTTTCACTGGACCGACGGCAGCGGCTCCGGCGGGGCGGTGGTCGTGTTGACGCGCAACCACAACCGCGAATACCTGATCGCGGGGATCGTGGACGACCTGAGCAACGACACCGCGCGCGCCGATGCGCTGCAGGTATCGGCGGTCGTCTCCAGCCTCGACGTGCTGCACACCATCATCGCGGCGCCCAGGCGCGTGGTGGGCTTCAAGGACGCCACGCACACCTATGCGCTGGCCTACCCGCAGGGCTGGACACGACTCAAGACCACGTCCGGGCTGAACCTCGCGCTGCGCTCACCGGATGCGGGAGCGGTGGTGGGCGGCGTCTCCGTGCCCGCGCCGGCCGGTCTGCGGCAGGTGACGCCCGACGCGCTGCGGCAGGTGCTCGGCGGGATCGGCCAGAGCCTTGGCACGATCCAGGGCGCGCCGGTGTTTCACAACGTGGCCTATCGCGGTGTGGTGGCGCACGCGACAGTCTTCTCGTTCCGTCGCGCCAACGGCAGCGCGGGCCGGGCCATCCTGGTGGTTGCGCTGCACAAGGCACACCTCTGCGCCGTGACCGGCGTCGTGGCCGATGGCCACGCGACAAACGCGGACCACGATGCCGCACAGCTCTCGTGGGTGGTCTCGAGCCTGCGCTTCCGCTAGAGAGACGGCGCGGGAGGCGGGAGCGGGGGGCCG
>JAABUZ0100007618.1_pt1 | contig 12997 bp, 13 predicted proteins | sample 5562091 | NCBI WGS metagenome assembly JAABUZ01 (sample SAMN12813069, study PRJNA571459) | rock metagenome | isolation source: Antarctica rocks | place: Antarctica: Victoria Land, Linnaeus Terrace sud | collected 2015-12-21 | reverse complement strand
GCCGCCACCATCAAGACGGCAGCTACCAGCGCGGCCCTCGGGCTCCGTTGAGGGCGATGTTTCCTCTCTGGATCCTTCCGAGTTTCCGAGGTGTTGCTGCGGCTGATGCGTAGCAGGTCCGCATGGATCTCCGCTGCGTCCCGGTAGCGAAGGTCGCGATCTTTCGCCAGGCATTTGCCGATGATCGCGTCTAGTTCTGGTGGCAAGGCTGGGTTCTTTCGTGAAGGAAGAGGCGGAGTACGGTGCAGGACCGCCTGCCCGATGCTCTCCTGGGTGTCGCCCGTGAAGGGAAGGACGCCGCACGTCATCTCATACAGCACCACCCCGAACGAGAACAGATCCGTTCTCCTGTCAAGCACTTCGCCTCGAATCTGCTCCGGAGACATGTGCGACACCGTCCCGAATACATGGCCGGTTGCGGTCAACTCGTTGTTCGATGGCGAGTGGAACCGTGTCGGTCCATCCATGGTCCCGTCTTGGTCTGCTGCTGAGGCGACCTTTGCGAGGCCAAAATCAAGAAGTTTTGCGTGGCCTCGTGTCGTCACGAAGAGATTGGCGGGCTTGATGTCACGATGAATGATTCCCGCAGAGTGCGCTGCCTCCAATCCGTCGAGGATGTCGAAAGCGAAACCGAAGAGAGCTTCAGTCGCTAGGGGGCTGCCCTGTATGTGATCCTTCAAGGTAGCTCCGTCCAGGAACTCCATGGCGATAAACAACAGATCGCCGTCTTTTCCGATCTCGTAAATCGTGCAGATGTTCGGGTGATTCAGAGAGGAAGCGGCGCGTGCCTCGCGGCGGAACCGCTCTAAGGCTGTGCTGTCGTGGGCCAGTTCCTCGGGAAGGAACTTCAGCGCTACTGGCCGACCTAGTTCGAGGTCGACGGCCTGATAGACCACGCCCATGCCGCCACCGCCCAACTTCTCGACGAGACGATAATGCGAGACAGTCTGCGCGGCGAGGGTCGTCCGGAAGTCTCGCGCGAAATCGAGGGAGAGGTCCGGCAACAGCTCGGCGGCGGACCGGTCCAGGATGGCCGACTCGAAATCCTGCGCTAAAAGTTTCTCCACGCTACGGCGAAGCTCAGGGTCGCTTCCATCGAGTACTGCCGGACCCCATTCGCGGGCGGAATGGCACAGCTCTTCCAGCAAGCGCCAGCGTTCCGGAGACATGAAACGATCATAGGGCGGATTGGCGCGTGCCGCAAGCGCTTGGGCGTGCTCCGAAGCTATAATTTCCTAGCAGCCGACGGTATGGGGAATGCACAGTGCTCGGAAACAACACAACTGTTGCGTGCCTGGGCGAAGGGCGACCAGGGCGCGCTGGAGCAGTTAACGCCTCGTGTCTACGAGGAGCTTCGTCGCATAGCTGGGCATTTCATGCGGAATGAACGCGCCAGCAGGACCATTCAGACCACAGCGTTAGTTCACGAAGCCTACTTGAAGCTGATTGACATCGACAACGTGGACTGGCAGCATCGCGCCCATTTCTTTGCTGTTTCGGCTCAGATCATGCGGCGCATCCTGCTGGACCAAGCTCGCCGGCGTGTGGCCGTCAAGCGGGGAGGCGTGAACCCTCGAACCAATCTCGATGAAATTCCAGATCTGGGGTCCGGCAGGGGTCGCGAGTTGATCGCGCTCGATGATGGCCTGAACGCACTCGCTGTGATAGATCCGCGCAAAGCTCGTGTGATCGAGTTGCGCTTCTTTGGGGGCCTGAGCGTTGAAGAAACCGCCGAAGTGTTGAAAGTGTCCCCGGATACGGTCCTGCGGGACTGGCGGCTGGCGCGGGCTTGGCTGTTGGCCGAGATGGGGGATGCGTCGTCCCCCAACGCAGAATAAAAATTTTCTGAGGTCGTTCCAGTTTTTCTCCTTCTTCTGCGCCTGTAGGGTGAAGCCTAACGCGGCATGATAGCGCGCTCGGCGTCAACATTCAGATCGCAAAGGAGATTTCTATGCAAAAAACGCTGCTGTGTGTATTGTTGGTTGGTCTATTAGCAGGAGCCGCGATAGGTGCCGATAAAGTACACGAATACTCGCTGACAGACCTTGGCCCCTTAGGGCCAGGCGGTTCCGTGGTTCACATCAACAGGATCGGCCTGATCGCTGGCACCATAACAGCCGCAGATAGCACCGACCACGCCTCTCTTTGGTACAGAAAGTACGTGATCGACATCAGCAAGCCGGGCTTAGGAGGGATGAGTAGTATCGCCTACGCGACGAATGTCTTCGGCCGGGCGGTAGGGGGAGCAGAGACGGGTGAGCCGGACCCAAACGCCGCCGATTTCTGCGGCTTCAAGGCCTACGGGCTGGAGACGTCCGGGGACATCTGCGCACCGTTTGTTTGGCAGAACGGAGTGATGAGACGACTGCCAACGCTGGGCGGCAACAACGGCAGCGCGACTCAAATCAACATATTCGGGGTCGCAGCGGGAGAGGTGGAGAATGCAATGCACGACATGGGATGTCCGGAGAGATTGGAGTTCAAGCCGGTCAAGTGGCAAAACGGCAAAGTGATCGAGCTGCCTACTTACGTCGGAGACCCCGATGCCCTGGCGTATGCGATCAACGATCGTGGCCAAGTCACGGGATCTTCGGGTGAATGCGCCCCTTTTAATCCGAATCTGCAGGCCGCCATAGTCCCTTTGCATCCGCTGCTCTGGGAGGCGGACGGGTCGGCAAGGTACCTCGGCACTCTCGGCGGAACCGGCCGCGGCTTCGCCAATCTTGCGATCAACCTTAATAACAGGGGGCATGTTGTAGGGACTTCCGCGCTGGCCGGCGATCAAGTGAACCGTGCTTTTCTGTGGACAGAAGAGGGCGGTATGCAGGACCTGGGCGCGCTGCACCCCGATGATACGAACAGCGGAGCGGCGGGCATTAACGACAGCGACGAAATCACCGGGATCTCGGTGCCTGCGGATGGTCCTCCGAGCGCGTTTGTGTGGCGAAACGGGCAGATGACCGACCTGAATACAGTCGTTCATGGCGGCAGCAGCCTACATCTGCTCGCCGGCAGTTCAATCAACAACGAGGGGGAGATCGTTGGGATGGCAATTGACACACAGACAGGAGAGGCGCACGGTTTTCTGGCCACTCCTCGGCACCACAGCGATCGTGACAATGACGCCGAGTCTGAGGTTCGAAATGATGCGAAATCGTCGTTCAGCACCGAGGCTGTGCGCAAGTTGCTCGAATCCGGGCTGCTCGTCGGTCGCTGGCGGATGCGATAGAGGAAGAAGCCAGTCGGCAGGAGCGTGTAGGCCTGTCTGCGCCTCCCGCTCCTGCTCATCCCGAGTACCGTGATGAAGCCTCTCGCTTCAGTTTCCGCATTGCTCCTGGGTGACGGGCAACACGGAAACTGAACGTTGGATTGTCGCTATGATGTGGCGTTACCGGAAAGTAGCCTAAGCAGGCCCAGTTCCCTTAGTGAGTTTTTGGAGGGAATCTTACCGCCGATTTAGAGCTTTTGCAGAAAGGGATTGTGTTCTTTTTCCCGGCCAATACTGGTGTTCGGACCGTGGCCGGGGATGACGACCGTGCTCTCCGGCAGGTCGAGAAGACGGGTTTTGATGGAAGAAAAAATCTGCCGCGTGTTTCCGCCCGGCAGGTCCGTGCGGCCAATGGAATCGCGGAACAGGGTGTCTCCCGCAATCAGCTTGCCTTCCGCCGGAATCCAGAGACACAGGCTGCCTTGGGTGTGGCCGGGCGTGTGCATCACCTGAAAGTCGGTCTGTCCTAAGTGCAGCACCGTTCCGTCGCTTGCGGCGGCGTCAATGTCGGTGCGCGGGGGCGGCGCAATTCCCAGCCAAGTCGCCTGAACGTCCAACGCATCGAGCAGTTCCCGGTCATTCTCATTCAGGTACACCGGCGCGCCCGTCAAAGCGCGCAGTCTGTGGGCCCCCGCGATGTGATCAATATGCGCGTGGGTGATGACGATAGCCTTTACTTTTAGCTGATGCCTGTCGAGAATGCCCGTTATATCGTCGACGTTATCGCCGGGATCGATGACGATAGCTTCTCGCGTCGCCTCGTCGCCGAAGATGGAGCAGTTGCACTGCAAAAGGCCGACGGGCAGAATCTCATGAATCATGTTTATCGACTCTTATCCTACTTGCAGCAGAGTCCAGTATTGCTCCGGTAGCCGCGACGGGCGCATCTCACGATTCACCCAGATATGCCGCGTTCTGCCTTGCGCCAGTAATTTATTGTTCTCTGCGGCGCAGATGTCGTAAGCAAACTCGACCATCCGGGCGTTGGAATTGACCACTTCCGTGTAGATGATGATTTCCTGGTCGTAGCGCGCCGGGGCAAGATACCGGCAATTGACCTCGACCACGGCGAGAAACAAACCCTCCGTTTGCTCCAGGTCTTTGTAGTTGATGCCCCGCGACCGGACCAGTTCAACGCGGCCAATCTCCATCCAGACCAGATAATTGGCGTGGTACACCACTCCCATCTGATCGGTTTCGGCGTAGCGCACGCGCAGGCTGCAGCGATGCTTGTCGAGGCTCTCCGTCTCCGGCGGCAATAGTTGTTCCTTCCGTTCGCATGATAGCTTTAGCCGCTTGTTAGGATTTGGACATGCGGGTGAGGGTGTTGTTCTTTGGGGTGCTGAAGGAGATTGTCGGCTGCGCCGAGGAATCCATTGAGATCGGGGCGGATTGGACGCTGGGAACGGTGTTTGAAAGCTATTCTCAACGCTTCGAAACTTTGCGGGGCAGGCGCTCGTCGATTCTATTTGCGAGAAATCATGAGTTCGCGTCACCGGAGACACCCGTGACCGACAACGATGAGATTGCGTTTCTTCCGCCTGTCAGCGGCGGCTCCACGGATCATATTTTCGCGATCACTCGCGACGTGATCGATGTCCGGCAACTGGCGCGACAGATTCAGCGGCCTGAAGACGGCGCGGTGGTCACTTTTGAAGGCGTGGTCCGCGACAACACGAAAGGGCGCGAAACGATCCATCTCGATTATGAGTGTTACCAGCCGATGGCGTTGGCGGGGATGACGCGGATTGGGCAGGAAGTGGCGGCGCGGTTTTCCCTGGGACGGATCGGCATGGTTCACCGGCTGGGAAGATTGCAGATCGGGGAAGCCAGCGTCGTGGTGGTCGCCAGCGCTCCGCACCGCCGGCCCGCGTTCGAGGCCGCTCTCGAAGCCATCGACCGGCTGAAGCGCGAGGTGCCGATCTGGAAAAAAGAATTTTTCGCTGATGGCGCGGTGTGGGTGGATGGCGAGTGGGACGATAGCCTGCTTTCCGGCGCGTCGAAGCATGTCGGATAAACGATGGCGGCGGCATGCCGCGCTGGTGCTTTTGTCCGCGGCTGTTTGCGTTTCGGCGCAGTTCAAACCGGCTAATCCGCCCGGACCGCAGCAGCAACAACCGCCGCCCGGCCAACAGCCGGAGCAGTCTCCGGTTTTTTCCGTCAAGGTCAACTTAGTACGACTGCTTGTTTCTGTTCGCGATGAAGCCGGAGCGGTGCTCACCCATCTCAATAAAGAAGATTTTCGGCTGATGGACAGCGGGGTTCCGCAAGAGATCGCGGTGTTTGAGCGCAATACTTCCCTGCCCTTGTCGGTCGCGGTGATGATCGATACCAGCGGCAGCACGCAAATTGACCTGCGCTACGAAACACAGTCCGTGCAGCGCTTTCTGCGAGCGTTTCTGAAATCCGGCAATCCCGACGATGCTTTCGAGTTGTTCAGCTTCAACTGGCGCACCAACCTAGAGGTGGATTTCGGCCGCAATCAAAGCCGGGCCGATCGTGCTTTGCGGGCTTTGCACGGAGAAGGAGGAACGTCGCTGTACGACGCCGTTTTCCTGGCAAGTGATACGCTCACGAACCGCGAAGGTCGGCACGTCATGATCATTGTGACGGACGGCGGCGACACGACCAGCTATAAGAAATACGGCGATGCGCTGGCGGCGGCGCAACGGTCGGATGTGGTGCTGTATCCGGTGGTGGTGGTCCCGATTGAAGCCGACGCGGGCCGCAACCTGGGCGGCGAACACGCGCTGGCCACGCTGGCGGCTTCGACAGGAGGCCGCATTTTCAACCCGCAGGGATTCGAGCAACTGGACAGGGCGTTTTCGGATATTTTGAATGAGCTGCGCACGCAATACCTGCTGGGATATTATCCGCGTGATGTCCGGGAGCAGCCGCGCTTGTTCCACCCCGTCAAGGTGGAGGCGCGCGACCCGAAGCTGAAGGTCAGCGCTCGCAGCGGCTATTACGAGCCCTGAAAAAGTTTGCCGCGAGCGGGTGTGGTGAAGTGAAACCATGGAGAGTTTCCTGGATGCAGCTATTGAGATCGCCCGCGAGGCGGGACAAGTGCTGCTGGCCCATCGCGGCGTCGGCTTCGAATTGAAGGGCGATTATGATCTGGTCACGGCCGCCGACCGCGCCAGCGAACAGCTTGTTATCAAACGGCTGCGGGAACGGTATCCCGCCCACGGGATTGTGGCCGAAGAGGGCGGGCGCGCCGAGATGGAAGCGGAACTGCGCTGGTATGTGGACCCGCTGGACGGCACTACCAATTTCGCGCATGGCTTTCCGATGTGGAACGTAACACTGGCATTGGCGCGTCAGGGCGAAGTGATTGCCGGCGTGGTATACGATCCTTTGAACCGGGAGCTGTTCGCCGCTGAACGCGGGGGAGGCGCGCGCTTGAACGGCGCTCCCATGCACGTCAGCAAGGCCCCGACGCTCAACGACGCTTTGGTCTCCACGGGGTTTCCCAGCCGCAAGCGTAGTCAGAACGTCAACATTCATTTTTATTATCAGCTCGCCATGATGACCCACGGCGTGCGGCGCGGCGGGTCGGCGGCCATTGATCTGGCTTACACCGCGTGCGGCCGCCTGGAAGCCTTTTGGGAGTTCGGACTGAATCCGTGGGATATGGCGGCGGGAACGCTGTTGGTGGAAGAAGCCGGGGGCAAGGTATCGGGCATGCAGGGCGAGCCGCTGGACTTGCACGGACGGTACCTTCTGGCGGATAACGGCCATCTTCATGAAGAAACGTTGCAGGTTTTTGCTGAGATTTTCCGGGGCCGCTACCGGCACGAGATGCCGCCCCTGCCCGCGCCGGAGTGGGAGTTGACTCGTGGTTGAGATCCCCCCTGTTCCTATTACGCTCGAAGGCTCCTGGGTTCTGCATCAGATGTTCCGCTGGCGTCGGAGCGAGTGGCGCGGAGTGGCCGATGCGCGGCGCCAGGAGATCATCCAACGGGCTTCCTCCGCTTTGTCCGCCATGGAAACCGTAAAGAGCGGGGATGGTCATCCCAATCAGTCCGCCTTGTATTCATTAATCGGGCATAAAGGTGATCTGCTGCTGATTCATTTCCGGGACTCGCTGGCGGATTTGCACCGTGCCGAAGGGGAGATCGCCGGGCTGGAGATTTGCGATTACCTGGAGCCGGTTCACTCTTATGTGTCGGTGGTCGAGCTGGGATTATATGAGTCCTCGGCCAAAACATACAGCCAGCTTGCGGAACGGGGGTTCCAGCCGCATTCGCCGGAGTGGAACGCGGGGGTTGCCGAGGTGGTGGCCCGTCAAACGGCGGCCATGTCGTCACGGCTTTTCCCGGAAATTCCGCCAGGGAAATACCTCTGCTTTTATCCCATGGACCGCAAACGCGGCGAAGGCAGGAACTGGTATCAGGAGCCCATGGCCGAACGGCAACGGATGATGCACGAACACGGAATGATTGGCCGTCGTTATGCCGATTCCGTGCGGCAGATCATCACCGGCTCTATTGGTTTCGACGATTGGGAATGGGGCGTTGATCTGTTCGCGGATGATCCGCTGGTGTTCAAAAAGCTGATCTATGAAATGCGCTTTGACGAGGTCAGCGCCGTGTACGCGCTTTTCGGAAGCTTCTATGTAGGCGTGCGCGTGACGGGCGAGCAACTGCCGCGATTTTTGGCGGGCAATTTCTAGATCGCCGTTGCCCGTATTACCTCGTAACTGCTAGAAGATCAAAAGATTTACCGGCGGGATGCTAATCTTGTTTAGTTTATTCGAAAATGCGTACTGTCGACCTAATTCATCGCAAGCGGGATGGAGAAGAGCTTTCTCCCGAGGAACTGCAGTTCCTCGTTGATGGCTATACTCGCGGTGAAATTCCCGATTATCAGATGTCGGCCTTTCTCATGGCCGTTTTTTATTCCAGCATGTCTGACCGCGAAGTGAGCGCGATGACGGAATCCATGACGAAATCCGGCTCGACTCTGGATTTGTCCGCCATTGCAGGGGTTAAGGTGGATAAGCACTCCACAGGCGGAGTGGGGGATAAGACCAGCCTTATTGCTTCGCCGATTGCCGCTGCGGCGGGCGTCATTGTTCCGATGATTTCCGGCCGCGCGCTGGGCCACACAGGCGGCACGCTCGACAAACTGGAATCGATTCCCGGCTTTCGCACGAATCTCAGCATTGATGAATTCCGGAGCCAGTTGGAACAGCATGGACTGGCGTTTATTGGACAGACGTCGGAGATTGCGCCCGCCGACGGCAAGCTGTACTCGCTTCGCGATGCGACCGCCACGGTGGAATCGATTCCGTTGATTGCTTCCTCCATCATGTCGAAAAAATTGGCGGTCGGCCTGGACGCACTCGTGCTCGATGTCAAGGTGGGGTCCGGCGCTTTCATGAAGAAACAGGTGGAAGCGCGGCGTTTGGCGCAGATGATGGTGGGCATTGGCCGCCGTCTTGATAAGCGCGTGCAGGCCCTTATTACCGACATGAACCAGCCGCTCGGGTATGCGATTGGGAACGCTCTGGAGGTAATGGAAGTGTCACAGACGCTGCAAAATGCCGGTCCCGCGGATTTGACGCGCATTTCGCTGGAACTAGCGGCGCGCATGATTTTTCTGGGCAAGATTACCAAGACGCTTGACGAAGCGCGGGAAATGGCGCAGGAGAAATTGCTGGATGGTTCGGGCTATCGCAAGCTGAAAGATGTGATTACCGCGCAGGGCGGAGAATCGCAAGTGCTCGACCGCTTCGAACTGCTTCCGAACGCCACGGGAGCGCAGGAGATCACCACGTCCCGCGGCGGTTATGTGAGCGCTATCGACGCGGAACTGATTGGGCAGGCATCCTCCATGGTCGGCGCGGGCAGAAACACGAAAGAGGGCGAGATCGATCCCGCGGTCGGCGTCATTCTCGAAGTCAAAGTGGGCCAGAAAATCGATCCGGGCAGCATTCTTTGCCGCATTTATCACACCAGCGAGGAGCATCTGGAAGAAGCCGCCGAACTGGTGGAAGACGCGTTCAAGATTTCACAGCAGCCCGTGGATGAGCGCGATCTGATTCTGGAAGTGGTTAGTTAGCCAACTGTCCTCGACAAGAAACGCTCGATGGCTAGACTGCACGGCCTGATCGGACTGGTCGCAATCGTTCTCGGCGCTTATCTATTCTCCACGAAGCGCTCGGCGATTCAGAAACGTGTCCTGTTGTGGGGCATCACGCTTCAGTTTGCTTTTGCGTTTCTGGTCCTGAAGACCAGGTTCGGCGAACTGTTCTACGGCGTGAGCCTGTTTGTGAATGCGCTGCTGAACTATACGACGGCGGGTTCGACCTTTGTCTTCGGCGATAAGCTCGGCGCGAGAACAGACCAGTTCGGCACGATTTTTGCGTTTCAGGTGCTGCCGATTGTGATCTTCATCTGCTCGATTTTTGCCATTCTGTACTACCTGGGCGTGATGCAGGTTTTTGTCAAAGGCATGGCGGTGGTGATGCAGCGTTTCATGGGCACCAGCGGCGCGGAGTCCACCTGCGTGGCGGCGAGCATTGTGATGGGGCAGACCGAAGCTCCCGTCACGGTACGGCCCTTTCTGGCGAGCATGACGGAATCAGAGCTATTTACCGTAATGACAAGCGGCATGGCGCACGTTTCCGGGGCCGTGATGGCGGCCTATGTCGCGATCGCGGGCGTGTCGATCACGCATCTGCTTACGGCTGTCATCATGACCGCGCCCGCCACCATTATGCTTGCCAAGCTATTTGTTCCCGAGACCGGCGAGCCCGTGACTGCCGGAACCGTGAAAGTGGAAGTGGAGCGGCCCGGCGTCAACATCATTGACGCCGCCGCGCGAGGCGCGGGAGACGGCCTGCAGTTGGCGCTGAACATCGGCGGCATGCTGATTGCGTTTCTCGCTTTAATCGCGATGGTCAACGGCGGACTGGGCTGGCTGCACGGACACATTAACTGGATACCGGCGTCGTTGCAGCAGATTTTGGCGGTGGTGTTTGCTCCGATTGCTTGGTGTTTGGGAGTCGATTGGAAGGATTGCGCCACAGTGGGGAATTTGCTCGGCACGCGCATGGTGCTGAATGAGTTTGTGGCGTTTCTCGATCTGGGCAAAGTGAAGGCGGCTTTGGAACCGCGATCGTTTGTAATTGCCACTTTCGCGCTGTGCGGCTTTGCAAACTTAAGTTCCATTGCGATTCAGATTGGCGGCATTGGCGGACTGGCTCCCTCGCGCAAATCCGATCTGGCGCGGCTGGGGCTGAAAGCGATGTTTGTGGGAACGCTCGCCAACTTCATGTCGGCGTGCATTGCCGGAATTCTGCTGTAAACCAGACACTCGCTTGCTTCTCGTACCGGCGGGGCTCGGAATTCAATCGAGATGAAACCGCCAAAAAGCAACAAAGCCGCAAGCAGCCGCGCCATCAAAGCTCACTTTATCACCGCTGAAGCAGATCAGCTTTTACAGATCCTTTAGACTCAGAATGTGCAAGAAGCAGCTCGCTTCATTGAAGTACAATCGTCAGTTCGTCCCAAGGTAGCCGTTGTGCTCGGAAGCGGGCTGGGTGCCTTCGCCGATTCGCTGGCGAACGGAGTGCGCATCCCTTATAGCGAAATGCCGGATTTTCCGGTGTCCACCGCCGTGGGACATGCCGGTGAGCTGGTCATCGGCGCCCTGGGCGTGAATGGCCGGGCGGCTCTCGATGTGGTTGTGATGTCCGGGCGCTTTCATCTGTACGAGGGCTACACGGCACAACAGGTAACTGCCGGTATTCGCCTCTTTCACGAGCTTGGGGTGGAGCGGGTCGTTCTCACGAATGCGGCGGGCGGGATTAATCTTGCATTTCGGCAAGGCGCGCTGGTGCTGATTTCCGATCACATCAACCTGCAAGGCGTGAACCCGCTGCTGGGATCGAACGATGAGGCGCTTGGCCCGAGATTTCCCGACATGACGGAGGCTTACCCGGCTGAGTTACGCGAGATAGCCAAAGACGCCGCGAGCAGCCTCGGCATTGTCCTGCAGGAAGGAGTTTATGCGGGGGTGCTCGGCCCTAGCTATGAGACTCCGGCGGAGATTCGCTATCTCAAAACCATCGGCGCTGATCTGGTCGGCATGTCCACGGTCGCTGAGACGATTGCCGCCACTCACATGGGAATGCAGGTGCTCGGCATCTCCTGCGTCACCAACTTGGCGGCGGGCCTGAGTGGAGAGAAGATTAGCCATCAAGAGGTACTGGAGACGGGGCAGCGTGTTTCGCGGACGTTTCTGAAGTTGCTGACGGCGCTGTTGCCGAGGCTTTTGCCCAGTGGGTGACGCTGCAGCTATCGTTCTGTTCGACATTGATGGAACGCTGCTGCGCGGCGTTGGGCCTTGTCATAAAGAGGCTTTGATCGAAGGCATTCGACAGGTTACCGGAATCACAACATCATTTGATGGGGTTGCGACAGCCGGAACGCTTGACCGCGACCTGATCGCTTCCCTGCTGGCAACCGGCGGGTATTCGGATGACAGGATTCGCGCCGCGCTTCCCGAGATTGCCGAAGCTTGCGAGGCCGTGTATCTCCGAAACTGCGCTTCCGATTTGCGCCCATTTGTTTGTCCCGGCGTTCGCAGGTTTTTAGAGCAACTGCGGACGCATGACGCCGCGCTCGGTCTTGTTACCGGAAATCTCAACGCGATTGGATGGAAAAAAATGGAACTGGCCGGCTTGCGGAATTATTTCTCCGTGGGAGCATTTTCGCAGGATGGCCATACCAGGACCGAGCTTGCCGGGATCGCCGCCGAACGAGCGCGAGCGCATTGCCAGTGGGCGCGACAGTGCCCTGTTACGCTGATCGGCGATCACGCGAACGACATCCTGGCGGCGAAAGCAAACGGATTTCGGTCCGTTGCCGTCGCCACCGGCGTTAGTGCAAAGGAAGAACTGCAACGATTCCTGCCTGATATTGTGGCGCGGACCCTCGCCGAGTTCAATCCGGCGGAAATCATTGCGCCTTATGAACGCTGCCAAGAGAGAAGGACCGGTATTAAGTGTACTTCGGCCCACCACGTTGACATGGGTATAGAATAAGCTTGCTCATGACACTTCGGAGGGTCATATGAGATTGCACTTTGTTTCCACCCTGCTTTGGTTAGGGTTGCTGGGATTGACAGCATCTGCTGAGGCGGCCTCTGTCACCTATACTTATACGCCGATTAACGTCCTTGGCGGCTCTTCCACTGTGGGGCAAGGCATCAACAACGCTGGGCAGATTGTGGGAGCCTACACGGACAGCGCGGGCCAGGGACATGGTTTTCTGTACAGCAACGGCGCTTACACCACCCTCGATGCGCCGGGCGGGACCTCGACCACGCTCCTAGATATCAACAACCAAGGGCAGATTGTGGGAACGTATGTGGACGGCAGTAACACTTCACGTTTGTTTCTGGACAACAACGGAGCATTTACCACTATTGATCCACTGAGGGGTCTGATTCCCTTTGGAGGACAGTTTTTGGGGCCGGGAGTCGCGGCGGGCATCAACGACCTCGGGCAGATCGTCAGCACAACATTTGTACAGAATGTAGGCACCTTAGGTTTCTTGTACGACAACGGTCAGTTCTCTTCCATTCTTCCCCTGACAGGGCTGAGTACAACATCGTATTATGGGGGATGCCCGAGTTTCCGTTGAAAGTAACGGCTCTCGAATAACTCACTTTACGATGCCTTTCTTCGTTTCGCAAGGTTCGACTTACAAGAAACAG
>JAABUZ0100007615.1_pt1 | contig 13001 bp, 8 predicted proteins | sample 5562091 | NCBI WGS metagenome assembly JAABUZ01 (sample SAMN12813069, study PRJNA571459) | rock metagenome | isolation source: Antarctica rocks | place: Antarctica: Victoria Land, Linnaeus Terrace sud | collected 2015-12-21 | reverse complement strand
GATGCTGCTCGATATGGGACTGAGTAGCCCAGCCATCGCTGCTAAGGCCACGATGCATATCTTCCTGCGGCGCGAAAAGGCGCTCGTCCAAACCTCTCCCTCCTTCTCATTCTTCTCCCCAGAAGGATCCTGCCCCGGCGGGCGTACCACCTGCGTTTCATTCGATTCATGTTCATATATCGTATCCAACATCGTTCACATGGTCGGTCATACTCCGAAATTCCGTGCCTTCGGGAGTGTACGATCCGCCCCACCACCACCAGAGCAGGTGATGCGAGCGACAAGTGCGAGGAGAGAAGGATGATTCGGAGCAAAAGTCTGTGGAAGTCGTATCTAGGACTCGCTCCACGACAGCGCATCCTGCTCAGCCTGGGCGTGATGGCAGCGAGCGCGGGCGGGCTGGTGTGGACGGACTGGGTGAGTGGCAGGGACGAGGAGAAGCGGAGGAGAGATGCACAGCGACTGCCCCGCGTGGAGATTGTCGACCGCCAGTGATCTCCCTCGTTCACTCCTTCACTCCTTCACTCAATCGCTATGTATTCCTACTTGCCTGATCTCATCATCCATCTCATCTCATCTAATCTAATCTAATCAATCCATCGGTGCCTGGCTGTGCCTGGTTCCTGATTTCTTGTTGGGGAAGTTCCCAAACCCCAAGATATATAGGCTTCGTCCCTTCCCTTCCCATCCCTGCACTCATGACCATCACCACCATGACACCGGCCAAGACCAAATCCTCCGAGAAGCAGAGCAAGATGAAGAAGCACATCACAGAACAGCCCATCACCCTGCGCAATTGGCCACAGCACCTCAACTGGTTGCACGTCTCCCTCCTCGTCTTCGTTCCCCTGCTCGGCCTCACTGGCGCCATCTTCACCCCCATGCAGCGCAAGACCATGCTGTGGGCTATTGTCTATTACTTCATGACTGGCCTCGGCATCACTGCTGGCTATCACCGGCTGTGGGCCCACCGATCCTACACGGCCTCCCTCCCCCTGAAGATCATGCTGGCCGCCATCGGTGGCGGCGCGGTCGAGGGCTCCATCCGATGGTGGTCCCGCGACCATCGCGCCCACCACAGATTCACAGATACTGAGAAGGACCCCTACTCCGTCAACAAGGGCCTCGTGTACGCACACCTGGGCTGGATGATTCTCAAGCAGAACCCAAAGCGCCTTGGCCGCACCGACATCTCCGACCTGAACAGTGACAAAGTGGTCGTGTGGCAGCACCGCAACTACCTCTTGGTGCTTGTGGTTATGGGCTTCCTCTTCCCCACCTTTGTGGCCGGTTATGGATGGGGCGACTGGGCAGGCGGCTTCCTCTATGCTGGCATCCTGCGTCTCTGCTTTGTGCACCACGCCACCTTTTGCGTCAACTCGCTCGCTCACTGGCTGGGAGAGCAGTCGTTTGACGACCGACATTCCCCCCGCGACCACGTCATCACCGCCTTTGTCACCATGGGTGAGGGCTGGCACAACTTCCACCACACCTACCCCAACGACTACCGCAACGGCATTTTTTGGTACCAATATGACCCCACCAAGTGGCTCATCATCGCTTGCAAAAGACTGGGGCTAGCCACGGACCTGAAAGCCTTCTCCGACAACACGATCGAGCAGGCGCGGCTGCAGATGACGGCACGCCGGCTCGACGCATGGCGCAACCGGCTTGACTGGGGCGTCCCAATCGCCAAGCTTCCCCGCTGGTCCTTTGACGAATTCTCGCGGATGGCCAAGGAAAGGCCGCTGGTGATGGTGGGGGGCATTGTGCATGACGTTGGCGAGTTTCAGGCACAGCACCCCGGCGGTGTCACACTCATCCGCTCGGGCGTTGGCAAGGACATGACGGCCGCCTTCAATGGGGGCGTATACGACCACTCCTCCTCTGCGCACAATATCCTGGCTGGTCTGCGGGTTGCTGTGGTGGAAGGGGGCATGGAGGTGGAGGCCTGGAAGGTGCCTGCCATCAACGACATTCCCCACGTCGCGCCGGCCAATTGAGGACACGATGGGATTAGCATTACGAGAGACGATGGAAGTAGCATTATAATAGGATTAAGAAGGTATTTCTCCCATGATCCCAGTTCTCAATGTTTGCTTTGTCAATTTTCGTCGAAGATTCTAGCACGTGCACGAAGTTTCGTTCGAAATTCACGGGGTCCACATATAGACGGAGCACCACCAGCAGCGCCCCTCAAGATGAATTTGCCATTCACAGAGAGAGGTGCAACCTGTCTGAAAGAAGCAAAGGATCTAGCACAAGGCTACTCTCATGCTCAGATCCTCCCGATCCATCTGGCCTTCTCCCTGTTTGCGGATGAGCATGGGCTCTTCCACACCCTCGTGAAGAAGAGCTCAGGTGATGCAGCCACCTTTAGTCGCGCACTCAATCGCAATTTAGTGCGTGTTCCCTCACAACAACCTGCGCCGGACGATGTTTCCTTCTCCCCTGCTTTGGTCAAGGTGCTCAAGGAGGCCGAGAAGCTGGCAAAGACGCAGCGGGACGCTTATATAGCTGTCGACCACCTCATCAGCGCCCTCTCCAACGATGCTACTATTGTAAGTCTACTCAAGGAAGCAAGTGTCGCCGTGCCCGTATTTCAACACAACCTGCAGTCCCAACGAACGGCACCGATCACGACAGAGAAAGGAGACGAGAGCAGTGACGACTTGGGGAAGTATACGACAGATCTCACGGAGTCTGCACGACAGGGCAAGATTGACCCGGTCATTGGTCGCGACGACGAAATACGGCGTGTCATTCGCATTCTATCACGCAGGACCAAAAACAACCCTGTCCTCATTGGCGATCCTGGGGTCGGAAAGACAGCCATTGTGGAGGGACTGGCGCAACGGGTCATGGACCAGGATGTGCCGGCGAATCTCATGGGCACACGAGTACTTGCACTCGATCTGAGCGCGCTCGTAGCCGGCTCAAAGTACCGCGGAGAATTCGAAGAGCGGCTCAAGAATGTACTGAACGAAATCGAAAAGTCCGAGACGATGATTATTCTCTGGATCGATGAGGTGCATCTTCTCATTGGCGCTGGCTCTGCCGGCGAAGGCGGTATGGACGCAGCCAACATCCTCAAACCCATGCTTGCTCGAGGCAAATTGCATTGCGTGGCAGCAACAACCCTTGGAGAGTACCGCAAGTATATCGAGAAAGATGCAGCTTTTGAGAGACGTTTTCAACAAGTCCTTGTCAATGAACCTTCTGTGGAAGATACCATCACCATTCTCCGCGGTATTCGTGAGAAGTACAGCATTCACCACGGTGTTGAGCTCTCCGATGCGGCGCTCGTCGCTGCTGCCGAGCTGGCCAAGCGATACCTGACCCAACGTCGACTTCCAGACTCGGCAGTGGACCTGATTGACGAAGCCTCAGCGGCGGTTCGCGTGGCCCGAGAATCACAACCCGAAGCGCTTGATATTCTTGAGCGCAAAAATCGCTCGCTGGAAATCGAAATCCATGCGTTGGAGCGTGAAAAGGACGAGGAGAGTCGGGCCAAAGCAGAGCAGGCACGGAAACGGGCTGCAGATCTACAGGACGAGTTGCGCCCCTTGAAAGAGGAGTGGCAGCGGGAGAAGAGCCAGGGGGATGAAGTGCAGCGATCACGCATGCGCTTGGACGAACTGAGATCCAAGGAACTTGACGCTACACGACGCGGAGATATCGAGACCGCTGCCGACCTGCATTACTACGCCATCCCCGATCTCCAGGATCGGATAGAGAAACTGGAGGGTGAGCAGAGCACAAATAAATCAGTTGTTGGTGTGGACGAGATCGCAGAGACTGTGGCACGATGGACGGGAATTCCCGTATCGCGACTAAAGAGCTCCGAAGTTGACAAGCTCCTTAATTTGGAAAAGACACTACGCAAGACTGTGGTGGGCCAAGCAGAGGCCGTCAAAGCCGTCAGCAATGCCATTCGCATCTCCCGCTCTGGACTCGGCAACCCCAACGCGCCAATTGCCTCCTTTCTCTTTTGTGGGCCGAGCGGCACAGGAAAGACACTTCTTACGAAAGCCCTGGCAAAATATCTTTTTGACGACGAGCGGGCCATGCTGCGTATTGACATGAGCGAGTATATGGAGAAGCATTCCATCTCCCGTCTGATTGGCTCGCCACCTGGCTACATTGGACACGACGAGGGTGGTGTGTTGACTGAATTTCTGCGGCGAAAGCCCTTCAGCGTGGTTCTCTTTGACGAAGTGGAAAAGGCAGCACCAGACGTGCTCAAGGTGTTGCTCCAGGTAATGGACGAGGGACGCATCACAGACAGCAAAGGCACGACGGTGGACTGCAAGAACAGCATCATCATTCTCACCTCGAACCTTGGGAGCGAGTACCTGGTGGCGCAGAGCAGCGGTGATACCATTATGCCGCAGACGAGAACGCTGGTGATGGAAGCCATCCGCCAGCACTTTCTACCTGAATTCCTCAATCGACTCTCCAGCATCATCATCTTCAATCGCCTCTCCGCTCAATCCCTGCGACAGATTGTCGATCTACGCATTGCGGATATACAGCAACGACTGGCACAGCGACATGTCACGATCCACGTGAGCTTGGAGGCAATGCAGTGGCTGGGCGAGCAGGGGTACAGCCCGGTGTATGGCGCACGGCCTCTGGAGCGTGTCATCCAGACACAGATCCTCAACCGGCTTGCCATCATGCTCCTCAATGGACAGGTGCGCGATGGGGAAAACGTGGCGGTAGAGATCGAAGAGGGCAAGCTTTTGGTGATTGGCAACCATGAGGCAGAGATGCAGGTGGACGACATGGACATGGACGTATGAATAGATCTTAGAAAGTAATACATTGCATCAATTTTTCCATATTCATGTTAGTCAGCACTACTGTAGCGGTGTGGCGTCGTGGGTACCTCGGGCCAAATCGCCACTTCCGAATCGGGAAATAGATCGACCGAGAAAAATTAAATCGGGGGCAACGGAAAATGACGTGTCATATGACCATGAGCGTCATCGTCCCCGAGCTGCCTTTAAGCGCCGGCGCCCCGCGGGGACCGAAGAGGGGGAATAACTACATTTGAACACTCCCACCCATGTCATCGGAAGCAGCCTTGAAGCGTGATCATCAGGAAATAGATCTAGAGCAGCAGACGCAAGCGCATCATACGCAAGTTCATCATAATCACCATGACGGCTCTGCCACAGACTCTCACTCGATGCCGAAATCTGTTGGCGCCGCTGGGGCCGAGATGGAGTCGTCCCCATACAACCCCCGCACGTTCGCTAACCCGGCGCCTATCGGTCTGTGCGGCTTTGCAATGACCACCTTCCTTCTCTCCTTCATCAACGTCAGCACGCGAGGGGTTATGCAGCCAAATATTGTGGTCGGACTGGCTTTTGCATACGGCGGCCTGATCCAGCTGCTTGCTGGTATGTGGGAGGTCGCCTGCGGGAATACGTTTGGCGCTGTGGCATTTAGCAGCTATGGCGGCTTCTGGATCAGTCTGGCGATTGTGCTGACCCCTGCGTTTGCCGTGACGACGCCATACTCAGCGGAAGCCTTTGAAAGTGCATTTGGACTCTACTTGATTTGCTGGTTCATCTTCACCTTCCTCCTGCTCATTTGCACGACTCGGTCAAGCATCGCCTTCTTTGGCCTCTTCCTGACCCTGGATTTGGCGTTCCTCATGCTTGCAATCGGCCGATTTAAGTTGGTGAGTGGGGCGCCAAATGTCTCGTTTACGAAAGCTGGCGGCGCCTTTGGATTCATGTCTGCCATTCTTGCGTGGTATGTTGCCCTGGCAGGCATTGCGACCCGAGAGAACTCCTTCGTCAAGGTTCCACTTGGAGAGTTCCCGTGGAATGCAGAGCTCCAGAAACGCAAGAACCACTGAAGTGCCTGGAGTGTAATGGATTAGTCTGAGTCTGTCTTTTGATCTGCTCTCCTATTTAAGACGAGAGGGAGCTTAATAATCGAGTTCGTTGAGTGCTTCGTGACGTGTGGCCGTTGGTACAGCCGATCCTCCATGCGCATTATTTGTCCATGCACGGCAGCTGGATTCCGTCCAATGAAGGGTGGACCTCAAACTCTGATCCATCAGACCGCGGGAACCCAGGGTAGGTACGCGGCCTATGAAGTATCAATAAGAGAGTAAAGACAAGAATGTGAAATGGATCATAGAAATTCGAAATCACCCGTCGTCCCGGATCAAGAAAGTCACCGCGTAGGATCAAAGTTATCGTAAAGTTATTTACAGTGACCCCACAGGTCTCCGTTGACCGGGAAGACCCATGTGCCGTACTGAAGGTTGATAGAGTCATAGATTGTAGTCAAAGCCCGACGGACCCATATCCCCGATGTCCGTCGGCCCCGCGTCTATCGGCAACTGGCCAATCACAGCGCGTGACGTGGTGGACTCGGACAAAAATTGACTCCCGCTATCGCGATAGATTACGTCAAGCATCAACATGCTTAAATACGTCGAGCACCATCCCAATTGTCGACGGCGAAACAACAAGCATGAAACTTTGGAAGCCGGGTAAGAACAAGGAAGAGGGTGACGAGGTGCTCGCTCAGCAACAAAACCAGAATGTGAAGCAAAAAATGGATGATGGTGACGGGAAGCAATCTTCTGAAACAGCTGACGATTCCCTACGAGCAAGCGATACGGCAGAAAAAACCGAAGCAAACGACATAGCAGAAGGAACTGGAGCGCAAGCCACGGAGGAGAATGAGGATAAGTATCCCAAAGGCTGGACACTCACACTTCTCTTCACCGCCCTTTGCCTAGGAGTCTTCCTTACGTCTCTGGATAACTCTATTTTGGCTACGGCGATCCCCAAAATCACAGATAATTTCCATTCCTTGAACGATGTATCCTGGTATGCTTCTGCTTACCTCCTCACAAGCTGCGCCTTTCAACCAACCCTCGGCCGAGTCTACTCCGTCTTTTCCGTAAAGTGGACTTTTCTCATTTCGCTGGCCGTATTCGAAATTGGGTCCGCTATATGTGGAGCTGCACCGTCCAGTTTGGCGCTCATTGTCGGCAGAGCCGTTGCTGGTTGCGGCTCCTCGGGGATCTTTTCCGGTGGTCTGACCATTCTTGGGTTCTCTGTGCCCTTGCGGAAAAGACCGATTTTTGTGGGCATCTTCAGCGCAATGTTTGGTCTGGCGTCAGTCCTAGGACCAATCCTAGGTGGTGCATTCACCGACAGTTATCTGACGTGGAGGTGGTGTTTCTACATCAATCTGCCTCTTGGAGGAGTTGCACTACTGCTGATCATCTTCTTCTTTAAACCACCCGTACGGGAAGCTGAAAAGCTAAGCTTCAAAGAGAAGATGAAACGCATGGACTTCATTGGCGCTTCCCTTCTCGTTCCTGGTGTTGTGTGTCTTCTGCTCGCTTTGCAATGGGGGGGCACCAAATTTCTTTGGCGCAGCCCCCAAATCATAGGTTTGTTGTGTGGCTTTGCCGGTATCATTCTGATCTTCATCGCTGTGCAGTTCTACGTGGGGGAGAAGGCGACCCTTCCAATCCGTCTACTACGTCAACGCACAGTCGCTTGCGCTTCTATTTACGTCTTCTTTGTCGGCTTTGCGCTTTTTATCTTAGTTTTTTTTCTCCCCATTTACTTTCAATCCGTTCAAGGCTCCAGCGCGATCAAGTCTGCATACCAAAACCTTGCCTTACTCTTAGGCGTTACTGTCATGACTATCTTGAGCGGAGTTGGCGCTACTCTTCTCGGCTATACTGTGCCCTTCATGGTATTTGGTAGCGTCCTCTTTACTATTGGGTGTGGCCTGGTGCATACACTCACGGTGGGCAGTCCAACGCGTGAATGGATAGGCTATCAGCTACTTGCTGCCTTTGGCGCTGGATTTGGGCTGACGCTTCCAGTCATAGCAGTACAGTCTGTAGTACCAACAGAAGACATTCCAGTTGGCAGTGCTCTCGTCGCTTTCTCACAGCTATTGGGTGGCGCTCTCTCTGTTGCGATAGCTCAAAACGTTTTCTTCAACTCGTTGACTTCAAATCTCCTTCCGCTTGGAATAAGTGCCGCTCAACTTCAGGCTGCCGGAGCTAGTAATCTGGCTAAATCGGTGCCGGCACATCTACTCCCTGCGGTGTTGCAGCAATACGCCAACGCTCTTCAGGCAACCTTCATCGTTCCGATCGCGGGAGCAGCAGCGGCCTTCCTGGTCTCCTTTGGGATTGAATGGGTGAATATTAAAGGCAAGAAGATGGATATGACTGCGGCCGCGTAGAAAAGCAAACACACCCTCCTTTCCCATTGTACATACAATGCTAGATTATGAGTTATTGTAACTTGACTGCCGGAAAGACAAGCCGATCCCGTCCCGAAATGCTCCATTCGCTGATACCGTCTGCACAACCGACGTAGAGGCGGGCTCCGTCGCTGCGCCAGCAGCACCCCGCAATCTCGCGTCGACCAACCCGAAGGAGCTCCTCTTCGAATAGTTCCCCGCGAATATCTACAAGATGGGCATACCCCGAAGCCTCGGTGAATAAAAGTAGATCCAACGGCGCAGGACTGAACTTTATAGACCTCACTGCACCAGAGGGCTGGTGTGGACGAGTCGAATAGATGATCTTGAAGGGAGTCGACAGAAATCGTTGATCCCACAAAAGCAGACTTCCGTCCTGGGAGCCAGCGGCAAAGATCGGGCGGGTTGGATGGAAGCCAGTCGTGAAGAGCGAGTCGGTAGATGCTTCTAGTCGCTCGGTGATACTCCACCCACCACTCGAGCGAGAGAAGTAGTAGAGCTCCGAACGATCGCCAACAGAGATGAGGTTCGATTCAGAGGGGGATATTGAGGTGTGATTGACGGCAGTGGGTAGAGCCGTGCAGTTCACAAGCGAAGTAGAGGCTAGGTCGACGTGTTTGAGCGTATGGTCATTGTTTGATACGATAGCTTGATCTTCGTAGAGGCATATATTGTTGTTTATGCTTCCACCGAGATCAAGAGACCGTACATGACCGTTTCGGCAGACTGAAAACTGCCCATTCTCCTGTCCCCCTACACAAATGAGATCGTTCTGGCTGTTAAGACAGCGTGGCTCGAATCCAAACGAAGCCACCACCTGAGGCTCCGCTTCTTCACGCTGTGACAAGGCGAACGAGTTGACGCTATTCTGGGAGATGTAGAGCAAAGCATCGTTCTGTCCCCGACACAAAAGATCGCGTAGCTGCCAATGATGTATACTGATCCTCGCGAGGAAGTCTGCCGGCGTGACTGATCGCAGGTTGGTATGTACCGTCATCCTGCTGCCACGCCAAGTCTGGCGAAACCTATGCCTCTTGGCGCCGCTGTAGGTAGGAAGGGGATGGGGTCTTCAATTTATGATGGGCATAACCCAAAGCCTTAGTGAGTAATAGCAGCAGGTCCAAGTGAGCCGGACTGGTTTAAGCACCAATGTTTCTCCCGAAAGAGGAAACCTGTAAACACGCTATATAGATAGCTGTGGAGCGAGGACGGATAGTATGCAAGTACGAGCGCAACGAATGTAACTTGGAATAGTGACGGGTCTTGCTACGATGACCACTTCCCTCGGCGCCATACCGTGCGCTACCCAGAATGAAGCAGAGTCACAGCGTACAATGGATCATATGAACAAAAACCATGTGCAAAGCCTGAAAAGGTTTCTGGCATACTACAAGAATGCGAATGATACCCATGATGTACGACTCACGAGCATCGCATTGGACTCCATGACAATTGCTTACAGCAGCGGGCGAGCAGATGCTCCACCTGACAAGGAGTGTTACTTGCTCATAGATCCACCAATGAAGAGTTGGAAAGAGGCTCGGGAGAGAATGGTAGCTATGGATGCTGAATGCACTGCTGCTGGTAGCATAGATACAAAGCAGTCTGCTGTTGTCATTGACAGGTACCGGCCACCCTCAGGGTTTAGACAGATTGCCGGTCTTGTCTTCACCTTCGCGATGCTCTCTGTATTCGGCCGCAAGCGGAATTTTGCTCAAGGGACACTGCTTCGCAGAATTCAGCCATGGATGTTGTATTCGCTTATTGGGGGCCATACCGTGCGCCTCCTCCTCTTCCTATGGACTAGACTGCGCAGGAACGGAGTGAGGGCCGGGAGTGGCGTGTGGTGGATGTGGGCTGTAAGCCAGTATGTAGAAGGGTGGCCATGCCAGCAGAGGTTTGATCAAATGGTGGACGACGAGGCAAGGAGGCTGCTCCAGTAGGAAGAGCAAGCTTCTCTGCATAGACGATGTCATGTTAATAGGAATGAAAGATTCCATGAGCTTCGGATTCATTCAAACCCCCACGTGACTGCAATTTTTTTTTCCATTAAACCGAAGAAGCAATCGTCCTCTTCCAATAGCCAGAGTATCCTCGACCGTGTGAGAGAATCAGATGCTACGGTCAAGTACTCGCTTCCTTTCCAAGCACAACCAGGCGCGACCCTTGAGGTTCCTTCCCGCTGCTGCGAGATGGAACTCAAACAGCAAAGTTCAGGGACAGGTCATTGGGATCGATCTGGGCACCACCAACTCTGCTGTGGCCCTTATGGAAGGCAAAGTCCCCAAAGTGATTGAGAACAGCGAGGGTGCCCGAACTACTCCTTCTGTCGTCGCTTTTACCAAAGACGGGGAGCGTCTGGTTGGTATAGCGGCCAAACGACAAGCCGTCGTCAACCCTGAAAATACGCTCTTTGCCACCAAGCGACTCATTGGACGACGGTATACGGACAAGGAAGTTCAGACAGACATCAATCAAGTCCCGTTCAAGATCGTCAAGCACGATAACGGTGACGCTTGGGTGGAGGCCCGAGGTCAAAGGTACTCACCGAGTCAGATTGGTGGTTTTGTCTTGCAAAAAATGAAGGAAACTGCTGAAGGCTACATGGGGAAGAATGTCAAGAATGCTGTCGTCACCGTGCCCGCTTACTTTAACGACTCGCAAAGGCAAGCTACCAAGGATGCAGGTGCGATCGCTGGTTTGAACGTGGTCCGCGTGGTGAATGAACCTACTGCTGCCGCTCTCGCCTATGGACTCGACAAAGATCAGGACCGGGTTATCGCCGTATTCGATTTAGGGGGTGGTACCTTTGATATCTCCATTCTCGAGATTCAGAAAGGCGTGTTTGAGGTGAAATCAACAAACGGTGACACCCATCTCGGTGGAGAAGATTTCGATATCATCCTTGTACGGCACTTGGTCAACCAATTCAAGAAAGATCAAGGAATGGACCTTTCGAAGGACAGGATGGCTGTTCAGCGAATCCGTGAAGCTGCCGAGAAGGCAAAGATGGAGCTGTCGAGTAGTGTTTCGACAGAGATCAATTTGCCATTCATCACTGCTGATGCAAGCGGGCCAAAGCATATCAACACAAAAGTCACCCGAGCACAATTCGAGCAGCTGGTAGATCCCTTGATCAAGAGAACCGTTGACCCGTGCAATAAAGCTTTGAAGGATGCTGGACTTAAACCAAACGAAATCAATGAAGTCATTCTTGTTGGTGGTATGACACGAATGCCAAAGGTGACCGAAGTTGTCAAGAATATCTTCAAGAGGGAACCTGCGAAATCCGTCAACCCTGATGAGGCAGTCGCTATTGGAGCTTCGATTCAAGGTGCTGTTCTTGCTGGAGAGGTACTTGACGTCTTGTTGCTCGATGTGACCCCTCTGTCGCTCGGAATCGAGACACTTGGTGGCGTGTTCACTCGACTTATTACTAGGAATACCACAATCCCAACCAAGAAATCGCAAGTCTTTTCGACTGCAGCAAGTGGCCAGACTGCGGTTGAGATCAGAGTTTTCCAGGGAGAACGTGAGCTGGTGAAAGACAACAAATTGATTGGAAATTTCCAACTTACAGGAATTCCTCCAGCACCAAAAGGTGTACCACAAATCGAGGTTACATTTGACCTTGATGCCGATGGTATCATTAATGTACATGCAATTGACAAGGCCACCAACAAGGACTCTAGCATTACTGTTGCCGGATCATCAGGTCTCTCTGAGAATGAAATCAAGAACATGATTGACGATGCAGAGAAATACCGAGAATCCGACAAAGAACGCAGAGATGCGGTTGAGGCTGCCAACCGCGCAGATTCAATTTGCAACGACACAGAGCAAGCCCTCAAAGATTTTGAAGCTCAGATTGACAAGTCGGAAGCGGAAAAGATCAGGGAGAAGATTGCGTCGCTACGAGAGGTAACGAGCAAGGCCCAAAGCGGCGAGACTATTGCGAGTTCTGAGTTGAAGGAAAAATCTGATGAGGTTCAAAATGCTTCTCTGAAGCTGTTTGAGCAGGTCTACAAAAACAAAGCGCAGCAAGAAGCTGCCGCTGGCAATCAAAAGTCCGAACCTTCTTCTGAGGATCAGCAGCCAGAAGGGGAGGACAAGGGCACCAAACAGTGATTGTCGAGACATTGTCGTTGCCATCCATTCTCACATATACAAAGCGGTGCATACTTGCCGCAGCACCCTCAGTCATTATACAGCACGTAAAAGTCCCCACTCACTGTACATACATATTAGGTACATCTTCGCTTTTGTCTACGAGCAGTCCCTTTTCGGAACCCATCTTTCGACTCACAATCGTCAACCAAAGCGGCATGTAAAATTCCAGCTTGCCAACCTCTCTACCATCTTTGTCCTTTGGATAATTGTCGCAGATATCTTGCCACGCAAAGTCGAGCTTACTTTTTCTCTCAATGTTGCCAACGTGTAAGTACTTGTCGTACATGCTATAGGAGCAAACCATTTCGTGCAATTCATCTTTACCGAATAGCACTTTCATGGCAACTTCGTCACCTTCCTGGTATGTTTCGTTTGCCTGCCAATCCCAACGTTCTGTAGTCCACACACCAGAATCCACCCCATCTGCTGACGCAATGTCTTTGCTCGTTTCATATAATTTTGTCGGCCTTCCCTCGGAGTCTGGGGTAGGTATGCGCTGCAGTGCTGTAAAGGCTTCCTTCCACGGAAACGTCTGGTAGGGGGTAATTCTACTGTCCTCTAGAAAG
>JAABUZ0100007614.1_pt1 | contig 13002 bp, 10 predicted proteins | sample 5562091 | NCBI WGS metagenome assembly JAABUZ01 (sample SAMN12813069, study PRJNA571459) | rock metagenome | isolation source: Antarctica rocks | place: Antarctica: Victoria Land, Linnaeus Terrace sud | collected 2015-12-21 | reverse complement strand
TGATCACCCGGATGGCGTTCGGATTCAAGTCACCCCAAGCCCTCATCGCCCTCGCCCTACTCAGCCTCGGCGGCCACCGACCAACCCTCCCAGGACGCAAATGACCCACGGATACGTCAGGAGAGCCTGAAATCTCCGGGTTAACTGCTCACCGGCGCGGAGCCGCTCAGCCGGGGGCGGGGAGCCGGTCGAGGTCGGCGCGGCAGGTCTTCTCGAACCGGTCCAGCTCCTCGAGGGCGGCATCGAGGTCACGCCGGCGCTGCTCGAGGTCCGCGCGCCGCTCGTCGATCTGCGCGAGGACGTACTCGAGCTGGAAGGAGCGACCCCGGGGCGCGTCGTAGAGGTCGATGATCGTGCGGATCTCCTCGAGCGGGAAGCCGAGCCGCTTCCCCCGCAGGATCAGGCTCAGCCGGGTGCGGTCGCGGCGATGGTAGACCCGCCGCGTCCCGCGCCGCTCCGGCGAGATCAGGCCGAGCTCCTCGTAGTGCCGCACGGCGCGGTGGGTCATGTCGAACTCATCGGCCACCTCGGCGATGGTCCACGTCCCCCGACTTGTCATGGCGCCGATTGTGCTTTACGTTAACGTCAACGTCAAGTAGGCCGTGCGCTCCGGCGGGTCACCCCCCGCGCCGAGGCGCAGGGCCGGTTTCGAAGGGTGGAATGCCGATGTTCGAGCTGACCAAGGAGCACGAGGACTTCCGCGCGGTGGTGCGCGACTTCGCCGCGGCGGAGGTGGCCCCGCACATCGCCCAGTGGGACCGCGAGGCCCACTTCCCGACCGACCTGATCCCCAAGATGGGCGCGCTGGGGCTGTTCGGGCTCGTCGTGCCGGAGGAGTACGGCGGCTCGGCCGACGGCGAGGGCGCCGACTTCACGGCACTGGTCGTCGCCATCGAGGAGCTCGGGCGGGTCGACCAGTCGATCGGCATCACGCTCTCGGCCGGGGTCGGTCTCGGGATCAACCCGATCCTCACCTACGGCAACGAGGAGCAGAAGCAGCGCTTCCTGCCCGACCTCGTGGCAGGGCGGGCCCTCGCGGGCTTCGGCCTGACCGAGCCCGGGGCCGGCTCGGACGCCGGCGCCACGCGCACCAAGGCCGTGCGGGACGGCGACGAGTGGGTCGTCAACGGCGCCAAGGCGTTCATCACCAACTCCGGCACCGACATCACCTCCGTCGTGACGGTGACCGCCCGCACCGGCTCCAAGGAGGACGGCTCTCCGCAGATCTCGGCGATCATGATTCCTTCGGGCACAGCGGGGTTCACCATCGAGCCGGCCTACCGCAAGCTCGGCTGGCACGTCTCCGACACCCACGGCCTGAGCTTCGACGGGTGCCGCGTGCCGGCCGACAACCTCCTCGGGGTCGAGGGCCAGGGGTTCCGTCAGTTCCTGCAGACCCTCGATGACGGCCGCATCGCCATCAGCGCGCTCGCCGTCGGATGCGCCCAGGCCTGCCTCGAGCTGTCGGCCGACTACGCCCGGACGCGGGTCGCCTTCGGCCGCCCGATCGGCGCCAACCAGGGCATCTCCTTCCAGATCGCCGACCTCGCCGTCATGGTCGAGGCCGCGCGCACCCTCACCTACAAGGCTGCCTGGCTCAAGGACGAGCTGCACCTCGGGCGCCGGTCGGTGCGGGACGTCAAGCAGGCGGCCGCCATCGCCAAGCTCTACTCCACCGAGGCGGCCGTCACGGCCACCCGCATTGCCACCCAGGTCTTCGGGGGCAACGGCTTCATGGAGGAGTACCCCGTGGCCCGCTTCTTCCGGGACGCCAAGATCCTGGAGATCGGCGAGGGCACCTCCGAGGTCCAGCGGATGGTCATCGCCCGCGGCCTGGGGCTGCCCGCGTGATCTCGACCGACCGGAGCGCCCGCTCATGACCTACGAGAAGGACCCCCGGGTCGCCGATGTCCGCGAGCGTCTCGTCACGGCATACGAGGCCTCGGCGAAGGCCACCCAGAAGGCGCGGGCCAAGCTCGACTCGCAGGGCAAGATCTACGTCCGCGACCGGATCGGCCTGCTCTTCGACGAGGGCTCGTTCGTCGAGGACGGGCGCTACGCGAACGCGACGGTCCCCGGGCTGCCCGCGGACGGCGTCGTCACCGGCCGGGGCACGGTCGACGGCCGTCCAGCGATCGTCATCGCGAACGACCCGACGGTCAAGGCCGGGTCATGGGGGGCGCGCACCGTCGAGAAGATGGTCCGGGCGACCGAGATGGCCCTGCGCGAGGAGCTGCCGATCTTCTGGTTCGTCGACTCGGCCGGCGCGCGGATCACCGACCAGGTCGAGATGTTCCCCGGTCGCCGCGGGGCCGGGCACATCTTCCACAACCAGGTCGCGCTCTCCGGCAGGGTCCCGCAGATCTGCTGCCTCTTCGGGCCGAGCGCGGCCGGCGGTGCCTACATCCCGAGCTTCACCGACATCGTGATCATGGTCGAGGGCAACGCGTCGATGTATCTCGGCAGCCCGCGGATGGCGGAGATGGTCGTCGGAGAGAAGGTCTCGCTCGAGGAGATGGGCGGCGCACGGATGCACTGCACCGTCTCGGGTTGCGGTGACCTCCTCGTCGAGGACGACGTCGAGGCCATCGAGCTCGCCAGGCTCTACTTCTCCTATGTGCCCGGCACGTGGCGCGAGATTCCACCCTCCTACGGGCCGGAGGAGCCCACGAAGCCGCTGACCCGGCATACCGTGCCTGAGCGCGAGTCGGTGCCCTTCGACGTCCACGAGGTCATCGACGGCCTGCTCGACGCGGAGTCCTTCTTCGAGATCAAGCCACTCTTCGCCGCCGAGCTCGTCATCGGCTTCGGGCGGATGGGCGGCGAGAGCGTCGGCATCGTCGCGAACAACTCCGCCGTCAAGGGTGGGGTCCTCTTCGCCGACAGCGCCGACAAGGCCGCCCGGTTCATCTGGCTCTGCGACGCCTTCTCCATTCCGCTCATCTACCTGGCCGACGTGCCGGGCTTCATGATCGGCTCGGTGGTCGAGCGCGGCGGCATCATCCGGCACGGCGCAAAGATGGTGTCCGCGGTGGCCGAGGCGACGGTGCCGCAGTTCTGCGTCATCGTCCGCAAGGCCTACGGCGCCGGGCTCTACGCCATGGGCGGTCCGGGCTTCATGCCCGATGCGACGCTGGCGCTGCCAACGGCCCGGATCGCGGTCATGGGACCGGAGGCGGCCGTGAACGCCGTCTACGCCAACAAGATCGCCGACGTCGAGGCGACCGAGGGCGCGGGCGCCCGGGACGCGTTCGTGGCCGCGATGCGGCGCGAGTACGAGCAGGACGTCGACCTCGAGCGGCTCGCCGCCGACCTCGTCCTCGACGGGATCGTCGAGGCCGACGAGCTGCGCGCGGAGCTGCTCCACCGGCTGCGCTACGCCTCCCGTCGGGATCGGGCGTTCAGCGAGCGGCGCAGGTCGGTGCCCCCCGTCTGACCCCGTAGTCTGGACCGCAGCCACGTGGCCCTGACCCGAGGAGGTGGCCGCATGTCCGCCGTTGCCACCGCCGAGCGCCGCGCGCCAGCGCCCTCGCCGGTCGTCGGTTTGCCCCTGTGGCGGCGGTTCGAGGTCTGGTTCCCGCTGGCGGTCTACGCCGCGACCCGCGTCTTCACGGTGCTCGTCGTCCTCATCGTGCAGCGCTCGCAGATCGCGCTGCCCGCCCCCAACGGGATCGTGAGGGTCCTCTTCCCCACCGACAAGGCCCCCGGCTACTGGGTCGTCATGGGCAACTGGGACGGGCAGTGGTACCAGCAGATCGCCACCCACGGCTACCCGACGACGCTGCCGGTGACCGACCAGGGCACCGTGGACATGAACCCCTGGGCGTTCTTCCCGCTCTACCCCATGACCGTCGGGGTGCTCATGCGGCTGACCGGCCTGGACTTCTACGTCGTGGGCGCCGTCCTGGCGACCCTGATCGGCGCCGTGGCCATGGTCCTGCTCTTCCGCCTCCTCGACCGGGCCGTCGGGCGCTGGGAGGCGATCGTCGCCGTCGTCGGGCTCTGCACGTTCATCTCCGCACCGGTCCTGCAGGCGACCTACACCGAGTCGCTGGCCATCCTGCTCGTCGTCGTGGTCCTCATGCTCGTCCGGGCCAGACGCTACTGGTGGGTCGCGGTGGCCCTCGTCCTGCTGGCCCTGAGCCGCAACGTCGTCCTCGCCATGGCACCGGTGATCATCGCCCACGCCGTCGTCCGCTGGCGCCGGGAGGGCGACGCCTTCGTCAAACGGGAGCGGGTCCTGCTGGGCGCCCTGGCCGTCGAGGCGGCGGCACTGACCGGGCTGTGGCCCGCGGTCATCGCCCTCGTGACCCGCACGCCCGATGGGTACACCGAGACCATGAAGGCCTGGAAGGTCGACAGCGAGCTGAAGATCGGGTCGTGGTGGACCTATCTCATGCATGCCTACGGCTGGGTGGGGGCGCTCCTCGGGGTCGCGGCCGTGGTGACGTTCGCCTGGGTCATGCTCACGCACCGGACCTGGCACTGGGGTCCCGAGATCTGGGCCTGGGCCGGTGCCTACCCGGCATACCAGCTGCTCGTCACCAACTCGGGCCCCTCGCGACTGCGTTACGCCATCCTCGCCTTCCCCTTCACCCTGCTCATCGCGTGGTTCCTCAACCTCGAGCGGTGGCGGCGGTGGAGGCTGCTCGGTCTGGCCGGCGTGGTCGTCTGCGGGCTGGCGCAGCAGGTCTGGTGGCTGCAGAACTACCTGATCATCAGTCACCTCGACGGGCCGATCTACTTCCCCTGAGCCTCTTCCTGAGCCTCTCCCTGAGCCACGTCGAACCAGCCGACACCGATCTCGTCGAGCAGCTAGCGCAGCAGCGGCAGGGACAGTCCGACGACGTTGTGGTGGTCGCCCTCGATGCCGGTGACGAAGGCGCCGCCGAGCCCGTCGACGGTGAAGGCGCCGGCGACGGCGAGCGGCTCGCCCGTGGCGACGTAGGTCTCGATCTCTTGCTCGGTGAGGGTCGCGAAGTGGACCGTGGTCGAGGCCGTGGCTCCCAGCGTCGCGCCCGCCCCACCGGTGGCCTCGTCGCGCTCGTCGCGCAGCCAGTGCCCGGTGTGCAGCACGCCTGACCGGCCGCTCATCCGGCGCCAGCGCGCGATCGCCTCGGCAGCGTCGGCCGGCTTGCCGTGGGCCTCGCCGTCCAGCTCGAGCACCGAGTCGCAGCCCAGGACCAGCGCGCCGGTCTGCCGGCTCGCCACTGCCTCGGCCTTTGCCCGGGCGAGCAGCAGGGCCACGTCGGCGGGCTCGAGCGGCCCGAGGCGTTCGGTCGCCTCCCGCAGGACGGCGCTCTCGTCGACGTCGCTGACGACGACCGAGGGCTCGACGCCGGCCCGGCGCAGGGTCACCAGCCGGGCTGGCGAGGCCGAGGCGAGGAGAAGAGGAACCCGAGCGCGGTCAGCCACGGTCCAAGCCTAGGCGTATGCCGTCCCCCGGCCAGCGGGCCACGGCGCCCGAGTGGTGGTCGCCCGGAGGCCCGGCGGCCCGGTCGGACGGCATACCGTTGCGGGGAATGCAGGTCAGCCGAGGGTCTCGTCCACGTAGCACCACCGCCAGGCCTCGCCCGGCTCGAAGCTGCGCATCACCGGATGACCGGTTCCCCGGTGGTGGCGTTCCGCGTGCTCGCCGATCGAGGAGTCGCAGCAGCCGACGTGGCCACACGAGAGGCAGAGCCGCAGGTTGACCCAGGTCAGACCCTCCCTGAGGCACCCGGCGCAGCCCTCGGGGGTCTGCGGTTCGGCGGAGACCGGCGCGTCGCGCAGGTGCCCGCAGTTCCCGCGCTGCGGCTCGGGTGTGAGGATCATCCGTTGCTGCAGCCGGCCTGTCCGGGCCTCGATCCCGGCGAGCATCGACTCCTCGAGGTCGAGCGTGCGCATCACCTCGTCGAGGACCTCGTGGTCCACGGTGCCGGTGTCGCGCAGCCGCAGCACCTCCTCGCGCTCGGCGACGAGCATCCCGCGTCGCAGCCGACGGTAGGTCTCGTTCGGGCTGGGCTCGTCCTCGCGGGTCTCACCGAGCTGCTCCCACGCGAGGTCGGTCCGCCGCTGCCCGACGAACCGCAGCTGCTCGAGGATCGCCGCCGGGGTGGCGGCCGTGACGTTCCGTTCCAGCTCCGCGTTGCCCTGTGCCACGGCTCGCTGCAGCACGGTCGCGGTCTGGAGGGCGTCCTCGCGCGGGTCGGGGCCGTGGACGTCGAGCCACGCGGCCAGCCACGGCAGGGTGATGCCCTGGATGAGCAGGGTGCCGACCGTGACGACGAGGGCCACGAAGACGAGCAGCTGGCGCTGTGGGGTGGTCACGGGCAGGAGGAAGGCGGCCGCGAGGGTGACCACGCCGCGCATCCCGGCCCAGGAGAGGACCAGGCCGGTGCGGAAGTAGCTGCGGCCATAACGGTTGCCGGGGACGAGCCAGAGGAGCGCTCCGAAGGAGAGATCCACACCGGTCGAAGAAGCATCACGGCGAACAGGACGACCAGGGACAGCCCGAGCGCGGGGCCCAGCCCGAACGGGGAGGCCGCCACGGCCTCGACGATGAGGTGCGCCTGCAGCCCGATGATGAGGAACACGGCGTTCTCGAGGAGGTACTGGATCGTCGTCCAGTTGACCCGTTCGGCCATCCGGGACTGGGCCGACTGGATCACGGGAGCCTTGTGCCCGAGGAGGACCCCGCAGACGACGACCGCGAGGACACCCGACGCGTGGACGACCTCGGCGGGCAGGTAGGCGAGCCACGGGGCGAGGAAGGACAGCGCGGTGTCGGTCGTCGTGTCGGTGACGGCACACCGGATCCGGGCCAGCACCCACGCGACGGCCAGGCCGACGACGACGCCGCCGACGGCCGCCGTGAGGAAGCTGACGCCGACCTCCGCCAGGCTGACCGCCCCGGCGATCGCCAGGATGGCCGTGCGCACGACGACGAGAGCCGTGGCGTCGTTGAAGAGCGACTCGCCCTCGAGGATGGTGACAATGCGCCGGGGGAGCCCGATCCGGCGGGCCACGGCGGTCGCGGCCACGGCGTCGGGCGGCGCGACGACCCCGCCCAGGGCCAGGGCCACGGCGAACGGGACGTCCAGGAGCTTCCAGACGACGAGGGCGACCCCGAAGGCCGTGAAGAGCACGAGCCCGACGGAGAGCAGCGCGATGACCCGCTTGTTGGCACCGAGGTCGACGAGCGACGTGCGGATCGACGCGGCATACAGCAGGGGCGGGAGGATCCCGAGGAGGATCACCTGGGGCCCGACCTCGACCTCGGGGACGGCCGGGACGAAGGAGAGGACGGCGCCGACGGCGACGAGCAGCAACGGCGCCGACGCGCCGAGACGCCGGGCCGTCGCGGCGACGAGGACGACCACCGCCGCGATGGCCAGGAGCGTCAGGGCAGCGGTCACCGGCCAATCTTGGCACGAGGCCCAGAAGCCAGTCAGCGCTCCGCGGGTCGCGCCTGCGCCTGTGCCGAGTCGGGGGCCACGCCGATGACGAGGGTGACGATGGCGGCCGCGATCATCGTGGCCCCGACCACCCAGAGTCCGGTCTTCTGGTTTCCGGTCAGGTCGGCGAGCCAGCCGGTGATGTAGGGCGCCGCGAAGCCGGAGAGGTTGCCGACGGAGTTGATCAGCGCGATTCCGCTGGCGGCGGCGGCGCCGGCGAGGAAGGTCGTCGGGAGGGCCCAGAAGACGGGCAGGAACGCCATGATCGACATCGCGCAGATGCTCACGGCCACCATTGCGGCGAACGGGCTGCCGAGGTACAGCGTCACCGGGATCGCCGCCCCGCCGATGAGCAGCGGCAGCGCGACGTGCCAGACCCGTTCCTTGGTGCGGTCGCCGTGCCGCGACCACAGCAGCATCGTCGCCACCCCGAGGACGTAGGGGATGGCGTTGATGAAGCCCCGCTCGAGGATGGTGTACTTCGTGCCGTACTGGCCCTCGAACCCCTTGATGATCGTCGGCAGGAAGAAGCCCAGGGCATAGAGGCCGTAGACCCCGCCGAAGTAGATGAACGCGAGCGCCCAGACGCGCGGCCGGGTCAGCGACTGCCGCACGGACACATGGAAGCGCGCCTCCTTGCCGGACTCGTCGGCATCCATCTGGACGGCCAGCGCGGCGCGCTCACCGCCGGTGAGCCACTTCGCGTCCGCCGGGCGGTCGGTGAGGAAGAACCAGCAGATGACGCCGAAGATGATGGCCGGGATGCCCTCGACGAGGAACATCGTGCGCCAGCCGGTCAGGCCCAGGAACCCGCGACCCTGGTCGATCACCCACGAGGACAGCGGGGCGCCGATGGCGGACGAGAGGGGGATGGCCGTCATGAAGAGCGCGATGACGCGGGCCCGGTCCTTCTGCGGGAACCAGTAGGTGAGGTAGAGGATGATCCCCGGGAAGAACCCGGCCTCGGCGATGCCGAGGATGAACCGCAGCAGGTAGAGCGTGCCCGAGTTCGGCACGAACGTCATGACCGTGGCGACGATGCCCCACGACACCATGATCCGGGCGATCCAGCGCCGTGCCCCGAACCGGTGCAGTGCCATGTTGCTCGGCACCTCGAGCAGGAGGTAGCCGATGAAGAACACCCCGGAGGCCAGGCCGAACATCGCCTGGGTCAGTCCGAGGTCCTTGTTCATCCCGTTCGGGCCGGCGAAGGAGATGTTCGTCCGGTCGAGGTAGTTGATGAAGTAGAGGACCGCCAGGAACCAGATCAGCCTCTTTGCGACCTTCGAGGTCGCTGACCTCAGGTCGTTCTCCTCCACCGTCCCGGGAGCGCTTGCCGCGTCCGTCGCCATGTCCAGTCCCTCTCTTCTCACTCGATGGTATGCCGTGCAACGCGGGTGGGTCGGTATGCCGGGCACGCTGCTGGTCGGCGACTGCCCGGCAGCCGGCCGCTCCCGAGACCTGGTCAACCGAGCTCGTCGAGCACCGCCGCCCGGAGGGTGTCGAGCCCGACCCCGCCGATGTCCAGGGCGCGCCGGTGGAACGCCTTGGGCTCGAAGGCGTCGCCCTCGCGCTCGCGCAGCTCGTCGCGCAGCTGCAGCCAGAGCCGCTCACCGATCTTGTAGGAAGGGGCTTGGCCCGGCCACCCGAGGTAGCGGTCCAGCTCGAAGCGCAGCCACGCCTCACCCTGGTTGGCGTGGGCCCGCAGGAACTGCCACGCCTTATCGTAGCTCCAGTCACCGCCGCCGACCTCGGCCGGCGCCTCGAAGCCGCAGTGCACACCGATGTCGAGAACGACGCGCGCCGCCCGCAGGGACTGCCCGTCGAGCCATCCCATCCGGTTGCCCGGGTCGTCCAGGTAGCCGAGCTCCGCCATGAGCCGCTCGGCGTAGAGCGCCCAGCCCTCGCCGTGCCCGGACGTCCAGGCCTCGAGCCGACGCCACTTGTTGAGCAGCTCGGAGCGGAAGACCGTCTGGGCCACCTGGAGGTGGTGTCCCGGGACCCCCTCGTGGTAGACGGTGGTCAGCTCCTTCCACGTGCCGAACTCGTTGACACCCTTGGGGACCGACCACCACATCCGACCCGGCCGGCTGAAGTCGTCGCTCGGGCCGGTGTAGTAGATCCCGCCGGTCTCAGTCGGGGCGATCATGCACTCGATCCGGCGGACCGGCGCCGGGATGTCGAAGTGGACGTCGGCGAGGTTGCCGATGACCTCGTCGGCCTTGCCCTGCATCCACGCCTTGAGGGCGTCCTTGCCGTCGAGCTTGTACTTCGGGTCGGTGTCGAGGATGGCGATGGCCTCCTTGACGGAGGCGCCGGGCCTGATCTGCTCGGCGACCTCCTCCATCTGGGCGGTGATCCGGCGCAGCTCCTCCTGTCCCCAGCGGTAGGTCTCCTCGAGGTCGACCGCCGCGCCGACGAAGTAGCGCGAGAGCAGGGCGTAGCGCTCGATGCCGCAGGCGTCCGCCTCGGGCGCGCCCTCCAGCAGCTCGCTGCGGAGAAACTCACCCAGCCGCCCGTATGCCGCGGCAGCCGCTCGGGCAGCCGACGCCAGGCTCGTCTTCGGCTCGCCGTCCAGCGGCGCGTCTGCGGACCTCGCTCCCTCGACGAGCTTCGTGAAGTAGCCGTCGTCGGCGACGAGCTCCTTGCACTGCTCGATGCACGCAGCGACCTGTCGCCTCGGCGCGACGTTGCCCTTGGCCCGGGCCGCGACGAGCGACTCCTGGTACTGCTCGACGGCGGCGGGGATCTTCGTCAGCCGGGTGGCCAGGGTCGTCCAGGCGGCGTCGCTGTCCTGGGGCATGAGGTCGAAGATGTCGCGGATGCGCTGCAGCGGTGAGGCGAGGACGTTGAGGGACATCTCCTCGAGGCCCGCCTCGTGCAGCTCCTCGGCCAGGCCGAGGCGCTCCTTCATCGCGGCGACCGTCACCCGGTCGATGTCGTCGACGGGGCTGACCGCAACCAGGCGCTCGAGGGTGCGCCGGCGAAGGTCGGAGAGGGCCTGCGCACCGGCCGGAGAGAAGTCGTCGAGATCCTCGTCATGCCCGGGGATGCCGAAGTCCGTTGCGGCGATGGGACTGAGCGCGACCATGGCGTCGAAGTAGCCGTCGGCGATGCGGTCGACGTCGGTGCGCTCGCGGATCGGGGCGCTCCTGGCGCGGGTGTCTGAAGTCACGCCTGCGAACGTATCGCAGCCCGGCGGCGCCGTCACTGACCGCGGCCCCGCACCAGGATCTATGTCAAAAGAGTCACCCTTTCGAGTCCGTTTTGGGCGGTTCTTTGACACCAGTCTCGACCCTACTGCTACTGGGCCTGGCTGACGCTGCTCATGTTGAAGTCGGCGACGCGTACCGGCGGCATCGCCGTCCGGGTGAAGTAGTCACCCCACTCACGCGGGTAGCAGCGCCGGGTCTCGCCGACCTCGGTGATCCGCTGGAGGACGTCCAGGGGCGACTCGTTCCACCGGAAGTTCGTCACCGCGCCCGCCACCTCGCCGTCCTCGACGAGGTAGACCCCGTCGCGGGTCAGGCCGGTGAGGAGCAGGCTCTGTGGGTCGACCATCCGGATATACCACATCGTCGACAGGAGCAACCCGCGCTTCGTCGACGCGATGAGGTCGTCGATGGTGCCGCTGGCGTCCGGGGCCTCGACGACGAGGTTGTCCGAGGCGAGCCGCACGGGGGTGTGGTGGCCGTCGGCAGCCGACTTCGCGGCATACGCCCGGGTGCCGCCGAGGGAGACCAGCTCGCCGCCGCGGATCCAGTCCTGGCGCCCGAGCGGCAGGCCGTTGTCGAAGACGGAGGCGTCCGAGGTCGACGCCGGGACGATGGCGAACGGCGCGGACTGTATGCCGTCCCGCGCCGGGTCGCTGTAGACGTCCAGCGGCAGAGCGGCCAGCCGGTCGCCGATCCGGGCGCCACCACCCTTGCGGGAGTAGGCGGACCGGCCCTCGTCGGCGGCCTTGGCCTCGGCGAGCCAGTAGCCGTAGATGACGATGTCGGCGAGGCAGGTGGGCGGCAGGACGGCCTCGTAGCGGCCCGCGGGCAGGTCGATCGAGCGCTTGGCCCATCCGAGCCGCTTCGTCAGCTCCGCGTCGGCCGCGAGGACGTCGGCCTCCGACGGGTCGCGCAGGGTGAAGCCGAGGTAGCTCGACGCCGACCAGTCGGCGTTCTTGGCGTTCATCTCCAGCCGGCCGGTGGGTTGGGCGTGCCGCAGCCGCAGGCCCGTGGAGGACCCGAGGTACGTCGTGTCGATGACCTGCTCGGCGAAGCCGAAGTGCTGGCGGGCCGACCCACCGGCGCGCATGACGTCCCCGAGGTCCTGCGCGAGGCGGTCGAACGCGCCGATGCTCGTCGGCTCCGGCTCGAGGGAGAAGTCGGAGCCGGCTCCGGCTTCGTGGGGCGTGACGAGCGGGGCGGCGTCGGGAGCGGGGTCGCCGTCCCGGGCGGCGGCCTCCGCCGCCTCGACAAGGGCGCGCACGTCGGCGGCGTCGGCGATGGTCCGGTCGACGACGCCCGAGGCGGTGCCGCCGGACGAGTCGACGGTCGAGATGACGGTGACCGAGCGCGACCCCATCTCCCCGTTGGTCGTCAGGGAGTTCGCGGCCCAGCGCAGGTTGGCCTCCGAACGGTCGGTGACCAGGACGATGGTGCCGTCCGAGGTCGCCGCCGACAGTGCGGCCTCGACGATCTCCTGCGGGCTCGAGAGCTGCGTCATCAGTGACCTGCCTCCTGCACCGTGTTGAGGATCCGCACGCCGCGAAAGAGTGCGGCGGGGGCGCCGTGGCTCGCCGGCGAGACCTGGCCGGGCTGGGCCTTGCCACAGTTGAAGGTGCCGCCCCGGTAGAACGTCTGCGGCCCACCGACCGCCTCCATCGACCGCCAGAAGTCCGTGGTCGTCGCCTGGTAGGCGACGTCCCGCAGCTGGCCGGCGACCCTGCCGCCGTCGATCTTGAAGAAGCGCTGGCCGGTGAACTGGAAGTTGTAGCGCTGCATGTCGATCGACCACGAGTTGTCGCCGACGATGTAGATGCCGTCCTCGACGCCGGAGACGAGGTCCTCGACGCTGCCACCTCCGGCATCGGGCTGCAGGCTGACGTTGACCATCCGCTGGACCGGGACGTGCCGCGCGCTATCTGCGTAGGCGGCGCCGTTGCTGCGGCCGAGGTCCTTGAGGGCGGCCATCGCGCGGTCGGTCTGGTAGCCGACGAGGACCCCGTCCTTGATGATGTCCCAGTGCTGGCCGGCGACACCCTCGTCGTCCCAGCCGACGCTGGCCAGGCCCCAGTCGGTGTCGCGGTCGCCGGTGACGTGCATGACCGGTGAGCCGTACTGGAAGTGCCCGAGCTTGTCGTAGGTCGCGAACGACGTTCCGGCGTAGGCGGCTTCGTAGCCGAGGACCCGGTCGAGCTCGGTGGCGTGGCCGATCGACTCGTGGATGGTCAGGAACAGGTTGCTGCCGTCGATGACGAGGTCGTAGTCGCCGGCCCGCACCGACGGCGCCTTGACCTTGGCCGCGAGCAGCTCCGGGATCTCGGCGACCTCGCCCTGGAGGCCCGCCTCCTGGC
>JAABUZ0100007613.1_pt1 | contig 13003 bp, 14 predicted proteins | sample 5562091 | NCBI WGS metagenome assembly JAABUZ01 (sample SAMN12813069, study PRJNA571459) | rock metagenome | isolation source: Antarctica rocks | place: Antarctica: Victoria Land, Linnaeus Terrace sud | collected 2015-12-21 | reverse complement strand
CGTCGTCGAGCGTCGCGGCCGACAGGTCGGCCATCGAGCCGATCACCGGCCACGAGTACGGGTGCGCCGCGGGGTAGAGCGCGGCGCGGATCGTCTCGTCGGCCCGGCCGTAGGGCACGTTGTCGACGCGCTGGCGCCGCTCGTTCTTTACGACGTCGCGCTGCAGGTCGACCTTCGGCAGGTCCATCGTCGGCAGCAGGTGCCCCATCCGGTCCGCGTCGAGCCACAAGGCGAGCGGGAGCGCGTTGCTCGGCATCCACTCGAAGTAGTTCGTGCGGTCCTCGGTGGTCGAGCCGTTGTTGTTGCCGCCGGCCGCCTCGAGCCACTGGTCGAACTTGCCCACCGGCACGTGCTCCGAGCCCATGAACATGATGTGCTCGAAGAGGTGCGCGAAGCCCGTGCGCCCGGGCTTCTCGTCGCCCGAGCCGACGTGATACCACGTGTCGACGGCGACGAGCGGCACCGAGTGGTCCTCGTGGAGGATCACCTCGAGCCCGTTCGGCAACGTGTACGTCTCGAAGCGGAGCGCAGGCACGGCCGCGGGGGCCTGTGTGCGCGCCGCGCCGGGCGTGAGCGCCGCGAAGGCGGCGAGCGCTAGCACCTTTCTGATTCGCGCGGTCATTGGGCGGACGGGGTGAGCAGGACCGTGAACGGCACCTTGAGCGACTCGCGCACGAGATAGCTCCAGGCGAGGCGGGGGTGGGCGGAGATGGGACTCGTCGGGGTCGGCGAGCCGTAGGCGGTGATGCCGTACCGACGGGCAAGTACCCCGAGGCGGAGCATATGGAACGGGTCGCTGACGAGCACCGCCCGGGTGGGCGACGAGTCGGACGGCGGTCCCCCCGGCGTCGTGCGCCCAAGCTGCCGCAGCAGCACGGCCGCCGCGCGCAGTGACTGTTCGGTGGTCTGTCCCTCGCTCTCGAGCAGAACGGCCGAGTCGGGAACGCCGAGCCCGACCACGTAGCGACGGCTGGCGGCGGCCTCGGTGGTGCGGTCGCCCGCGCGGCGGCCGCCGGTGACGATCACCCGTGGCGCCGCGCCCGCGCGCCAGAGCGCGACGGCGTGATCGAGCCGCGCCTTGAGCACCGGCGACGGCCGCCCGTCGTACTGCGCGGCGCCGAGCACGATGATCGCGGCCGCGGGCCCGGGCATCGACGCGGCCGCGTCCTCCCGCCCGGCGTGCCACACCGCGGCGAGCGAGGCGAGCCACCCCGCGCCGACGAGCACGGTGACCGTTGCGACCGTCCGGCGGACCCACCACATCGGCGTGTGCCGGCCGCTCATTCCGCGAGGTTGAGCACCGAGAGCCAGAAGACGTCGAAGCGCAGGCGGTGGTTGGCCTCGGGCTCGATCGTGGCCTCGCCGGCGAGGCCGTCGAGGAAGGCGACGGTCACGTCGGCGACGAGCGGGGCCGGCAGCCGCGGCGTGAGCGAGAGCGCTTGAAAGAGCCACTCGATGGTGTGCGTGGCCTGCGCGCGGCGCGCCTCGCGCGAGCGGCGGACGGCGGCGCGCACCGCCGCGCCCTGCTCCTGGCCCAGGTCGACGAGGGCGCGGATGCGCCCGGTCGCGAGCTCGCCGCCGAGCCACTCCCAGAGCGCATCGAGCCCGCCGGTCGGCGGGGAGTCGGTGAGCGCGGCGGCCTCGCCGGCGACGACCACGTCGGACAACCAGTCGGCGAGTCGGGCGAGCAGCGCGTCGCGGTCGCGAAAGTGGTAGTGGATGAGCGCCTTGCTCACCCCCGCGACGCCGGCCACGGTCTGGAGCGACACCTGCGCGACGCCCTGCTGCCCCGCGCATGCAGCCGCCGCGGCGAGGATGCGCTCCGGTGCGCCGACCGGGGCGACCCCGGCTGGGGCGGCCGCCGACGGCGCATCGGCCATTCCCCGCGTCGGCGGCGCGGCGGTGCGGACGCGGGGGCGCGGAGGTGGCGACGGCGGCATCGTGAAAATGTATGCCGCTGGAGAGCGCAGATGCGACACCGGTGCTACAGGACGACCGGTGCCGTGGTGCAACCCGGGTCGTGGCTCGCGCGTAAGGCGCGGCATGCAGACTCCCGTGCAGCCACCCGCTGCGGCGGCGCCACTCGTTCCGCCGACGCCGGCGATCGCGCCCGCCACGCCACTCGCCGCCGACCCGGTCGCCGTGCCGGCCGGGGGGCCGCGCACCAGCGAGCAGTTGGCCGCGCTGCGCGCCCACCGCTCCGAGGTCAGCGACCAGCTCGCGAGCGCACAGCACCGGCGAGACCAGCTCGCGCGCGAACTCCGGCAACCGATGGGCCCGGCGAGTGGTGCCGACCGCACGGGGATCGAGCAGCGTCTGACCGTACTCGACGGGCGGATCATCAACCTCGAACGCGACCTCAACGCCACTGGGCAGCTCATCGCGGCCGCTCCGGCGTCGCTCCAGCACGTCCGATCGGACGATCCCGCATGGGCGCGCTACTCCGACGGGCGCAGGAGCGGAGTGGGCCTCGGCTTTGGGCTCGGGGCGCTCGCCGTGCTGCTGTGGACGCGGGTCGTGCGTCGCCGCCGCCCGTCGTTCCGCGACGCGGAGCGGTCCGCGCCGCCCGCGGCCGACTCCGCCCGCCTCGCCCGCGTCGAGCAAGCGGTCGAGGCCGTCGCGATCGAGGTCGAGCGGATCTCCGAAGGGCAGCACTTCGTCACGCAGCTGCTCGCCGAGCAGCGGGACGAGGCGCGGGTGGGGGGGCCGGTCGGTGTCCCGGCGTTCGGGGCCGCGCCGGGCGAGTACGCCGAAGGTCGACCGCGTACCAGATGAACGCGTGCGTGTCGAGCAGGACTCTGGCGGCGCTCACTCGTCGTCGCCGCCCTCCCACAATCGCAGCTCTTCTTCCGGAAGCGGCTCGAAGAACTCGGGGCCGATAGACCCCGTCCCCGCGTACAGGCCCGGCCGACGGATCGGCTTGGACGGATGCGGGACATACGGGCCGGGCACCAGCCGCGCCACCGGCCTCCCGTCGCGCGCAATCATGATTTCTTCGCCCGCCCCGACGCGAGCGACGAGATCGTCGAGGGTGACCGTCCCGTCCGGCAGGGTGGTGACGTTCGTCGTTCCGTACACTCCAACAAAGGACCACCTGGACGCGAACGACGGCCCGCGCCTCCCGCTACTCGGCGCGGCACCCCCCTCACCGCGCCCCGACCAGCTTGACCCGGAACACCAGCACCGAGTTGGGCGGGATGTCCGGCGGCGAGCCCCGGTCGCCGTAACCGAGCGCGGGCGGGATGACGAGCGTGCGCGCCCCGCCGACCTTGAGCCCCGCGATGCCCTCGTCCCAGCCGCGGATCACGCCGCCCTCGCCGAGCGTGAACGTGATCGGCTCGCCGTGGTCAAGGCTCGAATCGAACTTGTCGCCGTCGGGCAGCCAGCCCGTGTAGTGCACCTGCACGGTCTGCCCCGCCTTGGCGACCGGCCCCGTGCCGACCGTGTCGTCGCGCACGTACAGCCCGCTCGGCTGCTTCTTGAACTGTGAGAGCCTAACGCCGAGCGCGGGCGCGTAGGTGTTCGTCGTAGGGTCCGGATTCATCAGGCGTTGCGGGGGGCTCGACGTGCGCACGACAGGCGTCTCGCGCTCGCGGCCGCACGCGGCGACGAGGAGGGTGGCCGCGAGCAGGGGAAGGCGGGTGGCGAGACGCATGGATGGAAAGACAAAGAGAGCGGACAACGTCGGAGCGGGCGAGGTTATCGGCCCCGCCCGTCCGCGGCAACGGCCGGACGCGGACGGCGTCAGCGCGTCCCCGGCCGCGCGGGCACCGTGGTGACAGGCACCGTGACGAGCGGCACCGACGCCGTCGTGTGGTCGACGTAGACGAGTGCGTCGTAATCGCGGGCGACGGACGTGGGCGTGAACGCGTCCTCGACCGGCAGCGCACCAATCATCCGGAACGGGTGCGGCTCGGCGAGCCACGCGCCGTCCCGCGACGCCGCCGCCGCGCGCAGGTCGAGCGCGAGCACGGGCCGCCCCGCCGCCCGCAGCGACGCCTCCACCGAGCCCGGCGCCGGCGCCTCGGCCGTGAAGCTCGCCGTGCCATGCCCGTCCCACGCCGTGTACGCGCCGTCGCCGAGCGCGAAGCCGATCGCCCGGTACGCCGTCCCGAAGCGCGCGGCGAGGTGCGCGCCCATCGCGTCGTGCGTGCGCCGGACGTGCCCGTTGTGCGCCCAGAGCACGAGCGGCGCGCCGGCGGGGCGGTGCGCCAGGATCCACGCGACGTTCGCCGCCATGCTGCTGTCCCGCGACGTGGGGCCGAGTGCCGCGCCGGCCGCCTGCACCACCAGGCGCGCGTTCTGGACCGCCCACGCGACCTCCGTCGTGTCCCGGCCGGCGGCCGCGTAGGCGGGGCGCCGCGCCTCGACGCGGGCGAGCACGCGGCCGGCCTCGCGCGCCCACATGCCTAACGCGCCCCCGCTCGAGACGCCGCGGCGGCGTTCCCCCTCGGCCGCCCGCACCTGCGCGTAGGACGAGTCCAGCGACGCCTGGTCCGCCGGGTCCGCGCGCGCGACGAACGCCCGCACGCTGTCCATCGCCACGGCCGGGAACTGGCAGTCGAAGCCCCAGAACTCCATGCGCCCGCGCCCCGACGCGTTGTACGCGCGCGTCCACTCGACGAGCGCGAGCACCTCCTCGGTGCTCCACGTCCAGAAGTACATCCCCCGGATCGCCGCGCGCGGGTCGCCGCGCCCCGTGAGCACGTACGCGTTCACGCGCCGCGCCTCGGGCATGTTGGCCTCGATGGCGAACGCGGCGTAGCCGCGCGCCTCCGCGAGGTACTCCACGAGGCGGTGCTTCATCCGGAAGAACTCGCGCGTGCCGTGCGTCCCCTCGCCTAACGCGACCACGCGGGCGCCGGCCACCACGGGGTCGAGCGCGCGGAGGTCGGCGACCGGCGCCGCGGGGTCCGTGCCCGCGAGCGGGACCGCGTGCGCGCGCACCCACCCCACTTCGGCCGCGGACGGCGCGGTCGTCGTCGTCGTGGGCGCGTACGGCCGGCCGTCGACCTCGATCGTGAGCGGGCCGAACCAGGCGGTGCCGTCGCCCGGGTGCAGCACGCCGAGCACGACCTGCGTCGCGTTGCTGCCGACGCGCATCGTGATCTCGCAGCGCGTCCACCCCGTGGTGCCCGTCACGCCGCGGTCGCCCATGTTGTCGAGCGCGAGCATGGCGCCGTTCGCCCCGTCCGCGCGCACCCAGAGGCCCGCGTACCCGCGCGCGACGTCGCGCGTGCGGACTGCCGCGCTCAGGTGCACGACGTGTCCCGCGGCGACGGCGGGCGGGAGGACGGCGTTCGGGGCGGCGACCCCGAAGGCGGTCGGGGCGGGCGCGGCGTCCCCCGTCCGTGCGGCGATCCGGAGCGCGCGTCGCGCCCCCGGCGGCGCGACGCTGTCGAGCGCGATCTCGTAGCCGGCGCCGTGCGTCCACCACCCGCGCGGCTTGCTCGGATCGAGCGCGCTCGTCCGCGCGAAGGTCAGGTTGAGCGGGTCGGCGGGCGCCTGGGCCGGGGCGGTCGCGGGCCCCACGGCCGCGACCAACGCGACACACGGAACGATACCGCGAAGTCGTCGCAGCATGGTCATGGGATGAAAGGGTGGGCCTTTCGTACTCCGAAGCCTGCGCGACGCCGCGCGGCTCAGCCCCGCAGCGCGTCCCCCTCGAACACCCGCCCCGCCGCCCCCGGGTCACCCGCCAGCCGCACCAGCGCCGCCCCGAGCGCCGCGCCCGTGATCGACCGGTACCGGTCCGCGACCCGCCGTCCGCCCAACAGCGCCACCGGCACCGCGAGCGCGTCCACGACCGCCGCCCCGACCCGCTCCACCGGCCGCGACTCTTCGCGGTCCGGCCCCGTGATGAAGCTCGGCCGCACGACCGTCCACGGCAGCGGCCCGGCGCGCAGCTCCGCCTCGAACCGGCCGCGGACGGCGACGTACGCGCTCCGCGACCCCGCGTCCGCGCCTAACGCGGAGAGGTAGACGAAGCGCGGCGACGCCCCCGTGTCCGCGGCCGCGCGCACCGCCGCACGGAAGAGCAGCGCCACGAGTCCGTAGTCCACGCTCTCGTACGTGTCCCCGCTCGCCGCGGCACGCCGGCGCGTGGTGCCGAGCAGCACGAACACCGCCGCGGGCCGCACGCGCGCGAGCGACGCGGCCATCGCGTCCTCGTCCCACGGCGTCGCGTCCACCTCCGCGCCTAACAGCGCGAACCGCGACCGCCAGGTCTCGAGCGCGGACGAGTCGGGGCGCACGTGCGCCACCGCGCGCACGCCGGGCGTGCCCGCCGCCGCGCCCACGGTCGCGCGGCCGACGTACCCGGTCGCGCCCGCGACGAAGAACGTGCGTGTGGCGTCAGCCATCGACGGGAGCTTGGGGAACACGCGGGGGGACGTGCGCGTCCAGCCACGCGCCGGCGTGCGCGGCCACGGCGTCGCGCTCGTGGTCCGCAGCGATCACGTGCCCGCACCGCTCGAGCCAGACCAGCGCCGGCGCCGCCGCGCCCGGCACCGCGCGCCCGATCTCGCGGACCACCGCCGCGATCACCGCCGGCGCGATGCGGTTGTCCTGCCGCGACGCGACGACGAGTGTCGGCGCGGCGACGTCGGGCAGCACGGCGCGTCCCCACCGCACCGCACGCGCCAACTCGCGCACGAGCTGCGGCGTCACCACCTTGGGCCCGAGCGACACGGCCCGCGCCACGGGGTCGTGGAGCGAGCGCGGGCCGCCGTCGCTCGACAGGTACGGCGCGCCGAGTGCGAGGAGCGGCGCGAGCCGCGCACCCCATCGCACCGTCGGCGCGAGGTCGAGGTAGGGCGCGAGCAGGACCAGCGCGGGCGGACCACCGCCCGGCTCGCGCGCCGCGTCGGCGGCGAGCACCGCCGCGAGCGCGGCGCCCATCGACTGCGCCACGAGCGCGACCCGCGCGCGGCGCGCCCGCAGCGCGTCGTACGCCGCGCGCGCGCCCGCGAGCCAGTCCGCCGCCCGCGAACGCGCGAACGTCCGCAGGTCGCGGCCGTGTCCCGCGAGCAGCGGCACCTCCACGGTCCACCCGCGCGCGTGCAGGGCATGGGCAACCGTCGTGACGCTTTCCGGCGTGTCGCCGAAGCCGTGGAGGACGAGCGCGGCGCGGTCGCCCGCCGCGTCGAGCGCGATCGGACCGGCGCCACGGACCACGCCGTCGGGCCCGAGCGGCAACCGGGCCGCGACGGCCGCCTCCCACGCCGCCGCGCGACGCGCCCGCGACCCTCGGCTGCTGGCATCGGACATCCGCTGGCGGCGTGGACGGTCGGCGGTCCGGGCGCGGTCAGTAGCGCGGGATGGCGGGGTCGACGTCCGTGCTCCACGCGTCGATCCCGCCGGCGAGGTGCGCGACGCGTGTCAGGCCGCGCTCGCACAGCAGGTGCAGGCCCGTGAGGCTCCGCACGCCGTGGTGGCAGAGGAGCACGTACTCCGCCTCCGGGTCGAAGGTGGAGAGGGCGGCCGGGAGGGTGCCGAGCGGGACGAGGCGGGACCCGGGGATGTGGGCGCGGCGGTGCTCCCACGGTTCGCGCACGTCGATCACGGTCGGCGGTCGCGGCCCGCGCAGCCGGTCGGCCAGTTCGCGCGGCGGCATGTCGCGGGTCATCGCGCCCCCGGCGTCCGGGCCCGCCGCGCTTCGATCCGTGCCCTGGTCAGCGGACGGCATGGCGAGAATATACCGCCGCGGTCGGCCGCGACGCGGGTGCGGGGCCGTACAGCAGACGGGGGCGGCGCCGAGACCGGCGCCGCCCCCGTCTGCGAACACTCACCGGCGCCGTCGGGTCAGGTAGCCTTCGTCACGTCGGCCGCCTGCGGACCCTTCTGTCCCTGGACGATTTCGAACTCGACCTGATCGCCCTCTGCCAGGCTCTTGAACCCGGACGACTGGATGGCGCTGAAGTGCACGAACACGTCCGGGCCGCCTTCCCGCGCGATGAAGCCGAAGCCTTTCGCGTCGTTGAACCACTTCACGGTACCTGTCATACGAGCCATGTGAAACGTCTCTCTTGCCCGGTGCGGAATACGGGCGCGTCACGGTGGAGCGGAATCCACGCCACCCGCGGCCGGGCACGTGGAAGAGCGGGCCGCCAGGGGGCAAAATCCGTGCACGCCCTCGGCGTTTCAGACCGGGTCACGCGACGTCAGGCGGCCCCGGCGATGTACCGCGCGAACCGGCCGCAGGTGGTGCAGCGCAAGGTCACGTGGACGCGCGGCGGGGGCGGCGCCAGTCCCGGGTCGCGTTCGATCGAGCCGGAACAGGACGGACAACTCAGCGCGGAGCCCGCGCGGTCGGTGGTGATGAGGTGGAGCGCCTGCGCCGGGTTGTACGTGTTCGGACGTGGCTTACGCATGACCCCTCCGGTCGTGTCCTGCCCCCACCCGTGGACAGACGGGCGGAGCGATGGCGATGATGGTTGCCGTCGTGCACACCGCCACCCGCGCGGAGCACACGCCGGTCGTGCAAGGCACTGCATGTCACACCATGCAGCACGCGTCTGGCAACCGCGAGCGCGGCGTCCGACGTTCGTACACCAAATCTAACCGGACCGAACCATCTATCAAACCATCGAACCGGTTCGATGTTTCGCGCACTGCGGCGCCGGTCACGGCACAGCCCCGCCGCGAGCCCCGAATCATCCCGCAACGCGCGACGCGGGCAGCCGAGGTAGCTGCCCGCGTCGCGGAATGCATCAGGTGTCGAAGCGCACGCCGCGCGGCGCGACCTTCTTGCGGCGCGCCGCGTAGCGGAAGAGCTGCGCCGGGCGGCCCCGTCCTTCGCTCCGCCACACGTCGGTCGGCTCGACGATGCGGGCACCCTGGAGTGCGCGGCGGAAGCTCGCCTTGTGCAGCTGGCGGCCGAGGAGCAGTTCGTAGCGCTCCTGCAGCTCACTGAGGGTGAAGCTGGGCGGCAGGAGGCGGAAGGCGACCGGCGCCTGCCCCACGCGGCTCCGCACGTGGGCGACCGCCGCGTCGATCATCGCGCGCTGGCGCGGGGCGAGCAGCGGGAGCGCGCTCATCGCAAAGAACTCCGCGCCCGACTCCGCATCGAGCGTGGCGCCCGCGGGGACCAGAGCGACGTAGGCGACCGAGAGCGGCGCCGGGGCGGGGTGGCGCCGGCCGTCGCCGAAGGCGCCGATCTGCTCCATCCACGCCGGCGTCTCGCCGAGCACGTCGGTGGCGACCCGGGTGGCGGCGATGTGCAGCGGCTCGTCGGGCGCGCCGCCTTCCCAGGGGAGGGACCAGCGCTCGCGCGGGCGGGCCCCCGCCTTGGCGGTCGGGTGCGCGTCGGCGCGCGTGAGGGCGACCCCGAGCTCGCCGTCGACGACGGTGAGGAGGACGAGGTCGACGGTGTAGGTGCTATCCCGGCCGCCGCCCCGGCGCGCGGCGGCGCGCGTACGGGCGGCGGGGGTCGAGGCGAGGGCAGGGCTCATGGGCGTACCGAGAGGCGTGCGAGGGCTACGGCGAGGACCTACCACGGGCGCCTACCAGGCGACGGTGCCCTGGCGGCTGGTGTCGACCTCTTCCTCGCGCCCGGCCTTGAACAGGTAGGCCTCGCGGTTGCGCGAGAGAAAGGTGCGGGCCTGCGGGTCCATCAGGTTCAGGCCGTAGTGGTTGATGAGCATCGTCTGCTGCTTGAGCCAGTCGGCCCAGCACTGCTGACAGATCTCCGCGACGATCCGCTCGCCCGCCGCGCCGGCCACGCCCACCGGCGGGCGCACGAAGCCGGCGCGGGTCTGGCCGCAGCGGGAGCAGGTCACGGAGTGTTCGGCGACGTCGGACATGGGCGGGGGTCGGAGTGACGACGTACAATCTAACCATGTCGCACCAAAAACGCCCCGCGCCGGGGAGGCGCGGGGCGTTCCTGCTACGTAGGGCGGCGCGCAGCGGACCTGCTGCGGCGCGCCCGGCGTCGGGCGGGCCGGGGCTCAGGCCGCGCCGGCGTGCGACGCCGGCGCGCCGGGCATCACGCGCGCCGTCGGGTCGTCGCCGCGGTCGCGGTCGTGGCCGTCCACGCCGCGCGCGTACTTCACCTGCGCGAGCCCGAACAGCGAGAGCAGCCGGATATAGATCCAGCCGATGTCGAACTCGAACCACTTGTGTCCGAAACGCGCCGAATGCGGGTCGGCGTGGTGGTTGTTGTGCAGCTCCTCGCCGCCGAGCCAGATCGCGATCGGCGTGATGTTGCGGCTCTCGTCCTTGACCTCGTAGTTGCGGTAGCCGAGCGCGTGGCCCACGCCGTTGATCACGCCGGCGGCCCAGAACGGGATCCAGATCATCTGGACGCCCCACACCAGCGGGCCGACGAACCAGCCGAAGAGCCACAGGTCGATGCCGAGCATCACGAGAATGCCGAGCTGCGAGCGCTTGCTGAGCACGTGCCGCTCGAGCCAGTCGTTCGGCGTGCCGCGGCCGTACTTGTCCAGCACGCCCGGCTGCCGCACCGCGTCGCGGTAATAGAGCGCGCCCTTCAGCATGATGTTGCGCAGCCCCTCGACCAGCGGCGAGTGCGGGTCGCCCTCGCGGTCGGCGAACGCGTGGTGCTTCCGGTGGCAGGCCACCCACTCCTTGGTCTTGATGGAGGTGGACATCCACAGCCACACGCGCATCGGGATCTCCGCCAGCGGGTGGAACTTCACCCCGCGGTGGGTCTGCGCGCGGTGCAGGAAGAGGGTGACGCACACGCTGGTGAGGTGGCCGGCGACGATGACGAACAGCACCGGCTTCCACCAGTGGGACGCCCAGCTTCCGAACTCGGGCATGACGAAGGCTCCTGGAAGAGTCAGGGTGAAGTAGCGTGAAGAACGTACCCGGAATAAACGGGCGTTCCCGCGCGACGGAGCGCGGAATCTATACCGGACTGGCCGCGCGGTCAGGCCGGGGAAGTACGGAGGCCGCGCGACCGGGTCACGGTGCCCCCACCGCCCCCGCCATCCCCCCGCCCGTCACCAACCCCACCGCATCCCCCACCGGCGCGTTCCCCCACGTGTCGTTGGCGGGGTTGAAGTCCGGCACGCTCCCGTTGGGCCAGAGCCGCACGCCGGTCACCGCCGCGGGCAAGGCGAACGACACCTCGACCCGGTCCCCCGTCGCCGGGCGCGCCCACACGTCCACGGGCGCCCGCACGTCGCGCGTCGACCCGTCGGCCAGCCGCAGGCGCATGATCGGCGGAAACGGAATGCTCGAGTACCGCCGCAGCAGGACCGTGGCGATCGTCTCGCCTGGAGCGCCCTGCCCTGGGGCACCCTGCCCGCCCGCCGTCCGGTTCGTCACGTTCTCGATGCCGATGTCGAGCACGTCGGTCGTGTACCAGAAGCTCCGCCAGTACCACGACAGGTCCGTCCCCGACACGTTCTCGACCGTGCGGAAGAAGTCGCCCGGCGTCGGGTGCTTGAACGCCCACCGCCGCACGTACTCGCGCATCGCGCGGTCGAACGTCTCGGGGCCGACGACCGCGTTCCGCAGCGCGAGCAGCACCGCGCCCGGCTTGCGGTAGCCGATCGCGCCTAACGCCGCGGCCTCGATGCGGTCGGGCGCGGTCATGAGCGGCGCCTGCGTGTTGGCCGCGACCACCTGCCGCCAGTTGGTCAGGTACGACGCGAGCGGGCTCGGCGCGCCCGGGAAGCGGCGCTCGAGGCTGAAGGTGTTCTGGTACGTGTTGAACCCCTCGTCCTGCCACGCGTAGCGCCGCTCGTTGCTGCCGACGATCATCGGGAACCACTCGTGCCCGTGCTCGTGGTCCACGGTGCCGAAGATGCTCGCCGGGTCCGAGGTGCCGTAGTGCACCATGACGAACATCGGGTACTCCATCCCGCCCACCGGCCCCGCCACGCTCGTCGCCTGCGGGTACGGAAAAGGGAACCAGAGCGTGCTGTAGGTGCGGATCGTCCAGCAGGTCTGCTCCGCCCCACTCTCCCAGGCGCGCCCGGCCTTCGGGAACTCGTAGTACGCCTGGCACGTCACGCCATTCCAACTCGTCGCGTCCCAGCGGAAGTCGGGCGCGCCGGCCCAGGCGACGTCGCGCACGTTCTGCGCGCGGAAGTGCCACGTCTTCGTCCCCGCGACCGGCGTGCGCCCGGCCGCGTCCGCCTCGGCCTGCGTGATGACCTGCGCGACCGTCTCGGGGCGGTTGGGCTGCGCCGTGAGCGTGCGCGCGCGGGCCAGGCGCTCGCGCTGCGCGGGGGTGAGCACGGCCGGCGGGTTCTGCAAGACGCCGCTCCCCGCAATCACGTAGCCCGCGGGCGCGGTCACGCTGTAGTCGATGTCGCCGTACTCCAGGTAGAACTCGCCCTGGCCGAGGTACGGGTCGGTGTTCCAGCCACGCACGTCGTCGTAGACGGCCATGCGCGGATACCATTGCGCGATTTCGTAGAGCCGCCCGTCGCGCCCCATGCGGTCGCTGCCGTGCTCGGGCACGGCGAAGCGGAAGCGCATCGTGATCGTGCTCCGGCCGCCATGCGGCGCGATCGGCGCCGCGAGGTCGAGCCGCGTCATCGTGTCGTCGGTGTGCGGCACGACGGGGCGTCCGTCGACGGCGACGTCGCTCAGGGTGTAGCCGCCCTGGAACCCCCGGACGCCCCAGCGCGAGTCGGCCGGGAACATCGACGACCCCTTCGACGCCGGACGATACAAATTCTGGTCGAGCTGCAGCCAGACGAAGCGCAGCGTGTCGGGCGAGTGGTTGGTGTAGCGGATCGTGACCTGCCCGCTCACCGCGCCGCCGTTCGCCGTGTCGAGCGTGGCGGCGATGGTGTAGTCGGCGCGCTGCTGCCAGTAGTCGGGGCCGGGCGCGCCGCTCGCGCCGCGGAAGCGGTTGGGCCCGGGCCAGTCGATGTGGTTGGTCGTGAACGCCTGGAAGGTGGCGAACGGGTCGGCGCTCCCCGGCGTGTTGCTCACGCCCGTGGCGGGGGGCGGGGTGAGCGGGGCGCGGTCCTGGGCGCGGAGCGGTGGGACGACGAGGGCGGTCGTGTGCGCGGCCCCGAGG